>Ga0068871_100000285_pt1 | contig 35227 bp, 32 predicted proteins | sample KBSMisM72_FD_72750 | JGI IMG/M metagenome (GOLD analysis project Ga0068871, IMG submission 72750) | Miscanthus rhizosphere microbial communities from Kellogg Biological Station, Michigan, USA - KBS Miscanthus M7-2 | ecosystem: Host-associated > Plants > Roots > Rhizosphere > Soil ...
TTGCCGAAGTTGATGGCCGCGTCGGTCTGGATGTAGTTGTCGAGGCTCGCGTCGAACAGCTTCCGTCCCAGATAACTGATGACGCCCACGGTGACGGAGTGTTCGTAACCGAGCGGATTGCCAATCGCGACAACCCACTCGCCGGCGCGAAGCGTCGACGAGTCGCCGAGCGGCGCCACTGGCAACCCGGATTGGCCGTCGATCTTGATCAGCGCGATGTCGGTGTCCGGGTCGCTGCCGATGACGCGCGCTTTGAGACTGCGTCCGTCCGAGAGCTTCACCGTGATGCGCTCCGCACGATCGATCACGTGATGGTTCGTGAGGATGCTGCCGTCGGCGTCGATGATGAATCCCGTGCCCTCGCCGCGGCGCGCGGGATCGCCGTCGCGCTTCGGCTGCACCGAGTCGAACGGCGCGTCGAACAAATCGCCGTCCTCGTCGTTGTCCCCAGGGCCGTTCGAGTGTCCGTGGCCGCGGCGGCCGCGCGACTTGCTCGTGGCGTCGATGTTCACCACGGCCGGATTGACCCGAGCGACGACGTCCGCGAAGTTCACCAACGGACCGGCTGGCACCGCCTGACGTCCGGCTGCGCGGCGCGGATCTCTGTCGCCGCCTCCGGCGGTCACGAGCGATCGCGTGACGCCGCCGGCGAAGATGGTGCCGACAAGAAACGCGACGGCCGCCGCGAGCGCGACCGACACATAAGTGAATCGCCGTGAAGACGTCAGCGACATCTACTCATCCATTATAAGAGCGCGCAAGGCGTCTTCATCGAGCGTTTCGATCCCAAGTTTAGCGGCTTTGGCGAGCTTGCTGCCGGCGTCTTCACCGACGACAACGAAACTGGTCTTTTTGCTGACCGATCCCGAGACGCGCGCGCCAAGCCGCTCGAGCGCCTCAGTCGCGGCCTCGCGCGTCAGGAACTTCAGCGTGCCGGTCAACACGACCGTCTTCCCCGCCAATTTGCCGACGGGTTCTACCGTCGGCTCCGGGGCCCGGCTGGCCATGTTGACGCCGGCCTCGCCCAGCTTCTTTACGAGCGCTTGATTCCTTGGCTCATCCGCAAAGCTGCGGACCGACGCGGCAAGCACCGGCCCGATCTCAGGCGTCTCCTGCAGGCTCTCGACCGAGGCATCCATCAGCCTGGTCATCGTTCGAAAGTACCTCGCCAGCGTCGTGGCGGCCTTCTCGCCGACGTGGCGAATGCCAAGCCCATAGATCAAGCGAGAGAGGTCGTTCTCCTTGCTCGCCTGAATCTGCGCGTACACGTTGCGCCCCACCTTCCCCAACTTCCGCGCGACGGCACGCTCCGATTTCGGATCGCGGGGCGTCACCACGAGCTCTTCGAGCTGCTCCGCGGACAGGTGGTAGAGATCCGCGAAGTCCTTCACGAGGCCCTGTTCGAGCAGTTGATCGACCAGCGACTCGCCGAGGCCTTCGATGTTCATCGCGCCGCGCGACGCGAAATGCTCGAGGCTGCGCCGCAGGCGCGCCGGGCATGACGTGTTCTCACAACGCCAGACCACTTCCTCTTCGTCGCGATGCAGCGCGCTGTCGCACACCGGACAGTGCGTGGGCATCACGAATGGCGTCGCGTCCGGCGGCCGGAGACTTACAACGGGCGCCACGACCTTCGGGATGACGTCCCCGCCCTTCTCGATGATGACGGTATCGCCGTCGCGCAAGTCCTTGCGTGCGACGTCTTCCGCGTTGTGCAGCGTCGCCATCGAGATTGTCGATCCGGCGAGAAACACCGGCTCGAGCAGCGCGAACGGCGTCACCGCTCCGGTCCGGCCGACGTTGACGGCGATCTTCCGCAGCTTCGTGTGCGCCTGCTGCGCCGGGAACTTGAACGCCGTCGCCCACCGCGGAAACTTCGCCGTCGCGCCCAGCTTCGCGCGCAGCGCGAGATCGTCGACCTTGATGACGACGCCGTCGGTGTCGAAGCTTAGCGTCCGGCGCCTTTCGGCCCATTCGGCACAGAACGCGGCGAGCTCGTCCACACCGTCGCACTTCTTCCAATGCGATTCGACCGGCAGCCCCCACTCACGCATGGCCTTCAGCGTCTCGCTGTGTGTCGGCAGGACGTTTTCATCGCCGGCGTCGGTCACCACCTGATACGTAAAGGCACTGAGCCCGCGCTTCGCGACGAGACTCGGCTCGAGGTTGCGCATCGTCCCGGCCGCCGCGTTTCGCGGGTTGGCGAACAGCGGCTCCTCCGCCGCCTCGCGCTCCTTGTTCATGCGCTCGAACGCCGCGCGCGACAAGTACACTTCGCCGCGGATCTCGATGCTGCCCTTCGGGCCGTTCTTGAGCGACAGCGGGATCGCGCGAATCGTTCGCACGTTGTGCGTGACCTCCTCGCCGCGCATGCCGTCCCCGCGCGTGGCGCCTCGCATGAGGCGGCCGTTGTCGTAGGTGAGGGCGATGCTCAGCCCGTCGATCTTCATCTCCGCAACGTAGGGGATCTTCACGTCGCCAAGGCCGGCGCCTCTGCGGACGCGCTCATCGAAGGCGCGCAGTTCCTCCTCGCTGTACGCGTTGTCGAGACTCAACATCGGCACCTTGTGCTCGACCGAGGCAAAGCCTTCGAGGAGCCGCCCGCCCACGCGCTGCGTCGGTGAGTCGGCGGTGACGAGGTCGGGGTTATCCGCTTCGAGATGTTCCAGCTCGTGGAGCAGCGTGTCGAACTCCTCGTCGGACACCTCCGGCGCGTCGTGGATGTAGTACTGCTCTTCGTGGTGGCGAATGAGTCGTCGGAGTTCGAGGATGCGTTCGAGGGGTTGCATGCGCAACGGCGCTAGCGTCCGCCTTCAGGCGGACAGAATTCTGGTCGGGCTAAAGCCGGACACTACCGACGTATGTCACCGGTCGCGAGACAGCACGTAGTCCGGCAGCGCGAGCAGGGCGTCTCGCTCCGAGCTCGCGGGGAACGCGTAGAGCGGAGCCTTGGCACGTTCGGCGAACTCTTCCGCGCGCCGGCACGCGTAGTCGATCGACGCGTGCTGCTTCAGATAGGCAAGCAGCTCCTGCCAGTCCTCCGCCGACACGCTGCGCGACGTGATCACATTGCGGACGATTTCGCCGGGGCGACCGTCGTTGGCGTGTCGCAGCATGTGAATCAAGGGCAGCGTCACTTTGCCCTCGCGCAGATCGCTGCCGATCGGCTTCCCCACCGCCTCCGCGTCGCCAGTGAAGTCGAGGAGGTCGTCGACAATCTGGAAGGCGATGCCGAGGTTGAAGCCGTACTCGCGCAGCGCCTGCTGCCTCTCCGCGGTCACCTTGCCGAGCAGGCCGCCGATTTCGGCGCTGCCGCCGAACAAGTACGCCGTCTTCCGCCGGATGATGTCGAAGTGCTCGTCTTCGGTGATATCCGCGTCGCCATTCTTCGTCAGCTGATAGAGCTCGCCTTCAATCATTTTCAGCGTGACGTCGCACAACAGCCGCACGACGTCGAGCGTGTCATACGTCAACGCCATCGACATCGACTTGATGTACAGGTAGTCGCCGAGGAGCACGGTGATGTCGTTGCCCCACCGCGAGTGGACCGCCAGCCGTCCGCGCCGCAGATCCGAGTCGTCGATGATGTCGTCGTGGACGAGCGTCGCGGTGTGGATGAACTCGACGACGGCGGCGTAGAGCGCCGCGTGATCGCCCGTGTAGCCGGAGATACGCGCTGCCATCAGCAGCACCGCCGGACGCACGCGCTTGCCGCCGCTCGTCTGGATGTACTTGCCGATCGTCGGGATCAGAGCGACCTGCGACTCAACGTGCCTCCCGAACTCGCGATCGACCTTTTCGAGGTCTTCGCGAATCGGCTCGAAAATCTGCGCGAGTGCGAGCATACCGCCCCGAAACTTTATCACGGCCGGAAGAGGGCGTGGAAGTTCGCGGCCGTCCGGCGCCGCACGTCGTCGGCGGACAGTCCGTGTATCCGGGCCAGCGTCTCCGCGACGCGCTCGACGTACGCCGGCTCGTTGCGCTTGCCGCGATACGGCACGGGCGCCAGAAACGGACTGTCGGTTTCGATTAAGACGCGATCGAGCGGGACGGCGCGCGCCGTCTCGCGCAGTTCCCCGGCTTTCGGAAACGTCACGATGCCGGACAGCGAGATGTAGAACCCGAGCTCGAGCCCCGCGTGCGCGAGCGCGGGGCCGCCAGTGAAGCAATGCAGCACGCCGCGGAGCCGATGACCGCCGGGCGTCTCCGACAGAATTCGTATCGTGTCGTCGTCTGCTTCACGCGTGTGGATCACCACCGGCAGGTCGAGCTCGCACGCAAGGGACACCTGCGCGCGGAATACCTGCTGCTGGACGGCAGGGGGCGCGAAGTCGTAGTGATAGTCGAGGCCGATTTCGCCCACGGCTCGCGTTGCGGGCGTTCGCGTAATTTGCTGCCGCACGCGGACGGCCGCGTCGTCGGGCGCCTCGGCGAACGCGTTGGCCGCGTGCGGATGCACGCCGATACCGAGACGCACGTCCGGCCACAACGAAAGAAGCCGTGCGGCCTGCGCTTCTTCCTTCTCGTCGCCCGCGGCGAGGATCGTCAGCGCGCGCTCGAGTCCCGCGCCGCGCGCGCGCGCGACGACAGCCTCGAGATCGGCGGCAAACACCTCGTCGGCGAGGTGACAGTGGCTGTCGATCACCGCTTGGGCGCCCCAGCGGTCTCTTGCTGCTCGAACTGGTGGAAGGCGTTCTCTAGGCTCTGTTTGAGCCGGACTTTGGTTTGCGCGTCGGCAAACGAGTACTCGATCGAATTCCTGACCATGCGCTTGATGGTCAAGTAGTCGAGTCCTTGCTCCTGGACCGCTTTCAGCCACTCGAGCGTGTGGCTCGAACGGGCAACGCCGTAGTCGTCGGTGACGAGTGCCACGGGCACGCCGTACTGCAGATACGTCCGCAACGGATGACGCGCGCCCTTGACGCCGAGAATCATGTCGTTGCTCGAGAGCGCGATCTCGACGAGGACTTTCTTGGCCGCGAGCTCGCGCATCAGCCCGAAGGGATCGTCCTCTTGCATCGCCGCGGCGCCGTGGCCGATGCGGGACGCGTGTCCCGTCCTCACCGATTCGCGGATGTGGAAGCGCAACGCCTCGGGCGGCACGAGGCCATCCGCCAGCTCGCCCGCGTGCAGAGTGATGTGCGCGTTCGGATAGAACGAACGCAGAAACGCGATCATGCTCATTTGCAGCGAAAAGTCGCGGAGCGCCGTCGGATCGTCCTCTGGCTGCACGAGGTTCAGCGCGACGACGCGCGGCTCGCTGCTCGCGATTTCGAAGCCGGCCAGAATTTGCGCGAACACCTCTTCACGCGGGCCAGCTCGCCCGACTTGCGCGATATAACGCACGGTCACGAGACACCCGGCGTCGGCGCCGCTCGTGCCGCACTTCAGCACCTCGCGGCGACGCGCCTCGAAACCATCGAGCCGCTGCTTCGTCTGCGTCAGCACGTCGCCCCAGCCTGACGCGAGGAGCTTCGTGCGCAGCTGCGTCATCGCCGCCGGCGTCCCGCCTTCCGCCGGCCAACCGGCCTCCCGGCCGAGGCGCGACGCGACGCCGCCGTCCGGCGTCACCATCAGCTCCAGATAGCTGACGTGCTCCGCCGCCGCGTGCGCCGTCACTTCCGCGAGCATGTCGCCGACGTGGTTGGCGGAGGTCAGGCCGAACTTCGCAAACGCCTGAAAGAAATGATGGTGGCCGTTCACACCGGCGGGCCAACTACGCATGGACATCGCGTCGATGGCGTCGTTGTAGAGCGCGGAGTTCTGGAGGACCGCGCTCACAGCGGGCCTGCCGGCCGCATCGCAGGGCGGCGCGACGATCGTGAACGTCTCGACCAGGAGACACAACTGGTCCTCGGCCGCCCAGCGGAGATAGCTCTCGGCGTAAATCGAGCCCGACAGGTGGTTGTGAAGATCGCCGCCTTTCGGCATGTCGCGCAGGAACGCCTCGAGCGCGAGCGGCTGAGTGCGAAGCGCGGCGAACTTGCGCGCGGTCGCCGCTTCAGCCGCGTCGCCGGCGCCGGCCAGCCGCGCGCTGACCGCGAGCGCGACGACGACGGCCGTGATCGCGGCGCGCAGCTTCATCTACCGAACCCGCGTTCCTGGATCCGGCGGCGCCTCGAAGCCGACGAGCATCGGCTTGCCGCCGTCGGGGCTTGCGGCGAGCACCATGCCGTTCGACTCGACTCCCATCAGCTTCGCCGGTTTGAGGTTGAACACGATCACGACCGTGCGGCCTACGAGCGCTTCGGGCTCGTACGCTTCCGCGATGCCGGCCACAAGCTGGCGCTGCTCGCTGCCGACGTCGACCTGCAGCTTGATGAGCTTGTTCGACTTCGGGACGCGTTCCGCCGCCAGCACTTTCGCGACGCGAAGCTCGACCTTCATGAAGTCGTCAATCGAAATCCGCGCCGGTTCCGGCGGCGCGGCTGGAGCCGCCGGTGCGGCGGTGGTGGGCTGTTCGTCGGCCATCCTTCTCAACTCCTCCACGGTCTGTTCGATGCGCGGGAACAGCGGCGCCGTTTCGCCGAGGCGCGTGCCTGGTTCCAGCTGGTCCAGAGTCAGATCCTGCCACGACTGCGCGGTCGGCCTCACGCCGATCATCCCAAGCGCGCGTTCCGCGCTTGCCGGAATGAACGGACGAAGCAGTTCTCCGATGACGCGCAGGCAGTCCGCGATCAGATAAAGCGTCGTCTGGAGCTGTTCCTTCCGCGCGGCATCCTTCGCGATTTTCCACGGCTCGTTCGCCACGATGTACCGGTTCGCGGCGCCGATGGCCTCCCAGATTTCCTTCAGTGCGAAGCTCAGCTCGAACTTGGCGACGTGCGCCTTCACGCTCGGAATCAGCTTGAGCAACTGCTGCTGAACGTCGATTTCGCGCTCGCCGGCCTGTCCCGGCTTCGGCACTACCCCGCCGCAGTAGCGGTGGATCATCGTCGTCGCCCGGCTGACGAGATTGCCGAGATCGTTGGCGAGGTCCGCGTTGTAACGCGCGAGAAACGACTCGTCCGTGAAATCGGCGTCCTGGCCAAAGACCATCTCGCGCATCACAAAGTAGCGAAACGCGTCGACGCCGAACCTGTCGACGTAGTCCTTCGGACGGACGACGTTGCCAAGCGACTTCGACATCTTGGCGCCTTCCATCATCCACCAGCCGTGGCTCACGAGCTTTTTCGGGATAGGCAGCTCCGCAGCCATCAGAAACGCCGGCCAATAGATCCCGTGCTGCCGGACGATCTCTTTGCCGATCAAGTGAATGTCCGCCGGCCAGTGCTGCTCGAACATCTCGACGCCGGCCGGGGTTGGATCGGCGTAGCCCACGGCCGTCATGTAGTTGGTCAGCGCGTCGAACCACACATACATCACGTGCGCCGGATCGTCCGGCACCGGAACGCCCCATTTGAACGACGTCCGGCTGACGCTCAGATCCTGCAGGCCGCTATCGATGAACGCGACGACCTCGTTGCGGCGATTCGGCGGCGTGACGAAGTCCGGATGGTGCGCGTAATACTCGCGAAGACGATCCTGAAACGCGGAGAGCTTGAAGAAGTAACTTTCTTCAGAAATCTTCTCGACCTTCCCGCCGCAGGTCGGACAACGGCCGTCCACGAGTTGCGTTTCGGGAACGAACACCTCGTCGACCGTACAGTACCAGCCTTCGTACTTGCCCTTGTAGATGAACCCGCGCTCCTTCACGCGCCGCCACAGCTCCTGCGCCGCGCGGAAGTGCCTCGGCTCGGTCGTGCGAATGAAATCGTCGTTCGAGATGTTCAGCAGCGGCGAGAGCTCGCGAAACCGCTCGGATGTCAGGTCGGCGAACGCCTTTGTCGGCATGCCCGCTTTCTGCGCGGCGCGCTCCACCTTTTGCCCGTGTTCGTCCGTTCCGGTGAGGAAGAACACGTGGTCGCCCATCAGACGGTGTGCCCGGGCGACGCAGTCGGCGATCATCGTCGTGTACGCGTGCCCGAGATGAGGCTCGGCGTTGATGTAGTAGATCGGCGTGGTGATATAGAACCGGCTCACGACCTCTGTCCCCACGCCTTCACGGCGAGCGCCTGGACTTCCTTCACGGGCAGGTCGTGCGCAGCGGCGAGCTTCGCGCAGTCGTCGAACTCGGGGACCGCGTTCACCAGCTTGCCCTCACGCCACGCGAGCTTCATCCGCACCGTTCCCACCGCCGTCTCGACGTTCGCATGCTCGCGAACCAGGCACTCTCGATCGACCTCCGAATAACGCAGGCCGATGGTTGTCGTCTCCTTGAAGATGATCGCAGAGAGCGCCGCGCGCAATCCAGGCGGTGCGACAACCGTTAAGAGCGTCCCCGGGCGGTTTTTCTTCATCTGCACGGGGACGTAAAACACCTCGAGGGCACCGGCCGCGTACAAACGGTCCATGACGACGCCGAAAATCTGTGGGTTCATGTCGTCGATTTCGCATTCGAGGACGACGACAGATGAATCGGTAGTGTCCGCCTTCAGGCGAGCCGATTCGGCGGCTTCACCGACCAACACGCGAAGCACGTTTGGCGTCGACGGGAAGTCGTTGTCGCCGGCGCCGTACCCCACCTGCTCGACCTTCATCGACGGGACCGGGCCGAACGACGACGCGTACGACGACACGATGAGCGCCCCGGTCGGCGTCACCAGCTCTTTCTGCACCTCGCCGCTGTAGATCGGCGCGTCGCCGAGCAGTTTCACCGTGGCAGGAGCCGGCACCGGGATCGTTCCATGGGCCGACTTCACCGTACCGCCTCCGACGTTTAGCGGCGACGACACGATGCGATCCACGCCGAACCAATCGAGCGCGTACACCGCGCCGACGATGTCGATGATCGAGTCGACGGCACCCACTTCGTGAAGGTGCACCTTCTCGACGGGCATGTCGTGAATCGCCGCCTCCGCGTTCGCCAGCCGTTGAAACAGGGCTTTCGCGCGATCGCGACCTCCCGCCGACAGCGCGGAGCGGTCGATCAACTTGAAGATGCCGGAGAGATGCCGGTGCGGGTGCGAGCCGTTCTCGCCGTTTTCGTGAACGTCGAACTTCGTCGCCGACACGCCGGCTCGCAGGACCCTCCGGGTGCTGACGTCGCATCCGTCGAGCGCGAGGCTGCCGAGGGCCGATTTCAGCCCCTCGAAGGGCAGCCCAGCATCGAGCAGCGCTCCAAGCACCATGTCGCCCGAAATACCCGAGAAGCAATCGAAGTAGAGGACTCGGCTCACAGCGTTACCAGCACCCCATCTCCTTGAAGCTGAAGTACCGGCCGTCGCCGAGGATGACGTGATCGACGAGATCGATGCCCATCAGCTCACCCGCCGCCTTCAGCCGCTTCGTCAGCTCCACATCGTCTGGACTCGGCGCGGGATCGCCCGACGGATGATTATGGAAGACGATCACCGCGAACGCGCCGCCCATCGCGGCTTCCCGATAGACGTCGCGCGGCTCCACGATCGTCGTGTTGAGCGTGCCCGTCGCCACGAGGGCGGTGCGAATCACGCGGTACTTCGTGTCGAGCAGCACGGCGCCGAACTGCTCGCTCGCGCGCCCGCCGAACGCCGGCATCAAATACGCAACCGTGTGCTTCGGGTGCAGCAGCTGCGGCCGCTCGACATGCCGGTGCGAGAGCGTCCGTCGACCGAGCTCCATGGCCGCGAGCACCTGGGCCGCCTTCGCAGGGCCGACGCCCGCGGCGCGGCTCAGATCGTCGATGCTCGATCGCAGCAGCCCCTGCAGTCCGCCCCGCGCGGCCAGCAGTTCGTTGGCGACGGCAAGCGCGTTGCGATTGCGGCACCCGCTGCCCAGCACGAGCGCCAGCAGTTCGTTGTCGCCGAGCGCCGCGGCGCCGTGCGTCCGCAGCTTTTCTCTCGGCCGATCGGCCGGCGTCAGGTCTTTCATCGTACTACAACAGTCGTATACTTAAGGGCCATGTCGCGCGTCCGTCGCTGCGCTGCTGTCAGCGTCGCCATCCTGGTGTCGCTGCTGATTGCGGGATGCGGCGACGATCCCCCAACCAAAGAACTCGAGCAAGCGCAGCAAGCCATCGACGAAGCGCGCGCATCGGGCGCCGATCGCTATTCGAGCGAGGAGTTCAACGCGGCGCAGGACGCCGTCAAGCGCGCTCAGGCCGCCGTCGTCGCACGCGACTACCGGCAGGCACTCAACGACGCGCTCGACGCACGCGATCGCGCGCAAAACGCGGCCAAGGACGCTGTCGAAAAGAAGGCCACGACCAAAGTCGACGCCGATCGCAGGCTTCACGACGCCGCGCTGGCCATCGTCGATGCGCGCGCGAGGCTTCGCGCCGCCGAAACCGCCCGCCGAGTGCCGCCGCGCGTGCTCGTTCCCATTCGTCGCGACATCGCGGAGGCGGAAACGCACGTGCAAGAAGCGCGCACAGCGTTCGACAACGGCGACTACCTGTCGGCGATCGCGCCGCTCAATACCTCAATGCAGCGTCTGAATGAAAGCGTGAAGGCGCTCCAGGGCGGAGCGGCGCCTGTCGTCAAGCGTCGGGGTTCCTAAGCCTCTACGTCGTCCTTGGTACTTGATCCTTCCGCAGCGGGACCTAGGACCTAGGACGGACTAAGGACTTAGGACGGACCAAGCACGAAGTACCAAGCACCAAGGACTGTTCAGTGGGATCGCAACTGCGGGTTCTAGCGCGGTAACTCGCGGAACCACTCGCCTTCGCCAAGCACTTCCGCCCATCCGGTCAGGTAGACGTTGTCGTCGTGCCATTCGACGCGCTGCGCGCCGCCAGGCGCAATCACGACCGCCTCGCGCGCCGCGCCGCCGAACCGCGCCGCGGCTACAAGCGACGCACACGATCCGGTTCCCGACGATGTGGTCGGACCGACGCCGCGCTCCCAGATTCGGATACGAATGCTACTCGGCGACTCGACCGTCGCGAACTCGACGTTGGTCGACGCCGGGAAGTACGGATGCGTCTCGAGCGCCTTGCCCAATCGGTGAAAGCGCTCGTCGGTCGGCTGGGGGCCGAGCACGATGCATTGCGGGTTGCCGAAATTCATGACGATCGCGTCCACGGATTCTCCGGCGGCCTGAAGGGCGACCTGCGTGATGTCCGCCGGCAACCCCATCGCGGTGCGGAACGTCGGGCGATGGTCGGCGACGCCAGCGCGCGTCACCCGTTTCGGTCCGGCCGCCGTCGCAATCGTGACGGCCGCGCCGTCGCGGTCGTCGTCGAGCAGCAGCAACGCAGCCAGCGCGCGAACACCGTTTCCCGACACCTCTGCGCGGCCGCCGTCCGCGTTGAACAGCTCCATCGTCGCACCGGCGGCCGTCCGGCCGTAGACGATCAGGCCGTCGGCGCCGATGCCCGTGTGACGTTCGCACATCTCGCGGGCCAGCGCCGGCAGGTCGAGACCTTTGATGTCGCCTCGATCGACATAGAGAAAGTCGTTGCCGTAGGCGTGCGCTTTCGCGAACCGGATCATTTCAGAAGTGAAGCCGCAGGCCGACATGAACGGCGGCCGGCGGCTGGATGGCCGTGATGTCGCGGAACCCTGGCCCCGTGACAATGCGCTCTTCGACTTCGTTGCCCATGTTGATGACGTTGTAGCCGTCGACGAAGACATCCACCGTCGCCCGCCCGGCCTTGATTTGCTTCTGGAGACGCACGTCGAGCGTGCCGGTGTACATAAATCTGGCGTCGCCTGCTGGATACGCTCGAACGAACTCTGTCCCTTGCGCCGGCTGGAACGAGCTTGTCGCGCCGGGCACCACGGTCATACGCGAAAACGGCTGCCCGTCCTGATAGCGCGCGATGGCAGCGAACAGCACGTCGTGCGGAAATCGATAGACGCCGGTGAGCTTCAGCGTGAAGGCGCGATCATAAAAGAGCCGCCCACTCGCGCTTGGAGTCGCGTTGGGATTGGCAAACAGTTCGCCGACACCGCCGATGTCATTTTCGTCTGCGTGGAAGCCGCGGTTCGTCGCGGGGCCGTCCGTCTGGCTGGCGGTCGCGTTGAGCATCAGCGTGAGCTGACCGACTGACGCTTCCCCGTTCAGCACGAGCCCTTCGAACCTCGCCGTGTCGTCGCTGCTGTTATTGGTCAGCAGATACCGATCGGCACCAAACGTCGACGGAATCCGGCTATACACGGGCAAGAGCACGTCTCCGCCATCCGCCGCCGGCCGGCCGTCTACCACGTTGGAGACTGTGTAGCTCGACAACGGTGCACCCACGTCGACGACATTGAAAAGATGATGCACGCGTTTTGCGATGCCGGTAATGCGTCCCCGAATGTGGGGCGTCAATTGAACCTCGATGCCGGCAACCACCTCGTCGGTCGTCGGTCGCGCAAGAGACGGATCGATGCGGCTGAAGTTCGGATCGCCGCCCGTGCCTGGACCGACGCGACTGACAGTCTGCGAGAGGTTAATTCCATTTGACGCCTGCGCTGTCTCCCCTGCCGGATCGCCGACCGCCAGCGTGTCGAACGTCAGTCGGTCGACGGCGCGGCGATAACCGGCTATCCAGGTCACGTGCGACGACTCGCCCTGCTTCCAGCGGAGCGACAGGCGTGGGAGCACGTTGTGCCAGGAGATTCCCTGCGCCGCTCCGTCGGCTGAACCTTCGACGCCGTCATAGCTCACACCCGCTTCGAACTCTCGTCCGGGTCCAAGCCCGATGCGGTCGCTGACGAACGCACTGACCGTCGTCGCGTGCCGGTGCGAATCGAACGCCGCGTGCGAATACGTCCACACGCGGGCGATCGCGCCGTCGAGGGTCTCGCCGATGACACCGGCGTAGCCCGGCGCAATTTGAGCCGAGAGCCGGCCGACGTCTGCGCCGGCGAACAACCGGTGCCTGCGACGGCGCAACGGGTTGATGGCGCGAAATCCAGCGGTCCACTGGCGATCCGTCCGATTGCCGCTGTCGACGAACACCGGCACCGGGCCGTCGAGCAGCCGATCGATGGTGCCTCCAAGAATGGCCGTCGGCTCAGAGTTCGATTGAGAATACGCGCCGAAAACCCGCCACTGGACCTCTTGAACGCTTCGCCGTTCCCACGTCGACTGAATATGGCCGGTCGAGGTCCGGCTTGTCGCGTTCGGCCCATACAGCGTGCCGACGGTGGTCGACGGCGCCTGCGTCCACTGGAACCACCCGATGGTGCGGATTTCTTCGTTTGTGTTCGGGGTGAAGACGACATGTGCGAACCCCGACGCCGCTTGGCCTGATGCCTCTGACGCGGCGCCACGTTCCACTTGCCTCTCGCCTGACCAATCGGCCACAGCCACCAGGCCAGTTCGCGGCGACAGCGGGCCGCTGATCAACAGGTTCCCATGCGTCCACTGCTTGAGCGCCTCGATCGGCGGCGCGATATGTGTGGACGGCGACGCCACGAAACTCGGCGGGGCGCCGGACGCCTCGATGGTCGTCGTCCATTTCGCCGCAGGCTTCAGCGGCGTGAACGACACGGCCAGTCCGGGTGCATTCATCCCCAACGGCATCAGGCCTGTTCCGACATCGATATGATCCCAGGGCGCGAGCACCGGGAACAAGAACGCTACCCCACCTTCGGGCACGGTGACGTTGACGTCGTCGACGAAGTACTGCGTTTGGCGCCACGAACTGAGAAATGCGCCGTCCCGCGCGGGCCGTCCAGTGTTGAGTCCTCCGTCGTAGAACCGATCGCTGATCACCTCACCTTCCACCGTCTCGAGCAGCTGAAAGAGGTTGTTGCTGGACGGCAGATTGCGCAGCAGGTCGGACGAGAGCGTTGAGCCGATGGCCGCAGCGTCTGATCGATCGGGAGTGTCTGACGATTGTGCGCGAGCGAAAGTGCTCGCAAGCATACCAATCAGGAGCGCGAGGCACAGCGCCCCGAGGCGTCGAGTTCCGAATGTCACTTTGCGCGGGATTCTACTACGTCGCTGCGGTGAGGAGGCGTTCTCCGCCGAGAAACCAGAGCCAGATCAACACGGCGGCCCAATGGATCGCCACAGGCGGCCAGAGCGATTTCGAGATGAAATACGCGGCCGTGCAGGCGATCCCGAGGAGCGTCGCCAGTACGAGATACACCGGGTTCGCAAACACATGGAGAGCGCCCGGACGAAACAGCATCGCGTTGATGGGATGCGACAGGACGTAGAGCGCCAGCGCGACGACAGCGACACTGACGAGACGAGGGCGAGAGACCGAGCGTGGGTTGCGCGGGAGCAGCAGCCCGCGAAAGACGACTTCTTCGAGGAGCGCCGGTTGGATGAACACGATCGCCGCCGTGCTGAAGACGCGCTCGATGGTGAGATGCGGTGTCGTTGGACTCAAGAGACCGGACGCGAGGCCGATCGGACCCGCGCACGCCACGAAGATGACGAACACGAGCGAGCACGCGAGCCAGCTTCGAGCATCGGGGATCGCCGTCAGCGCCCCCTGAAGATCTGCCGCACGCTGAACCGCGAAAGATCGAATCGACACGGGTTGCGGGTCAGATGTTACGATCCCTCGTGCTCAAACTTCGACTCGCCCTTCTTCTTCTCGCGTGCGCTGCACCTGCGTTGGCGCAACAGCGGCCGCTCGACACACAGGATCCCGAAACGATCGGCGCCGGCCGGGTACTGGTGGAAGGCGGCATCAGCGCCGCTCACGACATGACGTATCCGCTGTCAGGCTTCAAGGGCAATCTCTGGCAATTGCCCGCGCTCGGCCTCAACGTGGGACTCAGCTCGATCGCCGATCTGCAGATTACGGGCGGCCCTTACAACTACTTGTCGATCACGAGCCGCGAGCCGGGGCCGCTCACGAGCGTCGTCACCGCCACCGGCGATTCGACGCACTCGGTCGAAGACATCCGCATCGGCGCGAAGATTCGGCTCTTGCCGGAGACGAGCCGGTCGCCGGGATTCGGCTTTCGTTTCACGACGCGGCTGCCGAACGCGTCGCGCAAGAGCGGCATCGGCCAGGACACGACCGACTTCAGCGCCACGCTGCTTGCCGCGAAGACGGTGCAATCCATTCGTGTCGTCGGCAACCTTGGCTGGATCAGCATGAGCCAGCCGCTCGACGGCACACGGCAGAACGATGAATTGGTGTACGGCTTCTCGCTCGCTCGAGCGGTCACCAGCAGCGTCGAGGTGGTCGGCGAGATTTACGGACGCGCGTCGGTGGCGAACGGCCCTGCGCCAATCGGCACCGAAAGCCGGGGCCTGCTCAAATTCGGCGGGCGCTACACGTACGGGCCTGTTCGGGTAGACGCAGCAGTGTTCTTCGGACTCAACGCCGTCGATCCTACCGTCGGCTTCACCGCCGGCGCGACGTACGTCTTCAACGCGTTCACGTTGCCGTAAGAACTTTCGCGCGGAGTTCGGCGGGCGGATTGAGCCGCGTGTCGAGCAGGTGGCGGGGCGCGACGTTGCTGAGCGCCTTCAACATCGACTGCTTCACGCCCGGGTGCTCGATCTCGAGCTCCATGATCAACTTCTTCGCGCGCTGCCGTTGCAACCCAAGATCGCCGCAGGCCGGACAGCAGCAGCCGATGATCGGCAGCTCGCACTCCTTCGTGAACATCCGCGCCTCGTCTTCGCCGACGTAGACAAGGGGCCGAATCACCACATGCTCCCCGTTGTCGGAAACGAGCTTTGCCGGCATGGCCTTGAGCGAGCCGGCGAAGAACAGGTTCAGCAGCAGAGTCTCGATGAAGTCGTCCGCATGATGCCCAAGCGCAATTTTCGTCGCACCCACCTGCTTGGCCACGCGATACAAGACGCCGCGCCGCAGACGCGCGCAAAGGGAACACGGCGTCTGATCGGCGTCGAGGATGTCTTCGATGAGGATCCCGATGCCGGTGTGCTCGATGCGGTACTCCCAGCCTCGCGCTTCGCACGTCTTCGCGATGACGTCGTGTTTGTATTCCTTGTAGCCCGAGTCGACGTTGACGGCGACGAGCGAGAACGGGAACGGCGCACGTTGGCGCAAGACGTCGAGAATCTGGAGCAGCGCCCAGCTGTCCTTGCCGCCGGACAGCCCGACCATGATGCGGTCGTCAGGCTCGATCATCGCGAAGTCGGTGATCGCTTTCGTCGTCTTCTTCGCGATGCGCGCCTCGAGTTCGGTTCGGTAAGCCATCGAGCAGATTTTAGTATGGAGCCCGATCGTTTCGGACGACTCGGCCGCTCTTCATCACAAATCTCACGTTAGAGAGCTCGCGCACATCCTTCAGTGGATCACCATCAACCGCGATGAGGTCGGCAGACTTCCCCTGCTCGATCGTGCCGATGCGAAAGCCCAATCCGAGAAGGTCCGCTGCGTTCACAGTCGCAGTGCGGATGACCTCGAGCGGAGAGAGGCCGTCGGCCTGATAGGCTTCGAGCGTCAGGAGGCTGGCCTGACCCCGAGTTTTCCCTCGCACGTTGTAGTACTCGTCGGAGCCGAACGCCAGCTTGACACCCGCCTTGACGGCGCGCTGCAGCCGCTCGCGGCTACGGGTTTCAAGCCCCTTGGCTTGCTCGAGGGCCGCCCTTCGGTCGTCTCCGCCTCCATTTCCGAAGCCATCGACGTAGGCGTCGGCCGGATAATCCGTCGCCACGAGGTAGATGCCCTTGTCGGCCATCATCTTCAGCACGTCGTCCGGCACGACGTACGCGTGCTCAATCGAACTGGCACCGGCCTCGGCGGCGATGCGAGTGGCGAGATCGCCGATTGCGTGGGCGGCCACGCGCTTTCCCACACGTTTCGCCTCTTCGACAATCACCTTCATTTCATCGAGCGAAACGATTCGCGGGCCGGTATTGACGATTACTTTGATTACGTCGGCGCCGTCATAGAGCGCCTGACGCACGGCCCTGCGCGCTTCCTCGACACCACTGATCACGACGTATTCCTGCTGCACCAGCGATTGGGCTTCTGGGGCAAGGCCGCCGAACTGACCGCCGGCCGCCGCCAGGGCGCGAGTGGACGCGACTATGCGGGGACCGACCACCCACCCGGCATTGATGGCGTCACGCAACGCGACGTCCCCGTTCCAGCCCGAGTTGCCAAGGTCGCGAACAGTGGTGATGCCAGCCTCGAGATCCTCTCGGCCCATCGCCGCGCCGAGCAACGCGCGGCGCGCGGCGCTCATGGTCGCGACCGTGAGGATCATGTTCGGATCGTCGCCGCCCACCCGTCCGTCATAGTTCTGCAGGAGATGCGTATGTGCGTCGATCAGGCCTGGGAGCAGGCAGACGTCGCCGAGATCGATCGTGCGTGCGCCGTTCGGGATGGCAACGCCGGGGCCGGCCGCGCTGATGTTGCCGCCTTGAACGACAACAACGGCGTTTCGGACGATCGTGCCGCTCTTCGGATCCAACATGCGTGCGGCACGAACCGCGATAGCAGATGGCGGTGTTGCGGGGGCTGCGACTTGGGCAACGACCACTCTGCTCACACACCAGGCGCAAATCGCTCCGATTCCGAGAAACGAGAGATAGCGGGTTCCCATTTTCATAAATGCTCTCTAAATCCCGCGCTCCGCGCAAACCGTCACTGGCGTTCCCCATCGCCTGAGGACGCCGAGTCGCTTGAGCACCTCCTCCACTCGCGACGTCAGCCGCCGTGAGCCGATCGCACGGTGAAACCACATCGGCAGGACGTACTGACGATGGACCGAGCGGATGCGGAACTGCGACCGCTGCAGCGCCTGCTCGACGGCGGGCCGGCCGAGGACGCGATATCGGTCCCGCCCGATGAGCCGCCGAACGGCGGAGTGCAACAGCGCCACGCTTCTGGCCGACGGATAGTCGAAGATCACCAGACGATCGGCCACCCGACAGGCTTCGGCGAGGCACTGGTGCCAGTCTCGCGCGCTCTGCAAGACGCCCACGCACACCACCGCATCGAAGGCGCGCGCCTTGAACTGCAGCGCGTGCGGATCGCCCGGAACGAAATTGACCTTGACGATCTGCGCGGCCGCGCGGCGACGAGCTTCGTTCAAGAGCGCCTCGGAGGAGTCGATCGCGGTGACGTCGGCGGCACCAAGGGCAAGCGCGATGGCCGTGCGCCCGAATCCGGTGCCGACGTCGAGAATTGTCCGCTCGTGAATGCGGCCGATCATGTTGGCGAGGACGCGCTGCTGCTCGGCGGCGACCATCGAGCCGATCGGCCCCCGAAAGCGGCGTTCTTCGAACGCGCGGGCCGCCACGAGTTCGGCGTCGATCGAGGCGGGTTTGGGCGCAACTCCCGGCACTTGCGCCGTGATTTTCGCACGAAACCGTAGTACAGTTGGCGCGCTCCCACTGCTGAATGTCCTCGGAGAGGCCCCCGACATCGCTCACACGGCGTTTCGTGATGATGGCTGTCAAACTGGCCGTCAGCATCGCGTTGCTCGTGCTGCTATTTTCCCGCGTCGACGTCGCCAAGCTGTGGGCAAGCGCGCGTCAGGCCTCGCTCGCGTGGATGGGCATCGCGCTCGGCTTCTACGCGGTATCGATTCTTGTCATGGTCTGGCGCTGGTGGCTGCTGCTCGAAGCGCAGAACGTCTCGGTGCCCTTTCCCGCGCTTTTCGGATCGATGTCGGTCGCGCTCTTCTTCAACAACTTTCTTCCGAGCAACATCGGCGGCGACGTCGTGCGCATCAGCGACACCGCGAAGGTCGCGCGTTCGAAGACGCTCGCCGCCATCGTCATCCTCGCCGACCGGACCATGGGCATGATGGGTCTCGTTCTGGTCGCCGCCATGGGCGTGTCGCTCGTCACGTCGCCGGTCGGACACGCGCCGCTCCCCATTTGGCCGTCGTGGCTCTGGGCTGGATTTACGTCAGGAATGCTGGTGGCTGGCCTCATCCTGTGGTCGCCGGGAGGCGTCGGCTGGCTGCTCCGTCCGTTGACCGTGCTCCATCCGGAATGGGTCGGCGGACGCATCGGCAGCCTCACAGCGACGCTGCAGCGGTTTCGCAGCCACATGGGCGCCATCGTCACGTGTTTTGCGGGCGCCGTGGTGGTTCAGGTGATGACGGTCGCCTTCGGTTGGGCTGTCGCGCACGCCCTCGGAATTCCGATCGGACCGTTCGACCTCGCCGTGGTCGTGCCGCTCGCCGGCGTCGTGCAGATGATCCCGCTGTCGGTCAACGGCTTCGGCGTGCGCGAAGCGACGTATTCCCTTTACTTCACGCGCATCGGGCTGCCGATCGAGTCGGCGATTCTCCTGTCGCTGACGTCGACCGCGCTCGTCATGCTCTACTCGCTGACCGGCGCCGCCGTCTACGTCGGCCGAGGACACCACTGATATAATTCGCAGCGCGCCGGGGGTGGGCCCGAGCGCCAGTTGAGGAAAAGGCCAATGAAGAAACTGACGGTCACCGTTGCAGCCGTGTGGGTCCTGCTCGTTGCCGGCTCAGTGTTCGCCCATCACTCACCGGTGATGTTCGATCGCAGCAAGAAGCAGACGATCACTGGGGCAGTGAAGGAATTCGTGTGGACCAATCCGCACGCGTCGATTCAGGTCGAGGTCGTCAACGCGCAAGGCGCGACTGAAGTGTGGGGCGTCGAGATGAACAGCCCGAACAACCTGGTCAAGCAGGGCTGGAAGTCGACCACGCTCAAGGGTGGCGACAAAGTGAGCGTCGTGGGCAACCCGCTGCGCGCAGGCGAGCACGGTCTGCTGTTCCTGTCGATCAAGCTGGCGGACGGAAAAGTCCTCGGCGACAAGTGGACCGAAGACATCGAAACGAAAGGCGTGGTCGGCAAGTAGCCGACCACTTCTCACTTCTTCCTTCTAACTTCTCACTTCAGAATGTTGCCCTTCGACGCGGTCGCGGGCAGCCGGGAGTTCGTGTCCGGCAGACACTGGACCTCGGTGATGTCCGTGTCGTCCTGCCGCTTCCACCAGTGCGTGCTCGTCCACTCGCCTTCCCAGTTCTTGGGATCGATGAGCGTCCACTTGTCTTCGAGCGTGTTGCCGTTGTTGGTCAGCCGGATGCGTTCGATGATGCGAAACTGATCGCTGACCGGCAGACCGTCGTCGATGACGTGCTTGTCGACGGTCATGCTGCGAGTCTCGACGACGAGCGTGTCGCCTTCCCAGCGGCCAATCGACTCGCCGTCATACGTGCGGACGACTTCGTCTTCCGGCGTGAACTTGCGGCCATCGAGATAGATGACGCGGAGTTCATTTTCGAACCCGCTGACCATATAGACCGCCGTCGGCAACTGGATCATCGCAATCGGCCACACGCGCGTCATGATGACGGGCATGCCCGCCGGGTAGCACTGTCCGATCCAGTCGCGATAGTCCTTGCCTTCCTTTTTCGCCTGTTCACTCTCGACGAACGCCTTTGCGCCCTCGCCGATGAATTTCGGATAAGGCGGGCCCGAGCGCCACGTGTCGAAGCCTTTACTGAGATCGACGAACCAGGTGCCTGTCAGATCGAACGGCGCCTTGGGCCGGGGTTTCTTGAGATTCGCCGGCGCGAGCGCGCCCAACTGCGCTGGTGATCCTGCGTTCTGCGCGACGGCGGTGTCGGCGGCCATCGTCAGGACGAAGGCGCCTGCCAGAGCCGTTGCCACGACGCGAATTCTCTTAGCAGCCATACTTCCTCCGGCCGACATTCTACTCTGATGCGATTACAAAGGTGCTTGGCGCGACTAAATAGAGTGCTTGATGCGATCAAACAGAGTGCTTTGACCGATCACATAGGGAGGTTCATACCGGCACGCTTGATGCTCGGCGTCGTCGAGCATGGTCTACGATTTTCGCGATCTCGTTTGCTGGCGGCTCTCTTACGAGTTGAAACGCGAGGTGGATGCGTTCATTTCAACCGGTCCTGCGGCGAGAGATCAAAGACTGCGATCAAATTAGGGACTCGGCGGCATCGGCGCCCAGAAACATTGCTGAAGGATTCGGACGATTTCGCCCGAGAGATAGTGCCCGTTTCTACGAAATCGTTCGCGCGTCGCTCGTGGAGACCCAGAATCACCTTGTCGACGGGCGCAACTCCGCCTCATGAAACTCGCCCACGCACCCTATCTGATCGCGTCGAGCACTCTATTTGATCGCATCTACTGTCCCGCCTGAATGACCTGCGCGAAACCGAGCGTATTCAGATCGCGAAACACCGGCGTGAGCGGCGGCAGCTTCATCGGATCCAGGAAGTCGATGTCGAACGTGAAATTCCTGGTCGGGGCGCCGTACACCGTCGCGCAGCACTTGTACGTGCCGGTCGCCTGGCGATTGTAATAGAACGTCGCGATAGATCCGGTGTAGTTGATCGTGCCGCCTTGCTCGAGCATTCGCAGAAAGTTGTGCGCGCCGCCATCGGTGCCGAAGTCCGTCGCCGCCCAGGCGGGGTCGGGTCGAGGAAATGACGGTCCCTTCCCGCCGATGATCGCGACACGGTAGTACGTGTTCGCCGACCGATTGCGCCCACCGAGCGCGTACGGCGACGTGAACGAGTTCATGTCGCTCCACGCGTTCGAAAGCAGCGTGACGGCATCGGCGATCACCGACGTCGCCACGTGGGGATTCCCGAACCCGGCGGCCACCGAGGCGTTCCAGTCGCCCTGAATGTAGACCGGATTCTCCGCGACGATCGTGAGCCCCGGCGCCACGATGTTGCCGAGGCCTCCGTTCACCAGCTTCAGCGCACGCCGGAACAGCACGGCGCGATTCACCTGCGCCTGCGCCATCGTGAGGCCGGTCCACGGCCGCGCAGCGGCGTCGAGCGGGGCGGCCGATCCTGGCGCGACGCTCTGCGCAATCGCGTTGTAGCTCGGAAACTGTCCATACACGTCCAGGTTGCCGCTCTCGTTTACGTCCTCGCCGGCGTCCAGCGCGCCGTTCGGCGTGCCTGCGGCGGTGTCGGGATTCACCACGTCTTCCCAGCCGTATTCCGCCGTTTCCTGATTCGCCAGATTGCGATTCCCTCGGCGATCGGAAAAGTACACGGTGTAGCCGTTGTTGCTGAGCGCTGTGTTGCCGGTCGCGCCGATCGCGCCTTGAAACCAGCGCGAGAGATTGGTGACATCGAGCATGACGTAATGCATGACGCCGCCAAGCATCAGCGCGGCGCCCGGCGACGTATCGCGCACGAGCCCTTCACGCGTGTCGAACAGCGCTTGTGGCCAGTAGTCGGTCGCGACGAGACTGTTGCCGTAGTTGCAGGGGCCGCCGCCGTTGTCTCGCAGCCGTTGGATTTTGAGAATCGCATTCGGCTCGGGATTGCCGCAGATCGTTCCAGCGAGATTCGTCGAGGCGATGCCAAGCCGCAGAATCTCGACGGTGACGTCCTGCCACACCTTGTTGGTGTCCTGCATCTCTATCTTCAAGAACCCGCCGATCGTGCCCATCCCCGCCGGCGTCAGATACCCGCTCACGACCGCCGAACCGGCCGCCGCCGCGGGGGTGCCCGAGCACCCGGTGAACTTGACCGCCGTGTTGCCGTTGCACTGCACGCGCGTGCCGTTCAGCCAGATAGTGCTGCCGGCAACGAATCCGGCCGTCGACCCGACGTTGATGTTGTTGTCGCCGGCGCCCGTCGCCGCCGTGAGTGCTGTCGCCGCTGCTCCCGCCGACAGCGCGATCGGCGGCCGATTGGCGTTCACGGGTCCATAACCGGCAGGCGGCGCGGCGTTCCAATCGCCGTCGAGCAGCACGGGCGGCGTCGCGGTCACGCCCGGCAGGTTCAGGATGTCGGCGGCCGTATCCGAAAGCAGAATCCTCAGGCTCGCCTTTGAGAAATACCGCGCGTCGAACAGCGTCGGCTTCTTGACGTCTTCGTCGTTCGTCGCAGGACGCCGAACCAGATCCGGATTCGAACCGCCGGCGGTCAGGAGCGGCAGCGTCAACGCCTTGGCACCGGTGCGTCCGTTGCGAACGTGCCCGTTGTAGAGACTGAGCGAGACGTTCGTCCACGTCGGGTCGTTCAACGCCGTCCCCGGCATGTCGACGACGCTCCCTTCGGTTCTCGAGAGTGGCCGGAACGCGCCGGGAGCAGTCATGATCGTCACCGTGCCGTTGTGCGCCGACGGTTCGTCGATCGACACGCCGTTGGACAACTTCTGACGCACGACTTCGCGAACGGCCGTCACCGTGTCGGACAGCGTCAGCGTCGACCCGCTCGACAGGAACAGATTGCCGTTCGTGTGCACGCGGCCGCCGAAGTTGAAGTTCGGCCCGGCGAAGAAGCTCAGGTCCACGTCCGAGAATATTCCGAACTGGAACACCGGAATGGCGACCGTCTGAAACGATCGCTGCAGATGCACCTCACCGCCACCGGTGATTTGCGCGGTGACGTCGATGGTGTAGGGCGTCAACAGGCCGATGAGGCCTTGATACGGGCCCGATGCGATGTTGTGGCTCGCCGTTTTCGGGTTTCCCGCGGCGTCTTGCGGAAACAGAATCCGATAGCCCGACGTGCCGTCCGCGGCGACAAACGTCGTGTTGGCGAACGCCGGGGGCGTGGCCGCTAGACCGTTGATCTGCGCGCCCGTCGGCGCGTACGTGTTGCTGAACAGGTTGCCGAGATCGGCCGTCAGCTTCTCGAGGCCCGCATGGGCGGCGTAGAACGCCGCCGTTCGCGTACGGTCGGTGCCGCGAAAACGTTGGTCGCTCGTGACGACCGCAGTGAATCCGACGAGCAGCCCGCTGACGAGGATGACCAACAACAACGTCGTCAAGAGCGCGATGCCGCGTTCTGATTGAGTGCGCATGATTGTTCTCATTTGTAACGATCCACGTACGCGAGACTCCGAAGGCTCACGATCGTGTTGAGATGACTGCGGGTGTAGTCGCCCTGCTTGACAGAGCGCTGCTCGGAGCGAACGCCGACGTGCAGATTGACCTTTCGAATCTGATTCGGCGTATAAAGCACGCCGCCAATCGTGACCGGCACGATTTTTTGCGTGATCGGATTGACCACGCCGTCGACGAGATCGAACGACAGATCGAGATCTTCGACGACGCCCGCCAGCGCCTGCGCCGGAGCCGCGTTGATGCGGCGAGCAAGCCGCGGCGATCCCGGCGTCGAGACGCTGTCGACGAAGTACGTCACGAGCAGCAGACGCTGCGCGGTCGTCTGCGGAATCGGCGCGCTGATGATCTGCGTAATCGATCCCTGGCCGACCCCTGGTTGATTGAGCTGCAGTGCGTCCGCGGCGGCAAACTGCGCGACCGTGCCGTTGATCGCGGTGACCATCTGCACCGCGTTGCCGAGGGCATTGGTGAACATGATCAGATCGCCCACTTTGACACCCGTCGTCGGATTCGTGATCCAGACGGCGCTCGAGCCGGCGTCGAGGCTGCTGCCGTTGGCGGCCAGCGTCGGCTGATTCGCGACCACCGGCGTCGCATTCAGCGTCAATGGGGCGAGCGTGGTATCGACCATCAGCAGCGTGATCATGTCGGTCGCCTGTCCGTCGATCACAGGACCGAGCTCCGGTCCCGGAACCACCGCGGGCAGCGTCGTGAAGTTCACGTTGTCGAACGTGTACGCGCTCCCCGCCGGTCCGGGCCGCAAAATCGGAGCCGCTCCCAGTCCGGACGGGATTGGCAGCCCGCCCGTCGGAATGCCGCGGCCCGCCTGCATGAGATCGCGAACCATCAGGTTGGTCGCCGCGCGCAGGTTTTGCGTCGAGTCGGCGACGAACGAGCCGGCCTGGTTGATGTCGAGCGCGTCCTTGAACGCTTTCATCGCACCAGCCATCACCAGCAGCGTGATGCAGGTCGTGACCAACAATTCTGCCAACGTGAAGCCGCGTTCGTTTCTCATGCGAAGTTTGAGATATACGAGGTCAGCGTGTACGTGCGCACGGCGGCCCCTTGTTGATAAGTGATGATCACGGTGATCAGCCGCAGGTTCGGTTGGATCTCGCGAATCTGCAGTTCCCGGGTGAACCCATTCAGCGTCACCGTCACGTCGTCGTTCGTACCAAGCTGTTCGTCCTTGCCCGGGAGGATGACGGTCTCCTGGCCGAGGTCATCGGCGGTGTCGATCAGTCCGTCGGGCCCCGCCAGGCGCAGTTGCTGCGGGCCATCGAGGAAGATGCCGCCGTCGGACACGTTACGGAGCTGCGCCCACAACACCGTATGGGTATCGCGCGCGCTGAAGACGTTTTCGACGGCTTCCGCCGCCTTCTGCGTCGCGGTCAGATCTCCCGGCGCGCTGGCGATTCGGCGTGCGCCCGCCGTGAGAAATGCCGCGAGGCCGAGCAGCACGGTCGCCATCAAGCCCATGGCGATTACCGTTTCGATGAGTGAGAAGCCTCGATCCTTCATGCGCGTATCCATTCCGCTCCCGTCCAGCGATATGCGCGCACGCGTCCAGTCGCGCCGAGCACGGTGATTGCGCGCGCGGATCGATCCGTGCCGCCGCGGACCGCGAGAAAGACCGTGCCGTTGATCGGCCGGCCCAGCTGGTCGATCAGCGTGCCGTCGCTGTTGAAGAGGATCGTCACCGCTGCGCCGAAATCGACGGCCTGCGCGCGGCCGAACGCATCCGGCGTATCGGGGAGGCCGGGCAGCAGCAGATATTCCACGTGGCCCTCGAACACGGCTGACGACAACATCGTCGTGCCGGCGGGGATCTCGTTGCGAACGATCCTGAGCGTGTTCGGCGCGACGAAGTCGAGGCGAATTGTGCGGCGCTGCGAAATCGACAGCTCGCGCGCCAGATTCAGTTGGGCAAGCACGACGCGCATATTGCTGTCGCCGTTGATGGCTTGCCGTGCTGTCCCGATCTGAACGACAGCCATGCTGGTCATCAGCCCGATGATGACTATCGTCAACATCACTTCCAGCAGGCTGAACCCAACGTCGAATTGTGTGCGGGAGTGTGCGGCCGTCAACGGACGGCGTCGTTGTGAAAACATTGGGAACCACCGGCCCTGCGAGGGCCGGCGACCTCAACAGCAATCGGCGTACCCCGTGACGCGGAAACAGCGCACATCGCGCGAATACGCACCGCTTCGTGCGCTCGTGTCCGTTGATACAGAGCCCGGGTGCCCTAAAACGAAGCAAGCGATCGACACGCGTGCGCTGAAACGATGCAAGCACTCAACGAAAGCGTTGTGGACGATCGTCCATTGACGTACCGCGACGACCACTTATCATTGTGGGGTGACTGAGCAGCGCCATCTGCTTTTGCGGACCATCGGCCACGCCATTCGATCGCGCCGACGGGCGCACGGCCTTTCGCAGGAATCACTCGCCGCGCTGGCGCAACTCGATCGCTCATACATGTCGAGCGTCGAGCGCGGACTGCGAAACATTTCTGTACTGAATCTTGCGCGCATCGCCGCGGCGCTCGACGTCTCAGTGTGGGAGTTGCTCGGCGTCGATGCCGCGCAGAGCACGCCTCCGGCGGCGCGCGTGTTCACGCGCCGTGACGCGCTGGATTTGAAGTGGAAGCCTGGCGACTACTTGTCGCTCGGTTGAGTGTTGCGCGGCGCCCAGTCGCTGTCGAGAATCGACCACAAATACTGATCGATGTACTGCTCGTCGCGAACGAAGGCCGCGCGCAGCCGGCCCTCGCGGCGCGCGCCCAGTTTGCGAAGCACCGCGTTGCCCCGCTCGTTGTCAATCGCGGCGCGCATCTCGATGCGATGGCACCCGACGACGCCGAACGCGAAATCGAGCACGAGTTGCGCCCCTTCGCCGAACACTCCGCCGCCCCATAGCCGCGGCGCCATCACGAAACCAAGTTCACCACGCAAAAAACCTGGCTGGTGACGACGCAGTTCGAAGACACCCACAGCGTCCGCCTCGCCGCGCGGCACGATGCCGTAGCAGATGTACATGCCGGCAGCGCGCTCGGCGTGAGCCCATTCGATGAACTGCTCGAATGCGCTCGCGCTCGGCGGCGGCGACCACATGAACGGTCTCACTTCCGGGACCCGCAGAGCCTCAAACAGCGCGGCTGCGTCGGATGGCCGAACTTCCCGTAGTGTCACCCGTTCGCCGGGCAACTCCGGCAGCCCTTTGAACCAATCAGTTGACGCCGTTTGTGCTCCCCCACACGACCGTGTCGCCTGAGTCAGTGCTCCCCCATACAACGGTGCTTCCCCATACGACGGTGTCGCCCCAATCAACGCTGCCCCAGACGACCGTCTGGGCCCACGCAGGTTCCGAGTCGGTGCTCCCCCATACGACGGTGTCGCCCCAACCGTCGTCTTGCGCCCACGTCCACGTGTCACCACCGACCGTTGTCGTGGCCGGCGAGACGAGCGCCGTGAATCCTGCGGCCGGCCAGCCCGCGGCGCCTGCGGCAAGCGTCAAGCGCACCGCACCTGACGGGTTGAGCGCGCCATGTCCCTGTGTCAGCGGATCTGCGCCATCGACCGGCAACGCTGTATACGCAAGGATCGACTTGATCGTTGCGGGCGGCGGCGTCATTCCGAACGCGTTGCGACTCGCCTCGATGACGAGCGCGACGACGCCGCTCGTGACGGCTGCCGACATGCTGGTCCCGTTGAGTCGAAGGAATCGCGCCATGCCTCCGTTGCCGGCGATCCGAGCATTGGGAAGCACTGTGTACAACGTCGATCCGATCGCCGCATCCGAAATCAGACTCTGACCCGATGCCACCAGGTCGGGCTTCGGCAACGCGTCGTACCACGTCGGTCCGCGAGAACTGTACGGCGCGACGCCGTCGTCGCTTCGCGCGATCGTGTTCTTCGTGTCGAGCGCGCCGACCGTGATCGCGGAGGGCGCGTTCGCCGGGCTCAGAATGCCGGCGTAACCTGGAAGTCCTGTCGTGAGGCTTCGGCCCACGTTGCCCGCCGCCACCACGACGACAATCCCGGCGCGCGTCGCCGCTTCGACGGCTTGCACGAGCGGATCGGTGTCGGCCCTCTCGAAGATCGGATGGCCCAGCGACAGATTGATGACGTCGATGCCGAGCACGTTCTTGTTCGCCACGGCGAAGTCGAGCGCGTCGAGCACGGTGCTGGTTTGTCCGCGGCCCTGCGCGTCGAGCACCTTCAGTTCGATCAAGTGCGACTTGGGCGCGATCCCGACGTACGCGCCTTGTGACTGCGTCCCTTTGCTGGCGATCAAACCGGACACGTGCGTGCCGTGACCGTACTCATCGTACGGAGCACCGGCCTGACTGCTCGTGAAGTCGTAGAAAATCACGCCGGCAAAATCTCCGCTGAGCGCCAGTCCCGAGTCGATGACCGCGACGCCGACACCCTTGCCTGTCAGGCCTTGGAGCGGAAGCCCAAGCGTCGAGAGCGCCGTGACGGACGGGCCCAGCGATGCGTCGCCGACACCGGTGCTCGCGACCACGGCGTCAATGGAGACGTCCGTCACCGCGGCGTCTGCTTGAAGCGCCTCGAGATCGTCAGCTCCGACCTCCGCGGTCAACGCGTCGACGAGCGTGAATTGCTTGAGGACCTGCCGTCCCCGCGACCGAACGCGCTCCGCGACGTTTGACGTCTGGCCATGTGTCGTCTGAATGATGACGCGGACGACCCCGGCCTGTAATCCTTGCAGCGCCGCGTCGAGTTTGGACTTCTCGGGCTGACTGGCGGACGCGATCGCGTTGGCACCGACGGCCGCCAGCACGATGGCAAGCCAGGTGACGCACCTCATACGAACCTCCCTGGGGCGAACGTGCAACATCTAACGGTGCGTGGTGCCTCTAAGTCCACGGACTATAGTCAACATTACGATCAGATAGGGGATCGGATCCGAAAGGAGCTCAACCCGCCGCGCGTCTGCGTGGCCAACGCAGATAGATGACGAAACCCGCCAGCACGAGCACCACGGAGATGATACCGACCTCGACGCCGTGCGCGCGGATGTACGCAATCGCACGCTCGCCGTACCACAGCGCCAGCAGGCCCTCGAGGAAGTACCGCGCACCGCGGCCGATCAGAATCGCCGTCGCGAATTTCGTGACGCGGATCTCGGCGACGCCGGCGAGCAGCACGAACGGCTTGAACGGCGCCGGCGGCGGCAGAAGCGACGGCACCAGTACGGCCATCACACCGTGACGGCGAAACGCGTTGAGGGTCTTGTCGTACCGGTGCGTGCTGATGCGTCGCCGCATCAAATGCTCGCTGCCCTTCCCGATGTAGTACAGCGCGAGACAGCCAAAGAGCGAGCCGACGGTCGCGGAGGTCACGTACAGCGCGAACCGCGCCGGGTGCGTCGTCACCATGTAGATGACGAGCAGGTCCGCAATCTCCGGCAGCGAGAGGATCGAGGAGTCGAGGAACGCGACGAACATGATCCCCGGCGCACCCCACGCCAGGGCTAGAGCTTGAATGGAATGAACGAACCGGGACATGAACGAATTTGAGAAGTCTCAAATTATACTGTCGCAGCATGGAGAATCGGATCGACGTCTCGCAGCTCATGGCGGACATTCGCATGCGTGCGAACGCCGAACTGCGGGAGCGTGCGTTCGATCGCGGCAACACACCAGAATTCTCGGACGCGGAGCTCTTCGACCTGGTCGAACGCGTCCTGCGCGGCGCCGTCGATGACGCGGATCGAAAGGTGCTGCTGCTCTCTGAGATTCTCGCCGGCAACAAGGACGTCACCCTCGAACCGTCCGCGCGTCTGACGAGTCATCGGCCCGTCGTCGGGCCGTTCATCGTCTTCGTGAAGCGGCGGCTGCTGCAGCCGCTCACGCAGTGGCTGTACGAATACAGCATGGACAACTTCCGGCGTCAGGCGCAGATCAACCGGATTCTGTTCGCGACAGTGCAGGCGCTGGCCATCGAAACCGCGCGGCTGCGGCTGGAACTCGACGCCGCACACGACAGCGCGAGCAAGCGAGGATCGGGCGCCGCATGAAGCTGGCCTGCGTGGTCCAGCGCTACGGGCTCGAGGTCGTCGGCGGATCCGAATCACATTGTCGCAGTATCGCCGAGCGGCTCGCCGCACATCACGACGTCACGGTGCTCACCAGCTGCGCGTCCGACTACCTGTCCTGGAAGAACACCTATCCAGCTGGCGCGAGCGCCGTCGGTCCCGTTCGCGTTCAGCGCTTCGCAGTCGAACGGCCACGAAACACCCATCGTTTCGCTGAACTGAACAACATCGTCGCGAGCGGCCGCGCGACTGCGGACGACGAAGCGGAATGGTTCCGCGAGAACGGCCCGCAAGTCCCTGGACTTTTGGATCATCTGCGAGCCCACGGGCGCGAGTACGACCGCGTGCTGTTCTGGACGTACCGCTATTCCCCGTCGTACTTCGGCGTGCCGCTCGTGCGCGATCGCGCGATCCTCGTGCCGACAGCGGAAGAAGATCCCGTCATCTGGCTCCGTTCAGTCCCTGAGTTCTTCACGCTGCCGCGCGGTTACGTCTTCCTCACGCCGGAGGAAGCCGACCTCGTCCGAAGCCGTGCGAACGCGCCGCTTCCGCCGTCCTGCGTCATTGGCACTGGACTGGAGACGGCCGAGTCGGTGGTGGCCGGCGTTAGCAGGCCTGGTCCTTTCGTGCTCTACCTGGGACGCGTCGATCCGAACAAAGGGTGTGAGACGCTCCTTCGCTACTTCCAGCAGTTCGTCGACCGGGAAGGCGCGCGCGTGCAGCTGGTACTCGCTGGACCGGTGTTCATGCCCGTGCCGTCGCATCCGGCGATTGTGCCGCTCGGGTTCGTCGACGAGGCGACGCGGGCAGCGCTCCTCAATTCTGCGCTCGCCCTCGTCGTGCCATCGCCTTACGAGAGCTTGTGCATCGCGCTGCTCGAAGGGTGGAATCATTCACGGCCGGCGCTCGTCAACGGACGCTGCCGCGTGCTGAAGGGCCAGGTGATGCGCGCGAACGGCGGACTCTTCTACGGCAACGCCACGGAGTTCGCGACCGCATTGCGCGAGCTGCTCGATCGACCCGAGATGGCCACACAGATCGGCCGGCAAGGACTCGAGTACGTGAATCAGCAGTATCGGTGGCCCACGGTCATGCACACGCTCGAGACGTTCCTCGCTTCGTCGTGAAGGTCTTCGCCGGTTCTCTGGCCGCGACCCTCGGCGTGGCTGCCGCTCTTCGCTATCATCAGCTCGGTCTCACGCTCAGCCACTACGACGCGCGAGGCCATCTCATCGTCGCGCGGCGCATCGTCGACAGCATCACGCCAGGTTGGCAGCAGATTGGCGCCGTGTGGCTGCCGCTGCCGCACTTGCTCAACATGCTGCCGGTGCAAGTCGACGCGTTTTATCGGAGCGGGGCTTCCGCAGTCGTCATCTCGATTGCGTCGTTTGCGCTCGCGGCGGCGGCCATCGCTTGGATCGTCGCGCTGCTGACCGAATCACGGCTGGCGGCGCTCGCGGCATGCGCGGTGTTCGTCCTGAATCCGAACGTTTTGTACTTGCAGGCAACACCGATGACCGAGCCGCTCCTGCTCGGCCTCACGACGCTCGGCGTCGCGATGTTGATGTCGGTTGGCGACCCTGAAAGGGTCGCTTCACGCCCAGCAACCGTCGGTATTGTGCTCGCGCTCGCCTGTCTCACGCGATACGAAGCATGGCCGGTCACGTATGCGGCGCTCGCTGCGACGGCCTGGGCACGCTGGCGCGGCGGTGAGCCGGCGTCAGCGGCGCTGCGCTCCGTCACTCGCATCGCACTGTATCCGACGATCGCGATTGTCGCGTTCACGGTGTTCAGCCGCGCCGTCGTCGGCCAGTGGTTTGTGTCGAGTGACTTCTTCGTGCCGGACAACAAGGCGCAAGGCCTGCCGCTGGTGGCGATCAACGAGATCGTGTGGGGTACACGCGAGCTCAGCGGACACATCGTCGTCGTGCTTGGCGTCGCAGGCTGCGTCGCGCTGCTGGCCGCAGGATTGTTTACGAGGCAACGCGCATCGGCGCTCATTGCGTTGTCTCTGAGTACGACGGCTGCCGTGCCGTGGGCCGCGTTCATCGACGGCCATCCGTTTCGTATCCGCTACATGGTGCCGCTGATCGTGATTGAGGCGGTCGCAGTCGGAACGGTTGTCGGTGTTGTAGTGCAGACCTTCAGGTCTGCGGGCCTAAAGGCCTGCGCTACATCCGTCGTCATCCTCATCGCGCTCTACGAACTCCATCCGTTCGACAAAAATGCACCGATGGTGCTCGAAGCGCAGTGGGATCTCGTCAACCAATCGCCGCGTCGTGAAGTCACACGATGTCTTCAGGCGCGCCGGCGCAACGAACCGGTGATGGCAAGCATGGGATCGCTCGGACACTACATGCAGGAGGCGTCGCACGACGGACTCAACGTCCGCGACTTTCTGCACGAAGGCAACGGCGACATTTGGCTCGCCGCGCTCGACGAGCCTCGTCCGTACGTCCGCTGGATCATGATGGAAGAGAAGGCGGAAGGCGGTGACATGCTGTACAAACGTGCGCGCGAGCACCCCGAGTTTCTACAGGGTTACTCGCGCGTGTGTGAAGGCGCCGGACTTGCGCTCTTCGAACGTCAGAACCGGATGTTGAACGTGAAGAGATAGTTGATTCCACCCAGATCGATCACGCGGCCTGGCGCGAAATCGGACGAAGGAAGGTCGGCCTTCCCTTGCTGCCAACGAACTTCAAATCCTGGCGCCATCGGTCCAATCGGCACGCGAACGCCTGCTAGAACGACGGGGCCGACTCTGGTGCCGCTGCCGACGAATGTTGCCGGGCCGAAGATGTCCGCAGTCTTCGGGATCGTACCGTTCGCCGGATAGTCGACAAAAAAGCCCGACTCGCTGTAGCGCCAGAAGTTCACGCCGACGCCGACGCCGGCGTACGGCACAACCGGCGCTCGATGTCCGAGCGGCAGCACACGGAATGTCGCCGTGAACGGCACGATGCGGAGCTTGAAATCGGCGGCGATATTCGAGCCGTTGGAGTTGACGAAGTTGGCATCGACCGCGGGCACGGTCTGTTGGTAGTAGCCGATGCTCGCCCCGGCGTCGAAGAAATCGCCGATGCCAACGAGGTACTCTCCGCCGAAGGTGGCGCCCGTAAACCGATCGAATCGGAACGCAAAGAAATTCAAGTCCCGCACGAGTACGTCGTTCGAGAGGCCGGCGCTGATCTCACCTCGCGAATCGAGCGGCGCGGGGACAAAGCCGCCCACAAAGAAATTTACGGATTGCTGAGCGTAGGCGGACGGCGTGGCGATGAATGCACCCACGACGCTCACGGTCGCCAAAGACAGCATGAGTCGACGCATGACATCTCCTCCGCGCCGCGGTAGTGCAGGAGGAGTGCCAGCTTTCGTGCCGCATAAACGGCGGAATTGGCCGTCTTATGGGGCGTACTGTCCGCCTCGGATAACAATCGCTTGCGAGGCGTCCACTCAGGACGACGGCGTGCCCGCCGAGGCCTGAAAATCGGCAATGACGGTCAGCATGTCGTCGTGCAGCAGGCCATTGGTGGCGAGCACGTCGCGCCCGCGCGAGGCGAACGGCCGCCCGTCCATGTTGGTGACGTCGCCTCCAGCCTCGGCGACGATGAGGGCGCCGGCGGCGATGTCCCAGGGCTTCAGATCGCGCTCCCAGAAACCGTCCATTCGCCCGGCCGCGATATAGCAGAGATCAATGGCCGCCGACCCGAGCCGCCGCACGGCGCGGGCGCGTCCGACAAATCGCGCGAACAGGCCGACGATTTCCTCGATGCGGCCGTGCACGTCGTACGGGAATCCCGTGACGAGCATCGCGTCCACCAGGCGGCGCGTCGTCGACACATGAATCGGATGTCCGTTGAGGCTCGCCCCCTCACCGCGTTCGGCGGTGAACAGCTCGCGGCGGTTCGGGTCGTACACCGCCGCCACTTCGGCCGCACCGTCGATCTCCAGCGCCAGCGACGCGCAGAAGATCGGCAGGCCATGCGTGAAGTTCGTCGTGCCGTCGATGGGATCGAACACCCAGCAGGGCCCGGCAGGCACACCCGCCATGCCCCCCATTTCTTCCGCGAGCACCTGATGGTCCGGAAACCGCTCCGACACCATCGCGCGAAACATCCGCTCGACCTCGACGTCCACCTCGGTGACCAGATCGATCGCGCCTTTCTTGTCCACGCGGAAGTCGCCGCCGAACTTCGCCATCTGGATGTCGCCCGCGCGGACAACGGCCTCGATTGCGGTCGCAAGAAAAAGTGGGTTCGAAGGCAACTGCGGGGACGGGTCAGGCGAGGGCCGACGGCGGATCTGGCTGCGCGCGCTTGCTCATGCGGATTTCCATGCCGCCCTCTGGCGCGCGCCGGAGCTGCACGTTGTCCATGAAGCTGCGAATCAGAAAGATGCCCCGGCCGCTCGACTTCAGCAGGTTCTCCGGCGCCAGCGGGTCGGCGACTTCTTGGGGCTCGAACCCTTCGCCCTCGTCACGCACGCGAATGGACAGTTCCGGCTGGCCGTTCGAATGGGTTTCGAGATCGACGAAGACGTGCTTGGTGCTGTCGTTGCGGTTGCCGTGCTTGATGGCGTTGATCACCGACTCGCGAATCGCCACGCTGACCCAATGCCGCGCGTCGTCGTCGAGCCCGACGCTTCGCCCCAGATGGTCGGTCACGACCTGGACGAAATCGAGCATCTCGAACGCGCTGGTGAACTCGAGATGCACGAGCTGACCTGAAGGTGTCGTCATGCCGATGCTGGGCCTGTCGAGAGAATACCATCGGTTGCGCGTCACCGTCGCCGGTGACTAAGATCACGCGCGTGTCCACGACGACAGTGCCGCCGGCCCGCTACGTGCGGGGCCGCCTGAAGGTTCCCGGCGACAAGGCGATTTCACACCGTTACGCGATTTTCTCGGCGCTTGCCGGCGGACCGTCCCGACTGAGCAACTACGCACCCGGCGCCGACTGCCATTCCACGCTCGCCTGCCTGCGTGCGCTCGGCGTCAGCGTCATCGAAGACGGCACGACGGTCACGGTCATGGGGCGTGGACTCGGCCGCCTCGGCGCACCGTCAGCGCCCCTCGACGCCGGCAACTCCGGCACCACGATGCGCATGATGTCCGGCGTGCTGGCGGCGCAGCCTTTCACGACGACCTTGATCGGCGACGAATCCCTGTCGCGCCGGCCGATGCGCCGCGTCATCGAGCCGCTCGGGACGATGGGCTGCCGCATCGAGTCGACAGACGGCCGTCCGCCGCTGACGATCCACGGGACGACGTTGACGCCAATCACCTACTCCTCCGGCACGCCGAGCGCGCAAGTCAAGAGCGCGATTCTTTTCGCCGGTCTCCACACACACGGAACGACGACGGTCGTCGAGCCGGCGCAGACGCGCGATCACACCGAACAAGCGATCAGGGCGTTTGGCGGCACCGTCCGCATCGAGGACGGCGGCAGGCGTGTCTCGATTGAGGGCCCCCAA
>Ga0068871_100000286_pt1 | contig 35207 bp, 34 predicted proteins | sample KBSMisM72_FD_72750 | JGI IMG/M metagenome (GOLD analysis project Ga0068871, IMG submission 72750) | Miscanthus rhizosphere microbial communities from Kellogg Biological Station, Michigan, USA - KBS Miscanthus M7-2 | ecosystem: Host-associated > Plants > Roots > Rhizosphere > Soil ...
ATATTGCCCCATTGGGTAACGGCATCCTTCATATATATCTTATCGCGGATGATCTGCCTGGCCTCGCGGGTAGGTACATCTACATCAGGAAACACGATGGCGCAATACAGTCCTTTGGGATGCGGTAACCTGATTACATCTAAAGGCTCATAACTGCGGATAAGTACGAATCCGCCCATCAACGCCGGCGCCACGTTATCTGCATGCCCATGACCACAGGCCATTTCCTCGCCCTTCATCGCAAACGGTAGTAGTTTTGCCACGTCGGTTTCATCACCCAATAATGTTTTAGCGGCGAATAAACCAGCCACCGTACTGGCAGAGCTTGAGCCCAAGCCACTGCCTATTGGCATTTTTTTGTGCAGCTCGATATCCAAACCAATATCAACCCGGTCAATGCTTTTCAGGTAATGCTGAACGCTTACGCTCACCGTATTCTTAGCCGGATCGAGCGGTAAGCGGCCATTATCGCCGGTTATTTTACTGATAGTAATGCCAGGTTTATCGGTTACCCGCATAATTACTTCATCGCCGGGCTCATTTACTGCAAAGCCCAGTACATCGAACCCGCAAACCACGTTGGCTACTGTTGCCGGGGCAAAAACTTGTATAGAATCTTTCATATTAATTGGCCCCCACGTTGATTAAATCGGCAAATACTCCGGCTGCGGTAACCTCGGCACCTGCACCGGGCCCCTTAACTACTAATGGGCGGTCTTTATAACGATCTGTTGTAAACGAGATAATATTATCACTACCTGACAGCATATAGAAAGGATGATTTTCATCAACCATTTGCAGTGTGATGGCTGCTTTTCCATCTTCCAGTTTACCAATATAGCGCAGCACTTTCTTTTCCTTTTCGGCTTGTTCCTTCAGTTTGGTAAAATAAGTATCTTCTTGTTTCAGAGCTGCATAAAAATCTTCCACCGTTTGCGCTTCCATACAGCTTTGTGGCAGGATGCTTTCAATTTGTATGTCGGTTGCCTCCATAGGATAACCTGCATCGCGGGCCAATATTAATATCTTACGCATAAAATCGGTTCCCCGCAAATCATCACGCGGATCGGGTTCGGTATAACCTTTTTCCTGTGCCAGCTTTACCACATCATGAAAGTTTGCATCGCCCTTAAAATGATTAAAAATGAAGGAGATGGTTCCCGAAAGAATTGCCTCGATACATTTTACCCTGTCGCCGCTGCTCATCAGGTCTTTTAGTGTGCGGATGATAGGCAGCCCTGCTCCGACATTAGTTTCATAGAAGAAATCGACCCCATGTTGTCTCGCAGCATCCCGGAAGGTTTTGTATTGTTTATAATCAGCCGAGTTCCCGATCTTATTACAAGTAACCACGGATATATTCGACTTAAACACCTGCTCATAAACCCCTATCGGTTGCGGACTGGCTGTATTATCAATAAATACGCAGTTGGGCAGGTTCATCTCTTTCATTCTCTTTATAAATGAGCCGAGGTCAGCTTTTTCTTGTGATTTTTCCAATTCATCCTGCCAGCTGTCCAATGAAAAACCATCTGGGTTGAATATCATCTTGCGGGTATTGCTGATGCCTGCAATCTTTACCTGTATTCCATTATTCTGCTGTAAAAACTCGCTATGCTCCTTTAATTGGCGGAACAAAGTAGTACCGATATTGCCCGTACCAAGGCAAAACGCATGCAACGTTTTATTTAGTTGAACAAAGAAAGCGTCATGTACAGCGTTTAATGCCTTAGCCAGATCGCTTTGTGAAATAATAACAGAGATATTATATTCTGATGATCCCTGTGCAATGGCTCGCACGTTAACGCCATTCCGGCCAAGCGCATGAAATAGTTTTCCAGATATACCAGGAGTCTGTTTCATGTTTTCACCAACTATAGCCAGTATAGAAAGATTTTGTTCTATATCCGGCTGGTCCAGTTTTGTTGCGAGAAGCTCCAGTTCAAACTCTTGCTCTATCACCCGTTGTGCTTTTGCCGCATCATGCGGGTTCACCGCGAAAGTAATGCTATGTTCTGATGAAGATTGTGTAATCAAAATGATATTGATCTGCTCTCGTGCAAGAAGGGAAAACAACCTCCCGCTGAACCCGGATTTGCCAACCATGCCGCTGCCCTGAACATTAATGATGCTAATGTCACTTATAGATGATATCCCTTTAATAGGTAAAGATGATGCTTTGCAATGATGCTGGATAACCGTTCCTTCAAAATCAACCTCGAAAGTATTTTTTATAACGATCGGTATTTTCTTTAAAAACGCTGGTATCATTGTTGGCGGGTAGATCACCTTTGCACCAAAATAAGAAAGCTCCATCGCTTCAGTGTAAGTTAATTCAGGCAACGAAAATGCTTTTTTCACCATGCGCGGATCCGCAGTCATCATGCCATTTACATCGGTCCAAATCTGTATTTCGGATGCATTTAAAGCAGCACCAAAAATGGCTGCAGTATAATCACTGCCACCTCGGCCAAGTGTGGTGATCTGCCCGGCTTCGTTGGAGGCAATAAAGCCAGTCACGAACAGCATTTTGCCATGGTTTTCCTGTATAAAACCCTTGATCAGTAATTCACTCAGCTCCATATTCACTTTGGCATGGCCGAAATCATTGTCTGTTTTGATCAGTTCGGAGGCGTCCACAAATAAAGCCTCTGGGAAGTACTGGGCAGCTATTTTGCTGATCATCAGTGTAGAGCAACGTTCGCCATAGCTCAGGATCAGGTCTTTGGTTTTAGCTGTAAGTTCACGGAGTGTGGATGCCCCCTGTAACAACTCTTCAAGGTGATTGAAGTTGATCTTCAGCCTTGTATAAGCGGGGTTTTGATTTTGCACACTCAGTAAGGTGCGCACCATTTCAAAATGACGTGTTTCCAGTTCTGCGAGCTGAGCTGTAAAATCCTCGCCTCTTGATGCTTTTTCAGCCATTGATGAAAGCAGGTTGGTTACGCCACCCATCGCCGACAAAACCACTATTGGCTTCTCGCCTGCTTCGTATTCTTTTTTTAATATGTCGATCACAGTGCTTATGCTTTGCGCCGAGCCGACTGAAGTGCCTCCGAATTTTAAAATCTTCATTTTAATAAAGTAAAAAAGCCTCCCTCTTTTCGGAGGAAGGCTTGCTGTTGTTTCTTTTATGTTTTACACCACAAGATTATCTTCCTCCGGAAATTACCCCGGTGGTAGTTGTTGTTGTAATTATGGTGCGGTTAATCATCATTCCTGTAATGTCTGTAAAGTAAGTAGATATTTTTTGAATATGCAAATAGTATTTGTTTTTAATTTCTGAAGATGGAAATCATTAACTAGGTCTGGTAGTTGCGAAAATGCGTTAAAACGTGTTCAAACGCAACAAGTTGACGGTCTATCAACAAGCACTTTTTTTCTGAAATTCATAGGTAGACGCAGACAGGCTTAGGTGATACTGTCGTACCGTCACGAAACTAAATAGATAGTTTTAATAAAAAGAATTTACCTTGTAACAATCGCGATACTATTTGCTTCGCCATATTTGGGTAGGGTCACCATCGCATTATTTTTCCAATAAACAGCATTGTTTTTCCTTGGAGTAGTGCTGGTCTGCACGCCAGCCAAATAAACGTCGCCTTCATTTACGGCGATATCATTGACCACCGTACCCAACGGAAATTTTGTTAGTTCACCACTTTTCCAATACGCCCCATAAGGCCCATGGCTGTCTCTTCCTGAAATATATACATCCGAACCGTTAAGTGCTATTCCGTTGGCCATAAGTGCCAGGCCGCCCGGGTTTAAGGGAACCGCGACACCATTTTTCCAATAAGTGGCGCCCCCGGTGCTGCCTGCAAAACCGGCCAAATACACGTTATTCCCATCAAGAAGGATATCCGAGCAATTTCCAATATCGGAAGCAGACAATACTGTGTCTTTCCCGTTTTTCCAGTAGCTGGCGTGATTGTCATTGCTAAAGCCCGCAACATACACATCATTGCCACTTACTGCTATAGCGCTGGCGGCGGAAGCTGATGTATTATCACCCAATGTTGTTTGGGTCAAGTTTTTCCAATATACTGCTGTTGATTGAATGGTGCCAATTGTTCCGCTTACATATACATCTGCACCATTAACGGCTATTCCGGTCGCTCTTGTGTCTTCGCTTCCGTCACTGAGCTTAGTAATCGTTCCATTTCTCCAATAGCATGCAGTCGCATTTCCTAAACCCTGGCGGGTAAAGCCAGCCATATAAATATCCGTGCCGCCGACTACCATTGAGGTAACTACCGAATTGAGTGTGCTATCGCCAAAAACGGTAGCTACTCCATTTTTCCAATACGTTGCCACGAAGTTCCCGTTTGAAGCAATGGTAAATCCACCTACATAAACATCAACCGGCTTTGGTTGGTGAGGGGGTATTTTTTCGCCTTTCATACACGCCTGTAGGGCAAATAGTATTATTAAGACGAAAAGAAGTAAAGATTTTGATTTCATAAATAAACTACAAATTGTATCAGCAATTGAAAATTGTTCTCAAACAACAATAGTTTACCTTGAATAATTGGAGGGGCAGAGCTATGGTCAGCTTGTTATTATATAAAGCATAGCACCGGTTATTTGTTTTGAGTTTTATGAAAATGGCTTAATGTCAAACGAAATACCCACCAACTAAACCGGTGAAAACGAATACTAAATCCATCTGCTAATTTTCAGCCGGACAAGACGTTTATACTTGATTTCAGGCACCTTACTAAATTTGATACCTTTGCAAACTAATGGAGGGACTTGTAACAAAATCAACCGGCAGCTGGTACCAGGTGTTAACTAATGATGGGCAAAAATATGATTGCCGCATTAAGGGAATCTTCCGTACGAAAGGGATTACCACTACCAATCCAATTGCGGTAGGCGACCATGTTGATTTTGAAATGGAACCCGAGCAGGGAACCGGTGTGATCACCAAACTCCATCCGCGTAAGAACTATATTATCCGTAAATCGATCAACCTGTCAAAACAGGCGCAGATCCTTGCCGCTAATCTTGATCAGGCGCTGCTGGTTGTTACTTTAGCTTCGCCACGTACATCCTTAGGATTTATCGACCGCTTCCTTGTTACCGCCGAAGCTTATGATATTCCCGCTGTACTTGTTTTCAATAAGCTCGATCTTTTTAGCGATGAGGGACTTGAAATATTAGCTGATTACAAATCTATTTACGAAAATATAGGCTATCTATGCTACGAAGTATCCGCTTTAAACGGAACCAATGTAGACCAGGTATCTGCAATTATAAAGGATAAGATGACGCTTTTCTCCGGCCATTCTGGTGTAGGTAAATCAAGCCTGATCAATGCTTTGGTGCCTGAGCTTCAACTACGCACTACACAAATATCCGAATGGCACGACAAGGGCGTTCATACCACCACCTTTGCCGAGATGTTTGAATTGCCGCAAGGCGGATACATTATCGATACGCCCGGTATACGTGAGTTAGGCGTGATCGACATAGAAAAAAATGAACTGAGCCATTTCTTCCCCGAAATGCGTGCACTTTTAAATCAATGCCGCTTTAATAGTTGCAGGCATATTAATGAACCCGGCTGTGCGGTTATTAAAGCCGTTGAAGAAGGTGAGATCGAGCTATCCCGTTATGAAAGCTATTTGAGTATTTATAACGGGAATGATACGAGGGCGTAAGCAGGTCAGTGTGTCACCACAGCTATACCATTTGCACTTGCTTTACCTGCAACACCCTGAGGTAGTACATTCAATACGCCATTTTTCCAGTAACAAGCATTAATATTACCATTTTTATCGTGAGTGATACCAGCCACGTACACATTTGAACCAACCACTGTAATCGCATAAGCATAGCTGAGTACAGTTCCATCATTAAGTGGAACCAAATTGTCGTTTTTCCAATAAGCAGCTACCGTCTTTCCATTAAAAAGCGCCATGCCTGCTATATAAACATCGGATCCGTTTGTTGTTATTGCGTAAGCTGCCAATCCTCCTGCTAATAAGGTAGGGGTGCCATTTTTCCAGTAGATACCATTTGCTGGTTTTCCGCTTTGTTGAGTAAATCCTGTCATATATACATCATTTCCATTTACGGCCATACCATAAATCGCCCCGTATCCATTGGAGCTAAATAGAGTTGGCGAATCATTATTTTTCCAAGAAGTAGGGAAATATTGGTAAACAGTACTTGACGTCCTTGAATCACCGGCAAAATAAACATCAGTGCCATTAGTACCCATAGCAAAAGTTTCGGAGCCAGTCCATCCAAGGGGTAATAGCGTTTCAACATTGTTTTTCCAATAAGTAGCTGTTGGCATTACTACGCTATCAGTAGTGATTCCGTTGATATAAATATCACTACCGACAAAGGCAATATTGTAGGCATCCGACTGATTTTGGGTATTATTAAGCCTTGTAACTATGCCATTTTTCCAATAAGCCGCGGCCTGCTCAATCGGAGACGGCTCTCCTATGTTACCCACAACGTAAATATCTCCATTTGGTCTTACTGCTATTGATCTGGCCATCGAATTTAAAGAACTATCGGAAAGTTTAACCGCTACACCATTTTTCCAATAGGTAGCCACGCCTTGTCCATTTGCTGCAACCATAGTGCCTGCAATGTAAATATCTGTATCAGATTTGGACGCAGGAGTTGGTGATGGCTTAGGGTTAGAGTTTTTTGAACAACTTATAGAAAAAACTGCGATCAAAAAAATAAAAGAGTATATATTAAATTTCATATCTAATAAATAATGTTTTGTAAATATTTGGTTATTACATTTAATTGCTAGCTGGGTGAACCACAACAGCGATTCCATTGGTTCCGCTTATTTTAGTCGTATTGGCTTGCAAATGAACAACCTTACCATTTTTCCAATATATCAATAATAAAACGGGGTAAATTTTTAGTCTCATGTTAGATAAGCTTAAGTATAAAATATAGTATTGCGGCCCAATTGAGGGCTTGGCTCAAACATATCGGAAATATAGTTATCCCGTTATGAAAGCTATTTGGGCATTTATAACGGGAATGATAAGAGGGCGTGATTTTTCTGACAAAATCAATGTGGTACAACTGCCATACCATAAACATAAACTACTTTACTATTGGTGAATTTTACAAACGCATTGTTCTTCCAATAATATTGAGAAGTATTATTAGAACCATCAAAAACACCCGCCACATACACGTCAGTTCCATTAACGATGATATCCTTTGCTTCCGCATACATACCAGGAGTGCCGATTTTTGTTGGCACCCCATTTTTCCAGTAGGTAGCAATGTAACTGTCTGACACGTTTGGAGAGTATATTCCCCCAGCTAGATAAATATCCGACCCACTCACAATAATAGAACCCGCACCGGCCGGAGTGTCCACAATATGCTGCATGTCATTTTTCCAATAAACTGCTGCGGTCAAGCCATTAGAGTTGAGTTGTGTTGTTCCTGAAATATACACATCATCCCCTTTTATCACTATTCCCCATGCGCCCGACGTCAATGTGCTATCTCCAAGTTTCTTTTGTACACCATTTTTCCAGTACGCGGCTACATTGTTATTGCCGTCAGAAGCCTGTATATAACCTACTACATATATATCGTTCCATTTACAGCAATAGAATTTATCCTGTAATCCAATGTGTTATCCGTAAATACTGTAGCAACTCCATTTTTCCAGTAGGTTGCGCCTAAAAGAGTGCTGCCGGCTACATACACATCTTCGCCGCTTACAGCTATAGCATTTGTTATTCCACGTGGTGAAAGTTTTATTGCAACACCATTTTTCCAGTAAGTTGCAGAACCATCACCACTTTGTCCTGCTACATATACATCAGTGCCACTTACAGTAATAGAACGTCCAATAGAATTTGATAAACTGTCTGCAACTTTTTTGGCCACGCCATTTTTCCAGTATGTTGCAACACCATAGCCATTGGTAGCTACACTGGTTCCTACAATGTATACATCCGCCGTTGCATCTACTGGTAAGTTAGGAACAGAAGGAGTTTCGGATTTTTTGCAAGAAGCAACCGCAAAAATCACAATTAAAGAAAAAAGAATGCCGTTTTTCAAGATCACTGGGTCGAAGGATGATAAGGTTTTAGTTTAATAAATTCTAACTGTTTTTTATAAGAACAATTAGCCAAATATATAAAACTTCTGCAACTTTATTTACCGCTTTGATTTATCTTGCCCATCGATTCTTTAATTAGATCTTAAATACATGCGCGCAGTCTTACAACGTGTCACCCAAGCCAGCTGTACGGTCGACGGCCAAATTACCGGGGAGATCAAAACCGGATTCCTGGTTTTATTAGGCGTTGAGGATGCTGATACTGATGAGGACCTGCAATGGCTTGCTCAAAAGATAGCTTCGATGCGGGTTTTTGGCGATGAAAACGGACTGATGAATAAAGCACTAGCTGACGTGAACGGCGATATTCTGCTCATCTCTCAGTTTACGTTGTTCGCATCAACCAAAAAGGGGAACCGGCCCGGATTTACCCGCGCCGCCCGGCCTGATAAAGCAATACCGATGTATGAGCAAATGATCAAAGCGCTCGAAGAACTGACCAGCAAAAAAGTTGCCACAGGAATATTTGGGGCAGATATGAAGATCAGTCTACTGAATGATGGTCCAGTGACGATCATCATGGACACAAAAGATAAAGACAATCACTAAAATCTTTTAATCGTGTTTTATGGAAATTAAAGAAGCACAACATCTTGTAGATGAATGGATAAAAACAACCGGCATCCGTTACTTTAACGAACTGACCAATACAGCCATTTTAATGGAAGAAGTGGGCGAGGTAGCCCGGATAATGGCGCGACAATATGGTGAGCAATCGTTCAAGAAATCGGATACGGAAGTGAATCTTGCCGACGAGATGGCTGACGTGCTTTTTGTACTGATTTGCCTGGCGAACCAGACCGGAATTGACCTGACAGATGCTTTAGAAAAGAATCTACAGAAGAAAACTATCCGCGACACCGATAGGCACAGGAACAATGAGAAGCTAAAATAAGCATACACCGTTTCGGGCAAGTAAAATCCATTTAAAACAATTTAGAAAATGGAAAAAATTAAAAAAACTTGTCATGAAACGTGTATTAACAGTAGTGCTTATCGCACTTATATTTACCGGGTGCAAACAGACATCCACTGAAAAAGAAGAGCTAAAGGTTGTTGCTCTTGATAAAGCAAAAGTAAGCTCTGTAAACGCAAATCAAACTGACGGCAAAGACGCTGTCGCCAGCAGTCCGCAACAACTTATCTCTGATACCTCTAAAAAGCTGATCAAAACCGGAGATATCCGTTTCGAAACAGGCAATCTGGATGGCACCCGTAAAAAGATCATTGCCTCATTAACACATCTTGGAGGTTATGTGTCTGAGGAAAATGAAACTAATGACTCCTATCGCCGTGGGTTGACTTTAAAATTGCGTATCCCGGCCAAAAACTTCGACTTATTATTGGATTCTGTTTCCGGCAATGCTGTGAAGATAGACTCAAAGAATGTCCGTGTATCGGATGTGACCTCGCAATTTATCGATATTAAAACCAGCCTGGCTAATCAGCAATTGCTCGAAAAGCGTTACCAGGAATTGCTGAAAAGATCGGATAAGATGAGTGATATATTACAGATCGAAAATAAACTCACAGAAATCCGTACCACTATCGACTCAACTCAAGGCACACTCAACTATTTGAGCAGGCAGGTTGCTTACAGCACATTGGAGGTCAATTTCTACAGCGAACAAACGCCTCAATATAGCGGCACAACCATTGGCGACCGGCTGGTTGCATCACTGAGAGGTGGCTGGGAGCTGATGCAAAACCTGTTTTTTGGGATCATTAATATATGGCCATTAGTGATAGTAGCAACTATTACCTATGTGGCTGTGAAAAGATGGAAGGCTAAAAGAAAAGTAAGAGTGATTCAGCAGTAAAAAAATGTGGCAGCAGACTTACGAGTGGTAATGTGTGTGAATCTGAGAAAAAGCCGCTGCTGCCACGATTTAACCCAATACTAATATAGAATATTATTTTGAAAAATAAAATATTTTAGAATTATATTTTAATTTAACATTTATTTACATAATTAAATAACGTAAATGGCGTTTATAGATTGGCATTATAAAGATGAGATTGGCTAATGCGATTTTGCAGAGTTAATCATTAGCCGTTGCAGCGATGTGGTAGCAGTTAAATTGTGTATTGAGGTTTGCTGCTGCCATTACTGCAATTTTACCAGGCGCTGGCCGTGTAAAATCGGTATAGCTGTAGTAATATCTACATTCAGGCAAAAAGCAATATCCGCTTCAATTCCTAATTTTTTTAGGCGCTCGCTGTGCGATGTTTTTGCCAGATAGGCGTTCAGGTCACCTTTCGCTAATTGATATAAATCGTCGGCAGCGATTGCGGCATCATCGGTTTTGTAATTGCCGGATTTCAGTTTCTCAACTACTGCACCTGAAAACAAGGTATCTTCCAAATTGAAGTTATTTTTCCAGCCGGCACAAACCAGCAGGATATTCTCGTTTTGTGTTTTAAGCCAATCGCACAACGAGGTCAGATTCAAAAACGACCCGATCACTATCTTTTTAGCTGACCGGGAAAGATGCAGGGCATGTGTGCCGTTGGTAGTGGTTAAAACGACCGTTTTACCGCCCACTTTCTCTTTAGTGTAGGAGAAAGGAGAATTGCCAAAATCAAAACCCGTCACTACCTCGCCGTTGCGTTCTGCAGCCAGTAAGAAGTGGGCTTCCTTATCACGATAAGCCAGGCATTCTTCTACCTCGGCTACGGGAATGATAGCTTCGGCGCCATTTTCTATGCCATAACAGATAGATGATGTAGCGCGGAAAATATCTACAATAACAGCAATATATTCGTCGACCTTGTATAGCGGTAAAAGCGAAGGGCTAAGGCAAACGTGTAAACTTTTAGTCATTAGTCAATTGTCATTGGTCATTGGTCAACAGGCGATTACAAATGACTAATCACCCAATGACTAATGGCTATTTATAGAATGGAGGTTTTACAACTTTTGCCTTAACTTTGTTGTCGCGGATATTGATAAAAATTTCGCTGCCTTCTTTGGCGAACTCATTATTCACATAACCCATCCCGATAGCTTTTTGCAGCGAGGGTGATTGCGTTCCAGAAGTTACTTTGCCTACCGTATTTCCATCAGCATCAACGATCTCATAATCATGACGCGGTATACCACGGTCAATCATCTCAAAGCCTACCAGCTTCCGTTTTGTACCGTCCTTTTTTTGCTGCTGTAAAGCCGCTGAGTTGGTAAAATCTTTACTGAATTTGGTCACCCAGCCTAAACCTGCTTCCAATGGTGAAGTAGCATCATCAATATCATTGCCATACAAGCAAAAACCCATTTCAAGACGAAGCGTGTCACGAGCACCAAGGCCAATCGGTTTTATACCGAATGCAGCACCAGCTTCAAAAACAGCATTCCAAAGTTTCTCAGCGTCCTTGTTATCTACGTAGATCTCGAAACCGCCAGCCCCGGTATAACCTGTTGCAGAAAGCAACACATTGTCGATACCTGCAAAATTTCCTTTTTTGAAAGTGTAATATTCCATTGATCCAAGATCGATGTCGGTCAGGCTTTGCAGCGCATCAGCAGCTTTGGGACCCTGTATAGCTAATAAGGCAGTGCGCTCCGAAATATCTTTCATCTCCACACCTTCAGTATTGAACTTCGATATCCAGTTCCAGTCTTTTTCTATATTGGAGGCATTTACCACCAGCATATAAGTTTTCTCGTCTATACGGTAAACCAGCAGGTCGTCTACAATGCCGCCATCTTCGTTTGGCAGACAAGAGTATTGCACCTTGCCATCATACAATTTTGAAGCATCATTGCTGCTCACACGCTGGATAAGGTCGAGCGCTTTCTCACCTTTCAAAATAAACTCGCCCATGTGGCTCACATCAAACACTCCAACTCCCTTGCGGACAGTTTCATGTTCAACATTGATCCCTGCGTACTGTACAGGCATATTATACCCCGCAAAAGGCACCATCTTGGCACCCAACTGAACGTGTTTATCGGTTAAAGCCGTATTCTTCATAAAAAACTAATTGGCGGCAAAAGTAAGCATTTGGTTGGAAGGTGTAAAGTTTTAAAGTTGCCCGGTGGACTGTAACAAAGAACTATACATATCGACCAAAATCTTAGTCACAATATTGACTTCGTGATGTTGTTCTATCAGCTTGCGGGCATTAATGCCGACCGCTTTAATATAATCCTCATCGGCCACGCAACGTTTAATAGCTTTTAAAAATTCATCACGGGTATTCGCGATCAGAATATTTACGCCGTTTTTGTAATTGAGGCCCTCGGCGCCAAGCGAGGTAGAGATGATACATTTCTGCATGGCCATTCCTTCTACGATTTTTACACGCATTCCACCGCCCGAAAGCAGCGGTACCAACATGATGGACTTGCTATTCACAAACTCTAGTCCGTCGTCTACTTCGCCCTGGATAAATACTTTTCCCAACACATCATAGTCATCAAACTCCTCCGGTATGTCGTTGCCTGCCACATAAAACCGCACCCGCAGTTCGTCATTCACAAAATCTGCATGAAAGGTCTTCAAAAACCATTCGATACCTTCACGATTGGGCATCCAATCCAGTGAACCCAGAAAGAAAAGACTTGGAAATTCTGTTTTTGAAAAATTAGGTTTGTAATGGTTCAGGTCAACACCAAAGGGTACAATCTCTACTGGTATCGTGGCGCCATAATGCATAATGGTATTCCGATCCTGCTCGGTAAAAACCGTTATCGCATTGAACTTATTGATCTGCTGGAGCTCGTAGTTTTTTATACGGCGTGCCATCAGCTTTAAATAGAATTTCTTGAAAGGATCCGTTCTTTGCTGCGCCAGTGTTTCCCAGGTATGGTGCTCAATATTATGCGCCCGGTAAACCAGTTTTGATGAACAATTTTTCCTGACCGAATCCACATAAGGAGCGACGAATAGGCCTTCAAATTGAATGATATCGTACTCTGTGTTCCTTATGGTACGTATCAGCATCTTATCGAATTCCTCGTCGTAATACTTATCGATATTATAGGTGCTCTTGCTGAAGATATCCAGTATCCCATCAAAAAAAGATACGCTGGCATCGATATCGTAAGCACGGTAGTTTATCTTGTCCAGCAGTTCATCTGGTTCATCGGTTTCGTGAATGTGTTTTTTGGTATTCAGCGCCACAAGTGATACCTCATGTCCCAAATTAACCAACCCGAGCACGGTATTACAAACCACGATGGGGTAACCCCCGTTGCGCGGAAATGGAACCCGATGTGTCAAAATGAGGATCTTCAACTGGAATAAGTGGTTTTAACAAAAGTAAATACCCTCAAAGCCGAATCAAAGCATCTTTTAGAAAATACTTAGCTGCGGATCGCTTACACGGAAAGTGCGGCGATGATATGGTGTAAAGCCTATTTTTAAAACGGTTTCGCGATGCTTTATGGTAGGATAGCCTTTATTACTGTGCCAGTCGTATTCAGGATGCTCCAAAGCTATTTGTTTCATAAAGTCATCCCGGTAGGTTTTTGCCAGGATGGATGCAGCTGCGATACTGAAATATTTGGCGTCCCCTTCCACAATACATTGATGCGGAACCTTTTTATACTTATTAAAACGATTACCGTCAATAATTAAAAACTCCGGAATAACCGATAGCTGTTCTATTGCCCTGTGCATCGCCAGGAAAGAAGCATTCAGGATATTAATCTGGTCTATTTCGTTATTATCAACTGAAGCAACGGCAAAAGCGATAGCCACTTGTTCTATCTCGTCTCTAAGCTGATACCTTATGTCCTCGGAAAGTTGCTTGGAATCGTTAAGCAGAGGATGATCAAATCCATCAGGCAAGATTACGGCTGCGGCAAAGACCGGTCCGGCAAGACATCCCCGACCAGCTTCATCGCACCCCGCCTCAATAAAGTCAAACTGGTACCTGCCTGCTAACATTTTTCAAAAATAGAGATTGTTGGGGTAAAATGGTTGAATAAGTTGGATTAAGTTGAATGGTTGACTGAGTTAAAAAACCGAACAGACAAACCACTTAACTTAATCAACCGAATCTAACTCAATCAACTATTAAAATATCCTGATCGTCAGGAGGGTAATATCATCTATGGGCTTGCCCTTGACGATAAGGTTGAGGTGATCCAGTAAAGTCTGGTTGAATTTATCAGGCGAAAGGTTACCATTACTTACTACAAAGTCAATCAGTTTATCTTCATCCCAGGTTTTTTGAGTAGGCACGTCATAATCCATCAAACCATCGGTATAATTAAATATCAGGGTGCCTGGTTCGACTTCCACTTCACCCTGGTTTAAAAAGGGCAATTCATCAAAAGCGCCAATCATCGTTGTGCCCAATTTGAGCGGAATTGCTTGGCCATCTTTAAATAAAATGGATGGGTTATGCCCGGCATTAATGAAATTAAGCTTTCGGGTATGACCATTGTACTTAGCCAAAAACAAAGTGATAAACCTTTCACCTTTGGTGTTCCTCAGCATGATCTGGTTAAGGCGATCGATGATATTGGTCAGGTCGTCCTCTACCACTGCCCATGCACGTAAACTCGCCTGGAAATTGGCCATCAGCAAAGCCGCTGATATTCCCTTGCCCGAAACATCGGCAATGCACCACATAAACTCATGCTCATTTATGCGGATGAAATCAAAATAATCCCCTCCTATATTTTGATGCGGAAAGTATTTGGCACCGATCTCTACTGCCGAGTCCTTATGAAACCTTAGCGGAATGAGCATATTCTGAACTTCCTGGGCCAGCTCCATTTCGCGCTTAAACCGTTCCGACTCCATTCGTTCGCGGAACAATTTCTTGTTCTCCAATGCCACCACGATCACGTTGATCAATGTCTGGATAAAGTTCAGGTCATTGTTCAACATCTCATCGGTAGTATTAAACTCACCGATCAGCGCATAGGCCAAAGGCTTGCTTTTATGGTAGAAAGGAATAAAGTAATCGTAATTTTTTAGCAAAGAGTCGGTTTGCTGCGTAAGCGGGGCGGCCACTTTGGTTTTGAGTTTCTTACAGGCATTATGCAACGATTTGGTGCTTTCTATCTCGCCGCCATAGCTCGAAATGCAGATAAAAGTACCCTCATGCTCAATTAAAAAGCGTAGTCTCCCTACCTGCAGATAATTCTGCATAATTACTTCGAGCATCTGGATCAGTACAGGTGTCGAAATATTTTTATTGATAGCCCTGGTAACCTCAAGCAATGAGTTTAATTCAGACTGCCTTTTAAGCAGCAACCGGATTAACTCATCCTCGCCAGAAATTTCCTCGATACTTTGCATTTATGGGTTTAGAGACAGACCAAAATAATGAATAAATTTTTTTAAATCCGTGTACTTTCTGATTTTATGTCAAATGCGTCCCGCAAACCAACCGTCACCAAATTAAAGGCGTAAACCATTAGCATAATGGCCAAACCTGGCAATACGGCAAGATAAGCAGAATTCATAATAATATAACCATAATGTTCTTTTATCATGCTTCCCCATGTTGGTGTTGGTGGTTGCGCACCGAAGCCGAGGAAGCTCAAACCCGCCTCCAGCAAAATTGCCGATGCAAAGTTTGATGATGCTAATACCAATATTGGCCCTATGATGTTTGGCAAAATATGACGCCGGATAATCCGCGCATTATTAAAACCCAACGACCGGGCAGCTTCTACAAATTCTACATGCTTTAAACTCAGAACCTGTCCGCGCACCAGCCGGCCAACCTCTACCCACATGGATAAACCGACGGCGATGAATACTTCCCATAAACCTTTGCCCAATGCAAAGGAAATGGCGATAACCAACAACAATGCCGGCAGCGCCCATAAAATATTCATCAGCCAGCTGAGCGATGCATCCACCCATCCACCAAAATAACCGGCAACAGCGCCAACTGTTATACCCAACAGCAAACTGATGATGACCGACATGAACCCAACAGCCAGTGATACGCGTGCACCCAATATCAGGCGGCTCAGCAAGTCGCGTCCGTAAGTATCAGTTCCGAGCCAGAAAGTTCTTTTGACAATCTGCTCCGAAACGATCTTATCTTCCAACTGCTTTGCATTTACCAGTACCGGGCCATATTCGGAATTGAATTTTACCAGGTCAGATGTTTTTTTGCCGGTTAGTACCTCGACTACGCTATAGCCTTTTTCTTCAGGTTTATCCTCGTCGCCGATATATTCATCAACATAAATGGAATCTTTCGCGAAATGATATCCTTTTATCGGTACTTCTTTAAAAAAAGCAGGCTGACCAAATAGCATTTTTTTGAAAGGATTTACGGTATCAACGGGCTCGCTTTTGCGGATTTGCAGCATGGTAAAAGTTGCTCCGGGCTTCTTGATACTAAGCTGAATGATCATGTTATTGGCACGCGGGGTAGAATCGGGCATGATGAGATAGCCAAGCAAAGCGATCACTACGGACAGAATGATAAACACTAATCCCGCAACAGCAATTTTATTCTGTTTGAATGCCTTCCAGGTACGCTGGGATGGGGTTAGTTCTGCCAATGCCTTTTGAGATAGATCAGTTGGCTAAATATCGCTTATTTATGGCTAATGGCAAAGGTTTATGTTAAAGTGCGAAAATCATTACTATACTACTTGGTATGAGATTTCCGAATATCTTTCGCCTTATTAAAAGTTGCCAAACAACTATCTAACGGTTGGCCCTGTTTATAGATACAATCGCAGAAAACTTCGCAAGCCCCGGGGTTTTTGCTGGAGGCACATTGATTTCTGCATTCAGCCTCTTCGTTGCCTGGCACGATCTCATATAAATAGAAAGTGCCAACAATAATAAAGGCCACGATTGCAAAGCAGCCCCCGAAAAATATGATATGAAGGCGCTTGCCCAAGGGATTTTTTAACGCCGGCGGCTCTGTCTTAAGCTGTTTAAATGGTAAAATGTGTTTTAAACGGTCGTAGTCCCAAATCAGCAAAAACAAGCATGCCAACGCCATCATCGTGACACCACGGGTACCATCGAAGCGGGTAGCATAAGTCAGTACACAAATATTGACGATGATTGGAAAATACATCAATGCACCCAAAAGTGAGGTTCTTGGTATCAGTAACAGGATGGCTGTTATGATTTGGACAATCCCAATAAAGGTATAGTAATATCCGGTTAGATGTAAAGCATCGAAATAATGTCCCAAAGGATTATTGGATGGCAGACCAGCAGCGAACCTTTCACCGACGACTTTAACATAGCCTGATATAATAAAGGCTGTTGCCAGGGCAATGCGACAAAAACCCGCAAACCACTTAAACCATTTATCGGCCTTTACCTCATAGTATATTTCTTCCATTCTTGCTCTTGAAATCTTCATACTGTTGGGATTGATAATTAAAAAAGTACTTTGCAATTCAAAGTTAAATGAATCATTTACATTTCAAAGTATTTTTTAGGAAAAAAATGGATGACCTGCAAATTTATCGCACCACCCTATCTTTCCATACATAGCTGCGGCCATTCCCGGCGACGCCGATGTAAACCATGTACAGTACGTGTATGACGGTGATGAGTATCAGCAATCCGATCAGCTTTGAACGTTTGAAGAATACAGTGATGGGCAATAAGAAGATGACTTCGATCAAATACTTCAGCACAAATTGTACGGCCAATAATTTAAAGAAATACACATCGTAAAAACCGAGTACCAGGTTTACCAGTTGCGAAACATTAAATAACCAAATGCCGACTGCAAGCGCAACTATCTTCTTGTCTTTATATTTGGTGGACTTGGATGCCCATCGCCTCCGTTGCTGCAAGAATTCTTTCAGGGTATGCTTGGCGTGGGTATAAACGATAGCTTCTCTTGATTTTAAAAAGCCTATCCGACCAGGATAACGCACCGCTACTTTTTGCAGTAATAACTCATCATCGCCCGAGGCCAGATCATCGATGCCTTTAAATCCGCCTACTTCGTAAAAAACATCTTTACGATAGGCGAAGTTAGCTCCATTACAGGTAGACGCCCTCCCATTCCCGATAAAGGACGCACCAATGCCAATAAGGTAGGAGAATTCCAAGGTTTGCATATATTCAAATAATCCCCGCTCCTCAAAATAAGCCACAGGCGAGGAGATCATGACTGGGTTATTCGTCTCGTAATAATTGACGATGGTTGATAGCCACTTCGGCCCCATACGGCAATCAGCATCGGTTGCAACCATCAGTGTTCCGGTGGATAGGTCGATGGCTTTTGCAATCGCTTTCTTTTTGTAGGAATTGAGCGGCTTGTCTTCATTAAGTTGCAGCAGCTTGATGCCGCGATTTTCATAGCTGCGTATTATCGGGGCGGTTTGATCAGTAGAGTGATCATCCACTATAATGATCTCTGTTAAATGTTTGCGATAATCCTGAGCCAACAGATCGTCAATCGTAAACCTGATCCTTTCTTCCTCATTACGGGCAGCGATCATCACCGTTACTTTAGTGAAAGGCGTTGCGTTATTGAGAAGAGGCCGCTTCAGTCGCGCCCAACCTATTATAAGGTATGCCAGCACGAACAGGTACAAACCGGTAAGCAATAAGCATATATAACTAAGCAGTGCGATCAAAAAATCTCAATTTTAAAACGAATACTGAACCTAAAGCAGCCGGAATGATCAGGTTAACCAACCATATCGAAGATACTGCTGCAATTATAGCTAATTGCTGGTTAGTTATGTACGAAAATAAATGAGCTGCGGTAAAACTGCGCACACCTATATCGAGCAAATCAAGCGAAGGCATAGCGGATTGAATGAAAATGAAGACGATCACAGTCATCATCATTTGGAAGAAAGGAAGCTCAGGAATCAACAGATGGATAACCAGGTAATACTGAAAGGAGAAAACAAAAAACCGGGCGAGACTATAACCGATAACGGTTAACAGCTCCCGGTGCGAGTACCGGCCCATGATATCAAAAAAGCGGCGATATTTTTCCAGGAACCGGATGCGATCTAAAAGTCCTACCAGCCATTTGATGTTGAAGTAAAAAATGTTGAGCAGAGCCAAAAAAGCAACGGCAAGAACAGCAATCCCCAAATATAGCCAGGTATTGATGTTCAGGAAGTAGTAAATAAACCACAAAGCAGCCAGCAAGCCTGTGATATTGGTGATCACATTCTGCCCGAATGAGCCCACGGCCATTGCAAATACACCGTGAATACGTTTCCTGTTTGGGAGAAACATCACTCTGCCGCCGTATTCACCTATGCGATTGGGTGTGAAAATAGCCCAGGTTAGTCCGCAAAAAACTGCTTCTATAGCTTCCCAAATAGATATACTGACTAATGTGCGGGCAAGATATTGCCATTTAAACGATTCCAGCACCCAGTTAACCACCATTAGCAACACAACAAAGGTCATGGTAATTATTACCTGGCTTCTGCTAATATGAGATATCAGTGTTTCAAATTGCCTGAGATTGGTATTATTATTTACCCGGTGATAAATAAAAAGACCTGCCAAAACCAGGATCACCGCTTTGAGCAGGTACGAAAATATTTTCTTGGCCGAAGATGTCAACAGGTAAACTTTTTGTGCAATGTTACGAAAAACCAGTTAGCAGTGGGCGGTTTGCAGTTGGCAGTTTGCAAGTTTTGAGTAAAATCCCTATTGCAAACTGTCAACTGCGTACTGCAAACTCATTTCAAGCGTGGTTTCAAAAAAGCAAGGGTATGTGCATAGGCGTCCTCAGTAGCCGCACTGTCGTAAATTGGGTTACTTGGATTGGCAAAGCCGTGATCTGCATCATATTGGTGCACTTCCACTTTCTTACCGGCGGTTTTCATGTTTGCTTCAAACTGGGCAACCACTTTTGGGTTTATCCAACCGTCTTTATTGGCAAAATTACCCAATACATCCGCATGCAGCGTTTTCAGTTTATTCACATCCTGCTCGGGCATACCGTAGTACATTACGCAGGCTACATCCTGTTTACCGGCGATCAAACTTGCCTGTAAGCTCCAGCCTCCGCCAAAGCACCAGCCGATGGTGGCAATGTGAGCGTTTGGGCCGACATAAGCCACCGCACCTTTAATAATGGCCTGTGCGCGATCTTCTTTTACTGCCTGCATAAATTTGCCGGCATCTTCGCGGGTAGTGGCAACTTTGCCGTCGTATAAATCCAGGTCCAGGACATTTACGTCGCCCAGGTCATTGTACAGCTTTTCCGATTCGTGTTTTACAAAATCATTCAGGCCCCACCATTCGTGTATTACAAAAAGCCAGTTGTTGGTTGGCTTCTTTGCCTTCATCTCAAAAGCATTGGCATCTTTGCCATCGGCAACTTTATAGGTAATGGCTTTGCCTATGGTGCTTTGAAAATGAAAATGACGCGGGTTCGCATGCGACATTACAAACTTTTTGTCGGAAGCCAGCATGGCAAATTTTTGTGTGGCCGATTCTTTGCAGCAGGCCATTTTACTTTGACTAAAAGCGAAAGCGCTGCTAAAGATCATTAAGAAAAAAAAGGATAACTTTTTCATGGTGATTGTGTGTTTTGGGTAATGGTTATACAATATTAAGCCGAATTTGTTTAAAGTTCAGCTTAAATACGATGGGCCTTTTAATAGAGGTTGCTTTAACAAAACAAATTATTGAAAATCAGCTATAAACAATTGAATTGATAAATTTTTTTCAATTTTTTACTTGGTTTTGAAAGCTGTTTTTTGATAATTTTACCGCCGGAGTAGTTACTATTAAGTGCTAATGAGGTTCAAGCAAAAATACAGGTCGGTAAACATAAAGGTAATACTCTTGCTTGCTGTGTATATTTTTGTCAGCCTTACTAACCTGTATTTTGTAGAACGGCATACCAGAAACTTTAATAGTAATTACAAGAATAGCTTTATTACAAAACGGAAAGCCAAAAACATGTTCCGTATGCAAAAAGCTGCCAGTACTACCTTCAGTCAAAACCAAACCCAGTATAAGCAAATCAGCCAAAAAGTTGCGCTGTTTTTCATAGTACTATTGTTTGCTCCGGGTTTGTTGATACTTAAAAAGAATCCCTTTCCCCATTCCAATCAACTTATACCCGACTATCAGTACGCCTTCCTCAGGCACCGATCGATACAGATCTGATATTCCTTTTATTTAACAACTGCCTTTAGCAGGCAATTCAGCAAATATTGAGCTGAATTAAACAGCACATTGATGCCCCTGTCAATGCTCTTAAATCATCAAGGAAAAAACAGGAATATCAACTGAAATGACATATCAACAATATTATAATAAACTCATAAAAGACCTGGCTAATAGCGAGAAAAAACTTGTTAGTCAAAAACAACTAAAAAGCGAAAAAGGTTACCTCGATCAGCAGGCGTTATATGCCTATATGGACCTTAGTAACGATGTTTACTCGCTGCTAAGCAAATGTGAGCATGTATTGAAGCTAATTGTAGACGGTAAGGTAAATGCCCACGATAAAGTAGACCCGGCTGTATTACCGGGGGTTGCGGACGCCTGATTCAATGAATTAGGTCCGTTTAATTCAGTATCTTGGCTGTACAAACGGATCTTATTCATGACGCCCGAATTCATTACTTACCAGAAATTTAACGATTCCGCACTGGCAAATGATCTTGCCGAATTATTAGATCAACACCGCATCCTTTATTTCATACAGGAAGAAACATCCGGTTTTGACCCTTCATTGGTTATGAGCAACGCCGCAGTTGACTATGCCATGAAAATAAAAAGCGGGGATTTTGAAAAAGTAAATTTGTTTAGGAAGGAATATGAAGAAAAAAATCTCGATAGCGTAGAGAAGGATTACTATCTGTTCAGCTTCACAGACAATGAACTAATGGAAGTGCTTATCAAAGCAGACGAGTGGAGCATATTCGACGTGGTTCTTGCCAGGAAGATATTGACTGAGAGAGGCAAGAACATTAGTGATGCGGAAATAGCTGCTATTAATCAGAATAGAATTGAAGAATTAAAAGCGCCAGAACCGGGACAAGCCACCTGGATCATTATAGGATACATATGCGCCTTAATGGGTGGCGTTTTAGGTCTCTTCATAGGGTGGCATTTGAAATCTCATAAGAAAACTTTACCCGATGGCGAAAAGGTATACGCCTATACCGAACAAGACAGATGGCATGGCAAAGTGATATTCTACCTGGCTATCATTGGGACGATTATCAGTATTATTTACAGATTCTGGCCTGCCTTCACGAGCGAATATTAAATTATCAATTCATTATTACGGTTTATAACGCCGACATCTGCATTCTGACTTCTGAAATCAAAATTACCCTAATATTTCCCTAATATCCTCCGGAGAAAGTGATTTGATGAAGCTTTCTTCGGTGGTGATGAGGGAGCGGGCTACTTTCAGCTTGCGGTTCTGCAGCGCCAGTATCTTTTCTTCAACCGAATCTTTGGTGATGAATTTATAGATAAATACATTTTTGGTTTGCCCGATGCGGTGCGTGCGGTCTATCGCCTGCTGCTCTACAGCCGGGTTCCACCACGGGTCAAGAATAAATACATAATCGGCTTCAGTAAGATTTAATCCAACGCCGCCTGCTTTGATGGATATCAGGAACACCCTGGTCTTTTCATCTTCCTGGAAGCGTTGCACCACATCACCGCGGTTTTGAGTACTACCGTCAAGGTAAACATAAGGAATGCCTTCGCGCTCAAAATGATTACGGTAAATGGCCAGCTGCTTTACAAACTGTGAAAAGACCAATACTTTGTGCCCACCGTCAAGCACGTTGGATAAGGTATGCACTACGTCCTCAAATTTGCCTGAGTCGCCTTCATATTGCTCATCGATCATCGAAGGGTGATTGGCAATCTGTCTTAGCTTGATAAGGCCCTGCAACACCTGTATCTGAGTTTGGGCGAAGGTGCCGTCTTCCAGGCTCTTCAGCAATTCGTTGCGGTATTCCGATTTTACCTTCTCATAGACACTCGCCTGCTCGTCGCTCATTTTGCAGTAGAACAGGTTCTCCGTTTTTGGAGGCAGTTCGGTTGCTACCTGCTCTTTGGTACGGCGTAAAATGAACGGTTTGATCAGTGCCTGTAATTTGCGCGCCTTCTCTTCATCCTTTTTCTTTTCAATCGGCGTTACAAACTCGTTTTGAAAGAATTGCTGGCTGCCCAGTAAACCGGGATTGATAAAAGACATCTGTGTCCAAAGGTCATTCACCGAGTTCTCCACCGGTGTACCGCTCAGTATCAGTTTAAAGCGCGATTTTAATTGCTTAACAGACTGGTACGATTTGGACGAAGGGTTTTTAATATTCTGGCTCTCGTCGAGTATAATATAATCGAAGAAGTAGGTTTTGAACAGCTCAATATCTATCCTGGTGATGCCGTAAGTAGTGATCACCACATCATAGTTGGCAAAAGTTTCCGGCGATTTATAGCGGAAGGTACCTGTATGCACCATGATGCGCAGCTTTGGCGCAAACTTTTTAGCCTCGTTCATCCAGTTATAAATGAGGGAGGTTGGCATAATGATGAGTGAAGTACTTTTGCCGCCCGCCGCTTCGGTGTCTTCCTTATGTTTTTGTAGCAGAGCAAGCGTTTGAATGGTTTTACCCAAACCCATGTCATCTGCCAGGCAACCACCAAAATGATAGTTCTGCAAAAAGTGGAACCAGTTGAAACCCGCCTTTTGGTATGGTCTTAAGCTGCCTTTAAAGCTATGGGGCATAGTAATATCGCCCACATCCTCAAACTCACTTAGTTTCTGCAATTTGCGGCTCATGCTTACACCTGCCAATTCACCTTCGGCCAATTCATTTACCAGGCCGATGTGGTGGCGGCGCAACTTCAACGCTTCGCTCCCTTCTGAAAAATGTAACAGGTTACCATATTGTGAGAACCATTTTTCGGGAATCACTGCAATCTCGCCATTAGGCAATGTGAATTCTTTCTTGCGATTAAGAATATGATTTTTGAGTTGAATGAACGGTATTTTGTACTGCCCGAAATAAACCACGGCATAAATGTCGAACCAGTCGTTATTTTCGGTTACTTCCACATCGATCTTGGTGCTGCCGAACAAATAGCGCTTTTGTCCTTCGGGTTGTTCTATCTCGAAGCCCTCGGCCATTAGGTCATCATGGTGTACGTTGAGCCACTCGAAAATGGACAGCGACTGATCAGCATCCTCATCTGTATTGCTTACCTCCAAATTCTGGAATAAAGAGGATACAATATGCAAGCCTTTTTCTTCTAAAAACTGCAGCTTATTTTTTTCCCAGGTAACAGAGCGCTTAATGCGGTGGAAAAGATAATCATCCCCGTTTTGCTCCATTCTTACGGACACATGCCTGCCATCTCCATAAGGGAAAATATAACCGGCGTATCTGAAGCATAGCTGTAGTTGCGAAGTACCACCTTCTACATAAATTGGTTTTAGTATAGGTGTAGCATCGTATTTTTCTGTGTTGATGGTAAACCCTTCAGCATAAACATTATGCTTTTCAATAAGCGGGGCCACAAACTTTTCGAAGTAAGATACTTCAGACGAGCGAGGTATGGCGATATACCGTTTATTAAGGAATGGCACCAGTTTTTTACCTTCAATCTCTTTATCAAAATAATACAGTGTATCATCCAGCATCATCCATGCGGGGTGATTACAAATGATCTCCGCATTTTTGAACATGAACTCGATACGCATGCCCTGGTATTTGATAGTAGGGAAATATCTTATCTCGGTATCATCGCGCCTGAAATGGAATAATACCGAGGCTGCTTCAGCGGCTATATGTAGCTTGCGTTCAGCGGGGTAGCCCTCCTTGCTCATCAGGTATATCTCCTTACTGTGGAGCATACCCAAAGCCTCGGCCATACGCTTTTCTATTTTCGGGCGGATGGTTTCATATAGCTGCTCATTAAATATCTTACCAAAAAACTCGAAAGGGCGGATAGCCTTTTTGTAGAACTTCTTGATAATGCTGCCCTGCTCCATCTCCTCCAGCAGCTTGATAAGCTTAAAATCGGTCTCATCCAAAAATTCGCTGAATTCTTTAGCAGTGGTGCAGAAAAGACGCTGGTATGTTAAAGAGAATTCGCCGTTAGGATTAAGCTGAACAATGTGTGGCTCAAGCACATACGATAGGTACTCGTGCCGGCATACGGCATAAATGATCTGGCAGGGTTTTGTACTATCGACGCGTAGCATTCTCTATAGGTAAAAAAGAAAGAGAAGCTACATCAAGAAAAAATTCAAACGTAAAAAGATTCTGGCTTAAATAAAAGGGTTTTGTGTTAAATAATTGTCAACATCTCATCAGTGCTTAATAAGCGGATCTTTGACTTCAAGATTAATGAATTTTAATTGAGGTAAGTTTTTGCAAGTGCTATGATATTTCAAAATCGTTACCTCAAGTTCCCCGTCACGTACGAGAGGTTCATTTCCACGATTCATTTTTGACCGTTCATACAGAAAATTGATCAAAATATTTCTGAACTCGATATTTATATCAAATAAATCAGCTATAATCAAGTTATGAATACCTCCATTATTATCAGTGAATGATATGAACATATAGGGCCCGTGGTAATCTTCTTTTTTGTGTGATTTTCTGAATTCCGTTGGTTGGATCAGATTGGTCTTTTTCTCAAATATCTTGTTCAATTTTGATATCAGACTATCGGAAACCCGATAAGTTGTATCTCCACCCAGTATGGCCCCATAAAAGGGCGAATTAGCAGAGTTATCAAAATAGATATTAAAAAAACGATGCATAATGCTCCGGACGTATCGTTTTTTTATTGCTGATACTTGATGCACTATAGGTTACATATACAAATTTTTTAAATGCGGGCTTTACATTTTGTGCCTGAACTGAAAAAGAAACAAGGCCAATAAAGGTCATTAGGAGAGATCGTTTGATAAGGTTCATTGTTATTATTTAAGTGACGATAGATATACATCTTCACTCAATAACTTTTGATAGATATCATAATTCTCCTCATCAAAACAAACAAATATTACTTTTTCGATCTTTTTATTGGATGACAGAAAATCTTTCACTGTCCGGACAGCGATTTCCGCTGCCTTATCTTTTGGGAAACTGTAAATGCCGGTACTGATGTTTGGAAAGGCGATAGTTTTCACATTATTTTCTGCAGCCAATTGCAGACTATTCCGGTAGGCATTGGATAGTAAAGCATCCGCTCCTGTATTGCTTTTGCTCCACACGGGCCCTACAGTATGTATTACAAATCTGGCGGGCATGTTTCCGGCAGTTGTTATCACAGCCTCACCAACTGCACATCCACCCTGCCGGTTTCTTATGCGGATACATGCTTCTAAAATTGCCTGTCCACCAGCGCGATGTATAGCGCCATCCACCCCTCCTCCTCCTAAAAGAGAGGTATTTGCTGCATTCACAATCGCATCAACATGCAGCTTGGTGATGTCGCCTTTTTGCAATTCTATCCGGGATGTTTTCATATTAAATCCGGCGGCTATTATTAAATTTTTCAACCAATAAGCAAAAAAATTGTTTGCGGCATTTTTATTGTTGCTTATTTTATGTACTTGCTAAACTACCTTGAGAAATGAAGAAACGTGTATTGATTCTGGAGAATGACCAGGATACTGCTGATATGCTAAAATTCTTAACCAATCAGTTGAATGTGGATGTTGTCACTTCTAACAAAGCGATGATCGCCTCAGATGTCAAAAGATTGTCCCCCGACCTCATTTTATCTAACGATTGGCTTGGTGCGGAAATGGGAGGTGATCTTTGTAAGACATTAAAATCAAGAGAGTCAACCAAAGAAATTCCTGTTATATTGGTATCCGCTGCAGCTGACCTGGCCAAAATTGCCCGGAAAAGCAAAGCGGATGCTTATGTAAAAAGACCCTTTAATGTAAATCACCTGGTTGAACTAATGACTGGCTTTTTGTACAGGAAGAAGATAAGCCTCGCTTAAAAGGACATTCTTCTCGAACAATATATATATTGTCGGAGCGCAAACCTTGGCATTATAATGTTTTGTTCGTATCCTTGGATAATGAGCCTAAACGAACACAAAGATACTTTTGCGGTTGATATCCCATCGCTGAAGTCAAACAATCCGCAGCTTATCCGAATATAAAAGATATATTCAGATTATTTTTTGTATTTCTTTTTTACAATATCATTTTCGGGCTTGCAATGGCCGGTATTCTTATATTTTGTGATACCTACGACATTAAATCATCATCGCTAAAGCCATTCGTGACCTTGGTGATAAGTATTATTACAATGTTGGTTGTCATTAGGTATGCAAAGAAAAAAGCCAACCGCAGGGAACAAACCCATTTAAAAATCAAATTCGATGAAGTACCTCTGTGGCTGTTCCCTCTCCTAATTATCAGCACCCTTGCATTAATTGTCGGGTTGGAGCGAATATCTGATCTGATACCCATGCCGGACGCGGTGGACAAATTTTTTAAAAAAATGTTCACCACTAATTTCTTCTCCTTAATTTATCTAGTGATTGCTGCCCCTATATTTGAAGAAATTTTGTGCCGTGGGATTGTTCTAAGAGGATTGCTAAAAAACTATACTCCCCGTTACGCCATCGTTATCTCGGCTATATTTTTCGCGGTATTACATTTGAATCCCTGGCAGGCATTGCCCGCTTTCTTTGGAGGGTTGTTTATTGGGTGGGTATATTATAAAACACAATCTGTAATTCCAGGAATGATTATTCATGCTACAATTAATAGTACCGCAGCAGTACTTTTATTTTCCCCAGAATATCAAAAGGATCCTTTAATTCTCTTGGGAGCTCCTTCTTATATATTGCTATGCATACTTGCATCACTCATTCTTTCCGCTTGCTGTATAATTATACATAAAAAGTTACCACCTGTTTCGGCACCTTTCCTTTAATCGACAGGCATATCAATTAACAACTTACTCAATCCAACTTAATCAACCATTCACTTATATCTTCATTTCCCCCTGAAAAACCTGCTTAGCCGGCCCCTCTAAAAAGATGTGGCTATAATGGCTCCCGTCTGTCTCGAAGCGGATATTCATATCTCCGCCCAATACTTTTATGGGTGTGTTCAGCTTCCCGGTTTGGTGGTTGTGTTTGGCCATAGCCAAAGCCACAGCCGTAACCCCGGTTCCGCAGGCGTAGGTTTCGTCTTCCACGCCACGTTCAAAAGTTCGTACAAAGTAACCCCCGTTTAAAGGCTCCACAAAATTTACATTGATGCCCTTAGCTCTATAAGTGTCGTTATTCCGTATAGCATGCCCGTCCTGGTAAACATCCTTATCTTTCAATCCGTCAACCAGCTCGATGTAATGCGGCGAACCGGTATTGAGCACATAAGCTGCTCCATCGCGCTTAATGGTATCAACATCAATCATTTGCAGACTTACCCAATCACCGCTTTCTGAAATTTTGGCATAATGAGGACCATCTACTGCCAAAAAGTTAGTCTCGATATCTATTACCTTTAAAAACTTTGCGAAAGCTACAATGCACCTGCCGCCATTACCGCACATGCTGCTGGGTTGCCCATCGGAGTTATAATATATCATTTCAAAATCGTATCCGGGTATATTCTGCAAAAACATCATACCATCTCCGCCAATGCCAAACCTACGGTCGCACAAACGGGCTATTAGCTCCGGATCATGATGATTTACAATACTTTGACGATTGTCAACCAAAATAAAATCGTTGCCGGCGCCCTGGTATTTATAGAATTTAATCTTCACTTGTTTTTTATTAATTTTAAAGAAATTTATTGCGGGTCTAACCCGAACTAATAAACCTTTGTCATTCTTTCCTGTCAATTTAACAAAATTTAACAAAAAACATTATAACGAACAGTTGATTATAACGTCTTACTGGTATTAAATTTGACACTCCAAGTGTAACAAATTTAATATTGCAAAAGAAAAGTGATTTATAATATGAAACTATTATGAGGGTGGTATAAAGGCCTGTACCGTCAAAAATAGTTTCGGGTAATTATTTAAAACAGATTAGAGAAAAATGAAAAAGTTTGGTTTAACCGTCCTTACCGCATTTTTAGGCGGTGCTCTGGCATTAGGTGCATACAAAATAATTGAGAATAAGTATGCCGACAACATGAGCATTGAGGACAAACAGAAAGTTTACTTTACTAACAACCCTTTAAACAGCAACGGATCAGCAGCTGATGCGCCAACCGATTTTACTGAAGCGGCATCGCAGGTGACCCCAGCCGTAGTGTTTATCCGGACTACTTATAAAGCCCAGGAAAACAGCGGACAGGACCAAATGCAGCAATTGTTTGGTGATATGTTTGGCGGTCGTATGCGGCCACAAGGTCCGCAAATGGCATCGGGTTCAGGTGTGATCATCTCTCCGGACGGCTACATCGTAACCAATAACCACGTAGTTGACAAAGCTGATAAAATTGAAATTACTACCAACGACCACCAGCACTTTACCGCTAAAGTGATCGGTACAGATCCAAACACTGACCTTGCCCTGGTTAAGATCAGCGCTACCAATTTGCCTATCGTAAAATTGGGTAACTCTGACAACGTGAAAGTAGGCGAGTGGGTATTGGCTGTTGGCAACCCCTTCCGTTTGACCTCAACCGTTACTGCGGGTATAGTCAGCGCTAAAGGCCGTGGTTTAGGGCTTATCGGCAGCAACCAGGACGAAGAACAGCAAAATCCGTTTGGTAATATGCGTGGTCAGCGTCAAAATGGTGGCAAGCAATTAAATAAAGGTATCGAATCATTTATCCAGACCGATGCTGCAATTAACCCAGGCAACAGCGGTGGTGCATTGGTAAATACCAAAGGCGAATTGATCGGTATTAACGCCGCTATTGCTTCACAAACAGGTTCGTATGAAGGTTATGGTTTTGCCATCCCTATCAACCTTGCTAAAAAGGTATTGAATGATATCCAGAAATACGGTTCGGTAAAACGTGGTTACCTGGGCGTTAGCTTTAAAGAGCTTGATCAGGATGCCGCGGATCAACTGCACATCGATCGTAATGTTGGTTTATATGTGGATGAGGTTGCACCAGGCAGCGGCGCTGCTCAGGCAGGTTTGCAACATGGCGATATCATCACCAAAGTAAATGGTAACAAAGTATATGAGTCATCAGATTTACAGGAACCTGTTGCACGTTTGCAACCTGGCGATAAGATCAACATCACCATATTGCGCGGCACTGAAGAAAAGAACGTGGGCGTTGTCCTCAAGGCCGATGCGGGCAATTTGGGCCGCACTACGGCATCAAGCAAATCGGCTGAAGAACTTTACAACAAATTGGGTGCAAGCTTTAAGCCGCTTACCCAAGGTGAAAAAGCTAAATACCATGTACGTTCAGGTGTGGTAGTTACCCAGGTGCGTCCGGGATTATTGTTTGACGATACCCAGATCCCAGTAGGTTCTATCATCACCAGCATCAACAAACAGCCGGTTAACAATTCTGATGATATCAGCAAAGCAATAACCAGCATGCGTAATGGCAACCTGATCATCACCGGTTACTACCCTGACGGAACCGCATTTAATAATGTGTTTCAGCAAGGTGAGGGTGAATAAGAATTGAATTATTAAATGATAAATGGCAAAGAGCCCGGTTAATAGCCGGGCTCTTTGTTTGATATTAATGTTCGGTGGGTGTCACACTGAACTTAGTCGAAGTGCGGCGCGTAGAGGCCTTTGCCCGCCATGTTTCGAGTGCCTTAACATGACACCTCTCTTTATGGAAAAAAGGAATTCATTACCTTTGCCCTCATGACGATCTGTGCCGGGCTCGATTTTAATTTTTTAGGACAAGACCTTGTTCTGCTGCCTCAAAAAGCCATTTACTGGAAGCAAGAGAAAACCTTAATTGCAGCCGATGTACACATGGGCAAGGTTGGGCATTTTCGCAAAGCCGGCATTGCCGTCCCCCGTAATATGGATCAAAGCGACCTGGCTACTTTATCCGATCTGATATTTGAACACAAACCCGAAAAGCTGATCTTTTTAGGCGACCTCTTTCACAGCGATATGAATGCCGACTGGGAATGGTTCAGACTATGGCGTCAGCAAAATAAAAAGCTGGAGATCATCCTCATTCGCGGCAATCATGATATTATTAACGACAAATATTACCTCGAATTGGACGTCGCGCTTCATGATCAGCTAATTATCGGGCCATTTCTAATGCTACATCATCCTTTATCTGAGGCCGAATTGCAACAAACGGAAGGTTATGTTTTTTGTGGACACATTCACCCGGGAGTAAACTTATCGGGACGTGCACGGCAGAGCATCACTTTACCTTGCTTTGCTTTTGGTAAAAAACAAGCGATATTGCCTTCATTCGGAAGGTTTACAGGACGGATAGCTATTCGTCATGAGAAAAGTGACCGGTTATTCGGAGTGCTGGAGGATAAAGTGATTGCAATTGGGTAATCACAAACTCAATTTAGAACATTTCTAAATAAACTTTTCCTACTCATTTACAGCAGTGCATTTATATCTTTTGTCATATAATAGATACTTTTGCCGAATAAATCTAATTTGTAATGAGCGAATTTAAACAAACCTTTAACTCGTCGCTGGGCAAGAAGCTGATCATGGCTTTAACAGGCTTGTTTTTGTGTACATTCCTGATTGTGCACGTGGGCGGCAACCTGCTGCTTTTTAAACACGACGAAGGTTATGCGTTTAATGTGTACGCCAACTTCCTGACGCATTTTCCGCCGATTGAAGTTATCGCATACTTCCTGTACTTGTGCATTATTGTGCACGCTATTTATGCGCTGGTGCTTACCATTGCTAACCGAAAGGCGCGCCCTGTTGGTTATGCTGTAACGGCAAGCGACAATGCTACCTGGCAATCAAAAAACATGGGGCTGTTAGGATCGATCCTGCTGTTGTTCATCGTGATCCACATGAGTGATTTCTGGTACCGTTACAAGTATACCAACAGTGTACACTACATGGAATATCGAACTGATCTTTCATCAGGCGTAACACAAGCGGTTGAATTTACACCTACATCACCCGACTTCGAAAACTCGGTGCAAACCGTAAATAACTTCGAGGTTGTTAGGGTAAAAGATCTGCATGCCCGTGTACAAACGAGCTTCGGCCAATTGTGGTATGTAATATTTTATGTGATCGCAATGGTGGCAGTATCGTTTCACCTGAAACATGGTTTCCAGAGCGCATTCCGCACATTGGGTTGGACACACCGCAAATACACCCCGATAGTTGAGTTTACCGGAACGTGGTTGTTTGCAGTAATCATCCCGATAGGATTTGCCCTGATGCCGGTGGTGTATTATTTTACAAGGAGTTAGAATTAATTTACGAATTATGATAATTCTAAAATCGTAATTCTAAAATCGTAAATAAGAAGAACATGATCTTAGATGCTAAAATTCCAGCAGGCCCTTTAGCCGAAAAATGGAGTACGCATAAGTTTAACCTTAAGCTGGTTAACCCTGCCAACAAGCGTAAATACGATATTATTGTGGTAGGTACCGGTTTGGCTGGGGGCGCGGCAGCTGCTTCGCTGGCCGAACTGGGTTATAATGTAAAGGCATACTGCTTCCAGGATAGCCCGCGTCGTGCGCACTCTATTGCGGCACAGGGTGGTATAAATGCAGCAAAAAATTACCGTAACGATGGCGACAGCGTTTACCGTTTGTTTTACGATACGATAAAGGGTGGCGATTACCGGGCCCGCGAAGGCAATGTTTACCGCCTGGCTGAGGTATCGGTTAATATCATCGACCAATGCGTCGCGCAAGGTGTTCCTTTTGCTCGCGAGTACGGCGGCTTATTGGACAACCGTTCATTTGGTGGTGCGCAGGTATCGCGTACGTTCTACGCCCGTGGTCAAACCGGACAACAGTTATTGCTCGGTGCATATTCAGCGTTAAACCGCCAGATCAATGCAGGCAAGGTAAAAATGTACACCCGTACTGAGATGCTGGATGTGGTGATTGTTGATGGTAAAGCACAAGGTATTGTAACCCGTAACCTGGAGACTGGCAAGGTCGAAACCCATACTGGTCACGCTGTATTATTATGTACTGGTGGTTATGGAAACGTGTTCTACCTGTCGACTAACGCGATGGGCTGTAACGTAACCGCAGCCTGGAGGGCACACAAACGTGGTGCTTTCTTTGGCAACCCATGCTATACGCAGATCCACCCGACTTGTATCCCTGTGACAGGAGATCACCAGTCTAAACTGACGTTGATGTCAGAATCGTTACGTAATGACGGTCGCGTTTGGGCGCCAAAAACAGTTGAGCTTGCTCAGAAATTGCGCAAAGGCGAACTGAAAGTAACAGACTTAAAAGAAGAAGACAGGGATTACTTCCTGGAAAGAAAATATCCATCATTTGGTAACCTGGTGCCTCGCGACGTTGCTTCGCGTAACGGTAAAGAGATGGTAGACGACGGTCGTGGAGTAGGTACTACAGGCGTTGCCGTTTTCCTTGATTTTGCTGACGCGATCAAACGCCTGGGCGAGGATGCGGTAAGGGCAAAATATGGTAACCTGTTCGACATGTATTACCAGATCACCAACGAAGATCCATATAAACAGCCGATGCGTATTTACCCTGCCGTGCATTACACCATGGGTGGACTTTGGGTAGATTATAACCTGATGACCAATGTCGAGGGCTTGTATGCTTTAGGTGAAGCCAATTTTTCCGATCACGGCGCTAACCGCCTTGGTGCTTCTGCACTGATGCAGGGCCTGGCTGACGGTTATTTTGTAATTCCTTACACTGTTGGCGATTACCTGGCGAAGATCGGTCCAAAACCGGTTGACGCTAATCACCCTGCTTTTGAGCAAACAAAAAAAGATGTTGAAGAGCGCATTAAGAAGCTATTAGCGCTAAAAGGCAACAAAACTGTCGACGAATATCACCGTGAGTTGGGCCACATTATGTGGGAATATTGCGGTATGGCGCGTACGGAAGAAGGCCTGAAAAAAGCCAAAGGATTGATCCAAAGCCTGCGTGCCGACTTCTGGAAAAATGCCATCGTGTTAGGCGACAACGAAGAATTGAACCAATCACTTGAAAAAGCCGGTCGCGTAGCTGATTTCCTTGAATTGGGTGAGCTGATGGTGGATGATGCGTTGATGCGTAATGAATCATGCGGTGGCCACTTCAGGGTTGAATCGCAAACACCGGAAGGTGAAGCATTGCGCGACGACGACCACTTTGCGTTCGTAGCTGCCTGGCAATATAAAGGCGACAATCAGCCTGAAGAATTGCATAAGGAAGAACTGGTATTTGAGAATGTTCATTTAACACAAAGAAGTTATAAGTAGAAGCAAGAATCAAGAGCCAAGAATCAAGATTAGAAAACGTCTTGGTTCTTGTATCTTGACTCTTGGTTCTAAAACCTCAGATAAATATGAGTAGCAATAATAATATGAACCTGACGCTGAAAGTATGGCGCCAAAAGAATGCGCAAACAGCGGGTAAATTTGTGACTTATAAAGCCGAAGGTATTTCGCCGGATATGTCTTTCCTTGAAATGCTGGATGTGGTGAATGAAAGCCTTGTTCATAAGAGCGAAGACCCGATCTATTTTGATCATGACTGCCGCGAAGGTATTTGTGGTATGTGCTCACTGTATATCAACGGTCACCCGCACGGACCAAAACGCGCTATTACTACCTGCCAATTGCACATGCGCAGCTTTCACGATGGTCAAACCATTACCATCGAGCCCTGGCGTGCTGCACCGTTCCCTGTAATTAAGGACTTGGCGGTGGATCGTTCTGCTTTTGATCGTATTCAACAAGCTGGTGGTTACGTATCGGTAAATACCGGTGGTGTACCTGATGCTAACGAGATAGCTATCCCTAAAGTGATCGCTGACGAGGCTTTCAACTCTGCTACCTGTATCGGTTGCGGAGCTTGCGTGGCTGCATGTAAAAATGCATCGGCTATGTTGTTCGTATCGGCTAAAGTATCACAATTGGGTATGTTGCCGCAGGGTCAGCCTGAGCGATATCGTCGTGCACAATCTATGGTAGCGCAGATGGACGAAGAAGGATTTGGTAATTGTACCAACACAGGGGCCTGCGAAGCTGAATGTCCTAAAGAGATTAGCTTGACTAACATCTCCCGCATGAATAA
>Ga0068871_100000287_pt1 | contig 35135 bp, 31 predicted proteins | sample KBSMisM72_FD_72750 | JGI IMG/M metagenome (GOLD analysis project Ga0068871, IMG submission 72750) | Miscanthus rhizosphere microbial communities from Kellogg Biological Station, Michigan, USA - KBS Miscanthus M7-2 | ecosystem: Host-associated > Plants > Roots > Rhizosphere > Soil ...
ACCCTGAGATCGACGATCGGATAGTCTTCGGTCAGCTCCCAGATAACGAAGACGATAAATCCCAACACCGCGGCAACCAGCAGCGCCACAATCCAGGGCGAGGCAAACCAGTCCTGATTTTGTCCATTGTCCAGCATGACCTGCAGCGCACCCACCCAGAGCGCCAGCAAAGCCAGCCCGACGAAATCGACAGGCTGCCTGGAAACCGGCGTCTCCCGGGTACGAAACAGCGACCAGGCGCCCAAAGCGCAGACCAGGGCCACCGGAATGTTCATGTAGAACGCCCATCTCCACCCCACGCTGTCGGCCAGGGTGCCGCCCAGGACGGGCCCTGCGATAGGCGCCAGGATGGTGGTCATCATCCACAGGCCCATCGCCAATTCGACACGATGGGGCGGCGTTACGCGCATGATCAGAGTCTGGGAGGCCGGCATCAGCGGACCGCCGCAAAGGCCCTGGAATACCCGGAACACCACCAGCATCGGTAGGGAGGTTGCGATGCCGCACAACACGGAAAACGCCGCAAAGCCGATAATGGCCACCAGGAAGGTGCGCACCACCCCAAACCGGGCGACCAGCCAACCCGAGAGAGGAACAGTGAAGGCCTCGGCCACCGCATAGGAGGTTATGGTCCATGTTCCTTCATTGGCAGAGGCGGCGAAGGCGCCCGCGATATGCGGCACGGCGACATTGATGATGGTGGTGTCCAGGATCACCACAAAGGTGGCAAGCGACAGGATGAAAACCGCGGCGACCAGCGGGACGCCGGTCATTTGCAGCGAGTCGCCATCGGCGGGCGCACTCATGGCAGCTGCACGGGATGCATGTTCCACGGATCGCTTTGCGAAAGAGGTGGTCGAGCTAGGATTACTGCGAGTTCCGTCTTGCAACAAGGACGCTCCGGTCAGGATTTGACCGTGCCAGGCTGGGTATTCCGTAGTAATTTCGGACAAAGTGATTCGGTCTGGGGCTGAGTCATTTTGTTCAATCCGCTGGTTTCTGCTTCCGGCGGTCTTTTCTGCTCAAAAAACACGCCACCAGGCGGGCTGGGCGGGGAAGCAATCCGGGTCGGGGCGGCGCGAAGCGTGGGTACGATCGCCGTGTTCTGAGGTATCCGCATGGCCTACACCGAGGCTGTCAATATGCCCGGCGGACCGGTTTCCGATGCCCACAGCCCCAACAATCGGGCGTTTTGGCGCAAGCGCCTTCTGACGGGCGTGGCGCTTTGCACCCTGGTCGCGGCGGGCGCGGCCGGCGTGCGCTGGTATCTGGAAAACGCGCACAGCGTGTCCACCGACGACGCCTATGTCGATGCGCCTCTGGCCGAAATCACGCCCCAGATTGACGGAACGATCCAGCGGGTCGCCGTCTCCGATACCCAGCAGGTGAAGCGAGGAGATCTTCTGGTTCAACTTGATCCCGCCGATGCCGGTCTGGCCGTTCAGCAAGCCCGCGCCGCTTACGAACAGGCGCTGCGCCGCGTCGAGCAATACACGGCCAATGTCAATGCGGCCCAGGCCAATGTCGCGGGCAAGCAATCCAATCTGGCGCGCGCCGCATTGGGCCTGCGCCGGCGCAGGAGCGTATCGGAAGCGGGTGCCGTTTCGGCCGAAGAAATCTCGACCGCCAACAATGAACTGGATGCGGCGAAATCCGAGCTTGCCATCGCCGAGCAGCAGTTGGCGGCGCAGCGCAGCCTGATCCAAGGCGACGATACCGCGCACAATCCCGAAGTTCTTGCCGCCAAAGCGGCGCTGGACAAAGCCTTGCTGGATTTGGGACGCACCGAAATTCGCGCACCGGTCGATGGCGTTGTGGCCGGGCGTCATGCCCAGATCGGCCAGCGGGTGAGGCTGGGCTTCAGTCTGATGAACGTCGTTCCCCTGATGGACGCTCATGTCGATGCCAATTTCAAGGAAGTGCAACTACAGCACATCCAGCCTGGCCAGAATGTCGATCTGATCTCGGACCTGTACGGCGCCAAGGTGGTTTTTCACGGCCATGTCGAGGGGCTCGGCGGCGGCACGGGTTCGGCCTTCGCGGTCATTCCGGCCCAGAACGCGACAGGAAATTGGATCAAGGTGGTTCAGCGCCTGCCCGTCCGGATTGCACTGGATCCGGCCGAGTTGGCCCGTCATCCGCTGCGGGTCGGGGTGTCCATGACGGCCAGGGTCTATCTGGGCGATCCGCCCGGCCAGACGCCGCCGGCGACCCGGAGTGCGGCACCCGCAACGACACAGGCTGTAGGGACCGTGCGAACCTCCGATAAGGACGTTGATCGCGCCGGGCCGGCTCAGACTCCGCTGTTGCGGACGGCCCCCCCTGCGTCCTATGCGGACAATAACTCTGCCGGCCAATTGCGGGCGCCCCTGTTGCGGGAGACGGGACCGCGCACCGCTTATTAGCGTTGAAATTGAGGCTTGCAATCATGGGTTGTATTTTGCAAATACCTGTCTTCGCGATTTGGTCAGATCAACCGGCTATGATGGCGCAGGCTTCACCTTTGCATTGCACTGTTTCTTAGGATTCAATAGCTTATCAGCAAATAGCGCGACCTATGTCCGTTTAAGGGGGTTATCATGAAAGTGAATTTCGCACTGCGCGGATTGGCCAAAACCACGCTGGCGGCCGCCGCCATCCTGTTCTCCGGACTTTGCCTTGCCGCCGGCCCCGCAGCCGCCCAAGCCGCTTCGGAAGTGTCCAAATATATTATCGGCCCAGGCGACCAGCTGCAGATATCGGTCTGGCACAACCCAGAGCTGTCAACCTCCGCCCCGGTCAGGCCGGACGGCAGAATTTCCACCCCGCTGGTGACCGATGTGGTGGCGGCCGGACGCACGCCGGAAGAGTTGGGCCACGACATCGAAGCCCGCCTGAAAAAATACGTCTCCGACCCCCTGGTGACCGTCATCGTCAGCAGCTTTGTCGGTCCCTACAGCCAGCAGGTGCGCATAGTGGGCGAAGCCGCCCAACCCAAGGCCCTGCCCTATTCGGCGCATATGACCGCGCTGGATGCGATGATTGCGTCGGGCGGCCTGACTCCCTTTGCTTCGGGAAATCGCGCCAAGCTGATCCGCAAGGTCAACGGCAAGGATGTCGTCACGACCTTGCGCCTTTCGGACCTGCTTAAGGATGGCGACCTTTCCGCCAATGCCGAGTTGCAGCCCGGCGATACTATTATCATTCCCCAGTCCTTTTTCTGATTTGCGGCTGAGCGGCTGGATTTCACGACGAGCTAAGGAAGCGTTCTTTGAGACATAGACCTCACGAGATGCTGTCCAGACCGCATCGTCGATTTCTGAAATGCGGTGTGGCGGCCCTGTCGCTGTGCCTGCTGGCTGCCCCGGCTTCCCACGCGCAAGACCGTTCCTCGTCAGCGGAAGGCGGTGCGGCGCTGTCGGGCGGTGCCTCGCAATCGGGCGGCGGCATCTCTGCCGCGGAACAATCCGCTGGCCGGACGGGTGTGTCGGGCTTCGTCGGTTCGCTGATTCCAGGCTTCGCCTTTGGCGCCAGCGTCAATCTCAGCGAGAGCTATGCCACCAACCCGTCCGGTATCAACAATTCGCGGACCGACTGGATCACGGTGGCCGGCCTTGGCTTGACCATGAACGAGCATTCGGCGCGGGTCAGCTTTGATGCCAACTATAACGGCTCGGTGGATTTTTACGCCAACGGTACGCAATCGACGCAATTCTCCAACGATCTTCAAGCCGCCACCACCGTCATCGTAATTCCCGACTATGTGAATTTTAACGCCAAGGCATTCGCCCAGCCGGTTGTGGTCAGCAACCTGGGTGTCGTGACAGCCAACGGGAATATCGGTTCCAATGGCTATCGCAATTCCTATGGTTTCAACGGTGGGCCCGACGTCACTTTTCATCTAGGCGATTTCGCGACATCGGTCACAAGCGGAAATTATGGCGCAGCCTATTTTACCGAGCCTGCGGGCACCTCGTCTTTTACCGGAATACCGGGCGTGGCGGGGCCTCAGGACACCACCATGCGCAGCTTTTCCGAGCAGCTGTCCAGCGGAACCGATTTTACCCGTTTGAAATGGACCGCGACGGCGATACTGCAGGAAATGGACCGTCCCCAGGGACTGTTTTCCGAAAAGATCGGCATGGCGCACTTCCAGTTCGCACTCACGCGCGCAATATCCTTGCTGGGCACCGGTGGCTATGACGCCGTCCACAATACGGTTCCATTAGGCCGTGATCTGTCCGGCCCGATCGGGACGGGCGGCATCGCCCTGACCTTGGGCGAGGACTTCCAGATGCAATTTGAAATCGGCGAGAAGTACAACGACCTCAGCTATCAGGGATCCTTGCGCTGGAATATCGGTCCCACCGCGGTCCTCAGCGGAGAGCTCAGCGATTCGATCAGCACGCCGGAAGGCCAACTTCTGGGGAGCCTTTCCGGCCTGGTGTCGACAGCCAATGGCGGTCTGGCTTCAAGCGCCAATTTGTTTGCCAATGGCACCGCATCGTCCCTTTCGTCCTTCAACGCCCAGCAACCCGGCAGTTTGTCTTTCGATCAAAGCGTTTCGCGCTATCAGCGGGTGACCCTGGACTATTCCCAGGACTTCGGGCGCGAGCATGCCAGTGTCGATATCTATGCCACGAAACAGACGATTTTGACCAAGGTGTTTGTCGGGCAGCCGGTCAACAATAGCTGGGGCATGAACGCGACGCTTTCACACGACATAAGCAGGCTGATGACTGCGAGCGTGGGCGGCGGCTACACCAAATATGAGGAGCTGGGCGGTCATGCGAACCTCTACAACGTCAATGGGCAGCTTTCCTACACCCTGTCGCCCGACACCAGCCTGTATTTCCGCACGGATTATATGATCCGTGACTCGTCCGCATCTCTCCAGAGCCTGTCACCCTTCACGGGAAACCTGGACGATCTGCGGGTCACCCTCGGGCTTAGCCACAGGCTATAGGTCATCTTGTGCCATCCGGGTTTGACGAGCCTCTTCCTCACCGGCCTGGGGTCATTTCCAACAGCTCTGTGACTGTCCGGCCGATGGAAAGCCGGGATGTGCAGCGCTGGGATGCGTTCGTGCTGTCCCATCCCGATGGCAGCTTTTTCCACCGCAGCGGGTGGGAGGGCATTTTCCGGGATATCTTCCGTCTTGCCCCCCGCTACCTGGTCGCAGAACGCGGCACCGATATCGTCGGCGTCCTGCCGCTGGTCTATCAACGCAGCCGGCTTTTCGGCAACGCGCTGGTGGCGGCTCCTTTTTGCGTCGAAGGCGGACCTATCGCCGCCGATGATCAGGCCGCAAATGCCTTGGTGAAGGCGGCGCTGGCTATCCAGACCCAGACAAGTGCTCCCTATATCGAATTTCGCAGCCAGAAAGCCCGGCAGGCGGGGTGGACCGTGCGCAAGGACCTGTACGCCACTTTTTCCGGGCCCTTGAGCGCCGACGACAAGGAAAACCTGCTGAAAATCCCCAGGAAACAAAGAGCGGTGGTGCGCAAAACCATCGAGGGCAGCCTCGTAAGCCAGGCCATGGACGTCATGGACGATGTCTTCCAGATCTATTCGGAAAGCGTTCGCAATCTGGGAACGCCGGTATTCGCCAAAAGCTATTTTTCCAGGCTGAAATCGGTTTTCGGTCCTGATTGCGATGCGGTGGTCATACGGGACAATGGCGCGCCCGTCAGCGCCGTCTTGAATTTCTATCACAAGGATACCGTTCTGCCTTACTATGGCGGCGGGACGGCCGGAGCTCGCCGCAGTGGAGCAAATGATTTTCTCTATTGGGAGGTCATGCGCCGCGCGGCGTTGCGCGGTTACCGCCGGTTCGATTTCGGGCGCAGCAAGGCTGGCACCGGCGCATTTGCCTTCAAGAAGAATTGGGGTTTCGAGCCGCAATGGCTGGAATATGAATATCATTTCCTGCCGGGTCAAACGATGCCGGACAAGAACCCTCTCAATCCGAAATACGCGATGTTTATCGCGGCCTGGAAGAAGCTCCCTTTGCCCCTCGCAAATTTTATCGGTCCATGGCTCATCCGCGGCCTGGGCTAGCCGGCGCCAATGAAAATCGAGATTACAAGCTCCTACGACCTGTCCCAACTGGCGGCCGATTGGATTGCGCTGGAGTCGGGTGCGGAGGGTAATTTTTTTCTTTCCTGGCGCTGGATAGGAACCTGGCTCCGCACCACGGGCACGCGCCCCCTGCTGGTCAAGGCGACCGAACAGGGCAGGCCGCTCGCTCTGGGACTCATGACCCCATGCCGCCGCAAGCGGCATTTTCTGTCCGTCAATCAGCTCTATCTGCACGAGACAGGCGAAGCGGAATTTGACGCCCTTACGATAGAGTATAACGACTTCCTGGTCGCGCGCGCGGCGCCTGCCGGCATGCTGGTCGACATCCTGCGCACCTTGCAATCAGACGTTCCGGATTGGGATGAAATTGTCCTGGGCGGTATCGCGCCCGCCCTCGCCTCCATCGCTGGGGCCGCAGGATTGCACATCGAGACGGATCGCCGCTCCCCGGTCTTCGGCGTCGATCTTTCCGCCGCAACGGGCGCCTGGGAAGACGGGCTTTCACCCAATCTGCGCGCGCAAATTCGCCAATCCCGCGCTTTTGCCGAACGCTCCGGCACCCTTGCCCTCAATCCCGCCCGCGATGCGCAACAAGCCCTGGAATTCTTCGAGGAAATGGCGGCGTTGCATACCGTCTACTGGCAAGGACGAAGCAAACCCGGCGCATTCGCAACACATTTCTCGCGTGCTTTCCATCGCGAATTGATCGCGGGCCAGCACGGCATGGCCGATGTCGCGTTGCTGCAGCTCACTGCCGGAAACCAGGTTTTGGGGTATCTGTACAATTTTTGCTATGCCGGGCGGGTGTCCAATTATCAAAGCGGATTTTCTTACCGCGACGACAACCGGCACCGGCCCGGACTGATTGCCCACGCCATGGCGATCGCGCAGGCCCAAAGCCATGGCATGCGGGTCTATGATTTCCTGGCGGGCGACGCACACTATAAGACCCGGCTGGGGAGCCAAATGGGCTATTTATCGTGGTGCCGGGCCCAGAAGGACCGGCCGCTATTGCGGGCCGAACGCGCCGCGCGCAGGCTCTATCGGAGCCTGCGCGCGCCCGCCGGTACGGCCACGGGCTAGCGCCAGTTCGCCGCCAATTTGTTCGCGGCGGGCAGGTCCTGGAATTTCACGCCGCTCGCCAACAGCGTTTTGAGCAATTGGCGCGCGGGACCGCGTTGGCCGGCGGCGTCCAGCGCGACCACCAGATGATAGGAAATCTCTCCATTTCCCGGCTGCGAGGCATGGGCTTTATTGAGCAGCGCCAGCCCGCCAGCGACGTCCTTTTGCTGCAGTTTGGCCCAGCCAAGCGTATCGGCGACATCCGGCGAGTTTGGCGCAAGCTTCTGGGCAAGCGTGAGCAGGGAGAGCGCACGCTTCGGATCGCTGCTCTGTACCAGCCATCCAAGATTGTTTAACGCGACGACATTGTTCGGATCCTGCTTAAGAACCGTCTGAAATTGCGCGACCGCCTGGGCATTGGACGGCTGTTGCATCAGAAGGTTTGCATATTCCAGGCGTACCCCAAGATCGTTGGGATTTTTGGCAAGCCAGGTTGACATCAGATTCCCCGCGCGGGCTTGATCACCTGCCCGCGCCACAAGATGCACCATCTGCAAAAGCACGGCCGCGTTAGGCCTGTCGGTAAGGCTTTTGCCGAGGATAACGATCGCTTCGTCGCGATGGTGGGCCCTGTCCAGCGTCGCCGCCAGCATGACATCAGCCGTCGGTCCCGTATTGGCGGCCTGGAACGCCCGCGCCAGGGCCACGGCCGCGTCGGCATTTCCCTGATTGAACTGGAAGTTAATCTGGGCGTTTTTCACCTCGGGGGAGACGGGATTTAGCTTGGCAGCGGTTTCCAGCGCACGCGCCGCCCCGGCTTTGTCGCCGGAAATGGCAAGTGCATTTCCGAGGAGCAGTTGTGGCGCCGCCGATGTCGGGACAAGTGAAACAAGGCGACGATACGTCGCGATCGCTTCTTTTTTCTGTTCCAACACGAGCTGGGTTCCGCCCAAAAGCGCCAGCCCCTCGGTATTGTTAGGTTGAACGCGCAAGAGATCATTTGCCGCCGCCAACCCCTCCGAAACCTTCCCGTGCGAATTCAAGTAATTTATCAGGACAAGCCTGGGCGTTGCGTTGTCAGGCGAGATTTCGATTGCGCGCTTCAAAGTGTCCCGCACGGTCCGGTCATCACCCTGCTGCGCGGCAATTGCGGCGAGCTTCAGCAGCGCCCGCGAGTTTTTGCTGTCGAGCGATAAAATCGCCCGCAGATCACGGATGGCTTCTGACGGCCTTTGGGTGGCCACAAGCAGATCCGCACGCGCCGAAAGCGCCCCCGTGCTTTTGGGATCGCTTTGGACAGCCCGATTGAAGGCCACTTCCGCGCCGCTATATTCATGCTGGGAGAAAAGAATACCGCCTCTATAGATCAGCGCTATTGTCCGGCGTGACGGGTCCTTCCCAACCCTGTCGGCAACCGCCAGAGCCTCGGCAAATCGCCGCTGCCCAACCAACGCATTGATCAATGGGTCGACCGCCGTCAAATCGGAGGGATTCTTGGCGACCAACTGGGTGAGATCCGCAATGCCCTGGTCGGTTCGGCCGGTGCGAATTTCAAGAATGCCGAGATTGCGCCGGACGTCGGCGCGGTTCCTGGCGACCGCATCCAGCCTCTTGAACGCGCTCAATGCGTCCTCGGCCCGGCCCAGCCTGAGATAGACGTTGGCGAGCAATTCCGCGACAGTAGGATCCCCGGAATCCTTGATCGGCTGGAGCACGTCCAGAGCGGCGGCGGGGTTGTTCTGGCTCATCCGAATGGCGCCCAGCCGCAGGCGCGCCGCGACCAAATCGGGGCTTTTCAGCAACAAACGGTTCAAGATCGATGCGCCGGTTTCCGTATTGCCGGCGCGGATCGCTATCTGCGCGATCATCAAGGAGATGCGCGGCGACGTATCCCGGAAGTCGGCTGGCAGATTCTGGGCGAAATTCCAGGCGCCCTTATAGTCTCCGGCCCGCGCCAAAAGCAGGGACCGGTAATAGACGCCCAGACTGGCGTTGGGATATTTGGCAAGCAGAGAGTCGACTTCCGCCTTTGCCTCCCTATCGCGCTTGAGATCGATATAAGCTTCGACACGCGCGAACCGTGCTTGCTGGTTGTCGGGATACTTCGCCAACACCTGGTTGGCCAGATCCACGGCATCGGAACTCTTGCCGGCGGCCAGCAACATCCCCACCTTCGAAAGCATCGGCTCGGGGCTGTTCGATTTTACAATCGACTCGTCGATGAATTTCATCGCCGTGGGGCTATCGCCTTGTATAAAAGACAGGCGCGCCCGGGTCAGCAAACCGGCCCAGTCGCGGCGCACTGCGAGTGAACGATCCATCGCCGCGATCGCGTCCGATTTTTTGTTCAAATTCTGGAATGCCAGCGCCCGGCCCTTGAGAATGTCCGCGGCCGCGGGCCTGTTTGAGCCAGTGCCTGGGTCGGGAAACTGATCCAGCAGAACCTGACTTTCGCCGCGCGTCAGCATGACCTGGAACAAGGGCGGCAGAACCAGAAGCTCCGGGGCCCCGTCTTTTCTGGCTTGACGAAGTTCCCGCTCAGCCCCCGGACTGTCCCCGACCAGAATGAGGACAACGCCAAGCTGCGCGCGCGCATTGCCATTGCGGGGAGCCGCGTTCACCGCATTCTTGAGCAAGATCATGGCGGCGCGGCCATTTCCAGCCTTCATCGCCTTCTGCGCGTCTGACAGCATCTTGTCGACATCCGCGCTGTTCTGCGCTGCCGCCATGGACGGAACATCGCCCGCGGCCGGGCCGACCAGGGCTGAACCGGCCAGCATCGCCGCCGCAAGCAGAGCGAGCCGCCGCGCCTTACCGGAGTTCGAACTATCGTTATGCGTCACAGGATCCCTCACTGATATTCTATTCATTGTGGCCGATCAGGCCGTAAAAATGCGGGCGACTGACGCCCAAAAGCTTGGCGGCCTTGGAAATATTTCCGTCTGAAAGCGCCAGAGCCTCGGCGGCAAGCCGCTTTTCCACTTTCGCCACTTCCTTGCGGAGATTGAGGTCACGGTCGCCAACCTTGATGTCACCCAAATCCAGATCCTGCGCCGTGATGCGCTTGCTTTCAGCCATGATCACGGCGCGCTTGACCCGGTTTTCCAGTTCACGAACATTGCCGGGCCAGGGGTGGACCGACAAAGCCGCCAAGGCATCCTCGGTAAACCCGGAAATATGCTTGGAATATGTCTTGTTGAAGCCGTTGAGGAAATATTGCGCCAGCAAGAGGGGATCGCCGTCCCGCTCCCGCAGGGCGGGCAGATCGATTCGCACATCGTTGATACGATAGTATAGGTCTTCGCGGAACCGGCCTTCGGCAATGAGTTTTTCCAGTTTTTGATTGGTCGCGGTGACCAAACGCACGTTCACGGTGATCGATTCGCGTCCGCCGACACGTTCCAGGCGGCGTTCCTGCAGAAACCGCAGCAACTTGGCTTGCAGCGGAAGCGGCATGTCGCCAATTTCGTCCAGGAACAGTGTACCATTGTCCGCAAGCTCGAATTTTCCGTGCGTTCTCTTGACGGCGCCGGTGAAAGCGCCTTTTTCATGGCCGAAAAGCTCGCTTTCGAGGAGATTTTCCGGAATCGAGGCGCAGTTGATCGCGATAAAGGGCTGTGTGCCGCGCGGCGACAGCCGGTGCAGCGCCTTCGCCAACACTTCCTTGCCGGTCCCGGTTTCCCCGATCAACAGCACACTGACATCCATCGGTCCCACCCGATTGAGGACCTGCGCTATCTGGGCCATTTTTTCGGAACCGAAAACCAATCCATCGGTGGCGCGCGCGGATTGCTCGCGCAGCTGCTTATTTTCTTCTTCCAACTCCTGCATCCGAACCGCGCGGTCGATGATGATCTTCAAGACATCGCTATCGAGCGGCTTGGCGACAAAATCGAAAGCACCTTTGGCGATCGCCCGCACCGCATTGGCCCGGTCCACATTGCCGCTGGCGACAATGACCTTGGTGCGGGGGGCCGCATTCAATATCTCGTCCAACGCCTTAAGGCCCTCACTGGCGCTATTTTCGTCGGGCGGCAGTCCAAGATCGAGCACCACCGCGTTAAAAGGCTTGGCGCTGGATATCTTGTCCAACGCCTCGGCGCGGCTGCCAGCGATTTCCACTACATAAGGTGAAAGCGCCCAACGCATCTGCTTTTGCAGACCAACATCGTCCTCCACCAGGAGAACCCGGCGTTCTTCCTGTTGGGCAGGGGCAGGAGTATCCGAGGTTGCTTTTTTCATGACCCAGCTATTTCGATACAAGCGGCATGGACAGTGTCACGCGGGTACCCTGGCCCAGCCTACTTTCGACGGTGACATCGCCGCCCAAATCGCGCATCAGTTCACGGACCTGGTACCCCCCAATTCCGAAACCGCCCCGCTTGGTGGTTTTGAGCGGCCGGAAGAGTTCTTCGTTCACGAATTGCTGCGTCATGCCCGACCCTTGATCCACCACTGCGATCTGTAGCGTGTTTTTGCCAGCCGACACCTCGATCTTGACGGCTGTCGCCTCTGCGCTGGCCTCCAGCGCATTGGAAACAACGTGCTCGAGCACACGGTGCAAAATATCGAAATCCGTCCGTACTAGCGATGAGTTTGAGAGATTTGTACTAAGAAGCATATTGTGCCCCAAAGAGCATTTCTCCTTCGTAAATTTTTCCAGAAATTCAATTAATTCAATGACTTGCCGGTCCGTTCCGGCGCTGGCGCGCTGGGTGCCTACCGCCGTGAGGCTTCTGAGCATGCCTTCGAGGCGCTCCACCGAGTTTCCCAGCGTAATCACCATATCGTCGCGGAACTCCTTCTCATCGCCAAATTTGGTGATGTTCGAGACCATCAGGCGAAGCTGTCCGATGGTGTTCTTGATGTCGTGCACGACAAAGGCGAAACGCTTGTTGAAGTCCTCCAACTGGCGGGCATCGGCCAGAGATTGTGCGGTTTCCTCCTGGACCAGGTAGGCGGCAAGTTGCATCGCCACCAGCCTGAGCAGGCTCTGATCTTCCCAATCCAAGGTACGCGGCGCACGAGGTTGATTGAGGATGGCGAAACCGGCGACCGCCGAGCGATAGCGCATCGGCACCACGATCCAGGCGCTGTCGACAAACTTGCGCCAGGGAGAAAACAGGCCGCCACCCTCGCGCTCGTCTTCCTCGAAGCTGGTAAAGGATTCATCGCCCGAACGCAGCGCTTCTATCCGCGGATCATCCTCGGGCACCGGCGAAACCACCGCGGTATCGCCCCGCTTTGCAGCGGGGATGAATTGGCGCCAACTTTCCCGATAGAGCCAAATCGCGCCGCCGGACGTGTCCATCAGGTCGCAAAGGATACGCAACACCCGTTCCGGCGTATCCTGCCCAGGATCGACCGTAAGCTCCCGGATCGCCTTTTCCCACTCGACCCGATAATCATATTTGAGGCTGAAGAAATTCTCGTTGATGAACCGGCGGAAGCGCGAACGCACGCCGGACGAGACAAGCGCGGCGAGAATTCCCGCAACACCGCTGAACGCCACCACGGCCGCCAGCGCCGTGCCATTGGAGCCACCATAGGTCCGAACATACCATGCCGCCAGCGCGATGCCCTGGAGCATGATTCCCACCGCGATCAGCGTCGTGGAGTAAAAAGCAAATCTGCGGGAAGAATGAACACGCACCTTCAACTGCGGGAGACGCGTGGAGCTGACCACAAAAAACGGCAAGGCGATGATGTAGACCAGGGGATTTGCCACCGCCAGGCTCAGGTCCGGCTCGTGCATGAGAAACTCGGGGATACGGGAGAGCAGCTGGAACAGCAGGACCACGGAAAAACCGATCGCCCAGTGTTTCAGCGCCCACAACTCGCCCTTGGACGCGTTGCGCATCACATTTTCAACGACCACGAATCCCATGATTGTCATCGCCATGCGGATCAGCGTGACGTCTATCCGGACCCCCGCAATCGCGCCGACCGCCGAACCGTTCAACCCCAGCCCGATTTGCGCCACCACTAGAAACACCGCTACGGCGACGAGTGCCCGAAAATAGTTGGTGTGATTGGCATGGCGATGCATCAGTGCCAGGGAAAGCGCAAGCCAGGAACCATCACGGGCGGTCGCCGCGACGCCCTCCAGCCAGATCGGGGCATAGCCCAGATAAACCGCCACAAAGGACTGGGCCCAGGCGGCGGTAAACAACATGACGATGAGAAACAATGCGGTATGCAGCGTGCGCGAACCGCGCACGGCAACGATGGCTGCAAAGACCATGTAGGCGAGGAACGCCGCCTCATGCCCCCAGACGAGAAATGGCGTTGTCATGCTTTCCCAATCCCGGTTTGAGGACCGCCGGCTTTTGACCGCAAAAGCTTCACGGCCCTGGAGGGTAGAATATCGAGAGCAACGGCCAACAATCCTTTAAGCGTTCGAGGATTGGCCGCCAAGACCCCCTGGCGGTCCTGGCAACGGCCTAGCCAGAGTCTTTTGTAGCTATCGTCGCCCCGGCCGAAATCCACCGCCTGCACACCGGCCTGTTCATGCAACAGCCGCAGCATCCAATGGGTAAGCAAGGTGCCGGGCGATTGACGGTCAAAGGCGGGGTCGTGCGCCAGCTTGAAGATGGTGGCGCGATCTTGCTGCACCAGCCAGATCTGGGCAGCCGCCGGGACACCCTCGATCATGGCAACCCCCAGCTTGGCCATTCCGCGCCGCCCCATTTTTTCCAGCAAGGCGGCGATGAAACGGGGATGATCCTCGGCGGGCTTCCAGCTCCGGCTGTAGATCGCTTCATAGATCTGCGTTCCGCGCCGCCAATCGGCCGCCAAATCGATCATCTCGAAGACCAGCCGGCCATCGCGCAGAAGCGGCGCCCCCTTGCGCTTGACCGTGGCCTTGAGCCGCGACTCCCGGCCGTTCCAATAGTCGGTAAAGCTGTCGATCCGTTCGAACCAGTTGGCGAAATGCCGGAACCGCGCCACCACCAATCCGCCGCTGGTCAGTCCGTCCAGAAAAGAATGGGCCACCTCGTCGGCCGAATCCAAGGCATCCAGCCGCAATGTGGCCCCCACCTTGTCCGCAAGCAGCTTGCCCAGCCTTCGGGCATTTTCCCGTTCGCCGAAGGGTGCGCAGAACAATGTCGTAAAGGGTGAGGTCAGGCCCCGGACCATCCGGCCATCCACCGCCACCAACGGGATGGCCGAAACCGCCAAGCCGTTGCCGTCCAACAAGGCGATGATGCAGGCGCTTTCCTTTTCAGACAGCGTGGTGCCGGCCAGAACCTCAAACCAGTCCCAGCATCCTTCCGGCCGTAACTGCCGGTCGAACAAGGAACGAACGCCCGGGGGAGTAGCTGCAATTCCGTAGCTCTCAAGCCTCACGGCATCCCCTGAAATGATCGATGATACGGAACGAAGCTATCCAAAAAATGTGCTATTTTATAGCGGCTTTGGGCAGCGCGGGGTATTTGCCGCAACGGCGCAAATCTCAACCGCCAACACCGCCATAAAGAGTCATGCCCGACAAGCGCAGTTCACGCGCCTTGGCTGCAGCCGCGGCGGCGGCCATGTTCCTTTGCTCTTGCGACATCTGATAGCTGTAAGACGGGCTGACTCGGCTCATTCCCCCCACCATCTCGCGCTTCTGGTCCAGACAGACACGCGTGACATACGTAAAGAACATGTCGCCCGTGCCCCATTTGCGCAGGTTGGTGCGTTCCGTGCAATCGGGCACCCTTCGGGCAGGAGCGCATTTGAGCATGCCATCCTTGAAGTGCCGCACGGCCTCGCCGGGACGGCAGGATAGAATCTGTGCGTCGTTCAGGGAGACCGCCAGGCCTTGATCGCTCATCATTACCGAGCCGACCATCACCCTGAGGGCCGAACCTGGCAGGCATCGGGAAATCTCACCCTCATAACCGCTGTTGATCCAGGTATCGCCGATCATGTGCGAAGCGGGGAACTGATGGCCGTCGGCCGCGAGGCAGACCGCGTGAATGGCCTTGACCACCGTAGTGTCGACAAAGCGGCATTGGCCGGCGTTGGAACCCTGGGCCAAAACACCCGGCAGGACCGGGCGCGCATAGCCGTAGGCGCCATTGGGACCTCCGGGCTGATAATAGCCGTAAGAACCGCCGGGATTGTAGACCGGCGGATAGACCGGCGCGCCGGGCCCGTTGTTGGCATTGTAGCCGTAAGACGCGGCTTGATTGCTGTTGTTCTGGAACTGGTTTTGATTGCCGCTGTTCGCGTTGTTCTGAGACTGGGTCTGGCCAAAATTGCCCGCGCTGTTTTGGAACTGGCTCTGATTGGCGTTGTTGTTGGCGGCTCCCTGGCCCGTGCCGGTCGCGTTGGAATTGCTGCCCGATGCGGCGCCATTGTTGTTGCTGTTATTTGCGTTGCCGCCTGCGCCACCCTGGCCGTTGGCGGACGCCGAACCCCCGGCGCCGCCCTGGGCGCTGTTGCTGACGTCAGTGCTCTGATTGTTGGACTGGGTCTGGCTGTTGCCGCCGCTGTTGGAAGTGACATTGCCGACCGACGCGCCGGATGAATCGCTGGACGCGTTGATGGTGATCGTAATCGGCGGCGTAGCCGATCCGCCGCCGCTGCTGGTGCCGAGCACGAAAACAGTGGCCGCGCCGCCCGCGCCGCCCTGGCCGCCGGCTCCGCCCTGGGCCGTGTTGGTATTGGTTGGGGTGAAAACCGGATTGAACGTGTTGGTCGGGTTGGCCGCATTGGTGTTGTTTGGCGTGAAAGTATTCGTCGGATTGGCTGTGTTGGTGTTGGTTCCCGTCACCGTTCCGGTCTGAGATTGATTGCTGCTGGCGGTGGTGTCGCCCACGCTTGAGGTTCCACCCGTCGCGGAATTTGTCGCGGCCTGATTATTGGTCTGCGTGTTGGTATTGCTGCCGCCCGTCGCGGTGACATCGCCCACCGTCGATTGCGAGGAATTGTTGGCGGAGTTGTTGGCGGAATTGTCCACATTCAGGGTAATGGGCGTGGAACCGGACCCGCCCGACCCAGTGCTCGAATTGTTGATGGTGACGGTCGGGGTGTAAGTGTTGCTGGGATTGTAGCTGTTGCTGGGCGTGTAGGTAAGATTCGGGTTGAATGTGTTGGTCGCGCTGTTGGTCGCGGTCTGGCTGAGATTGCTGCTGTTGTTCGAGCTGGACGAGACATTGACGTCCACATCGCTGGAACCGCCCGCGCCGCCATTGCCCACGCCGCCGGCGCCGCCATTGCCGACGCCCCCCGCTCCGCCCGCGCCGCCTTCTCCACCCGTCGCGGTGGCGCCAATCACCGTGATGTTGGTGACATTGCCGCTGCTGGTGGCGTTACCGCCCTGCGCGCTGTTGTTGTTGGAATTCTGAATCGTTGAATTCAGCTGCGCGATCGCCGCCGCGAGCGCCAGGGCCGCCGCGTCCGACGTCGAATTGTTGTTGGTCGTCGTGGTGGTGTTGTTGCTGTTCGTATTGTTGCTGTTGTTGTTACTGTTGGAATTGTTGCTGTTATTATTGCTGTTGTTGTTGCTGTTCGTATTGGTGTTGTTGTTATTGTTGCCGTTCGTGTTGTTGTTGTTGTTATTATTGTTGTTGCCGCCATTGTTGCCATTGCCGCCGCCATGGCCATGGCCGCCAAAATTGAAAATGTTGGTCTTTTCGATATGGACCGACTTGTCGATATCGATGGTCTTGGATGCATCGATATATTTCGAGTTATCGATATTCTTGGTGATATTGATCGTCTTGGACGCGTCGATGTTCTTGGTGATGGTGATCGGCTTGTTGATGATGATATTCTTGGACGCATCTATGGTGTTGGTGACGCGATTGTCCTTGTAGACGTTGATGGTTTTGGCGTTGTCGATGTTCTTGACGAAGCTGATATTGTTGGTGACATCGATTTTCTTGCCGCCGCCATAGCCCGGATTGGCGCCCGTTTGCACCTGACGCGAAGGATGCGGCCCGGGAAATGGACTGCCGCCGGACTGACCATAGGACGATATCTCGTTGCCGAAATGACGGCTGCCGCCGCTGGAAGAGCCTCCATTGCCGGTTTCGACATTCATCGGCTGCACGGCACCGCTTGTCACGTTTAACGGACGGCTGCCAAAACCACCCCGCACGGCATCGGCAGCATGGCTGCTCTCGAAATTGCGTCGCGTTTCGAGTCCACGGTTTGCGGCATCGCCGCCAGCGGTTTCGTGGCCCAAAATAGTCAACGGCCTGCTGAATCCGGCGGACCCGCCGGGTGCGGCGTTCACGCCCGGAGTCAGGTTCGGACGAAAGGTGCTGACGGCGCCCGGCATGGCCGCCGGCCGGAGATTGATGCTGCCCACCCCCGGAACCCCGTCACAGCGCAGGTTTGAGACAACCTGCCCCGCCGGCCTGGCCCCCGCCGGCCTGGCCCATGTGCCAACCTGGTGCAAACCGGCGGCATTGGCCGCCAGCGGCTCGATCACCAATCCGGCCGTGACCAGGGCCGTGGTGAGAAACATCAGGGACTTGACCGGCATAACAGGCATCCTTCGCCATCCAGGACGTGAATGGCCGGGTACGGCGTTTCATGATCCATGCCAGCGGCGGCGTTGTTGTCCCTGAACGGAACGGCGCGGTCCTGGGAACCCCGGGGAACCAAAACCGGGACGGATGAAACCCCGGCGAGGAAATTGCCGTTCTTCGGCAACCCCGGCGGCCGCGCGGCGTTAAGGATGAACACCCCGAAGGAGGAATGCATGACCACCAGCAGCGGTCACACCACCGCGATTCTCGCATCCAAAGTCAAAGGCACTGCGGTCTATAACGGCAGCGGCGACAAGATAGGCACCGTCGAAGACATCGTGCTGGACAAGCAATCCAACCAGATCATGTTTGCCGCCCTGGGTTTTGGCGGCGTGTTGGGTATCGGCGAAAAATACTATCCGGTTCCCTGGTCGCTTCTCAATTATGACGAGAACAAGGGCGGTTATGTCGTGCCGCTGTCCAAGGACCGGCTGGAAGCCGCCCCTGCCTATGACCTGAAGGATCTGACCAAGCATGATGGCAGCCTGGGATCGATCCGCGAGACGACTTACGACTATTACGACGTCACGCCCGACTGGCATTGAGACATTGAGGAAGCCGTCGCCGGGAAACCCGAGGCGGCTTCCTTATGTTATTCGCGATGCGGTTCAGCCGCCGAATTCCACCAGATAGCCCGCGATGTTTTCATCCGCGACACCGGTTCCCAGGCTGGTGCTGAATTGCGGGATTCCGTAAGAAAATAACGTGACACAGCAGACCTTGCCCACGTCCCAGGTGCCGCCATGCTGGAAAGCGGTCGCCATCCATACGGCATAACGCCCTTCCTGCAATGTGCCCTGCTCATAGCCCCGCCAGAACAGCGTGCCCTTGCCGCCATCAGCGGCACCGGCCGGCCCGGTAACCCAGCGCCATTCGCCCGGGCCGGTCTGCCGCCCGCCGAGATAGGTGACGTCGGGATATTGCTGCGAAAAGACGCGATCCAGGATCAGTTGATATTCGGGGGCACTGTCGATTGTGGCCAGGTAACCCCGATGTCCCCGCCAGGACCGTTTTGCCGCGGCGATGCGGGCCTCATCCCAAGTGGCATCGTGCATTGCGACAAACTGATAGGCATGGTTGTTGCCGAGAGCAATGACAGGCGTGGTCTCCATTGCGGGCGTCACCAGAAAGTGCCACGCCAGCCAGGCGGCAGCGGCGGCGGTGACGATGACCGCCAGACCAGTTGCAATAATGCGATACATACCACCCCGTCATGCCAATCCCGGCGCGGACCCTAGGGTGATTTGCAAACCCGCTCAATCGCGCTTGGGCGCCGGATCAGGCACCTGATCAGGCACCTTGATCAGCCATCCGGCCGGGCGAGACGGCGGCGGATCGCCTGAAGCTCCCGCCGCCGCTCTGGGCTGGTGGGAGGATAGCGCATATCAAGACTCTCCAACCTGTCCACCACGATCTGCGAAACAATCAACCGCGCATTCTCCTTGTCGTCGGCGGGAACGATGTACCAAGGGGCATGCGCGGTGCTGGTGGCGGCCAGGGCTTCCTGATAGGCGTGCATATAATCCTTCCAGAATTTGCGCTCCTCGACATCCCCGGCGCTGAATTTCCAGTTCTTGTCGGCCTCGTCGATGCGCGCCAGAAAGCGCCTGCGCTGTTCCTCCTTGGAAAGATGCAGGAAGAATTTGATGATCCGCGTGCCGTTGGCATGCAAATGACGCTCCAGATCGGTGATGGAGCGAAACCGCCGCTCCCAGACATGCTTGGCGGGGCCCGGCAGATTTTCGCCCCGCAGAATTTCGGGATGCACCCGGGCGATCAGAACTTCTTCATAATAGGACCGGTTGAAGATGCCGATCTTGCCGCGTTCCGGCAGGTCGCGGGTGGTGCGCCACAGGAAATCATGCGCCAGTTCGGCGGGACTGGGATGCTTGAAGCTGAAGACTTGGCAACCTTGCGGATTGATGCCCGACATCACATGACGGATCACTCCATCCTTTCCGGCCGCGTCCATCGCCTGGAAAATCAGCAGCACCGCATATTGGTTTGAGGCATAGAGCAGCTGCTGCAGCTCATCCAGCCGCCCGACATGGGTTTGCAATATCCGCCGGTAGTCATCCTTGGATTTGTAGGCGCGTTTGACTTGGGTGGGCCATTTGTCGAGGCGGAGCTTCTTGCCTTCGGCCACCTGGAAATCGTTGGGATCGATCTTCATAGCGGGATTGTCCTTTAGAACAGCCCTGTGGGGTCTGACACCATGGGTTTGCCGCGGCGAGTTTTGCCCGCTTTTTCTTCTCTGGCCATTGTCCAGTTCACGCCTTCGACCGTCTTCAGACAGGCTTTCAGTTCTTCCAGGCCGGCAGGCACCTCGCCCAGCCAGGCTTGCCAGTTTTCGGGCGCCAAAAAGGCCGGCATGCGGTCGGTGGGCAAGGTGGCGATCAGTCGGTTGGCGGGCACCGTCACCAATACACAGGCGAACAAGGGCGTCGGACGCCCGGGAATATCATAGCGGCGCCAGACCATGGCGGCTGCCAGGATCGCATCGCCCGGGGTGATCACATGCTGGAGAGTGGGCCCCTTAACGTCCGGCGCCTCGTTGAAATTCTGCATCAGCACAATGCCGCGTTGGCCGTCGCGAAAAGCCTTGGCGAAGACTTTGGTCGTTTCGATGGTTTCGGCGCGGGCATGGATGGGCTGGGGAATTTGCCAATTGTCGGGATGCGGGAAACCCCAGCGCATCTTGACGGTGCGCCGTTCATCGCCGTCCAGCACGATAACCGGCAGATCCGTCATCACGCGGTAGGTGAGCGTGCGGTCATCTTCTTCACCCAGGGAGGGCGTGGACCAAATATAATCCACAATCTCGCTCCAGGATGCTTTTGCCGTGAACTTGCCGCACATGGTTGAATCCGATTCTGCGGGGGATGCTAGCACAGGGCAGCCTGTTGCAACCGCGCAGGCCGCCGCCGCGTTTTCCGTCATCATGGCAAGGAGACCGCAATGCATAGACCATTGGACGGTGCCTGGGAATTGCTCTCGGGACAGCCGCTCCCGGCAGGGGCGCGGGATATCAAGATACTTTCAGGAGGAAACTTCATGTTTACCGCCTACGACACCAAAACGGGAACACCGCTTTATGCGGCCGGCGGAACCTATAGTCTAAACGGAAGCTCCTATATCGAGCACATGGACTTCGCGAGCGGTAAAATCGCCGGCCTTGTCGGGAAAGATCAATCGTTCACTATCAAAGTAGACGGAGATACCTTTACCCAGACGGGCACGCTCACAAACGGGAACCCCTTGTCGGAGGTCTGGAAGCGGATTGCTATGGCCGAGGAGAAGATTTGATATGGATGACGAGGAGATTCGAGCGACATTGGATCGCCACTGGGCTGCGTCTGATGCGAACGATCTCGAGGCGGAGCATGAAATTTATCGGGACGACGCGGTGCTGGACTATCCGCAATCGGGCGAGCGCATCCGTGGCCGGAATGACATACTGTCGTCTCGGGCCGCACAACCGAACCGCAAACGCTTCACGGTCAGACGGATAGTCGGCGCGGGCAATCTATGGGTCAGCGAATATATCCTGACCTATGACGCCCGGCCGTCTTATACCGTCAGCATCATGGAATTCCTTGGTGGCAAAGTGGCCCGCGAGACCCAGTATTTCGGCGATCCCTTTGCGCCGGGGCCTTCGCGCGCGCAATGGGTCGAGCGGATATCTTGAAGCCTGATCTTCGCCGGAAGGATCGCCATAACGAAAGCCGCCTGCCGCTCACGCGCGCGCGGCTGCCGACCGACACCGCCGCCCTCGCCCGCTATCTGATTGGCAAGATATTGGTGCGCAGGTTGCCCGAAGGCATCGCCAGCGGGCGCATTGTCGAGACCGAAGCCTATATTGTCGGCGATGCCGCGGGGCATGCCTATCGCGGAATGACCCCGCGCACCCGGTCGTTATTTCTTGCGCGAGGCCACGCCTATGTCTATCTCGCCTACGGCATCTCCTACATGCTGAATGTCTCAAGCGAGAAGGCCGGGGTCGGAGCCGGTGTCCTTATTCGCGCGCTTGAGCCGCTTGAGGGCATCGCGATCATGCAGAAAAACCGCGGCATAGAGCGCTTGCGCGACCTGGCGCGGGGACCGGGGCGGCTTGCCGCTGCATTGCGGATCGACCAACGACTTGATGGCATCGATCTTTGCCGCAAGGGCCCGTTATGGCTGGCGCGCGGCGACCGCAAAGCCGGGGAAATCGGGCAAAGCAGGCGGATCGGCATTTCCAAGGATGCCGACCGCGTCCTGCGATTTTATCTCATGGATAATTCGTTCGTCAGCGGTCCAAGATCGCTGAATGGCCGTTGATGATGCGAGGAGCTTAATGGGGATTGCGCCTCGTTCATTGCTGGCTTAGCTTTTCTTAGGAAGCGTAGCGAGCTTAGAAAAGCTTGCCCTAGCCGAGCATAGCGAGGATGCGGCGCGCTCGTCGCTCGATTTGGTCCACTGGACCAAATCGTGGCTGCTACGCAGCCACCGCTCCTCTCACTCCCACTCAATTGTCCCGGGCGGCTTGGAGGTAATGTCATAGACCACCCGGTTGATGCCGCGCACTTCATTGACGATGCGGGTGGCGGTGCGGGCCAGGAAGCTGTGCTCGAAGGGGTAATAATCCGCCGTCATGCCGTCGCTGGAGGTGACGGCGCGCAAGGCGCAGACATGGTCATAGGTGCGGGCATCGCCCATCACCCCCACGGTCTTGACCGGCAGCAGCACCGCGAAAGCCTGCCAGATCGTGTCGTAAAGCCCGGCCTTGCGGATCTCGTCCAGATAGATGGTGTCGGCCTTGCGCAGGATTTCCAGTTTTTCCTCGGTGATCTCGCCCGGCACGCGGATCGCCAGGCCCGGCCCCGGAAAGGGGTGACGGCCGACAAAGGCGGGCGGCAGGCCGAGCTCGCAGCCCAGGGCGCGGACTTCGTCCTTGAACAGGTCGCGCAGCGGCTCGACCAGCTTCAGCTTCATGAAGTCGGGCAGGCCGCCGACATTGTGGTGGCTCTTGATGGTGACCGACGGCCCGCCACTGACCGAAACGCTTTCGATCACATCGGGATAGAGCGTGCCCTGGGCGAGGAATTCCGCGCCGCCCACCTTATGGCTTTCGGCGTCGAACACATCGATGAAAGCGGCGCCGATGATCTTGCGCTTTTGCTCGGGATCGCTGACGCCTTTCAGCCGGGTGAGGAACATCTCGCGGGCGTCGGCATGGATCAGCGGGATATTGTAATGGCCGCGGAACAGCGAGACCACCTCCTCGCTTTCGCCTGCCCGCATCAAGCCGGTATCGACAAAGATGCAGGTCAGTTGATCGCCGATGGCTTCATGGATCAGGACCGCGGCGACGGATGAATCCACACCTCCCGACAGGCCGCAGATGACTTTGGCCTTGCCCACCTGATTGCGGATTTTCTCCACCATGGCGGCACGGAAGGCGTGCATGTTCCATTCCGGCTTGATGCCGGCGATGTTCAGCACGAAATTCTTGTAAATCTCCGCGCCGCGCGGCGTGTGCACCACTTCCGGATGGAACTGGATGCCGTAGAGCTTGCGCTTTTCGTCGGCGATCACGGCATAGGGCGAATGATCCGACGTCGCCACCACCTCAAAGCCCGGCGGGATGGCGGTGATCTTGTCGCCGTGATTCATCCAGACCGGCTCGCGGTCGCCGACAGCGCCCAGTCCGGCCAGCAGCGGCGACGGCTTGGCGATTACAATATCGGCGCGGCCGAACTCGCGATGGTGGCCGCCTTCGACCGCTCCGCCCAACTGATGGGCCATCGCCATTTCGCCGTAGCAAATTCCCAACACGGGCACCCCCGCATCGAACACCGCTTGCGGCGCGCGCGGCGCACCTTCTTCCATCGCCGAAGCCGGCCCGCCCGACAGGATGATGGCCTGCGGCTTCTTCGCCAGCGCTTCCTCGGCTTTGTTGAACGGCACGATTTCGCAATAGACCCCGGCTTCGCGCACGCGCCGCGCGATCAGCTGGGTGACCTGGCTGCCGAAATCCAGAACCAAAACGCTCATCGGGCCGCGTTCACCGAGGAAGAGGCGCGCGCATGATCCAGGACGGAGAGCGCTTTCAGGGCGCCCGGTTCGGCCGGATCGATGCCCAAGGCGGCATCATAAAAATTGCGGGCATAGTCCGCTTGTCCGGCCTGAGCGTAGATATTGCCCAGCGCGACATAGGAACCCGGCCGGGCCGGATCGGCGACGATGGCCGACTGCGCCATGCGAAGCGCCAATTCGATGTCGCCGCGGCTGGTGGCGGCCTGGGCCTGGCTCAGCAGGGATTCCACGGTGACCGGGGGCTCGGCCGCGGGCGCCTTGGCAGGCATCTTGGCCGGCGCGGCGGAGGCGATATTGGCGGCCAGCAAAAGGGTGGCCAGGACGGGAATCGCGCGGGAGATCATGGGCGGATCATAAGGCATATAGGGGCCCTCGAGCCATGCGCCAAATGAACCTCAGCCCTTGATAAGTGCGGCGCAGTAAAAGCCGTCGGTACCAGTTCGGGCCGGGCTGGCGCGGAAATCCTGGCCAAGGCCGGGGGGAACGGACCCCTGCCAGGTTTCAGCCAAATTCAGAGGCTCAAAGCCCGATGGACGGACCTGGAGGGCGGCCACCCGGTCCTGGTTCTCGCACGCCAGGACGGAACAAGTGGCATAGACCAGCCGCCCTCCTGGGCGCACCAGCCCGGCCGCCTGATCCAGCAGCCGGTCCTGGAGGACCATCAGCTCGGCCAGCCGCCCCGGCGTCAGGCGCCAGCGCAGTTCGGGCTGGCGGCGCCAGGTCCCGGTACCGCTGCAAGGCGCATCCACGAACACCGCATCGAACACGCCGGAAGGCTGACCATGATCGAGCGGCAAGGTCTTGATGATGGTTGCCCCGGCCCGCGCCGCGCGCTGTTCCAGCTCGAATAGCGCCTCGCCTCGCACATCGCAGGCAAGTATCTCGCCTTGGTTCTGCATGCTGGCAGCGAAGGCGAGACTCTTGCCGCCCGCGCCCGCCGCCAGGTCCAACACCCGCATGCCGGGCCGCGCCCCACACAGTTCCGCGGCGATCTGCGCCGCTTCGTCCTGGAATTCAAAGGCGCCGGATTCAAACAAGGCCGATTTGGACAGATTAGCGGCATCGCCGCTGATGCGGATGCCGTGCGGCGCATAAGGCGTGGCTGTGCAAGCAACACCCTCACCGCTGAGGGCCGTGACGACCGCACCGCGTTCGCGCCTGAGTGTGTTGACCCGAATGTCGGCTGGGGCGCGCGCGATGAACGCCGCCATCTCTTCCTGCAGCCTGTCGCCGAAAGCGCGGCGCAATTCTTGATCCAGCCACTGCGGATATTCGCCCTGTACCCAGCGTGGCGCAGGCCGCGGCGCGGTGGCAATGGCGGAGCGTTCGTCGTCGGTCAGGGGCGCCGGACCATAGCCGCCGGTGAACAACAAAGCAGGATCGTCACCCGCCTCGATCAATGCTGCGATCACCAAGGCCCGGGGCGCGTCGCCGCCCATGCGATGGGCGAAATGGGCGCGGCGGCGCTGAATGGCGAACACCTGCTCGGTAACGGCGCGGCGATCCTTGGAGCCTGCAAAGCGCCGGCTGCGAAACCAGGCTTTGAGAAAGCGGTCGGCGGGCTGGGCGGTCTGTCCCAGCCCTTCCAGAATCTCTATGGCCATTTGCAGACGGGCGGCTGGAGTCATTTGCTGTGGTAAACCAATGTGTTAGACAGGAAAAGGGTTGTTCAGCTTTCCCCTTATAAAGTGGGCATCGACCCGAAAGCCAATTTTCAATGCCGCGCGTGTCTTCCCCTGCCCTGACTTTTGCTCTGGCCGCCGCGCTGGCCGGTTTCGCATTGGCGGCGTTTTCCCCCGGCCTGCTGAATGACGGCGACACCTATTGGCATATCCGCGCCGGGGAATGGATGCTCGCGCATGGCAGCGTGTTGCGCAGCGACGTCTTCTCTTACACCGCTTCCGGCAACAGTTGGCACACCCAGGAATGGCTGGCCGAAATCCTGATGGCGCTAAGCTGGCGCGCGGGATGGCCCGGCGTGCATCTGCTGTTCGCGGGCTGCGCCGGAGCGGCGGCCGCTGTTGTGGCCTTCTTCGCGCGCAAACGCATGGACTTCATACCGGCACTTTTGACGGTGGTGCTGGGCCTGGCCTGCGTCATCGGTAGCCTGTTGGCGCGGCCGCATATGCTGACGCTGCCGCTGCTGGCGATCTGGACAGCCGGGCTGGCGGCGGCGCGCGAGCAAGACACGCCGCCGCCCTGGTGGCTGGCCGGGCTGATGCCGCTCTGGGCCAATCTGCATGGCAGTTTTGTTTTCGGATTGGCGCTGGCTGCCGCCCTGGCAATAGAAGCAGTCGTGCAATCGGCGCAGCCAAAGAAAGCGGCGCTGGGTTGGATGCCTTTCCTGCTGGCCGCCACCGCATCGGCCATGATCACGCCGTTCGGATTCAAGACATTGATGTTTCCGTTCCAACTTTCGGCGCTGCAGGGCCTGGGCCATATCGGGGAATGGCGGCCCAGCGATTTCTCCCATCTCACCCCCTTCGCCATTGCCCTGCTGGCCGCCTTGTTCGTGCTGGGCCGCGGCCGGGTGAAGGTGCCGCCGTTGCGGCTTCTGCTTGTGCTGGGACTGACGGGTTTGGCGCTGGCGCATGCGCGCCACCAGATGCTGTTGGGCGTGACGGCGCCGATCCTGCTGGCCACCGCGCTGGGACAGGCATGGCCCGCCAAAAGCCAGAACCGGCCAGCGCTGTTCGCTGCCATGGCCGGGCTTGCCCTGATCGTGCTGGCGGCGGTGCGCCTGACGATTCCGGTTGCTCGAGCCGACGATCCTGTATCACCCGTTTCCGCCCTCGCGCATGTGCCCCGCTTTGTGCGCGAGACGCCGGTATTGAACGACTATGCTTTCGGCGGCTATCTGATCTGGAACGGCGTCAAGCCCTTTATCGACAGCCGCGCCGATCTGTATGGCGATATCTTCCTGGAGAATTACGCCGACATTGTTTCGCCCGATAAGGATGCGCTGGCCGCCACGCTGACCTTTCATCACGTGCGTTGGACGATTTTTCGGCGAGAGGCGCCGGTGGTGAAACTGCTGGACGCCATACCGGGCTGGCGCCGTTTCTATACCGACAAGCTTGCAGTGGTTCATGTCCACGACTAGCGTGGAGCATCGGCGAAAGCCGGAGCGACAAACTAGAAAAGCGCCATGAGCGACCAAGATGACGATATCAGCGACCGGATACGGCAGCGCGACCTGAAAATCCTTTCCGGGAAATATTATACCTTGCGCCTGGCCAGCTTCGACTACCGGCGCGGCGATGGGCAATGGCAACATCAGGAGCGGGAAAGCTACGACCTTGGCGATGCCGCTGTGGTCCTTCCCTGTGACAGGGCGCGCGGCAAGATTTTGCTGATTCAGCAATTCCGCTGGCCGGTGTTTGAATCCGGCTACCGGAAATTTTTGATCGAGGCGATTGCCGGCAAACTGGACGGCGACACGCCGATCGATTGCATTGCGCGCGAAGCCATGGAGGAAGCCGGCGTCACCATCGCCAATCCGCGCCTGGTCAGCCATTGTTTCCCCAGCCCGGGGGCGGTGAAGGAACGTGCGTCGCTATTCCTGGCGGATTACGATTCCGCCGCGCCCCGCGCCAAGGGCGGCGGCCATGAGCATGAGGGTGAGGACATTACGGTGCTGGAAATCTCCTTGGATGAAGCCCTGGCAATGGTGGAAAGCGGCGAGATCGTAGATATGAAGACGATCCTGCTGCTGCAGGCGGCCAAGCTCCGCACCTAACGCGCGAGGAATTTTCGTTCCTGGCCAGGAGCGAGGAGCGATGCGTACGGGGGTAGTACGTGAGCGACGAGCGACGACGCCAGGGACGAAAAGGACCGCGCGTTTACTGGCCGCCGGGGTGATAGTTGGGAGCCTCGCGAGTAACTGTCACATCGTGAACGTGACTCTCGCGCAGGCCCGCGCCGGTGATGCGCACGAATTGCGCCTTTTTATGGAATTCCTCGATGGTGCGGCAGCCGGTATAGCCCATGGCGGCGCGCAGGCCGCCGATGATCTGGTGCACCACGGTGCCGACCGGGCCCTTGTAGGGCACCTGGCCTTCGACGCCCTCCGGCACCAGCTTCAAGGCGTCGCGCACTTCGGCCTGGAAATAGCGGTCGGCGGAGCCCCGCGCCATGGCGCCGACACTGCCCATGCCGCGATAGCCTTTGTAAGAACGGCCCTGATAGAGAAACACTTCGCCCGGCGACTCCTCGGTGCCCGCCAGCAAAGAACCCACCATCGCCACATCGGCGCCGGCTGCAAGCGCCTTGGCCAGGTCGCCGGAATATTTGATGCCGCCATCGCCGATCACCGGCACCCCGGCATCACGCGCCACGCTCACCGCATCCATGATCGCGGTCAGCTGGGGCACGCCCACGCCGGCGACAATACGGGTGGTGCAGATAGAGCCCGGACCGATACCCACTTTCACGGCATCGGCGCCGGCGTCGATCAGGGCCTTGGCGGCTTCGGCCGTGGCGATGTTGCCGCCCGCCACCTGGGTATAATTCGACGCCTTCTTGATCTTGCGGATGGCGTCGATCACGCCCTTGGAGTGGCCGTGGGCGGTATCGACCATGATCACATCGCATTCCGCCTCGATCAACGCCATCGCCCGCGCGTAACCGTCTTCACCGACACCCGTTGCTGCCGCGACACGAAGACGTCCGCGCTCATCCTTGCAGCTGTTGGGATATTTCTGCGCCTTCTCGATATCCTTGACCGTAATCAGACCGACGCAGCGATAGGCGTCGTCCACCACGATGATTTTCTCGATGCGGTGCTGGTGCAAAAGCCGCTTGGCCTCGTCGGACTTCACGCCTTCGCGCACCGTGACCAGCCTGTCTTTGGTCATCAGCTCGGAAATCTTCTGGCGTGGATCGGCGGCGAAGCGCACGTCGCGGTTGGTGAGAATGCCCACCAGCTTGCCCGCGCCTTTGGCATCGACATTTTCCACCACCGGCACGCCGGAAATGTGATGCCGCTCCATCAGCGACAGGGCTTCGGCCAGGGTCGCGCCCGGCCCGATGGTCACGGGGTTCACCACCATGCCGCTTTCAAACCGCTTTACGCGACGCACATGCTCGGCCTGTTCCTCGATGCCCAGATTCTTATGGATCACGCCCATGCCGCCGGCTTGCGCCATGGCGATGGCCAGGCCGGCTTCGGTCACCGTGTCCATTGCCGCCGATATCAGGGGAATGCCCAGCTCTACCGTCTTGGTGAGACGGGTGCGGGTATCGACTCCGGCAGGAAGAACTTCGGAAGCGCCGGGCACCAGCAGGACATCGTCGAAGGTCAGGGCCTCGCGGATTGTCGGGCTGGTCATAAGCGGGGACGCTCCCTATGGAGCGCCGAGCCTGTATCAGCGGTCCCATATTTTCGCAAGGGGCCGAGAAACTGGCCAATTAAACCGTTGTTAAATAAGGATTTATCACTTTTGTTGGGAACCCCTCCCAGATTGGGGCATTATAGCGGATACGGCCGGCAATTCTGCCGAGTCCCCCCATCATATTCCCAGGAGTGAGCTATGAAGAGTTTCAAACTGATGCTTGGTGCCGCCTTCGCTGTGACCGGCCTTGCTGTTGCTTCTGCCAATGCTGCTCCCGCCGGCGTAAAGGTCGGCACCCTGACCTGCAATGTCGCGGGCGGCATGGGCTTTGTGTTCGGGTCCTCCAAAGACCTGGCCTGCTCGTATGAACCGACCAAGGCCGTGGTGGAGCACTATAGCGGCACGATCTCCAAGTGGGGCGTCGATATCGGCTATACCGGCAAGAGCAAGTTGATCTGGGCGGTGTTCGCGCCCACCTCCGATGTGCGCCCCGGCGCCCTTGAAGGCGAGTATGCCGGCGCCACCGCGCAGGCCACCGTTGGTGTCGGCCTGGGCGCCAATGTTCTGATCGGCGGCCTGGACAAGTCCGTCGCCCTGCAGCCTGTCAGCGTGGAAGGCTCGACCGGCCTGAACGTGGCGGCTGGCATCGGCTCGATCAGCCTGAAACACGCGAAGTAAGATTTGAAGTAAGATTTCACGGAATGGCAAAGGCCCCGGCTGGAAACAGCCGGGGCCTTTTGTTTGCGCCTCGCCCAAGCTCGGCGCGTTCGGCACTCAAATCGGTCCGCTGAACCGATTTGTCCCGCTATCGCGGGTCGTGCCTCACTACTTGACGGTGATTGTCGCCTTCATCTTGGGATGGATGGAGCAGATATACTTGAACACGCCCGGGCGATTGAAGGTGAAGCTGTAGCTGTCATTCTGATCCAGCGCGGGCGAGCGGAACATGCCGTCCACACTGGCGATGGTATGGGGTTCGCCGTCCATGTTTTTCCACACTACGGTGGTGCCCGCGGCGATGTTCAGCTCCATCGGCGAATAGTCGAAATTCTTGATGGTGACGGAAACATCGGCCGCTTCCGCCGCGTGAAGCCCGGTCGCGGTAATCGCAAGCAAAGCAAAAGCAAAAAGTCTGGGCGTCATGGTCTGCTCCGGTTCAGGCCAGGGTGGAGTCGGCCAGGGCAAGATGGCGCTTGCGGTCCGGGGTCGCCATGGTGACGCCCAGCATGCCCGGCAACTGGCCCGCCGGCACAAGCAGCGGGCCAGGTCCGGATCCGACACCCGCTGCCGGCTGGGGATAGGCCGTGGAGCGCGCGGTGTGGAACAGGATATTGCCTTCGACCTTCTGAACGATCTGATGGATATGGCCATTGAGCACGGTGACCGAACCAAAGCGGCGCAGCAGCGCGGCGATCTGCTCGCCCTCGCCGGTGCCCCAGCCCCAGGGTTCGTAGACCGTCCATAACGGCATATGGGCGAACACCACCACCGGCTGGCTGGCGGAGCGGCCGGTAAGATCATCCTTGAGCCAGGCAAGCTGGTCTTCGCCCAGCGCGCCCAAACCGTTGGGTTTGAAATTCATCACATTGACCAGGGCGATAAAATGCACCCCCTTGGCGTCGAAACTGTAATAGCCCCGATTGTCCGAGGCTTTGCCGAAACGGGCAAAAAATTCCGCCCCAGGTCCGTCCGTCACGTCATGCTCGCCCGGCACGACATGCATTTCACTCACCTTGAGCCGCGACAAAAGCTGGTTGGCGGTGTCGAACTCACTGGCCTTGGATAGATGCGTGACGTCGCCGGTATGCAGGGCAAAGGCGGGCGGGGACGGCAGGGCATTGACCGCGTCAATGGTGCCGTTCAAGGTCCCGATGACGTCGGGATTGGCGTCCTTGTTGAACCCGATATGGGTATCGCTGATCTGCAGGAACAGCGGCGTTCCCACTTCTTCTATACGGGCCTCAGCCATGTCAAAGGCACTGAACACCCCGCCCGACAGGGTGAACAGGGTTCCGGCGCCTACACCAAGGCATTTGAGGGCATCGCGGCGATTGGTCATGGGGAAAGTCTCCAGTTTGCAAGGAGGAGACTTCGGCGGTGCGTGTTTTATTCCCGCTGTTGCTGCGCCAGCTGGGAAAATTTCCGGAAGGCGGCGGCGTCGACATCCGAGACCGCGGCGTAATCCATGTCGCCGCTTTTCCAGAAACGGGTGCGAAAGCCCCGGTTGATGCCGGGGGCCGGAAGCGGCGCGCCCCGGTCGGGCCAGGCAAACAGATCCAGCTGGTGATTGCCGTGGCGATAGACCGAAACCGCGGCGCGGGTACCAGCCACGTCATCGACGCGCCCGCCCGTCAGCACAAAACCGGCATCGGCAAAGTCGGTGACCGGCGGCGAAATCCCCGCATGTTCGGCCAGCCAGGGCTTGACGGTGTGATGGTTGCTGGACGCCACCATGATCGTCTTTCCGCTGGTCAAGGCGCGGGCATGCGCATCGGCAACCGACTGCGCCAGGGTCGCGGCCGAAGGCGGCAGCATGGCAAACAGTGCAAAACCCGCAGCCAGTGCGGTGAGCCCGCTACCGCTGGCCGCGCCATACCAGAAGCCCCGTGCGGGCTTGCGCGCCGTCTCACGATCCAACCTCGCAGCCAGCCGCAGGCGCAGGCTTTCCGGCGCCCGATACCGCGCGCTTTTGCGCAAGGCATCGCTGAGGTCGGCGGCTTGCACCGCCAAGGCCTGACAATCGATGCAACTTTCCAGATGACGTTCGGCGGCCTCAGCCTCCGCGCCGTGCAATTCCCCGTCCAGATAGCTTTGGGTACGCAGGCTTTCTTGGCAGTTCATAGGCAATCCTTCGCAGTCTCCCGCAACAGCGCGCGGGCCCGGGCAAGCCGCGACATCACCGTGCCGATGGGCGTGCCGGTGACCTCGGCAATCTCGCGATAACTCAAATCTTCCATTTCGCGCAGGATCAGGACCTCGCGAAATTCCTCGGGCAGCTCGGCGACCAGGGCATCGAGCCGGCGGCGCGTGCCCGCCTGGATTGCGGTTCCTTCAGGATCGTCATCGGCGGCCAGATTTTCGTCTTCCAGGCTGGTATGGCCCCGTCTCTTGCTGGCGGCCCCGGCGCTGCGCCAGCAATTGCGCACAATGGTCAGAATCCAGGCCTTGGCGTCGCCGCCCCGGAAGCCGTCAAAAGCCCGGAAAGCCCGCAGCATGGCATCCTGCACGATGTCGTCGGCATCGGCGGGCGAGCGCGAAAGCCAGCGGGCCAGATTATAGGCCGCATCCAGGTGCGGCAGGGCCTGGGCCTCAAATCTCTGGCGGCGGTCATCCATAAAAGAACAAGACTTCCCGGCCCCCGGCTTTATTCCCGAGACCTGCGAATTATTTTTCCGGCCCCTTGAAGCCTAACGCGACCACGTACAATTCCACCGACTCCTGGCGCGAGGCCGGCGGCTTGACGTGCTTGACCTCGCGAAAGGCCTTTTTCAGCCGCGCCAGCAAATCGCTGGACGAGCCGCCCTGAAACACCTTGCCGACAAACGTGCCGCCAGGCCTCAGCACGTCCAAGGCAACCTCCAGAGCGATCTCCACCAATGCGATGGTGCGGATATGGTCGGTGGCGCGATGACCGGTTGTAGGGGCGGCCATGTCGGTCAAAACGATGTCCGCCTCGCCGGCCAATGCCTGTTTCAGCATGGCGGGCACGTCCGGATCGGTCAGATCGGCCTTAAAAAAAATGACTCCGGGAATTTCTTCCATCTCCAGCACATCGGCGGCAACCACGGTTGCGCCCTTGGCGGCGGCCACCTGGCTCCAGCCGCCGGGCGCCGAGCCCAGATCGAGCACCCGTGCGCCTTTTTTGAGAAAGCGGAATTTCTGATCCAGCTCGACCAGCTTGAAAGCGGCCCGGCTGCGATAGCCGCTCGACCGGGCCGCGGCGACATAGGGATCGTTGAACTGGCGCTGCAGCCAGGCGCGCGACGATGCCGTGCGCCCGCGATCCTTTTTGACTTTGACGGGCACGCGGCCGCGCCCGGATGCATCGCCGGATTTCATGACAATTCCCGGCTCAACCGGCGCAGCATGCCTTCCCGCAAGCCACGATCGGCGACCCTAAGCACCGGCGCCGGCCATAGCGAGCAGATGGCGCAAAAGATGGCGCAGCCCGGCAGCATGAGATCGGCCCGCTCGGCGCCGATGCTGCCGATCCTGGCCAGGGCCGCGGTATCCTGTCCCAGCAGCCGCTCCACCACCCGTAGCATATGCGCGGTTTCGTGCCAGCTGCCGTCCACTCTTGTGCGGTTGTAACGCGGCAGCTTGAGCGCGATGGCCGCGAGGGTCGTCACGGTGCCGGAGGTGCCCAGCAGATGATAATGTTCGCCATCGAAGTCGCGGCTCATCTGGCGTGCAAAGGGTTCGAAACGCGCTTTCAAATCCGCCTGCATCCGGTCGAACCCGGCGCGGCTGGTCGAAGACTGGCCATAGCCCTCGGCCAAGCTCACCACCCCCACCGGCACGGAGGCGGAGAACTTCTTCTCGGGACCAGCGGGTCCTTTCTGCAGCAGGATCACTTCGGTGGAGCCGCCACCGATATCGAACACCAGCGCGCCGCGGTAACGGCGCCCGATCAGGGGCGCGCAGCCGTCGGCCGCCAGATCGGCCTCCTCCTCAGCCGAGATCACTTCCAGTTCAAGACCGGTCTGGCCGCGAACGCGGGCGGCCAGCTCCGGGGTGTTGCCGGCCAGCCGCGCCGCCTGGGTTGCGATGGCGCGTACGTGTTTGACTTTGTGCTTTTCGATCCGGTCGGCACACACTTTCAGGGCCGCGACTGTGCGCGTCATAGCGGCTTCGCAAAGAGTTCCGGTCTGGTTCACGCCTTCTCCCAGCCGCACAATGCGGGAAAAGGAATCCACCACCCGAAACCCCACTGTGCCGCCCTCGCGGGTCTGGACCGGCGCCGCGATCAGCAAGCGGCAATTGTTGGTGCCCAGATCCACGACCGCCAGCAAAGGCCCAAGCCTGGTATCGTCTTCGCCGGATTTCTGGCGGTTTCCGTGCATTTTTCCCCCAGCGCGATAGCGCTGCCTGATCCCAATCTAGCACAGATGGAAGCCTGGGGTGCGGGCAAACTTGGCCCAAAAGCGGGGCGAAAACCCGTCCTTGCAAGGGGTTGGCGGCTGGTCTAAAGGGGCGGTCCCGGTGGGGGCAGCCCCCTGATGGGGGATCGTCTAACGGTAGGACTGCAGACTCTGACTCTGCCTGTCTAGGTTCGAATCCTAGTCCCCCAGCCAGCCAGCCGCGGTCTCCGCCCGCGCAGTGCATGGCTATACAAATATTCCCCATATTCCCGAGGCTTGTCGCATTAGAAGTGCTCGCCTTGGCGAAAGGGCCCATGCCTGGTCGCGGCCGCCACCAGAAAAGCGGTAGACCAACCAATCATCAAAAACCCGTTTATGCCTTCCAGTGCCGTCAGCAAGCGCCACGCCGGAGCAATACGGATTTCGCCGTAGCCGAGCGTCGAAAACATGGCGCTGGAAAGGTATAGCGCGTCGGTCAGGTCGAGCGTGACTTTGAGCAAGACATAGGCGATCGCCCAACTCCAGACCTCGAGGGTAAGAATGCCAAGAATGCCCAACACCGTGCCGGTCATGACCAAGGTGCGGCCGACACCGTGGTTGTGAAATCCTAGCCAGCGGGCCAGGGGCGGCGTGGCAGCAGCGACCAATATCAACCCAACCGTATGGATCAAGACAGTAAGCGCAACCAAGCCGGAGCCGACGACGAGATCTTCCAACATCAGCTTATACTAGAGGTGAACTGCGACTTGTCTTTGCGCCCGCTCAAATTACCAGGTGCGAACCCGGCCCACATCGACGTGAACAAAATCGGATTGGGGATAGTAGCCAACACCTCCAACACGCTGGGCAAGCGCGGCAGTATGCAAAGCCGCCAGCGAGCGGCCGGCGATCCGAATGTCGATCGCCATGCCTTGCATGTGCAAACTTTTGGAGGCGACACCGGAATGCTCATGTTCGCCACGCAGCATGGCGTTGGTCTTGGGCGAGCGGTA
>Ga0068871_100000291_pt1 | contig 35039 bp, 35 predicted proteins | sample KBSMisM72_FD_72750 | JGI IMG/M metagenome (GOLD analysis project Ga0068871, IMG submission 72750) | Miscanthus rhizosphere microbial communities from Kellogg Biological Station, Michigan, USA - KBS Miscanthus M7-2 | ecosystem: Host-associated > Plants > Roots > Rhizosphere > Soil ...
TGCAGGCTTGCGCCCGTAGCTCAGATGGATAGAGTACCTGGCTACGAACCAGGGGGTCGTGGGTTCGAATCCTGCCGGGCGCGCCAAAACATCGTTTCACTTCAAGCGCTTGCCGCGACCGCGGTGGGCGCTTTTCGCTTCAACAGAGTTAGTGTGGGCAATTTTGCGGGCATTGCCCTCCACTTCTCCAACTCGGCACCCGAATAGCGGGTGGTAATGCGCCCCGCCCAACAGATGCTGGCAATCTTCGAACGCTGCCGCGCGCAACCGCCGCCCGAACGTGTGCTTCAAATCATGCACGCGCACGTGTTCCAATCCTGCGCGCCGACGCGCTGACTGCCACGCCGTGTTGTTGATGGTGCCGACCGCCTTGCCGCGATATACAAACACGAACTCGGGGTGCTGGCCCCGGACACTGTCCACGACCGCGCTCGCTACCCGATTCCGGGCCACCAGTCGCTCATCCCCATTCTTGACTCGGTCAGGGGCGCGCCAACAAATCACTATGACATCAAGCGCTTACGCGATCGGGTTGCGCGCTCTTTTCAGCTTCGTGCGGCAATGGACTAGCGGCATCCGGCACAACGTAATTTCCCTGCCGAGTCCGTGCCGACGTACACTCGCCAAAGCGTAGCTATGTACGCTACCGTACAGACTGACGCAGTGCGTGGCATTAAGCTCGCCGAGTAGCGAGCGGTGTGGCCAGACGAGCCCTTCCCCCTGGACTGAATGGCGAGCGGGGTTCCCGCAATTCGATGTAGTGATACGGAATTATGTCCACGGCGGAACCAACCCTCGTTGTCGCGCAACGTCCGAAAATCGTGGCCCTGATCAGCCATGTCCAGACGGTCGCGCCGCCCAGCGGCATGGCGAGAGAAATGCTCGCGGTGATCGGCGAATTCGCACCGGAGGCCGACGTACAGGTCATCGACGTCGCGCTCGCGGAAGCGGTGCAGACGGCGAAGTCGATAGTGACCTCCGGCAATGCCGACGTCCTGGTGTCGATGGGCGCTACCGGTGCTTATCTCAAGAAGAACCTGGATGCGCCGGTAGTGCTTATCCGGACAGCCGCCACGGACGTTGGACGGGCGCTCATCGAAGCGGCGACCATTGGAAGAAAGGTGGCATTCCTCAACTACCGCGAGATCAATCGCAATCTCGCGGCAATGAGCCATCTATTTCAATTCGAAATCCGGCAGTCGGCCTATCACAGCCTGGACGAGGCCATGTCGCAGGTGCGCGTGCTGAAAAAGGACGGCTTCAACGCCGTGGTCGGATCGTCGATGGTGACCGAAATCGCCGAGCAAGCGGGGATGGTCGGTATCCTGGCAGCGTCGGCGGATGCTTGCCGTCAAGCGCTGGTGGAAGCGGTGGCGATTTGCCGCGGCGCGCGCGCCGAATTCGCACGCCGACAACGTCTGGACGCGGTGCTGCAGCACATCAGGGAAGGCGTGATGGCCATCGACGCGAACGGCATCGTGCTGTCGATCAATCCGACGATGGCGCATCTGCTCGACGTCACTCCACAAGGAGCGATAGATCGGCCGATTGGCCAAATCGCGCCAAGTGTCGATGTGAGGAACGTGCTTCGTGCGGGAATCGCAGGGGAGAATCTTGTCATCAAGCTTGGCAAGCGCACCGTTGTCGCCAACTTGATGCCGATCCATGAAGATGGTGTACAAACCGGCGCCGTGCTGACCTGCCAGGACATGTCATCCGTACAGACGGCTGACCGGCGCATTCGCACCACGACTCGCCCAACAGCGTTCACCGCCAAATATCATCTGGCGCAGATTGTTGGAGAATCGCCTGCAGTGAAGGAACTGCTGCTCCTGGCGACCGGGTATGCGGGGACCGACTCTACCGTGCTCATCACCGGCGAATCGGGAACAGGCAAGGAACTGATCGCGCAGGGCATCCACAACAGCAGTGCGCGGCGGCGGAGGCCATTCGTCCCCGTCAACTGCGCAAGCTTTCCCGAGACGCTGCTGGAGAGCGAGCTGTTCGGCCACGAGGAAGGCGCCTTCAGCGGCTCGCGCCGAGGCGGCAAGGCGGGCCTGTTCGAGGCCGCGCATACCGGAACGATCTTTCTCGACGAGATTGGAGACATGCCGATCTCGTCGCAGACACGCCTGTTGCGAGTGTTGCAGGAACGCGAGGTGATGCGCCTGGGCGGCGCCGAACCGACGACGATCGACGTGCGGGTCATCGCCGCTACCAACGTCGACCTGCGCGAACGCGTGTCCGCGGGTGCATTTCGCGAGGATCTCTACTACCGTCTCAACATCCTGCGCCTTGCGCTGCCGCCGCTGCGCGACCGCGTGGCCGACATACCGCTTATCGCGCAGCGGCTCCTCGAACAGGTCGCCCTCCGGTCCGGCTTGAGTTTCGACGGCGACGCCATCCTCGCGACCATGCTTCCGCATCTCGTGGCCTATGACTGGCCGGGAAATATCCGCGAACTGGAGAATGTGATGGAGCGCGCCGCAGTGTCATTCTCGGGACTCTGTGGCCGCGAACAGATCCACATCAGGAATCTACAAGCCATCGTGCCGGAACTCTTCGATGCTGAAGTGAAGTCGGCGTCACAAAGCCTGCGTGCCTCGGCCAGAGCAGCCGAGATCATCCATGTCCGCAAGGTCGTCGACGAATGCTCGGGAGACCTTGACGCGGCAGCCCACCGTCTCGGTTGCAGCCGCACCACGCTCTGGCGACGGCTGCGCTCGCCGCGTCCGGCTGCTGTCAAACGTCCACGAAGCGGATCCGGGGACTAGCGCTCTCGCTAGTGGCGCTTCGCGCCGTGCCGCCCTGTTTCAAAAAGGGAACGGCAATTTCATAGTTGAAATCTGAAGTCGGCGTCTGCAGACGCTCCGGCCGGCGTTCGTATTCCGATCGGCAAGTAACAGGTCCAACAATCAAGGGGTTGCACGTCACGCACCAGTTCCGCAGCCGCTTGACTCAATTTGGCACATCGCTTGCAAAAGGAAGGAATAACGAGACTCGCCCCCAAAGAATTGCATTTTGGTGGGCTAGTCGAATTTTGGCTCGCTACTCACTCTTCACACGACGGAATCTCCGGTGCAGCGAAATTCCCGCCCAAAGGTCGCGTATGCGGCCGTTCGTAGCATCCAAGGCGGTCTCGACTCGTCGCAGGACAATATGCGCCGCAATATTAGCGGATGTGCCGCCCGGGTTGCGAATTCAGGCACCGCTATGTGCGCTACCGCACAGACAACAATGGCCGCCCCGTATCAAGCTCGCTGGCTTGCGAGCGGTACAAGTCCAGGATGAGTTACTCGTCTTCTTCCCTCACAAATCAGGGTTTCGTCAATACGGATGACGGCGCCCGAATTTTCTACAGCGAGCGCAAGCCCGTTGGAGGCGCGACGTCGCCAATACTGCTGCTGCATTCCTTATTTTTCGACGGCGACATGTTCGATGGCGTCGTCGCACGGTTGCCGGAAACCATGTGGATTATTCGACCTGACCATCGCGGCCAAGGAAGAAGCGGAAGAGGCTCCGCCACACCGTCGATCGATCGGCTCGCGTCCGACACGATCGCGGTGATTGAATCCGTTGCCGGCGAACCAGTACATCTAGTCGGCAGTTCAATGGGTGGTTACGTTGCGCTTGCGGTTGCTGCTCGCCGCCCGGAGCTATTGCGCTCGTGTGTGTTGTCCTGCTGTACCGCGCAGGCCGAGCAGGACCGCGACCGGTTCGATGCGCTGGAACGCGCGTTGCGCGAACAGGGTCCGACTGTGCTGGTCGACACGATTCTGCGGACGATGTTTGGCGAGTATTTCTTGAGCCATGCCAATACCGCCATCGTTGAGCGCTGGCGCGCCCACTTCGCGGCCCTCGATCGCAGCGTCGCCGACGCGGTTGGAGGCGTCTTTTCGCGGCCCTCGTTCGTGGACACACTCTCCAGTCTTAAGATGCCGGTCCTGCTTTGCAGCGGAGACTTGGACCGGGCCAAGCGTCCCGCCGACATGGCCTTCATCGCCGAGCGGGTCGCCGGCAGCAGGCATGTTGTATTCGACGAGGCAGGTCATACGCCAGCCGTCGAGGTACCGGCTCGGTTCGCGGACGAGCTCATCCAATTCTGGCGTGGTCTACCTGCCTCAGACCGCATTTCCCTTTCCGGTGGTCCGCGGGGCGCGGTTCGCGCGCCAGGCGCGTGCCTCCACCGCCCGTGATTGCCACGCTCGACCACACGGCGCTTAGCAACGCGGCGATGATCGTCGACGTACCCGTTCGGCTGGGCCGATTCGCTACGACTGCGCGCTGGAGTGGTGATGGCACCCTGGGTGCCGTCTTGGTACTGCACTCGCTAGGACTGGACCGCCGCGCTTTCGACGCATTGCGTCGCGAATTGCCGGGCGGCTTCAAGGTGATGTCTTTCGATCAGCGTGGACACGGATCGGCCGCAGCCGAGACTGCTGAGACACTCGCCGATTGTGTTGAAGATGCGGTGGCCGCGCTCGCGCTCTGCGATGGGCCGGTCCATCTCGTGGGCCATTCGATGGGCGGCGCGGTTGCCGCCTGTGCCGCCGCACAGCTACCGCTGCGAGCGGCAACGCTGACGCTGATCGCCAGCCCCCCTCTAGGTGTGCCGGGGTTCGCGCAACGCGGCGAACCCGCGCTCGCGGGCGGAATGCAGGCGGTGGTCGCAACGACGCTCGCCCGCTGGTTCGGCGATATCCCATCGAAAATGGACGCCGCCGCGATCGACTACGCACGTGGCGCGTTGTTTGCCATGCATCCAGAGGGTTTCGCCGCCGCGTGGCGCGCGCTGGGGTCGTTCGAGGGATACGTCGGCCTCGCCGACAAACTGCCGGCGACGCTGTGCATCGCCGGCGCGGACGACCTTTCGACACCGCCAGTGCTGATGCGCCACATCGTCGACGCCTATGCGCGGTCCGGCGCCGAACACGCGCCGCGATTCGAGGTCGTCGAGAGAGCCGGGCACATGGTGCCACTGACTGCGCCGGACGCAATCGCGGCCTTGCTGAAATCGCATTGGGATATCCAGCCGAGATCCCTTCGTCACCTCTAACCCATTCCTCGGAGCCTTCCTATGAGCAAGGAATTCACTGCCCAGATTCGCCGTCATGGCGACCGCCGCCATCGCATCGCCGTGATTGACGGCCCCAACATGTCGAACCTCGGCGCGCGCAGCAAGAAGGTCTACGGCGGGATCGGGTCGCTCGACGAACTCAAGGCCTTCGTCGCGGGTTTCGGGAAGGATCTCGGTGTCGACGTCGAAAATTTTTCGTCGAACCACCAAGGCAACATCCTTGAGTTCATCCACGAATCGGCTGTCCGCGTGGACGCCTATATCATCAATCCGGCAGGCCTCACCACGGTCGGGGAAGCGGTCCGTCACGCGCTCGAGGACACGGGGCGGCCGGTCATCGAAGTTCACTTTGCCAACATCACTGCCGGTGCAGGCGGCGCCCGCGGACTGGGGGGCGGCAGCATTCGCTCGAGTTTTACGCACACGGCCACCGGCATGGCGATGGGCATGCGCCAGTACAGCTATATCGCGGCGTTGACGGCGATGGTACTGGCGCTCGACGACGAGGATTTCCTCGGCGCCAACCTTGGTTGATTCGATGCCTTGCGCGTTTCGGCTGCTTTCGAGCGCCGGGTGCAAATCGCGTCGCGGCGGACGTTCTTCTTTCCTGGAGCAATCACTTGAAGGCTAGCGGACTGGAGCAAGCAAGCGTGGTGATCACCGGCGGCGCTGCGGGGATCGGCCGCGCCGTGGCAGAGCATTTTTCCGACCTTGGCGCTCGCGTGGCGGTCATCGACCGCGATACGCCAGAGGGACTCGCCGGCGCCGATGCATTCGTCGCGGACGTGACGGACCAGTCCAAGCTGAACGACGTGATGAAGAAAGTCGCGGGCCGATTCGGCGGCATCGACGTGCTGGTGAACAACGCGGCCATCAGCTTCGTGGGCACGGTCGAGGACGGCACCGAGGAAGAGTGGCATCGCGTCTTCGACATCAATGTGTTGGGCTACGTGCGCGCGACGCGTGCCGCGCTGCCGTACCTGCGAAAATCGAAACAGCCGGCGATCGTCAATGTCTCGTCCTGCACCGCGACATCCGGCTTCACGCAGCGCGCGCTCTACTCGGCGACCAAAGGCGGCGTGCAGTCGATGTCGCTGGCCATGGCAGCCGATCTGATTCGCGAGGGGATCCGCGTCAACTGCGTCAGTCCCGGCACCGTCGACACCCCGTTCATGGACAAGCTCGCCGCGGCAGCGCCGGATCCGGCCGCCAAGCGCAGGGAGTTCGAACTTCGGCAGCCCACCGGCCGCATGGTGGGCGCAGAAGAAGTGGCTGCCGCAGTGGCTTACCTCGCAAGCCCGATTTCTCGGTCGCAGGTGGGCACTGCGCTGGTGCTCGACGGCGGACTGGCGACCTTGCGCTTGCCACGCACCTGACCTCCGCACTCACCAGTCCAGACCATTCGACTAGCAGACCCATACTCAGGAGGCACTTATGCGATTCAAAGAACGCGTAGCGATCATCACCGGCGGCGGCCAGGGCATCGGCCGCTCGTATGCGAAGGCCTTCGCAGACGAAGGAGCGGCCGTAGTCGTCGCCGACATCAACGGCGATCGCGCCAAGGTGGTCGCCAAAGAAATCACCGATGCGGGTGGACGCGCAATCGCGGCCGCGGTCGACATTTCGGACAAGGCTGCGGTGGACAAGATGGTGGTCGATACTCTCGGCGCATTCGGCACCGTCGACATCCTTATCAACAACGCGGCCATCTTCTCCACGTTGACAATGAAGCCCTTTGATGAAATTCCCGTCGACGAATGGGACAAGGTTCAGGCGGTCAACTCGCGTGGCGTGTTCCTTTGCTGTCAGGCGGTTTCCAAGACGATGAAAGCCAAGCGCTACGGCAAGATCGTCAACATTTCGTCCAGCGTCGTGGTCACGGGGCGCGCCAACTACGCGCACTACGTTGCCTCAAAAGGCGCTGTGGTTGCGCTGACCCGTGCACTGGCGACAGAACTCGGCAAGTTCGAGGTCAACGTCAATGCGATCAGCCCGCATGGGATCGTAACCGAGATCCCCCGCGCAACGATCACCGAAGACCAGTGGGCCAGCATCCTTGCGGCGCAGGCGATTCAACGCAAGGGGGACGCTGCCGACATGATTGGGCCGACACTGTTCCTCGCCTCGGACGACTCACGCTACATGACCGGCCAGACGCTCAACGTCGATGCCGGCCTGCGCTTCAACTGACGGCCCACCGCCACCAGTCCTTTCCTCGCGTCGCATATTTGGAGTCCAAACCATGTCTACATTCTCCCGCCGCAGCTTCATCACCGGTTCCGTCGCTCTCGCCGGCGCGACAGTGCTTCCGCGCTATGCCCAAGCCGCCGATTTCACGTTCAAGCTTGGCAGCGACACTCCTGCCAGCCACCCGTGCAACGTTCGCGCCGGGGAAGCTGCCGCACGCATCAAGACGGCGACCGGTGGAGCCGTCGAGATCCAGCTATTTCCGAACAACCAGTTGGGTGCTGGTCCCGACATGCTGAATCAGCTGCGCTCCGGCGCCCTGGACATTTTCATCTACTCGACGCAGCTGGTGGCGCCGCTGGTCCCGAATTGCGCGCTACCCGGCGTCGGCTTCGCGTTCAAGGATACGGCTACCGCCCTCAAGGCGATGGACGGAGAATTGGGCGTCTACCTGCGCAAGCAGATCGAGAAGTCCGGCATTATGACGATGCCCAAGATGTGGACCAGCGGTTATCGGCAGGTCACCGCAAGTACGAAGCCGATCCAGACACCGGACGATTTCAGCGGCTTCAAAATCCGCGTGCCGGCTAGTCCAATGTGGGTGTCGCTGTTCAAGGGCTTTGGTGCTAGCCCGACGGCCATCAACTTTGCCGAACTCTACACAGCGCTGCAGACCAAAGTCGTGGACGGGCAGGAAAATCCGCTGGTGATCCTGGAGACGAACCGCTTCTACGAAGTACAGCAGTACTGTTCGATGACCAATCACATGTGGGACGGTTACTGGGTACTCGCCAACCGTAAGTCGTTCGCACGAATGCCGGAGAAATTCCAAACGATCGTGCAGACCGAGTTCGACAAATCCGCGATCGACCAGCGGGCGGACATGGCCGCGGAAGCGCAACGCCTGCGTACCGTGTTGGCGGGGAAAGGGCTTAAGTTCAACGATGTCGACAACGCACCGTTCCGCGAGAAGCTAAAGAAGGCTGGCTACTACGAGGAATGGAAAACGAAATTCGGACCCGAGGCGTGGGGCATCCTCGAACAGTACACCGGCAGCCTGAGCTGACATGAATCACGGAGTCGCCGCGAGCGAACATGGCCACGTGAAGGGGGGCAGCGGCGGTCCCCAGGGCAGCCGAGGGATTCTCCATGCGCTGGACCGCGGAATCGGGATGCTGGTCGAGATTCCTGTGGTCCTGCTGGTCGTGGCGGAGATCGTGGTCCTGTTCGCCGGAGTGGTATCGCGGTATGGATTCCATCGCCCGGTGGTCTGGTCTGACGAACTGGCGTCGATCCTGTTTTTGTGGCTGGCAATGCTGGGCGCCGTCGCAGCGTTTCGGCGCGGCGAACACATGCGGATGACCGCGGTGGTCAACATGACATCGCCGCATAGGCAGGTGGTGTTCGAAGTCCTCGCCGTGGCTGCCTCGTTGGCCTTCCTTCTGCTCGTTATTCATCCAGCGTACGAATACGCAGCCGACGAGGCATTCATTACCACGCCGGCGCTTGAAATCCAGAATTCCTGGCGTGCGGCCGCGTTGCCGGTCGGCATCGGCCTCATGATCGTAGTGGCGATCATCCGGTTGCTACAAGTACCCAACCGGCCAGTCGTCCTGAGCATAGCGGGCACCGTGGCCGTGTTGTGTGCACTGATGTACTTCGCGCAGCCGCTGTTCAAGGGGCTCGGCAACATCAATCTGTTAATCTTCTTTGTGATCGTCGTAGGCTTCCTGGTTCTCGCCGGCGTTCCCATTGCATTCTGCTTCGGCCTTGCCACGTTCGGTTACCTGGCGTTGACGACAACGATGCCGAGTACTGTGGTGGTCAGCCGGATGGAAGAAGGAATGTCTCACCTGATCCTGCTTGCCGTGCCGCTGTTTGTCTTCCTCGGCCTGCTGATAGAGATGACTGGCATGGCGCGCGCGATGGTCCGATTTCTCGCGAGCCTTCTGGGACATGTGCGCGGAGGCCTCGAGTATGTTCTTGTGGGCGCGATGTACCTGGTTTCGGGCATCTCGGGTTCCAAGGCCGCCGACATGGCTGCGATCGCCCCAGTGCTTTTTCCTGAGATGGAAAAGCGCGGTGCTGATCGCGGCGATCTCGTAGCATTGTTATCCGCCACTGGCGCGCAGACGGAGACCGTCCCGCCAAGCCTGGTGCTGATTACAATTGGCTCGGTGACTGGCGTATCGATTGCGGCACTCTTCACCGGCGGTTTGGTGCCGGCCTTGGTCCTGGGCATCGCGCTGTGCGTCGTCGTATGGTGGCGTCATCGCCACGAAGACATGTCCGGCATCACTCGAGCGAGTGGCAGGGAGATCGGACGAGCGTTGGTCATCGCCGCGCCAGCGATCGCGCTTCCGTTTGTGATTCGCGCCGCGGTAATCGAAGGCGTCGCAACGGCCACCGAAGTCTCGACTATCGGCATTGTCTACGCGGTAGTAATGGGCTTGCTGATCTACCGCCAGTTCGATTTCGGGCGGCTGAAGCCCATGTTGCTTGACACCGCCTCGCTATCAGGCGCGATCCTGCTGATCATCGGTGCCGCCACGGCGATGGCCTGGGCTCTCACGCAATCCGGGTTCTCCAACAGTCTTGCCGAGTTCATGAAGAGTCTGCCCGGGGGCCAGGCCAGCTTCCTCGCGGTCTCGGTCCTGATGTTCATTGTGCTGGGCAGCCTGCTAGAAGGAATTCCGGCGATTGTGTTGTTCGGCCCACTGATGTTCCCGATCGCCAAGGCGCTGGGCGTGCATGAAGTGCATTACGCAATGGTCGTCGTGCTGGCGATGGGGCTGGGACTGTTTGCGCCGCCTTTCGGCGTTGGCTACTACGCCGCATGCGCGATTAGTCGCATCAAGCCGGACGAAGGCATGAGGCCCATCATTGGCTACATGTTGGCGCTTCTGGGTGGCCTGATTTTCATTACCGCATTCCCGTGGTTTTCCATCGGGTTCCTGTCGAAATGAGCTGCGTGGAGGCGGCTGGGAAATCCACTGCCCAGCGCGCCGTTCCAACCATCGGAGATCCGTCATGGATAAGTCGAATTTTGAGCGTGGAGAGGCGCAGCGGCGCAAGGTCCTGGGCGATGCATACGTCGACCGGGCACTGACCAATCCAGATCTATTCCAGAGGCCGATCCAGGAACTTGTCACCGGTTTCGCATGGGGACAGGTCTGGACCCGCGACGACTTGCCATTGCCGACGCGCAGCCTCGTCACGGTCGCCATGCTCATCGCACTCAATCGGCCGCACGAGTTGCGGACTCATACAGTGGGTGCGTTACGCAACGGATGCTCGGCGGCCGAGATTCGAGCCGTTCTAGTGCAGTCGGCGGTGTATTGTGGCTTTCCAGCAGCACTTGACTCGTTTCGAGTCGTCGCTGAGGCATTGAAGAGCGAGGGGATTGACACCGAAGAGCATTTCACCAAATTCGCGATCTGAACACTGCATGACTTCGGACTTCCATCAAAAGGACGACTTTCACATCGCATGAGCGCGCCTGTTCCTCCTGGATTCAACTTCGAGCCTCTCACGCCGACGGCCTTTCTGCGCCGCGCGGCGAAGGTGTTTCCCGATCGCCGTGCCGTTGTCGACGGTGACGTAACGTTCACCTACGGCGAATTCTTCCAACGTGCGCAAAAGTTCGCCGGCGCGTTGCAAGTGCTGGGCGTCAAGCCAGGAGATCGCGTCGCGGTACTCGCCGGCAATTCCCACGTCATGCTGGCCTCGCACTATGCGGTTCCTTTCGCGGGCGCGGTGCTTGTTGCGCTCAATACACGCGTGACTCCATCGGACATGGCATACATTCTTGGCCATTCTGGAGCAACGGTGCTTCTCTACGATCAAGAGTATGCCGATGCGGCGTTTGCAGCCAAGGCGCTGGTGGTTTTACCGTTGCGGCTCGTGCGCGTAGGGAGCGCCCGTGACGAGTTGGAGGGCCTGATCGAACAGGCGACGCCAGCGCGCATTCCGGTCACCGACGAGCGTTCGCTGCTCGCAATCAACTACACCAGTGGCACGACCGCCCGCCCCAAGGGGGTCATGTACCAGCATCGCGGCGCCTATCTGCAGTCGTTGGCCATGGCCCTGCACATGGGTCTGGACAGTGATTCTGTTTACCTTTGGACGCTGCCGATGTTTCACTGCAACGGGTGGTGCTTCCCTTGGGCAGTGACTGCGATGGGCGGTGTGCACCTGTGCCTGCCAAAGGTGGAAGCGGCGGCGATCTGGCATCACTTGCGCGAGTCGGGCGTTAGCCACATGTGCGCCGCGCCGACCGTGCTGACGATGACGATTTGGGACCCGGGCGCTGGCAAGGAGAAGCTTTCCCGGCCCGTGCGAATCGGCACTGGCGGTGCGCCGCCGACGCCGGCGCTCCTAGAGCGACTGGCGGAATTGGGCATCGATATCACTCACCTATATGGCTTGACTGAAACCTACGGACCATCGGTGGAGTGCGAATGGCGCAGCGAGTGGAGTCGGCTGCCGATTCCAGCGCAGGCCAAGTTGAAATCGCGGCAAGGAGTAGGCAACGTCATTGGCGAGGACATCCGTGTCGTCGATGCGACCGGAGCCGATGTCCCCGCAGACGGTACGACGATGGGCGAGATCGCGATCCGCGGTAACAACGTCATGCTGGGGTATTACAAGGACGACGAAGAGACGCGCCGTGCTGCCCCCGACGGTTGGTTTCGAACCGGCGACCTCGGTGTAATGTTCGCCGATGGCTATGTCGAACTGCGAGATCGCGCGAAGGACATCATCATCTCCGGTGGGGAGAACATTTCGTCGGTAGAAATCGAGCAGGCGCTGACTACCCATCCTGCGGTATTAGAAGTAGCGGTGGTCGCGGCGTCTGACGAAAAATGGGGTGAGGTCCCTGTGGCATTTGTCACGCTGAAGGAAGGTGCTACCGCCACCGACGTCCAACTAATAGAGCACGTCCGCCTCAGCCTGGCACGCTTCAAAGCGCCCAAACGCGTCATCTTCGGTCCGCTGCCAAAGTCGGCCACGGGCAAGGTGCAGAAGAAGGATCTGCGCGCTCAACTGAAGGGCCCCTAGTGGATTTCTCGATTGGCACCGAACTGCAAGCTCTTCAGTCACGCGTCCGGGCATTCATCGCTGACGACATCATCCCCCTCGAGGGAGACTTCCGTCGCACTGCGCATGGCCCAACGGAGGATCTCCGGCGGGAGTTGGTCGGCCTCGCGCGCAACGCGGACCTGCTTTCGCCGCACGTCGCCCGCGAGTACGGCGGCCTGGCGCTGAGCCATTTTGGCCGGGCAATCGCATTCGAAGAAGCCGGCTATTCGCTTCTGGGTCCGGTCGCGATGAACATATTCGCGCCAGACGAGGGCAACATGCACCTGTTGGAGGCCGTTGCAAGCGACGCCCACAAGGAACGCTGGTTGCGGCCACTGGCCGCCGGTCAGATCCGGTCGTGCTTCTGTATGACGGAACCGCCGCCTGGCGCGGGATCCGATCCGTCGATGTTGGCGACCAAGGCGACGCGCGACGGCAGCCACTATGTGATTAGTGGCACCAAGTGGTTCATTACCGGCGCAGACGGCGCCGCTGTAGCCATCATCATGGCCAAGGTGGACGACGTGGGCGCGACCATGTTCCTTGCGGACATGCGAACCCAGGGTATCGAGATCGAACGCTCCATGCATAGCCTCGACACCTGCTTTCCCGGCGGACACGCGGTCGTCCGCTTCGACAACCTTCGCGTGCCGGAGATGGACATTCTTGGCGCGGCCGGCGAAGGATTCAAGTACGCGCAAGTCCGGCTTTCCCCGGCGCGCCTCACACACTGCATGCGGTGGCTGGGCGCGGTCCGCCGTGCCCACGACGTTGCGGTCGCCTACGCCCGCCGCCGCATTGCCTTTGGCAAGCGCCTAGGCGAGCACGAAGGTGTGGGCTTCATGCTCGCGGACAACGAAATGGACATGCACGTGGCGCGCTTGGCGATTTGGCATTGCGCGTGGGTGCTCGACCAAGGCGACCTTGCGCTGCACGAGTCCAGCCGTACGAAAGTACTTGTCTCGGAGGCGCTATGGCGGGTCGCTGATCGGTGCGTGCAGATCCTGGGTGGGCAGGGTGTCACCGCCGAGACGGAGGTCGCCCGCATCTTCGCCGACCTGCGCGCGTTTCGCATCTACGACGGCCCCTCGGAAGTACACCGATGGAGCATCGCCAAGCGCATCCTGCGCGGCGATAGAAATGGTGCTGCATCTGTCAGCAAACATGCATTCCATGCCTCCCCGCTTGCCGCGCTTTAGGCGAGCACCAGTGTTGATGCCACAAGGAACTCATGACTCGAACCACAAGCAATCCTGCGCCTGAACTCTCGACTGCCTTCCCGCAGGCTGATGAAATCGGACGGTGGCTCGTCCGCGAGATGCAAGCAGGCGACGTCCGCGTCACGCGCTTCGAGCGCCTTCCGGGCGGGGCGATCCAGGACAACTGGATGCTCGACCTTGAGGTCGACGGCGGCACTTGGGCGGGAGCCCACGAGTTGGTGTTGCGTACCGACGCTCCGTCGGGCGTGTCAGTCAGCCTAACGCGTGCCCAGGAATTCGCGGTGCTGCGTGTTGCCCACGCCGCGGGCGTTGTTGCGCCCCAACCCCTGTTGCTGTGTCGCGACTTAAGCGTGATCGGCCGCGAATTCTTTCTCATGCGCCGCCTTGCAGGTATCGCTGTTGGCCATCGGCTGACTCGCGAAGCGGCGCTAGTGCCCGACGGGGACGCGCTCGCTGAATCGCTTGGCGCAAATCTCGCGCGCATCCATGCGGTTCGACAGACATGCGCCGAACTCAAAGACCTAGTGCCACCAGCCGCCGATCACGCGCGCACAACTATCGCCGAGTATCGTGCCTATCTCGACTGTCTTGACGATGCGTATCCCGCGCTTGAGTGGGGTTTGCAATGGTGCGCTACCAGGGCGCCAGTGCCGGCTCGTGCAACTCTCATCCATCGCGATTACCGGACCGGTAACTACCTGGTCGAGGGCGGGCACCTGTCGGCCATTCTTGACTGGGAGTTCGCCGGCTGGGGTGATCCACGCGAGGACATCGGGTGGTTCACCGCGCGGTGCTGGCGTTTCGCGGCGCCCGACAAGGAAGCTGGGGGCATCGCGCATGTGGATCCGTTCCTGCGGGGCTACCAGCGGATTGCCCAGCGCACCGTGACGCGCCAGGAACTCGAGTATTGGCAGGTGATGGCGCATCTACGATGGGCGATCATTGCGCTCCAGCAGGCACAACGACACCTTGCGGGTGGCGAACGCTCGCTAGAGCTCGCGTTGACCGGGCGAATCGTGCACGAACTGGAGTATGAAGTGCTGCACCTGATCGAAAAGAATGCGCAATGAAAAATATCTCGGACGCTGCTGATCTGATGGCCACGGCGCGCAATGCTTTGCTCAATGATTTGCTGCCCGCCCTGCCCAAAGACCGAAGGTATGCTGGCCTGATGATCGCCAACGTCATGGCCATCGCGGCGCGCGAGCATCGTTCGGGCGGTGACGCGATTCACGGCGAGGCGCAGCGGCTCGCGCGCCTTCTCGCGGACCTGGAGCCCGATGCCGCAACAACCCATACTGATTCGACGGGCGCTGAGTTGCCGAAATTGCGCCGGGCGCTCGCTAGCGCGATCCGTCTTGGATACTTCGACGACCCGCGACATCAACGCGCACTCAGGGTGCATATCGCCCGTACGGCCGCCGATTGGGTCGCCATCTCCAACCCCAAGGCCCTGCGATGAATCTCACGCTGAAGGGTCGCAGCGCGCTTGTGACGGGCGCTAACGGCGTTCTCGGCAGCCATTTCGCCAAGACGTTAGCGCGGGCCGGTGCTAAGGTCGCCATAGCGGCACGTCGCCTGGATTCGCTGCGGGAGGTGCAGGCCGCGATTGCTGGGGAGGGCGGCCACGCGGTTGCGATCGCCATGGACGTGACCGACCCCGACAGCGTGGCACGTGCCTTCGACGATGCGGCCGCCGAACTCGGCCCTGTCACGATCGTGGTCAACAATGCTGGCGTAGCCGTCACCAAGCCATTGCTTGAGCACACCGAAGGGGATTGGCTCCAGGTCATCGACGTCAACCTCAATGGTGCCTGGCGCGTAGCGCAAGCAGGTGCGCGCCATATGGTTCGGCATGAGCTGGCGGGTAGTATTGTCAACGTCGCGTCGGTCCTGGGCCTGCGTGTCGCGGCGCAGGTGCCAAGCTATGTCGCTTCCAAGGCGGCGCTTATCCAGCTGACGAAGGCGATGGCACTCGAGCTCGCCCGGCACCGAATTCGCGTCAATGCCTTGGCGCCAGGTTATATCGAGACGAGCATCAATCGCGACTTCTTCGCTGGGGACGCCGGTCGGGCCATGTTGAAGCGGGTGCCACAGCGCCGCCTTGGGCAACCGGAGGAACTGGACGGCGCCCTGCTGCTGTTGGCTTCAGACGCAGGATCGTACATGACCGGTGCCGTTTTCGTAGTCGACGGTGGTCATCTGGTGAACACCCTATGAGTACAGCGAGCACGACGACCTACGGCGAAATCGCGCCGATCTACGACTTCTGGTTCGGTCTCATTCCGCAGTTTCTGACGCCACTTGGTGCGGGGACACCGGGGAGCAATTCCGGCGCACGCGCCGGCTCCGGGATTGGATATCCGGCGGATCAAATTGCCCGTGCGGCGACCATGACGCAGGAGGCCATGCGAAACCTGGCGCAGGTCTGCGCGCCCATGTTGCAGGCGGCGGGTGCGAACGGACTGCTGGGTCAATGGGCGGCAGCCATGCCAATGTTTGCCGGAGTGGCGCCAAAAGGTGACATCCCGGCGGCTCCGCAGAATCTCTTTGCACAGTGGGCCGCGATGATCCCGCAGTTTCCGGGCTGGCCGTCGGGCGAGGGCGCGCCCGTTGCGCCTGGATTCTCCGGCATGCTTGGACCATGCGCGGCCGCGTATCCATTCTTTCCCTCTTCATCGCCTACTGTCGCAGGAATGCCCGCGGCTGGCATCATGGCGCCGTGGTTGGCCGCGTTTCAGTCAAATCCGGCGCTGGCCGGCGCGAATCCATCGCAGATCGACGCCAGCCCCGCGACCTTGCCCTTCCAAGCGATGCTACAGGCATGGCCGGACTTCCCCCCCCATTTCGCCGGCGCGTCGCAGCAGGCGATCGGCATCGGCTTCGACCGTACGTTCGGCGCCTTGAGCGACGCGCTGGGTCTTGGTCCGATGCGCAAGCTCAAGGCGGCGTACGAGGAGTTGATACAGTCGATGTTTGCGCAGAATGATGCGCGCGCAAAGTACGCGCTGCTTGTGCAAGGCGCGTTTGGCGCTGGCTTCGACGCTCTGCTACGCCGCCTAGTGCAAATGGCGAAGGCCGGAGAAAAGATCGACAGCATGATGGTGTTCCTGCGACTATGGGCCGCTTGTACCGAAGAGGCCGTACACCAAGTCCTCCAGTCCGCGGCGGGACTGGCGGCGACGGCAGCGCTGTCCCGCGCCGGTGTCGCCAATCGTCGCAAGCTCCAACGCGTCGCCGGTATTGTCGCCGACTCGCTCGATTTGTCCACGCGGGCCGAGCTGGACGAAGCATTTCGTGAAATCCAGGAATTGAAGCGCCAGTTGCGCGGCCTGAAGCAAACAGTTGCAGCGAGCGCCACGCCGGCGGCACCACCTCGCACAAAAAAAAGGGCGAAGAAATGAATGCGACCGAAAGGGCAATGCTCGTCGCACAAGCAGCGGGCGCGGTGGCCATCACGCCCGCCACGCTGTCGTCTGAATTACAGACTGCGCGGGACAAGATTGCGCGCGGCCTCGCCCGACTCGGTACGCTGACCGAGGAGGATCTTGCAATCGCCACTGTGCCCCGTGAGGAAGTCTGGCGCGAGGACATGGTGCGACTCTATCGTTGCGTCCCCGTCGTACCGCACCCGCATCCAGTGCCGATCCTCATTACCTATGCGCTGGTAGGGCGCTTCCAGATGATCGACCTCGAAGTCGAGCGCTCGCTGGTGCGCAAGCTGCTGGCACAAGGCCTCGACGTGTATTTCATCGACTGGGGTCTGCCATCGCGCGCCCAGCGGTGGCTGACGATCGATGACTATGTGTCAGGGTACCTCGACAGTTGCGTGAACACGATCCGCGAGCGAGCGGGCGTCGATAAGATCAACATGCTGGGCATCTGCCAAGGCGGGGTCTTCACCGCCTGCTACGCCGCGCTCTTTCCGGAGAATGTTCTTAACGTCGCGTTCACCGTCACACCGCTTGATTTCCACGGCGACAAGGACCAGCCTCAGGCGGGCTCCGGCTATATGAACCAATGGGCCCGGGCGCTCTCGGCACAGGACATCGACGACCTCGTCGACGCATACGGTTCGGCGCCTGGAAGTATGGTGGGAATGGCGTTCCTGATGATGAATCCGGTATCCAATCTAGCCAAGTACACCATCGACCTGGTGGATGTATTCGACGACGAAACGAAGCTGGTGAATTTCCTGCGGATGGAGCGCTGGATCGCGGACCGCCCCGACCATCCGGGCGAAGTCGTTCGTCAGTGGTTCAAGGACCTGTATCAGGACAACAAGCTGATTCGAAACGAGCTGGTGCTAGGTGGACGTACCGTGGATCTGCGCAAGATCACGATGCCGGTGCTCAACGTGTACGCTACGGGCGACACGGTAATTCCGGTGTCGTGCTCCAGGGGTGTCGGCGACAAGTTCGGCACTCGCGACTACACCGAACTAGCCGTCCCCGGCGGTCACATCGGTACGTTCGTCGGCGGCAAGTCGCAGAAGATCTTGGCGCCATCGCTGGCCGAATGGTTCAAGGCGCGCAGTATCTGACGACTGGGCTCGCAAACCAACCTGGGGCATTTGACCATGCGGGATATTTGCGGGAATTGGTAGTGCACGGTACTGCATGGTGCTGCGGTCGTTTGCAACGGGCGGCCGCATTTCGAGATTACGAATCAACAAGTTGCGCCGGGCAACTCGAACTACGAACCAGGGGGTCGTGGGTTCGAATCCTGCCGGGCGCGACAAAACACCGTTTTACTTCAAGCGCTTGCCGCGTCCGCGGTAGGCGCTTTTCGTTTCAACATCACGAGTGCGGGAGTTTTGCGGACCCCCCGTCACATACGCGATTTACCGCCCCCAACAGGTGCTGCAACTCCGGCGCCGCGTAGTGCGTAGTGGTACGCCGTGCGGATCACCTGCGCCGGATCCCCGCGAATGCGGTGGGGGCGCCACGCCAAGGGACTGGCGGAATGATGGCAGCTAGTTCAGTGCAGCACCTTCTGCGCTACGACGATGACGCGCGAGGGGCACACTGTTGCCCGGCGCAACGTGGCCGCGTCCAGGACGTCACGCAGCATGAATCCCGCCTCCATCAGCCACGAAGCCACTTCCTGCGGCGAGTACGCGCGTTCACGGTGCAGCTCCATGCGGCCGCGCGGGCTCGCTGGGTCGCGGAACATGATGTCGTATAGGAACAGGCGGCGCGTCGGAACCCAGCGGATCCTCTGCGCGACATCCTTCCTGCCATCGGCCGATCGCCGGAAATGCACCGTCATCTCATCCGGCGGATTGCATGGCGTGATGAAGTCGAAAATGAAGTGACCGCCGGGATGCAAATGGCGGAACACGCGTCGAAATAGCCGCGGCAGGTCTCCATCCCCGACGAGGTGATTAACCGTATCGAAGTTTGCGGTGATCAGATCGACGGGTCGCGGCAGCGCGAGTCGGAGAAGATCCTGGCGCAGCAGCGTCACCTTCGTGCCGCGACAGTTGGACGCTGCAACCCGCAGCATCGCCGGCGAAATGTCCACGCCAAACACGGGAACGCGCCATAGCCGATTCAAGTAGCGGGCAAAAAGCCCGGTGCCGCAGCCAAGGTCCGCAACCGAAGCGAAGCCGATGCGATGACGCGCGACGATATGCTCGAAGGCGTCACGCACCAGGAGAAAGAATTTGCGACCCACGATGTCGTCGTACGCTTCGGCGAGCAGGCTATAGGGTCGATGTCCGGCGACATTGTGCATGGGGGGATAGCCAACGGCGCGAACAAATCGAATTGCAGCTAGTGAGGCGGGAGGAGGGAGCCACGAGCTTCAGGCGGGCTGGTTCCAGCACGCAGTGACGTCGCCGGGCTCGGCTGCGTGACCGGCTACGCGCAACGCAAACGCCTCATAGCAATGCGCGTTGTCTCGGCGCCGTACAGGGTCCCCGCTCGGGTGTCCTGGGTGATGGAAGAACTCGAAGAAAAGCAGGTGCAGCATCTCGTGCAGGATCACGCCCGCTCGGAAGAACTGGTTGTTCAGCGGCAATCCAGCTGCGCGATTGAAGAACCGTGGACATAGCCTGATGAGACTGGGGTCGTCTGCCGCGTTGGTTCGCGCATTGGTGGTGGCGGGACAACCGGTGATGCATCGATACATGATGTTGCGTCCTCCCAGCATCTCCTGGGCGCACTTGCGCAGGCGAAAGGCGACAACCAGGCCGGATTGCTGATTACCCGCCCAAGGCACGGGCCGCGACGGATCGTGCCCGAAGAAGGCCCGAAACAGCCGGACGGTCTCCGGGGTGCGTGGCGTCGCTTCGAGCTTGCTCGCGGCGCCATTGGCGAGCGCGATCGCATCGATGATGGCGCGACGCACTATCCCGCGGCAGGCATTGGCCGTCGCCGGGGGACATCCCGGCGGGCAGTCGAAGCGAAAGACTGGTCCACTCGGCGCGCCGCCGGGTTCGCCGAGAAAGGTGGGCGGAGACGTCCTGCGGCAATCGGTGTCAGGAAAGTGCCAGACGCGGCCGCGATCGCAGTTCTCGCGGCATGTCTGCCACCTGCCCTGGCACTCGATGGGCATGCGGCTTCGATTTCCACAACAGGCCTTGTTTTCGTCGCAGAACGTTCGGCAAGCGCCCTTGTCGAAGGGAGACGGCGGAGGGGGTTGCCGGGGCGTTGGCGCAGGCGGGGGCGGCGGTGCGGCAGTCGTGGAGAATTTGATCGACTCGACGCGGTTCGGCCCCCAGATGTATTCCGCGGTGATGAGGACCTTTTCCCCCACGTGGTGGCGAAGGATCCTGTTCCAGATATCGAGCAGCGATGCGTTCGCCTCAACCAACGCGCGCTCGCGATGAACGGCAACGCCGTCCACCTTGGTCCTCGACTGGACGCAGGTTGCGATCCAGCGCTTGACCGCTTCCTCGACCTCCTTGTGCGTGCCGGGAAGCGTGAGGCTGAGACTCTTGCAGCGCGGGTGCATCGGCGGGCCTCCCAATGCGGAGTCAGGACCCGGACCTTGCGACATTGTCGTTTCGTGGTCGTGGAGATACATGCAACCCCCTTTGGCGCGGGCTGTTTCCCTGCTGCGCGCTAGGCCCGCAGCGGGGGCAACGTTCGCCGCATCCAATCAAAGATCTGGGCACGCACCGCGCCATTCAGGATGATGGCCTTGCGCATCGTTCCGTTGGCAACGGTGCCGGTATGAATCGCGGCGAGGCGCCTGGTGTCCTTGTGGAACCACAGGGGCCCGCCGCTCAGCGAAGGTTCCGAATTCAGGTTGTGGGCAATGAGGTTCGCTGTGGCAGGAATGGTCGGAATCAACCTGCCCTCCGCGGTGGTCGCCGTGCACGCATTGATCTGGATCGCCCCGAGAACGCGTCCCTGGCTTTGGAACATGTGACGCGCTGCGGGCTCGCGTGTCGACGGGTAGCCCGCCATCGTGACCAGCGCGCGCAAGAGGTCGGCCGGATCGAAGGGAATCAGCGGCACGAATCCGTGTTGCACCGGAAGCCGGATGATTCCGAAATCCTCCCCAGCCGTCATGCAATCGGTGCTGCGCCAACGCGGGCTGACGGCCCATCCGTTGGCCTTGTAGCCGGTCGAACTTGCATCCGGACCGTTCTGCCCGGGATGCACGACGATTTCCCTGGTGCGCGGTGCCTGCGGCGGGAGGATCACATGCGCGGCGGTCAGCACGTGATGCGGACTCACGAGGATGCCTGTGCCGACGGAGAATCCCGCGTCATCCTGACGGGCGACAATCCGGCAAACGGCGCGCCACGGCGGCACGCTCGCGTCAGGTACTCGCGTGAGTTGCGTGGCTGCCGGGATTACCGGTGCGGGCTCGCCCAGTCCTCTTGCGCCGGCACCACCGCGGCGTGGTTCGTCACGTCCTTCGCCCTCGTAGTAGTACTCGGCCAGCGCCAGGTTTTTCTCCTGGCAGGAAGCGCACCCGCAACGGGGGCCGCACCCGTGCCCGCCAGCGCCCGCGTAGTCATTCGCATTCTGAAAGTAGGCCATGGTCCGGGTCCCTTCGACTTGGCGCTGCCGGTTTTACGTCCTCTCGGCTCAGCCTAGTTCTTCCTGGCAGTTTTCCTGGCGGCCGAAGTAGGCTTGGCCTTTGCCGCTGGCGGCACCAACCGGTTCAGTTCATCGTTCAGTGCCTGGATGCGGCTCTTCAGCGCATCCTGATCAAATTCCTGCTTTGCAAGCTGCTCGTTGAGCGCGGCGATCTGGCGTGTCAGCAGATCGATGAATTCGTCGCGATAGGACGTCTCGAATTCCACGATCCGATTCTGGAGCCCGGTGCCGATCGCGTTCAATGCCTCGATCCGCTTGCCGATTTCATCGTCGCCGGTTTTCCAGGCGGTGAATTTGGTGAACTGGGCATCGATGAACGCCTTGTCGGGCACACCCTTGACTGCCACCAGATCCGAGGCGAACGCTCTCAGAAATGCGTCGGCGGCATTCTTCCGCTGAGTTGCAAGCGCCGCGAACAACAGCTGCATGCGATCCAGCGCGTCGATCGTGTTCTTGATCTCGGTCTCTACATCATTCAGGTTGGCCAATTGGGTCAACGCAACCACATTGGTAGCCATAGGTCTTGCTCCTTTTCTCGCAATGTGACGCCGCATGCCTGGTCGCGCCCGTGTCGTCGTCTAACGAACCTTGCCTTCGGCGACGGCCCGAGCCGACTCGACGATCGCGTTCCTGGTTGCGTCGCCGAATCCCGCCGCACTCAAGAGGGTGCTCAGGAGTCCCCAGTTCTTGTCGAAAATCGCTGTCCAGATCTTGTCGCGAGCGAATTTCGGGATATGTGCGCGCGCCAGGATGTCGTCGAGCCAGCTTTTGAACGACTGGCCTGCGGGGCGCGTGGGCGGAGGTTGCATCAGGGCCTTGTCTCGCTCCGACAGGTGCGTGACGATGACGGACTCGGGCGGCAGATGGACTGTCCAGTCGATGGGTTTGCCCGGCGGTGGCGGCGGTGGGGCAGGACGCACGGTGACGAATACTTCGACCCGCCGGTTGAGCGCCTGGCCTTGCTTGGTCGCATTGTCGGCGGCCGGCTCCAACTCGCCAGGACTCTTGCCGACGACGATGCTTACGCGGCCCGACAATCCCTTGAGCTTCTCCTGCAGCGCGGCTGCCACGGTCTGCGCTCGTTTGTCGCCTAGACCGAAGTTGTACTTTTCGGGCCCCGTGCTGTCGGTATGGCCAATCAGGCGAACCGTCTCGATGGGCTGTGCCGAATTCCAACTCTGGATCACGGCGTCGCCCAACCTGCGGACCTTGTCCAGGAGGTCGGGCGTCAGCGAATGTCGGTCGAATACGAAATTGTCGAGCTTGAGGAACGGCCGTGGGCGCATGGCCAACGTACGGGGGACGACGTCACGCGCCGGCTCCCCAAGCCCTTCTCGCACCAGGAAATACATGATTCCTCCTCACAGGCCCTTGCGCCGCCAATGGATTTCCCACTCCAGCAGCATGCGGGCTTCGTCGTAACCCGCCAGGCGCAGCGTCTGTTCCGCCCATTGGCGTATGCGCACATCGCCCAGCCCGCCTTTGGGCGGCTTGATCATCCACAGCTGCTCATCGAGGGTCTTGCGGGACAGAAGTGCGTGCCAGCGCTTCATGTCGGCCGCGGAAATCCGGTTCCTCATGCGATCGACAAACCGCTGCCACGCGCCGCGGCTCGTCGCGAGCGTCATGTCATACAGCGCTTCGTCGCGCCCAAGCTTCAAGTCCCACGGCTTCTCGAATTCGTCCGGTATGGCCGAGCGTCGTTCCGCTGTGGTTGCAGCCACTGCTTCAGGCGCCTTCGGTGCCATGACCGGCGAATCGTCGTGAGGTGCGGGTTCCGCCGGCGTCGGCGGCGTCGTCGCGCTCTCCGCGGTCGGATCGATCGCGACACGCAACGTGATGAAACGCGCGCCTGCGGGCACGAAGCCTGGTGCGAGCGTGTGCCGCGCCGCGGCGAGCGCCAGCGCAGGGCGCGGCAGGCTCAATGCGAACCGGCGGCAAAGATCGTAGGACAGCGGCAACAGCTTGCCCGCGTTGCCCAACTCGTCCGCGGCAGCCTGCTCGAGCGCGACGGCGGGCAGCGTGACGGCAAGTTCGTAGATTTGCGCGAAGCAGGCGAGCTGATGTCCCGGCTGCAATCGGCGTGGATCGGCGAGCTGCGGCGTGATCACGTCGATGAAATCGGCATACCGAACCAATCGCCACAGTCCGGGTTCCGGCGCCAGGCGCCGCGCGAGCTCGCGAAACGGCCGCTCCGCGAGTGACTGACCCGGCCGCGGGGCAGTGCCGGACGCGCTTTCGCCGGCGTCGTAGTCGTATGCGTCGGCGTCCTGCGCTGACGGCTCGTGCGAATCGGCGGGCGCCGGATGGTCGCCCCTGTTCGATGCGCTGGCGTCGCGAGTATTGTCGCGGATCGGTGTCAAGTCGATCATCTCGCCGCGCGAGCCCGCGCAGAGTTGGTGCACCGGCCGCACGTGGTCGCCGATCTTTTCATACAGCCTCCCGCCGGCATCGCGCAGGATCTCGCCGGTAACCTCGCGCGGCAACAGTGATGCAGAAGGATGCGCCGTGCGCATCAGGCGCTGGGGCGGGGGCAATGCCGGCAGCGGACCGATGGCGGCGTCCACGCCGGCGAAGGGTGGGCCTTCGCCGGGTCCGGTGAGCACGACCTGCATCGGACGCAGCGGATTGCCGCGATGCATTATGGTGCCCTGCGGGTCGCCGCGGATCGCGATCAGGAAGACATGGTTGAGTCCTGGCGAAAACGCGTCCGCGCCCGGGTACGGTGCTCGATATGCGTTCATCATCATCGGCATGGCGATCTCCCGCGGGTTGTCCTACTTGGCTGCGTGGATGTGGTCACGGTGCGCGTGCAGCAACCGGTCACTGATGTATTTCCAGGGCCCTTCGTCGCGCGTCCACGGACCGAACAGCTGGATGGGGTAGCCGTACGGTTGCGCCCAGCGCCCGTGAAGCTGCTGTGCCTTGTACAAGCGCCAGCCCAGGTTCCGCTTCCGTTCTGCCGCGTCGATCGCCGCACGCTCGCGCGGGTCGCCTGCACGTTGCGCAAGCCGCTGCGCGCGATCCCAGCGCGCTTTCCATTCGGCGATGCCGATTCCGCACACTCCGTAGATGTCAGCCGCCCGCCCGACACGGTGGTGGCCGAAAATGCCTGGTTTGAAATAGACACTGACCGGATTCCGCTCATCAAAGCCCGCCTCCAATGCAAACTTCTCCAGCACGTGCTCCAGCTCGCTCGCAAGCTCGCGCGTCGCGCGGGCGTTCGCAGGCGGCGAGGCCACGCGGTAACTGCGTCCCGATCCGACGGCAACGTGGTCGTGCATCGCGGCTCATCGCGTTATCTCGCGCCTCCGTAGGCACTGTTGTACCAATAGCGCCCAAGCAGCCGCCCGCCGAGCCGCTTGATCGGCCTTCCCGAAACATTCACCTGGTCGGCGATCCGCCGCACGACCAGTTCCACGGTGGCCGCTTCCACCAGGCGAATGGAGAACGGGAAGCTGCCGTAGCCCCACGGATTGAAGATCGCCGTGAGCCGGTGGTAGGGCGACAGCGGTTGCTGGTTGGCACGGATTTGCCAAAGCAGGCCCGGCGTTTCGACCTCGGACGGGTCGGCGCTGGCCAGATCGGAGTATTGCGAGAAGGACTCCAGCACGCCGCAATACTGGGACGGCAATTCGAATCTTGCGAGCAGTGCCGACGCGCCGACATCGGGCAGGTCGGCGAAACGCGCGTCGTCGAAATACTGCGAATCGATCGGAATGCCACAGTCGAGCGGGGCCACCGGCCGAGGTACGCTTTGGGTACGTTGTGGCACGGGCATGGCCATGTCCATCCTAGCGCGCACGCCGCCGCGGAATGCGGGTGCGGGATTCCGCAGCCGGGCGTCCGGCGCCCAGCATCTTGTAGCCATGAAGCGAAACGTGCAGGGCCCCTCGAAACGCGGACAGCTCCGTGACTTCCATCTGGATGGTGGCGAGCGGCGCGAACGTGATCGGATGTGCAAAATAGCGAAACGGCCGCTTGCCATCGGCCGCGCCAAGGCCGGCAATATTCAGGATCGGGTCGCTCTGAAATTCGCGGCCCGTGGCCTGGTCGGATAGCGCATAGAGAAACTGCACTTCTTCGGCCGGCGGACTGACGACTTGAAAGAGTTCCCGCAGCACGGCGGCATCGAGCGCGCCGCTGCCATTGCCGAGTAACGCGACACTCGCGAATTTTGGATTGAGCTTGAAGCCGTTACGCAGCGCTGCTTCGAGTGCCGGCATTCCGCGTGGCACGTCGGGGGCGCTCGCGACCGCTGCTTCGAGCGCAACCATGAGGTCGTTGAATGTGATGCCGCGCAGCGTGCCGGACGGCGTTGCGGCAGGTGCCGTGCCACCGGGTGGCGGCGGAGCAAACAGGAAGATGGGTGCGACCGGCTTCGGCCCAAAGAACACGGGCGAGACTTCGGGCACGACGCCATAGCCGATCGAGACCGCGGTAAACGAGGTTTCCACGCTGACCGTCACGGTCTGGCGGTGGGTCCTTTCTGGTTCGCCGTCGAGCGAAAACCGGAACACGTGATCGAACGGAAGCGCCCGCGACGCGAGATCGCCAGGCGGCATCCCGACCGTCGCGGCCGTGCGGTTCAGCGGCGCATGGGTTATCACGCGACACCCCGTTGCCGGTCGAGGAGTTGATACCCCTGGAACACGATGAAGAGCTTGCCGCGGCCATAGACCTCGTCCAATTCGATGCGCACCGTCGACCGCGGCAGAAAGATCATTGGTCGCGCAAGCTTCTTGAACGGCCGATCGCCATCGGCAATGCCGAGTCCCGCGACGTTGGCCAGTCGCTGGTTCTGAAGCTCGCGCCCGGTACCCGTATCGAAGAGGGCATAGCGAAAGGTCACATCCTCGGGACGATTCAGGCGTTCGAAAAGGCTGTCGAGCGTGCCGATCGGCAATGCGTCCGCGAGCAATCCATTGTCCTTCAATGCGAGACGAAGCCAGTCGGGCCGCAGTCGTATGCCATCCAGAAGCGCCGTCGCAGGGAACACGTGCAACGGAACGTCGCCGAGGTTGATCGTGTTGCCGGTCGCTCCGCTGGCGGCACGCAGCGCCACGTTGCGTTCTTCGACCGCCAGCCCGTAGCCGACATTCGTGGCCACGAACCCGCCGTCGCCGCTGACCGGCAACTCCACCTCCAGCTGGTTTCCCCTGCGTCCGCTGAGCTGCAGCGTCGATACGAGATCGTAGGGAACGATTCGCGCGTCCGGGTTGCCGATCGACTCCACCGGGCATTGCGCCGGGCCACGGAGTTGCCGCAGGATCGGTTCCGGGCACGCCGAGGCACCGAGCAACCGGTAGCCGTAGAGCACGATGAAGAGCGTGCCGCGCACGCCTTCGCTGCGCTCGGTGACCTGCAACCGCAATGTGGAGCGCGGCGCAAAGTAGAACGGTTGCGCCAACAGCCGGAACGGACGCTCGCCGTTGCTCTTGCCGAGCGATGCGAGGTTGTGCGCAGGCTGATCCTGGAATTCCCGCCCCGTGCTGCTGTCCACGACGCTGAACAGGAACGACAGCTCCTCCGGTGGCTTGATCCGCTGCAAGACGCTGCCGAAGACGCGGTCGGCGGGAACGGGATCGGACGCGGTGCCGCCCCCCGCGAAATCGTCGTCAGCGCCTCCAGGAACCTGACTCCCGAACACCCATTGCGCGAATTTCGGGTTGACGCGAAAGCCTTCGACCAGCGCGGCGAGCGGCAATTGCGAGAGCTTGAGATCGCCAACCACGATTGGATCGGAGGGCAGAAAACCTGACGCCTCGTCCGGCGCAACCAGCGGACGCTCGCGATCCTCCTCGAATCCGTATCCGATGCCGACCGCGACAAACACCCCATCGGTGCTGACGTTGATCACGTCCTGCAGCAGATTGCCCGGCCGGCCCGTTATGCGAAACCGCGCCGCCATGTCGTAGGGGATCACGGCGCCGGCGGCCGCGCTGTCCAATGCGGGTGCGCGACGCGGCCGGCCGGTCATGGCCTCGGGTCGTGGGCTGGCGGCAAACATGTCGTCGGTCCGGTGCCAACAGCAATGCGCGCGTCCGCTTACTGGACGTCGCGGGTCATGAAGCCGTCAAGCACCACCCAGATGTTCAGGGGGCCGTAGATCTTCTGGATTTCCTTCACCGTATCCGAATCCGGAATCTCGATCTCCACGCGGAAGTTCTGCTGCTTGTCGATATAGATCGGCTCGGCAAAGCGGAACGTCGCGTTGGGCGTCGGCTCGCCATGCGTGGTGAATTTGCCTGTTTCCGAGTAGGGGCCGGCGCCCGCAGGGAAAAACCAGGTGGGCATCGAGATCATCTGCTTCTCGCCCACGAAGAGAGTGGTAACGGTGTTGTAGACAAGCTTGCCGATGATCGTTCCGGAGCCGTTGTTCGGATCGACCTGTTCCTTGGGAATCGCACGCGCCTTGAGACTGTCGTTCATGTCATCGAGGTCTTCCTTGGCCAGCTCGACGACTCCCCCGGCGTTGGCCACGATGCTGTTAATGCCAGGGTCCAGGTCGGTGCCGTCGGGTGCGACCAGCGTGACGACGTCGGTATCGTCGACATCGAGCGTCGTAGTCCCGTCGTCGCTTTCGTGCACCTCCTTGTAGAGTTGCGCGAGCTGGCTGACCGTGACTTCGACGCTGGCGCTGATCGCCGCGTCGGGGTCGGTAGTGATGCTTCCATCGGACGCGAAGATCTGATCGTCCGTCGTGTCGTTGCCGGGTTTGAAGACGTCGAGGTCATCAGTGGTCGCGAGGGCGCCATTTTTCTCGTCGTCCGGGAATTCAGGAGGAAGGTCGCTGATGACCACGCGCATCGCGCGTGCCTCGAACGTGTTGTAGTGCGGCAGCAACGACGCGGACTGCAGATTCGTTTCCAGCTTGGTCTTGCCCTGCACGTTGACGAAGAATTTCAGCGTCCCGGATTTCTCGATGTCGCTGATCTGCTTTTCGCCATCGACCGAAACCGAGTCGTAGAGAGGAAGATGTACTTTTTCGCGGATTCCTTGTACGACGGCCATGGTGTATCTCCTTCTTTGCTGTTGCGAAGACGAAAGATTCCGACGCGACTACCAGAGCGGCTTGAAATGATCGGACGCCGAGGGTCCTTCTCCCGGTTGCGGCGTCAGCTGGTCGCACGCCGCGTTGACGGTGGACGGCTTCACGTAGCCTTCGAGCGGCTCTGCTTCGCCGTACCCGGCGACGTTGGTCGGCATCGGGCAACTGGGGTTGTAGGTCGGGCGGCGCGCGCGCACGTAACCCGAGAGATAAGGGTCTCCGTAGTAGGCAACGCCCGGATATTCCTGGAGCGGCTCGTACTCGGCATAGCCGGGCATCTCCGGCATTTCGCCGTAGCCGCCCACGGGTTGCGCGAATTGGCCGAGCGGCGCCTGCGCATGACCTTCGAGCGGGAACGGCTCTCCGTATTGCGGCATTGGTCCCGCGTATCCCGCGTAGGTGGGATCGAGCTCGCCGTAGTAGCCGTAAGCGTCGGAGGCTTCGCCGTAATACCCGTAGGGGTCAGGCGCTTCGCCGAAATAACCGTACGTTTCCGGCGACTCACCGTAGTAGCCGTAGGCATCGGAAGGTTCACCGTAGTAGCCATAGGCATCGGGAGGTTGGCCGTAACAGCCGTATGGGTCCGACGCCTCGCCGTAGTAGCCATAGGGCTCCGGTGTTTCGCCGTAGTAGGCGTAGGCGTCCGGCGCCTCGCCGTAATACCCATAAGGGTCAGGCGCCTCGCCGTAGCAGCCGTAGGGTTCCGGTGATTCGCCGTAGTACCCATACGGTTCCGGCGGCTGACCGTAGTAGCCGTAGGCGGGGGGTGGCGCGCCGAAGTACGCGTACGGTTCCGGCGCTTCGCCGTAGTAGCCGTAGGGCTCGGGCGCCTGCGCGTAGTAACCCATCGTGGCCGGATGTGCTGGATAGAATCGCATGAGTCGTACTCCTCGGTTGGCTCCGGGTTCGGTGGGGTTGACGATCATCACTTCGTCGAAGCCTGGTTTGCCGCGCATCTGTTCTGTCCTTCGCGAATGCTTCCTCGTCACTGCGCCAATCGTCAGCCTTCAATGCCACGTTGCGTGACGCGGTAACTGCCGCCGAGCACGTAGAGCTGCCGGCCATCGGGATCGCACATGAGTCGCGGCGGATCGTCCATGAAGTGGATGTAGGTCCGCTTCGTGCCACCGTGGTCCTTGCTGTAGACGAGCCCGCGCAGTGCTCCCATGTCCACCAATATCTCCGGTATCACACGGTCGAGCGTGGTCGTGACCACACGCGCCGCCGGGCATCCCGCGAATGCTTCGAAGATCCGCCGCGCCTTTGCTCGCCGCAACTCGCTGTTCTCTGTTGCCCGACCGACGTCATCACCCGGCCTCTCGTGGAAGTACGACATCCGCTGCGCATCGTTCCAAGCGAAACGCTCGCCTAGCGACGCCGATGACGGCGACTGCGACGCCCGCCACCCATCATTACCGGCGCCGGAAAGCCTGGAATTCCCGGCATTCCCGGCTGGGCCCCGGGCGGCATGTTCGCCGCGTATCCGGGCACCATGCCCTGTGGCCCGGGCCATACCGCACAACGCATGTAGAGCCGGCGCGGGCCGAGTCCGGTGTACGGAAGCGGAGGGCGAATCCAGCCCAGCGGCATCGGTGGGCGCGGCATGCCGCCGTACATCGGCGGGCGATACGGAAACTGCGGATACATGGATCCTCCTGGAACGGGGTACGGGGACGGTGCGGCACCGGGCGGGACCATGCCGGGCATGCCCGGAAGCATGTTGCCGATAGCTTGTCCCGCCGCGTTGATCCCTTGGCCGATCAGGCTCTGGGCGCCCTGCGCCAGATTGCCTATTCCTCCGGGCACGAGACTTCCCACACCCTGCGCGACATTGCGAGCCAGGTTGAGCGGTGCGCTCACGACCTGGCGGATGGTGTCGAAGGGATTCCAGCCGACTGCGTTGCCGAACCCGTCGTAGACGACTTCGCCGAGCCCGTAGCCCATCTGCGGTTCGGGAACCTCGTGGATGTATCCGGAGTATTGGTCTTGAACCATCATGGTTGATTGCTCCTGTCGCTTCACCGGGTGGCACTGTTGCGTCGAATGCGTTTGCACATGGCTTCGCGCCGATTGCCTAGCCGCCGCGCCATCCGTTGAAGCCGGGCCAGCCCTGCGGGTGGGCGGGGAAACCGAATCCTGGCGCGTACCCGATGGTCGACGGCGGCGGACGCGCGACGACCATGGGCTGAACCCTGCGCATCAGGCGGCGCCGCCGGCGGCCGCGACGGCGTAACCGGACCGGCACTACCATCGACTGGCCATTGGGACCTTGAACACGCATCGGTGCGACGATTTCATCGGGCGGTTGCAGCGGCACGCGCATGGCGGGTGCGTGGGCGTCCGGTATCACTACGCCGGGCGGTGGCCCCGATGGTGCAGGCTGCGCGGGCATGGGCGACACATTGGAGGTATCGGGCGCTGGCGTTGCCTGGGGTTGCGCCGGGGCGGGGGGCGTGCCGGATCCCACGGATGGCGCCACTGCGGAAATCAGTCCGGGAAGGATCTTGGACGCGCCGCTGGCGAGCGAAGGCAGCAGCGACGACAACATCGGCGCCAACGCGGCGAGAAACGGCAACCCCAACGGATTGCCAAGACCGTCGTAGATTACTTGTGGCGGGGCCGCGCCGTAATAGCCCAGGCCGGGCACGGCGCAGCCCAGGCCGGGCACGGCGCTAACGCCATTCATGCTCGCACCCGGGTAATAGCCGTACCCTGCAACCCCCGGCGAAGCCACCGACATCGGCCCGCCGATGGACTTCAGCAATGACGCCAATCCGCCACCCAGCGAAGGGATCATCGGCAGCAACGATGGAAGGACGGCACCCGCCATCGGCGCGAGCGCGGCGAGAAAGGGCAAGCCCAAGGGACTGCCGAGGCCGTCATGGCCGACGGGATGCGGCACTGCTGCAACTGCGGCGTGGCCTAATCCTTGACCGGCAGTGTGCCCGCCCCGATACGCGTGCGTCTCCGCCGTGTGGCCGCCGAATGCACTGCCGCTGAAGCGATTATCAGGCACCGTGATCAAACGCCCGGTTCTCACGTCACGCACGAGCATCGCAGGCCTCCGCGGTCAATTTCGCACACCCGCTTCCATACGGCAGGCGGCGCCCATCCGATCGGGCGTTCCATCGTTGCATCGAGCGCAATCCAGTGGCCGCCAAGGTTCGCCTCCAGAAAGATATGGCTGTAAGAGTGCGGCCTCCGCTTGCGGAAACCGGCGAGTATCAATCGCACGGGGTGCCCGGTGGACATCAGCATGGCGCCAAGCAGGATCGTCATGTCGTCGCAATCTCCGGCGCGCAATTCGAGCATCCGCCGCGCGGTATGCAGCAGCTCGACACGAAAAATATCGCGCGTATAGCGGACATTTCGCCGCACCCATTCGAACAACGAACGGATCTCGCCGAAGCGGTCCTTCGGCCTTACGCCGGCGATGCGGAAGATCTGGATGGCTTTCTGGCGAACGAGGAAATCCTTCGCGCCATCGCGGATCATCCGGCCGATGATCTCCGCCGTCGCCAGGGTGCCGCGACTCCCGCTCGGCACGCGGATCAGGGTAATGCGTGGCGTGACCAGTTGCCGGCATAGCTGCACCATTTACAAGACACCGAGAATCCGTTCCATGGGCACGACGACGTGATGGCTCACCCCTTCGACTTCGACGACCGCGAACGCCTGCTTCGCAGTACCGCTGTCGCTGAGATCGAGCACCTTTCCCTGCAGAATGTCGTTTCCGTAGAGCTCCATCAGGATTTCGCGTGCGTCCGGTAGATAGACATCGCGAACCTTGAAGTTCACCAGGCGATTTCTGAGGTCGGGCACGTTCTGCTCTGACGTCGACGTTGTCACCATGCCTTTCCTCGATGCGACCACCTCAGCAGGTGCCGTGCCACTCGCCGCAATAAGCACGAGGCAACAAAAAACCCTCATGGAAACAAGCGCCCGCCTGCGTACTCGGTTCGCGTGCAGCGAACGTGTCCAGTGCTCGCGCGGAACGTGCATTCCGGTAACGGGAAACGAAGATCCGGAACAGCCGTTCCGGTGCCGGCCGCTACGGATCGGATTTGTCCAGCAGCTGGTGCTTGCGCAGCTTGTTGTAGACGCAGCGTGGCGTGAGGCCGAGCAGACGCGCGGCCTGAGACTGGTTGTTGCGCGCTTGCCGCATCGCGGCGGCGACGATCTCTCGTTCGCACTGCGACAGGCAGCGGTTGAGATTCCATCCCTGTGTCCCGGCTGCGGAGAGTGCAAGCGATCGCGCTTCCGGGGGCGGCGAGCCCTTTGGGATGGAAGGAGCGGCCACGGGCGCAGGTTCCAGGGGGGCGCTGACGGCGAAGCCGGATTGGGCCAGCTCCTTCCACACCGGCGGCGGAAGGTCCTTGAGGCCCAGCGGACGGTGATCGTCCTTCGCTGCCTGTGCGGTGATGAGCAGGTTCTTGAGCTCCCGTACGTTGCCTTTGAGCTCGAGGCAGGACAGCGCGTCGATTAAATCGGTATCGATGCCGGTGTGTTCGTGCCAGGACGCATGCGATGCGACGAAGTATTCGACCAGCAAGGAAATGTCGGCCTTGCGCTCGCGCAACGGTGCGATGTGAATGGACAACGTATTGAGCCGGTGGAAAAGGTCAGCGCGGAAACGCCCATCCGCGACCATCTGCGGGAGGTTCTGGTTGGTGGCGGCCACGATGCGGACATCCACCGGCGCATCGTGCCCGGCGCCGACACGGTAGAGCCGCTTTTCTTGCAGCACGCGCAGAATCTTCGCCTGAACGTCCAGATTCAATTCACCGATCTCGTCGAGAAACAGCACGCCGCCCTGCGCGGCGAGAAACAGCCCGCTGTGGTCGTGACCGGCTCCTGTGAATGCGCCCCGCACATGACCGAAGAGCTCGCTTTCGGCAATGCCGGCGTTGATCGCCGCGCAGTTGACGGCCACGAGGGGTCGCCCATTCCGCTTTGGATCGAGTGCGTGCAGCGCCGATGCGAACAGCTCCTTGCCGGTTCCCGATTCACCCGTGACGAGGACCGGGAGATCGCTCAGCTTGCTCATGCGGACGACGTTACGAAACGCGGCCAGCAGCGGTTCGCTCTCGCCGACGATGCCGTGGGACGAAGCGATCGACCGGATGCGGCATTCTTCGCTGCGCTGCGCTTCGAGCGTGGACAGCAGGTCCGTAAGCGTCGCCTGCAACGTTTCCATGAAGGCGACATCGTCGCTGTCCAACAAATATCGCGCTCCGGCTAGCAGAACTCGACAGCGCGCGCTGATTGGCCAGGCGGTCACGCCGGGCTCGTGCGCGATTACGCTAAGCCCCGCATCCTTCAGGTGTCCGACGATGGACAACCCACAATCTGGAATCCCGGCCGATTCGTGAAGCGAGACGATCGCCGCAGCGTAGGCCCGGGACTTTGCGACTGAAGCCACCTCATCGCGCTCGGCCAGACGATGAATCAGCGCACCGCATGCCGAACATGCGTGCTCGATAGCCGGCCAGCGGGAATCGCCAGGCTCCCAACTCGCGATGAGCAGTGACGGCCGCTCGCCGCCGCGCGCAGGTTTCGGCGTCGCGGGAAGCGCCGGATTGGTGCGGAACGGAGACGGTTGGCGTCTCGGCGCGGATCGGCGTGGCGACGCCGATGCGAGACTTGGCTGCGGCACGACAAACGGCGTTGAAGTGATACTCCGATTGTCGGGATTTGCGGCAGCCATTCGCATCCCATGCGCCAAAGGCCAATCGCGCGCGTCGAGCAACAGATTTCGCCGTCGCAGCCGGGTGAAGACCAGCGAGCCGAAATCGTCGCGGCGTACCGGCGCGCACGGCGCACCGTAACGTGGCAGAACCCAGCGTGAAGGTTAGTAGTATACAGAATATCGGACCTTTGCAAGACCGGCGAGGGGCTGGCGGGCTCCGCCACTGGGGCCTCGTCAGGTATATGGCCGATTCTTTTATTGATTTTCCGGTGCTGACGCAGGCACGCCATCTGACAGCCAGGTTGCTCGCCGGCGAACCTGGGGGTCGTGGGTTCGAATCTTGCTCGGCGCGCGAAAGTGTTATTGCAATATCAAGCGCTAATTGCGAATCCGGCGGGCGCTTTTCGTTTCAGCATCGGTCCGTCCGGGTTTAATCCAGTTACTTGTCAGCAAGAAATTTTGAAATCAGATCTGCAATCTGCACGCTATTGAGGTCGGAGAAGGGAAGTGCGTGTTGCCCTTGATGCCAATTGTGGGCAGATGCACCACGGTCACGTCGCCGCGGTGTTTGTTTACCGTCGACTGCCACAGCCTGGCCATCTCCAGGCGAGCACGCCAGCTGTCCTGCGCGGGAAGATCGACGGGCTTCTCCGGAATATTGTCGCCATAGATA
>Ga0068871_100000292_pt1 | contig 34915 bp, 31 predicted proteins | sample KBSMisM72_FD_72750 | JGI IMG/M metagenome (GOLD analysis project Ga0068871, IMG submission 72750) | Miscanthus rhizosphere microbial communities from Kellogg Biological Station, Michigan, USA - KBS Miscanthus M7-2 | ecosystem: Host-associated > Plants > Roots > Rhizosphere > Soil ...
CCATGGTTGCCGATGAAGACAAAGTGTTCAAAGCCCTTGCCGATGCCAGCAGACGGCAGTTGCTCGACGGATTGCGCCGCAAGAACGGCCAGACGTTGGGGGAACTCTGCGAGGGCCATGACATGAGCCGTCAAGCGGTGACCAAACATCTCAATTTGCTGGAGGAGGCCAACCTGGTCGCCACGGCGAAACGAGGCCGCGAAAAACTGCACTACCTCAATCCCGTCCCCATCAACGAGATCTACATGCGCTGGATCGGCAAGTTCGAACAGGGCCGCATCCAGGCACTCCACAATCTCAAACAAGCCCTTCAGGAGAAAGACCAATGACCCAGAATCAAGCGATGACCGAATTCGTCTACACCACCTATATCAGCTCCACGCCGCAGAAAGTGTGGGACGCCATCACCACGCCGGAATTCACCAGCCAGTATTGGGGCAAGAACATGATCTCCAACTGGAAGCAAGGTTCCAAATGGGACATGGCGAGCATCGACGGTTCCAACAGCGTCAATATCACCGGCGAGGTGGTGGAAAGCCGTCCGCCAAGCCGCCTGGTGTTGAGCTGGGCGAGCCCGGAGAATGTCGGCAACAGGAGCGAATATTCGCGCGTCACCTTCGAGATCGAGATGATGGGCAGCGTGGTTCGCCTCAATGTGGTCCACGATCAGCTCAAGGCCGGTTCGGAAATGGCCAAGGGCATTTCCGGTGGCTGGCCGCTGGTGCTGTCCGGCCTCAAAAGCTTCCTGGAAACCGGCAAGGCTCCCGACATCATGGCGATCAAAGGTTCCTGCAGCGCACCGGCTCAGGCCAAGGTGGCGTAAAGGCAATGGGCTGATGCCTGGTTCTTTAATTGTTGCGCAATTTTCGGATGAAGCGCTGCCCCGCTTCATCCGATTGCGCTTTAGGGAGGCGTCAGCCCGATCGCCTTACCGGCAAAACCGGCGGCATCGAAATAGCGCTGCTCACCGATTTGCTGGAAATTCAGGATGGTGCGCGAACCATTCTCCGCCGGCGCGGACTGGATAGTTTTGCGTTGCGCCGTCACCTCGCTCCCTCCCGCCAGCGCTTCGCTGATCACCCGTCCTTTTAGCTTGCCCTTGGCCGGCAAGGTGATGCCTGCGATATGGGCCAGGGTTGGCGCGATATCGGCATTGGAAATGGGCGCGACATCGGCATAGCCGGATTTGAAATCCGGTCCGATGGCGGCCATGAAATTGCGGGTCTCCGCGCGCGACAGCGAGCCATGACTGCCTTGGCCCGTAGCGCCGCCGGTATCGTGAATCCCGACCCCGCATTGCAGCGGATTGTCGCATTCCGCGGCGAAACTCCTGAAGCTCACATAGATGGAAGGCAGCGGCGTCTTCGCCGATCCCATCAGGTTCAAGTCGCTCATGGAGAGCGCTCCCGGAAACTTGCCCAATTTATCATTGACGAACACTGCCCCGACATAATCCTGGGTGGTGAGGAATTTGACGATGTCGCCGGCCAGCCGTGGCGCGTTCTTCGTGGGCAGATAGACCAGATCGGCGCCGCCATTCGCCACCACGACCGCCTCGGGATCTTTGGGATCGCCCAACAGGCCGGAGCCGCCGCCCAGCTTGGCACCACCGCCATAGTCCACACTGGCGAAATTGCGTGCAGGATCGAACAGGCGCATCCCAAGCGCATGCGCCATATCCGTCGCCAGAAAGCCGTAGGCAATCTCGGTCGAAGGCGTTTCGCCGGTTTTGGCCGACGGACTGGTGGCGCTGGTATGGCTGATGGTGAGGAATCCGTGATCGGCGGTGACAAAGATGTCGGTGGTTTTGTCCAATCCTTGTTCCTTCAAGGCCGCCAGCAGCTCGCCCAATACGGTATCGGCGTCGCGGGTACCTGCCTTGCCCGACGGTCCGTTGATGCCGGGCTGATATTCTCCCAGACTGTCCTTTGTATTGTGCTGGGTGTAGTCGGGGTCGCGCGACCAGAACAGAAGTGCGAACGGTTTTCCTGCGGAAGCAAAATGCGGCAGCACGATGCGCGTCGTCGCTTTCATTAGCCAGACTTCCTGCTCGATGTTGGGAACGCCGCTTTTCGGGGCTTGGGGTGCAACAAAGGCGACTTTCATCTCGCGGCTGAACCAAGCGGGCAGGCCAAAGCCTTCCTCATGGCCGGTATTGTCGTCCAGGATCAGGGTCTGGCTGCCATCGGCCGCGGCTGTGGAATCCAGGATGCGGGTCGGCCCCAGCTTGCCGATCACGGCGGTGGAAAAACCCTGCACCCGGGCGCGGGCAATCAGCGTCTCTTCGTTCAAATAGTTGCCGCCGAATTTCTGGTTCATCTCGGCCAGGACAGCGTCGTTCTCCAGGCCGGCGATGGGGCTGCCATTGCCGGTGAGCATGGGAACGCCCGTATAGAGCGAGTTGCCGAAGTCGCCGGTATCGCCGATGTAATGGCCGGTGGCGATGGCGCTGGCATTGACCGTGGTGATGGTGGGAAACAGCGAATGGCTGTTGGTGAAATCCACGCCCTCGGTCTTGAGTTTGTACATGTTGGGCATGTTGTCTTGCGCGACGCTGCCATAGCGCAGCCCGTCCGCCACAAAGATGATGATGTTGCGGGCGGGCGTCTGTGCCGGAACTGGGCCGGTCAAAAGCGCCAGGATGAGGCCGGACAGCGGTGCAATTTTCATCTGCGATTCCCTTGAATGGCGGTACGTTAACCGGGCTTTGCGACGGGAAATACCGACTATTCCCGCGTCCCCGCCTTACCCTTGACCAGCCCCCCATAAACCGCCAAAAACCCTGGCTTTCCCAAGGAATTTTCCGGCATGCACGCCTATCGCACCCATACCTGCGGCCAGCTTCGCAAGGCCGATGTCGGACAGACGGTGCGCCTGTCGGGCTGGGTCAATCGCCGGCGCGACCATGGCGGACTGATTTTCCTGGACCTGCGCGATCACTATGGCATCACCCAATGCGTGATCGAGCCCGATGCGCCGGCTTTCGCATTGGTCGATACGGCGCGCTCGGAATGGGTGCTGACCTTGACCGGCAAGGTGGTGGCCCGCAGCGCCGAGACGGTGAACAAGGACCTCGCCACCGGTGAAGTGGAACTGCGGATCGAGCAGGCCGCGGTGCAGAGCAAGGCGCAGGAACTGCCGCTGCCGGTGTTCGGCGATCACGACTATCCGGAAGAGACCAGGCTGACCTACCGCTTCCTCGACCTGCGCCGCGAGCGGCTGCACAAAAACATCATGCTGCGGGCGAATATCATCACCTCCATCCGCCGCCGCATGATCGAGCAGGGATTTACCGAATTCCAGACCCCGATCCTGACCGCCTCGTCGCCGGAAGGGGCGCGCGACTTTCTGGTGCCGTCGCGCCGCTATCCGGGCCAGTTCTATGCCCTGCCGCAGGCCCCCCAGCAGTTCAAGCAGCTGATCATGGTGTCGGGCTTTGACCGCTATTTCCAGATCGCACCCTGTTTCCGCGACGAAGATGGCCGCGCCGACCGCTCGCCGGGCGAGTTCTACCAGCTCGATCTGGAGATGAGTTTTGTCACCCAGGACGATGTCTTTGCCGCGGTGGCGCCCGTGCTGGCCGGTGTGTTCGAGGAATTCGCCAATGGCAAGAAGGTGACGAAACCGGACCACTTCCCGCGCATTCCCTATGCCGAGACGATGCTGAAATATGGTACCGACAAGCCGGACCTGCGCAACCCGATCGAGATCGTGGATGTGTCGGAGATTTTCGGCCGTGCCGAAGTCGAGTTCAAAGCTTTCAAGAACAAGACCGTGCGCGCCATTCCCGCGCCGGGCGCCGGCCCACAGCCGCGCAGCTTCTTCGACAAGCTGAACGAATGGGCGCGCGGCGAAGGTGCTGCAGGCCTGGGTTACATCCAATTGGAGGATGAGGCGGGCGTGCTGGTGGGCAAGGGCCCCATCGCCAAATTCATTCCCGCTAGTGTCCTGGCCGACTTGGCCAAGGCGGCCAAGGTCAAGGCGGGGGACGCTTTGTTCTTCTCGGCCGACGCCAAGGCGGACCGCGCTGCGGGCCTGGCCGGCATGGCGCGTACCCGCATCGGGCGCGAGCTGAACCTGATTCCGGACGGCGAGTACAAATTCTGCTGGATCGTGGACTTCCCCATGTATGAGTGGAACGAGGACGACAAGAAGATCGACTTCTCTCACAATCCTTTTTCCATGCCGCAATTCGACCGCGAGAAGTTCTTAGGCCTGGACAAGAACGACAATGACACGATTTTGGGCCTGAAGGCCTATCAGTATGACATCGTGTGCAACGGCTATGAATTGTCATCCGGCGCCATCCGCAATCACGATCCCGATGTGATGCTCAAAGCTTTCGAGATCGCCGGCTATGCGCGCGAGGAAACCGAGGAAAAGTTCAAGGGCATGATCAATGCCTTCCGCCACGGCGCTCCGCCGCATGGCGGCACCGCGCCGGGCATCGACCGTATCGTGATGCTGCTGGCGGGCGAAGAAAATCTGCGCGAGGTCACCATGTTCCCCATGACCCAGCAGGCCCAGGATCTTTTGATGAACGCGCCCAGCCCGGCCAATGCCAGGCAGCTCAAGGAGCTGCACCTGCGGGTGGTTTATCCGGAGAAGGCGTAAACCGTCGTCGGCGCACAAATAAAAGGCGGCCTCGTGGCCGCCTTTTGTCCTGTCAAAATCAGCTTTTCAATTTAATTTTTCGCCCAAGCCCTTAATGCTATCCGCGATCAGGCTCTTGGCGCGGGCATCGTCCAGCCGCGCCGCGATCAGTTTCTGCGCCGCGTTGACGGCGGTATCGGCGGCCAGGCCGCGAATTTCATTCAAGGCCGCGGCTTCGGCCTGGGCGATCTTGTCCTGGGCGGCGGCGGCACGGCGGGCGATCTGGGCTTCCAGCGCGGCACGGGATTCCTTTTGGAATTGCGCTGCTTCGGCAGTGGCGGCGGCGATGATGCCCTGGGCTTCGGCTTCGGCCCCGGCGGCGCGCTTCTGATAGTCGGCCAGCAGGGCGGCGGCTTCGGCGCGCAACCGCTTGGCTTCCTCCAGCTCGGCTGCGATCACATTGGCGCGCTGGTCCAGCATCTTGCCGACCATGCCGGGCACGCCCTTCCAGAGTAGCAGGGCGATCACCAGGACAAAGCCTACCGCGACCCAAGTTTCGCCTTCATGCAGGATATCGTGCAGCATTACGCGTTCTCCAACGCCTTGGCGGCATCTTCCGCCGAGACCTTGTCACCGGTCAGGCGCTCGACAATGGCGATGGCGGCGTCGCGCGCCGCCGCCGTCACTGCCGCCTTGGCGCTGTCGCGCGTGGCCGAAATGCGGGCGTCGGCGGCAGCCATGGCGTCATGCGCCTTGGCATCGGCTTCCGCCTTGGCCTTGGCGATCTGTGCGTTCAGCTTGGCGCGGGTATCTTCGGCAAGTGCATTGGCCCGTGTACGGGCTCCCGCCAGCGCGGCTTCATAACCCGCCTGGGCGGCTTCCGCATCTGCACGCGCCTTGCCCGCCTCGGCAATGGCGCCATTGATTACACCTCGGCGATTGGTGATCGCCCCCTTTATGCGTGGTCCGGCGACCCGCCACGTCACCGTGAACAAGAACGCGAACGTGATCGCCAGCCAGAAGAACTGACTGGGGAAGGTTGTCGTGTCGAACGGCGGGAAGCCACCCTCTTGCTTGGGGGCCTCCGTTGTCGCGGTGTGCGGGGTCTCTTCGGCCATTCTTGTCTTACGTGAACAGGATGATCAGCGCGATGACCAAGCCGAACAGGCCGGTCGCTTCGCACAGCGCGAAACCGAGCAGCAAATTAGTGGTTTGGCTGGCAGCGGCGCCGGGATTGCGCAGCGCGCCCGACAAATAGGAGCCGAACACATTGCCGATGCCGATGCCGGCGCCGACCAGGGCGATACAGGCGATACCCGCACCGATCATTTTTGCAGCTGCAACTTCCATTGTAATTCCCTTCTGGTTTTCAGTGATGGATATTAGTGGTGATCGTGGAGATGAAGTGCTTCGTTGAGATAGATGCAGGTGAGGATCGCAAAGACATAGGCCTGCAAAAAGGCCACCAGCAGTTCCAGCAGCATGATCGCAACGATCAGCAGCAAAGGGGCCAACGCTATTCCCATGTAAACACCGCCCGCGGCGCCCAGCGACACCACAAAGCCGGCGAACACCGCCAGCATGGTATGGCCCGCCAGCATGTTGGCGAACAGACGAACGGAAAGACTGATGGGGCGGGTGAGAAACGATATCACTTCAATCGGGATCAGCAGGATCAGCAGGTACCAGGGCGCGTGCGGCACGAACAATTTTAAAAAACCGATGCCGTGCTTCATGAATCCGACCACAATCACCATGCCGATCACAAGGCAGGCCAGCGCCAGGGTCACCGCGATCTGGCTGGTAACAGTGAAACTGCCCGGCACCATGCCGAAGAAGTTGCTGCACAGCACGAAGATGAAAAGCGTGAAGACGAAGGGAAAGAATTTCAGCCCGTCTTCGCCGGTTGCGGAATGAATCATGTTGGCGACGAATTCGTAGGACAATTCGGCCATGGACTGGCCACGGGTCGGCACCAGCCGGTTCGGCTTCACCGCCAAGGTGAGAAAGAGTGAGGAGGCCAGCGCTACGATGATCATCAGAAGCGCCTGGTTGGTGAAGTAGATCGGATGGCCGGCGATGTGCAGCACCGGCTCGGAAATGAGCGGCTTGATGGCGAACTGCTCCATCGGATTCATGGCCACGGACTATTTCTCCTCGGGCTTCGACGCGGTCTTGGCCGCGATCTCGGCGTTGATCTCGGTCGCCGCGCGCATCACGTTGCGGATTCCCGCGGCTGCGCCCAGCACAAAAAACACGATCAGAAAGACCGGGCTTGTGTGAAATCCGAAACGGCCAAACAGCCAGTCGATCCCCCATCCCAGTCCGCCACCGACGACCAAAGCCGCAACCAGCTCGGTTGCGAAACGGCCGGCGATCCCCGCCTGCGACGGCGGCGGGCGTTTCGCTCCTGCCGCTTGGCGCTTCTGGGCTTCGTCGAGCCGCTTGCCCAGTTCGGTCAGCCTGTCGGGGTCTGGAGCCGCCAAAACCGTCTCCCAAAGTGCCGAAAAACCAACTGAAATAGGCCTTGCGACGCAGCGAAGGCGGGCGGACCATATGTTCGCCCCTATGAGGTGTCAAGAATGTCAGGCGCCTTCAAATGCTTGACATAAAAGGGAAAAAGGCAGGCGCGGCAAAACGCCAAGCTGTTTTAGGCGGTTAGCAGCAGAATCGCCCGACGGATCATCAAGGGATCATTCGGCAGCGATCTTTTCGGCTTCCGCCAGGCTGACCGATACCAGCTGGCTGACGCCGCGTTCCGCCATGGTGACGCCGAACAGCCGGTCCATCCGGCTCATGGTCAAGGCATGGTGGGTGATGACCAGGAAGCGGGTGCCCGACATCTCGGTCATCCGGTTCAGCATGTTGCAGAAGCGCTCGACATTGGCATCGTCCAATGGCGCGTCCACTTCGTCCAAAACGCAGACCGGCGCCGGATTGACCAGGAACACAGCGAAGATCAGCGCCATGGCGGTCAGGGCCTGCTCGCCGCCCGACAACAGCGCCAGGGACTGCAGCCGCTTGCCCGGCGGGCGGGCGAAGATTTCCAGGCCGGCTTCCAGCGGGTCCTCCGACTCGGTGAAGGTCAGCTTGGCTTCGCCGCCCTCGAACAGCTTGACGAAAAGTTCCCTGAAATTCTCGTTCACTTTTTCGAACGAGGCCAGCAGCCGTTCGCGGCCTTCCTTGTTCAGGCTCTGGATGCCGCGGCGCAGCCGGTCAATCGCTCCGGTCAGGTCGTCGCGGTCGGCCACCAAGGTGGTCAGACGTGTTTCCTGCTCAGCGGCTTCTTCCTCGGCACGCAGATTGACGCCGCCCAACTGCTCGCGTTCCTGCTTGAGGCGCTCGACGCGCTTTTCCGCCTGTTCCAGGGGTGGCAGTTCCTCGCCGTCCTTGATTTCGGCACGCTCCGCCAAATCGGAAGGGGCGCATTCCAGTTCGTCGTGAATGCGGGTCTTCAGTTCCTCGATGCGCTGGCTGGCCGCTTCCGACAAGGCCTGGGCGCGGGCGCGTTCCTCGCGCGCCGAAGACAAGGTGGCATCCGCCGCCTTGGCGTGTTTGTCGGCTTCGGTCAGGACACTTTCGGCCCGTTGCCGCGCATCCGAGGATTGATTGCGCGCGGCTTCGGCTGCCGCGATGGCGTCCAGCAAGGCGCTGCGTTTTTGCGCCATCTGCTCGGGCACCTGTTCGGCCGTCGCAAGTTGGCCGGTCAGTTCTTCCTGACGGCGGAGGAGTTCAGCGACCTGGCTTTGTGCGTCACTCTTGCGCGCGGTCCAACGGGCCTGGTCGTCGGTAATGGCGGCAAGACGCCTGGCGCGCGCTTCGCCTTCGCGGCGCAACGCTTCCAGGGCGCCGCGCGCTTCGCTGGCCTTGGTGCGGGCATCGGCGGTCTGGCCGCGGGCGTCCGCGACCTTGCCGCCCAGAGCCACGCCATCGCCCAATTCTTCCAGACCTGTAATGGCGGAAGACCTAGATTCCTCGGCCGCTTCCACCGACTGAACCAGGCGCCGGATTTCCGCTTCCAGCGACGCCAGTTGCGAGGCGCGTTCGGCGGCGGCGCGCGCCGCGCGCGTGGCCTGGTCCTGGGAGCCGATCAGCGCCTGCTCGGCGCTGCGTTCCTGCTGTTCGGCCACGCGCAAGGCCTCGCGCGCTGCCTGGGCGGCGTCCTTGGCGGCGGAATAATCGGCGAAAGCCGCGCCGCGAACCTGGCGGGCCTTTTCCACTTCGCCTTCCAAAGCGCCGAGACGATTGCGCTGGGCCAGGCGGACGGCGGAAACCGAAGGTGCGTCGGCGCTGGCAACAAAGCCGTCCCAACGCCACAGATCGCCCCGCGCCGATACCAGGCGCTGTCCGGGCTTGAGCTGGCTTTGCAATCCCGCGCCCTGGTCGGGGAACACCAATCCGGTCATGGCCAGGCGGCGGGCCAGTGCCGGCGGAGCCTTGACGAAATCGCTGAGCGGCTTGGTGCCCGACGGAAGCCGGGCGTCGAACTCGAAAGCGCCCAGGTCGCGCCAATGATGGGGCGAGGAATTGTCCAGCGGCGCCTGCAGGTCGTCGCCCAGCGCCGCCGCCAGCGCGGCTTCGTAACCTGATTGCACCGACACCGCATCGACCAAAGGCGGGAAAAGGCCTTCGCCTTCGGGATGCAAGAGATCGCTCAACGCTTTCACTTCGGCGGAGAGGCGCTGCACTTCGCGTTCGGCGGCTTCCAGCGGATCGCGCGCGGCGGCCTCCGCCACTTCGGCCTCCTGGAAACGGCTGCGCGCCTGTTCCGCGGCGGCACGAGCGCCTTCGGAACTGCCGCGGGCGCGTTCGGTTTCGCTTTCCGCTGTGTGAACATCGGGTGCTTCCTTGGCGCGTTCCAGGGCGGTGTTAAGCCGCGTCTGGGCGTCCGCCAACTGAGTCTTGCTGCTGTCCAGCAGGGCAATGGCAAGGTCCTTGCCCCGTTCCAGGCTGGCTTTCCTTGCGTTCCATTCCGCCAATTCGGCGGTCAGACGCTCCAGCAGGTTTTCCGCGTCCGAAAGCGTTTGGGCCATCTGCGCCGCGGCCTGTTCGGCGGCGGCCAGATCCTGGCCGGCATTCCGCGCGGCGGCTTCAAGTCCGCCTGTCTCCCGCTGCAGGTCGGCGAGTGCGCTGTCGGCATCATGTTCCAGCAGCTGCTCGCGCTCGGCATCGGCCTGTCCCTGCGCGATCAATTGGCGGATGCGCTGGGCGGCTTCGCGGGCGCGCTGTTCCTCGGCATCCAGCTGCTCGCGCTGGGCGATCAGGCGGTGATGCGCCGCGCCTTTTTCGGCTTCGGCCTGGCGCAGGGGCGGCAGCACCGTGGCGGCATCGCTTTGCGCTATGGAGGCGCGGGCGGCAGCATCGGTGGCGGTGGCGACCAGGGCGGCGGCAGTGGAAAGTTCTTCGGCGGCGATGGCGGCGCGGGTCTCGGCGGCGGTCCAGCGCAGGTAATGCGCCAAGGCTTCGGCCTTGCGGATATGGCCCGACAGGTTGCGGTAACGCGAGGCTTGGCGCGCCTGGCGCTTGAGGCTGGCGAGTTGTCCTTCGACTTCGCGGATGACATCTTCCAGCCGCGACAGGTTGGTCTCGGCAGCGCGCAGACGCAGTTCCGCCTCATGGCGGCGCTGGTGCAACCCGCCGATGCCGGCGGCTTCCTCCAGGATGGCGCGGCGCGCCAGCGGTTTTTGCGAGATCAGCAGACCGATCTGGCCCTGGCGCACAAAGGCGGTGGAGCCGGCGCCGGAAGACGCATCGGCGAAGAATATCTGCACATCGCGCTGGCGGACGTCGCGGCCATTGATGCGATAAACGCTGCCGGCTTCCCGCTCGATGCGGCGCGAAACTTCGATGGTTTCGAAATCGTTGTAAGGCGCGCCGGCAGTGCGATCACTATTGTCGATGAACAAAGTGACTTCCGCGACATTGCGCGCCGGCCGGCCCGAGGAACCGGAAAAGATCACATCGTCCATTTCGCTGCCGCGGATCGAGGAGGGGCGGGTTTCGCCCATCACCCAGCGCATGGCGTCGAACAGATTGGATTTGCCGCAGCCATTGGGGCCGATCACGGCGGTGAGGCCAGGCTCGACGAACAGCTCCGTCGGTTCGACGAAGGATTTGAAACCGGAAAGCCTGAGGCGTGTAAACTTCAACTCGCTATGTCCTTCGTTCTTAAAGTCGCCCCGCCTACTTCTGCTTGGCGAGTTCTGTGTCCAAAAGCTTCGACATGCTGTCGAAGGGAATGTTACCCGAGCCGATGCTGGTTCCGTTCAAGACGAAAGTCGGCGTCGCGTTAACGCTGTAGCGTGATTGGGCCTCCGACGACACCTTGTTGATCCGGTCATCCTCAGCCTTGTTGTCCATGCATTTGTCGACCTGCTCCCGGCTCATCCCCGCGATGCGTCCCAGCAGGACAAGCCCCTCATGCGCCCCGTCAGGCGTGACTCCGTACTCAACGTCCCATTTGGGTTGATTCTTGAACAGCAGGTCAATGAAGGCGAAGTACTTATCCTCAGGCAGGCACCGGGCGATTTTTTCCGCCAGCCCGTCATCGCCGCGGAGCGGGAAGACCCGAAAGACATAGAAAATCTTGCCGGTGTCGATGTACTGGGCCTTGAGTCGCGGGAAGTTTTGCGCATTGAAAGCGGCGCAGACCGGACAGCTGGGTGCCGCATATTCGATCAGCACCACTTTGGCGTTGCGATTGCCCAGGGTCCGGTCGGTTGGGGCCAGTTCATAGCCTTTGGCATCGGCTACGGTACTGCTGGAACCGCCAAACAGGCCCATGTTCCAGCCGATGGCAACCGCCGCGATCAGCACGACCAGGCCCAGGACGATAAGCAGCGTTTTGCGCGACAAGGGAATCTCCGCCTCGATTGCGCCTATGCTTTTGGCAGAGAATTGGGCGCCGGTCCATCGCTCTAAGTGATTGAAAAGTATCTATTTTCCTGCGAGAGCGTCATCGATGCGGGAAAACAGCTTCTCGAAACCGGCTTCCCCCCGCCCATTGACGACGAAGGTGGGCGTGGCGCCGACGGCATATTTGGCCATGCCGTCCTCGCCCACCTTGCTGATGGCATTGTCGTCCGCAGGTGAGGCGATGCAGCGCTCGGCATCCGCCTGACCCATGCCCGCTTCCAGCGCCAGCTGCACCAGGGCGGCATGGACGCCGTCGGGCGAGGGAATGCCGAACTCATAGTCCCACCGCGACTGGTTGCGGAACAGCATATCGTTGAAGGACATGTATTGGTCCTTCGGCATGCAGCGCGCGAGTTTTTCCGCCACCGCATCGTCGGGACCGCGCAGGAAGGTGCGGTAGACGTAAAAGATCTTGCCGGTATCGATATAATCGCTTTTGAGCCTGGGATAGTTGTTGATCATGAAACTGGCGCAGACCGGGCAGGTGGGCGAGGCATATTCGATCACCGTCACCTTGGCCTGGGGATTGCCCATGCTGTGGTCGGTGGGAAGCGGCTGATACAGGGTGGCGCCGGCATTGCCGGCCGTGATGCGGTCACCGCCATCCAGGAAATACCAGGCGGCGCCCCCGGCAATCAGCACTGCGGCAACAGCCAGGATAATCCAACTCTTGCGCGACATGACGCCTCCTCCAATTCCATTTGCTCGTTTCGCAGATTTTTTCCGACGATCGCTGCGACTCTCGCCTTTGCTGATGCGCTAGCCCTTGCTCGCCAAAGCGGCGTCCAGGGCGGCGCGCATCTCCTCAAGCGTGGGAACCCTTCCAGGACTGACCACCTTGCCGTCAACGATCAAGGTCGGGGTGCCGGTAATATTGTATTTGGCCGCGCCGTCGGCAGCGACCTTGTTGATGATGGAGTCCTGTTTGGTATCGGCGACACAGGTTTCAAACTGGGTTTCGCTCATGCCGGCAGTGCGGGCCTGTAACAGCATCGCGCCGCGCACATCCTGTATGCCATATTCCGGATCCCATGATTGCTGATTGCGAAACAGCTGATCCATGAAGGGGAAATATTTCGCCCTGGGCATGCAGCGGGCGAGCTTTTCGGCGACACCATCCGGGGCGCCTATGGGGTACACGCGGAAGACGTAAAACACCTTGCCGGTGTCGATATAGCTCTTCTTGATGTCGGGCATGATCTCATTGTTGAAATGCGCGCAGTGCGGGCACATGGGCGCGGCATATTCAATCATCACCACCTTGGCTGCAGGCTTGCCCACGGTCATGTCATGGTCGGTGATGGGATCGCCGGTGCTGGCGCTGGCTGGCGCCGCGACGCTGTCGCCGTCGCCGCCCAGAAAATACCAACCGCCGGCCCCGGCAATCAACGCCGTGGCCACAGCCAGGACAATCCAAGTCTTGCGCGACATGATGCCTCCCAAATCCCGTTTGCGTCGTTTTTCGCAGATTTTTCGGGTGGTCGCTACGGCTCTCGCCTTCGCGCCAGCGCCTGCAGTGCCCGGGCCAGGCCTTCCGGGCCCTGATAGCGGCGGCTGGGATCGCCCGCCGGCAGCGGGCCGGCGGCTTTTTGCGGCTGGACCAAGGCTGCGCGTACGGGCAGGGCGCCCTGGCTGAATTTTAATTGGCTGACGGCGGCGCGTCCCAGATAACCGTTGATGCGCTCGCACAGGCTGCGTTTTTCATGGGCCAGAAACAGGGCGGCGCCGGGGACGGCGCGCAAAGTCAGGACACCGCCCGAGGGGCCATCGGTGAGTTTGAGGGGCTGGGCGAGCCGCGCCACTTCCGGTCCGGCGATCTCGCTCCAGCGGAGCACCAGGGTTGGATCGCTGAAGCCGGCGCGTACAAAAGCCGCGACGGCCGCGAGCCTGGCGTCCGCGCCGATGACAGTGGCACGGTTGTGTCTTTGCACCGATGCATCTTGTGCGGCTTTGGGGGTTCGGGCCATGGTCTTCAGTATGCCCCCCAAGCCGAAAACAAAAAAGCCGGCTTTTTTTGATGGTCGCTCTGGCGCCCGCCAACGCTGCCTCAGTACGAAACTGCTCGCCTGGTATGACGTGCACCGCCGCGTCCTGCCGTGGCGGGCACCGAAAGGAAAGCGCGGCGATCCCTATCGCATCTGGCTGTCGGAAATCATGCTGCAGCAGACCACGGTTCAGGCGGTGGGAAGCTATTACCGCAAGTTTCTCGCCAAATGGCCCGACGTGACGGCGTTGGCCGGCGCCAGGCAGGACGAAGTGCTGGCGGCCTGGGCGGGGCTTGGCTATTACGCCCGCGCCCGCAACCTTCACGCCGCCGCCAAAGTCGTGGCGCATCAGATGGGCGGCAAGTTTCCCGGTACCGCGCAAGATTTGCGCGCTCTGCCGGGTGTGGGCGCCTATACCTCCGGCGCCATCGCGGCCATCGCCTATGACGAGAAACAGGCGGCGATGGACGCCAACGCCGAACGGGTGATCGCGCGGCTTTACGCGGTGGAAACGCCGATGCCCAAGGCCAAGCCGCGATTGCATGAACTGTGTTCGGCGCTGGTGCCGCAACGGGCGGGGGATTTTGCCCAGGCCCTGATGGATCTGGGCAGCGCCATTTGCACGTCCAAACGGCCGGCTTGCGCAAACTGTCCGTGGGCGGATGATTGCACGGCGCGCCGGCGCGGCATCCAGGAACAGCTTCCCGTCAAGGCGCCCAAACTGGCGCGGCCCTTGAAACGGGGCGCCGCCTTCGTGGCGCGGGACAAATCGGGCGCGGTGCTGCTGGTGCAACGGCCGGACAAGGGCCTGCTGGCTTCGATGTTGGAGCCGCCTTTGGGACCCTGGACCGAAGACTTTCCGTCACCAGCCAAAGCGTTGAAACAGGCGCCGTTCGCGGCGCAATGGAAAAGGCGGCCCGGCATTGTGCGCCATGGCTTCACCCATTTTGAATTGGAGATTGAGGTTTATGTGGCGGAGGTGGCAAGACGCCCACCGCACCTCTGTCATCCCCGGCCGAGCGCCGCGAAAGCGGCGCGAGGGGAAGGGGACCCAGGCTGTCTAAAGCGGCATGGTCTAGAAAGCCTGGGTTCCCTTCCCTCGGCGCGCGAGATGCGCGCCTCGCCGGGAATGACACAGTGGGTTAGGCTTGAAGACCTGCGCGAGGTCGCGTTGCCCACAGTGATGCGCAAGATCGTTGAGCATGGCTTGGACGAAGGCGGGCCATTATTTTCGCGAAAACAGGTTTTAGCTCAGTCCTGACCGCAACTGCTGGCGCAGCACGTCGATCGGCACCCAGGTGCCGTTCATCTCGAACTGCCAGAAGGTCCAGCCATTGCAGGCATCCAGTCCCTGCACATGGGCACCCATCTGGTGGATGGAGCCAGAAGCGTTGGCACAGATCAGGGTGCCGTCGGCGCGCACCTTGGCGGTCTGGTGCTTGCGGATGCCCTGCAGCACGGTGCCGACCGGCAGCAAGCCGCGCTCCACCACCCAGCCGAAGGGAATGCGCGGCTCGGCGCGTTTGGATTTTGTCACCTCCAGCACGTCGCTGTCGGCGGGAACGACTTCGGCGATACGGGCGCGCGCCACATCGGCATAGACCTTCTCGCGCTCGATGCCGATAAAGCGGCGGCCCAGCCGCTTGGCCACCGCGCCGGTGGTGCCGGAACCGAAGAAGGGATCCAGGATCACGTCACCCGGCTTGGTGCTGGAGACGATCACCCGGTGCAGCAGCGATTCCGGCTTCTGGGTGGAATGCGCCTTTTGGCCGTCGGCGCCCTTGATGCGTTCATGGCCGGCGCAGATCGGCAGGGTCCAGTCCGAGCGCATCTGCAATTCGTCATTCAGCGCCTTCATCGCTTCATAATTGAAGGTGTATTGCTGCTTGGGATTCTTGGTCGCCCAGATCAGGGTCTCATGGGCATTGGTGAAGCGGCGGCCCTTGAAATTGGGCATGGGATTGGATTTGCGCCACACCACATCGTTGAGAATCCAGAAGCCCAAATCCTGCAGGATCGCGCCGACGCGGAAAATATTGTGATAGGAGCCGATCACCCACAGGCTGCCGGTGTCCTTGAGGCAGCGCCGCGCCGCGCCCAGCCAGTCGCGGGTGAACTGGTCATACGACTCAAAAGAGGCGAACTGGTCCCAATGGTCGTCGACCGCGTCCACCTTGGACTGGTCGGGACGGCGCAGTTCGCCCCGCAGCTGCATATTGTAAGGGGGGTCGGCGAACACCAGGTCGGCACAGCCCTCGGGCAGCGCCTTCATGCGCTCCACGCAATCGCCCTCAATTACCTGATCCAGCTTCACCATGCCCCGCCCATTTCATCCACACGCGAATCACACTGATTCGGCGGAGTCCCCGCGTCAAGAGTCTTGTGGAATCAAAGTGTTATGACTTGAGTCCCCGGATTCATCCCCATACCAGATGTGGTGTGTGGATGAATAATTCTCTGGTGCGGGGGAAATTCCTCCGTACCCGGATTATTGCCGGACATCCAGAGTTTGCAGCGACAGCATCCGATTCGCAGGCATGAAAAATGCCAGCCCAAAGAGTGTGCTGCAGCATCTTTTGCTGCGCCGCACTTGTCATGAAAGCTTGAAAGAGCTGTAAAATATGGTTAATTCGATGGGATTATCCGTGGAAGGACGATTCCCATGGTTGATTATTCCGAAGGCGGACCGCTGGTGCGAAGCACCGTGTATGGCGTCGACTCCGCCATCGTGATTGTGGTGTTTGCAGCTCTGCTGTTCTGGGCCTCGGTCGGCATGGTCCTCTGGTTGTACTTGTAAGCCGCCGTCTGTCGGCGCTGCGCAGGCCTTGCCGGTCGGTCGGGGGTCCGCGCCCTCTGTCATTAAAATGAAAAATAAAGGCGCCACAACGGCTTGGCTTGCCGGCCCGGATAGGTAGTAACCACCTGTTCACCACTATGGGCGTAAGTGCGGGGTGAAGTTCCTTCCGGTTTCTTGGGGCCCATGCGCACGACAAGAATTCTCGCAACGGTTGCGGCAGTGGTGTTGATCGGCAGCGCGCCGGCATCGTCTCTCAATGTGCCGCGCGCGCATGCGGAGATCTGCGCGCCTCCGGAAAGCAGCGCGATTTCCCTGGTCGGTTCGCAAGGCGCTTTTGGCGTCGTGGTCATCTCAACGGCGGCGTGCCGCCAATAGCGGGAATTTTCAATCAGGCAATCCGAATTTTTCTGGGGGCTGGATGAAACGCAAGGCGCAAATAACGATTGCCACGCTCATTCTGTGTGCTCCGGTGATTTTCCTAATCTCCAGCGCCGAGGCGCAGTCTTCCCGGCAAAGCATCTGCCAGTCCGCTTGGGAAAGATGCATGACATTGGTGGAAGGGAAAAACTGGAAACCGGTATACGACCGCTGCGTGAAGGCGCGCTCGGTGTGCCTGGAAGGCCAGGCCTACACGCCTGCACTCACCCCCAGTACGGTGTCACTCGCGGTGCAGGATGGCGGCTCGGGCAGCGACGCCGCCAATGCCGATCCGGAAAGCCGCACGGCGCGCTGCGAAAAGGGACAGATGCGGGGCGACAATAGCAGTTGCACGCTTGCCGAAGCCGGCGACGGTTATGGACAGAATTTCAGCCTGCTCGGTCCCGGCGTTCCGCTCTCGCGCATGCAACGCTCCAGCTCGGTCGTCAAATGCGCGGGCGGGACGGTCGCGATGTTCTATCCCAACGGGCGGATCGAATCCTGCACCCTCGACAATTACGGCAGCATGGGGATTGTGCTGACGGATTATTCCGGCAAGCCGGTGACGTGCGCCAGCCGCGCCATGGCCCGCTTTGATGCGGAAGGCCGCGTGCTGTCCTGCGGCCCGTTCTAGGAAGCGCCGAGCCGTCCGGAATATCCCCGTTCCGCGATCTTGAAATATCCCGCATCCTGGAAACTGCAATTGGCGGCCAGGCATCTGCGCTTCAACCTGCCGGTCAGGAACGTCAAGGCCGCCTTGGTGTAAAAAAGCGGGTTGCCGCATTTGGGACATTTGCTGCGCGAGCGGATCGGATTGCTGTGAGACGGCATGGACGCAAGGCTAAGCACGCAGTTAGCCAAATTTGTGACCGTGGATATTTTCCCGGTTCACATTTCCAAAAGGCAATCTGCCCGTTTTGCGCGCAAAAAATTCCTGGCGCGGCGGAACGATTCGCTGTGATGCCATACGGGCAAAGTTCCGCGCGCAGGATCGGCGCTAATCCTGGAAATTCGCCGCCAGGTCGCCTGATCGCAAATCGCCCTGCAGCAACTCGCGGATGGGCGCAAAGCTGCGGCGGTGATGGATGGTCACGCCATGGAGCTTCAGGCCGGAATAATGATCCGGCGTGCCATAGCCCTTGTTGCTGCACCAATTGTAGCCGGGATGCTCGTCATGCAGGCGCCGCATCAGGCGGTCGCGCGTCACCTTGGCGATAATGGAAGCAGCGGCGATGGAAAGGCTGCGCCCGTCGCCGCCCACCAGCGTGTCGCATTTGCAGGGCAGGGCCGGTGCGTCATTGCCGTCCACCAGGGCGTGATGCGCCGCCACCGACAAGGCGCGCACGGCGCGCGCCATCGCCAGGTGAGTGGCCTGGCGGATATTGACCAGGTCGATCTCTCCGACACTGGCTTCGCCCACGCCCACCGATACGGACATTTCCATGATGCGGGGAAAAAGTTCCTCGCGAGTCTCTTCGTCCAGTTGCTTGGAGTCGTTGAGTCCCCTGGGAATGCGCCCGCGGTCCAGGATCACCGCCGCCGCCACCACCGGACCCGCCAACGGGCCGCGCCCGGCTTCGTCCACGCCGCAGACAAAAAAAGGTTCAGGTCCGGCCATGGCCTTGAGCAGGCGGGACTCATAGACGTAATGCGGCATGCCTTCTTTTAAGAAGGCCCAGGCTTTTTGGAAAGCCGTCAGAAAAGAGCGAGCTGGTCTCCCAGCCGGGCCGGGCGCTTGAACCTGTGGACAGAGAGCGGCGCGCCAGGCTGGTTGAGCCCCAGCCGCTTCACCGCCATGTGGAAGCGGCGCGCCATCACTTCGGCATAGGGCCCGGTTCCTTTCATGCGGCTGTTCCAGTTGGCGTCATAATCCTTGCCGCCGCGCATGGAGCGCACCAGCGCCATCACATGCTTGGCGCGGCCGGGCTGGTGGACTTCCAGCCATTCGCGGAACAGATCCTTGATCTCCAGCGGCAGGCGCAGCAGCACATAGCCGGCGCTGCGGGCGCCATAACCGGCGGCGGCGCTGAGCACCGCTTCCATTTCGGAATCATTCAGCGCCGGAATGGCGGGCGCGAACATCACCCCCGCCGGCACGCCGGCATCCACCAGGCCCTGGATCGCCTGCAGCCGCCGTGTGGGCGTTCCGGCGCGCGGCTCCATTGCCCGCGCCAGCTTTCGGTCCAATGTGGTGATCGACAGCGCCGCCTTGGCCAGGCCCATCGACGCCATCTCCGACAGGATATCGAGATCGCGCAGGATCAGCGGCGACTTGGTGACAATGGCGACGGGATGGCGGAATTCGCGCAGCACTTCCAGGATGGAGCGGGTGATGCGCATCTTTTTTTCCAGCGGCTGATAGGGATCGGTGTTGGTGCCCATGGCGATCACTTTGGGGACATAGCCGGGCGCGCTCAATTCCTTGGCCAGCAAGGCGGCGGCATTGGGCTTGGCGAACAACCGGCTTTCGAAATCCACCCCCGGCGACATGCCCAGATAGGCGTGGGAAGGCCTGGCGAAGCAATAGATGCAGCCATGCTCGCAGCCGCGATAGGGATTGATCGACTGGTCGAAGGAAATATCGGGCGACTGGTTTCGGGCGATGATGCTGCGGGTGGCATCGACGATGACTTCGGTCTTGATTGAGGGCGGGGCATCGTCCTCGGACCGCCAGCCGTCATCCCATCCATCGTCGACAAGAACCCGAGCCTGCTTCTCGAACCTCCCCACCGCATTGGACACCGCCCCGCGACCGCGCAGGACCTCAGGCCTTATGGTGGTGTTCAGGACGATGGTCATATTTGGGACTATAAGCCCAAATTAGAACAAAGCAAGTACAAAATGGCAGGGCGCGATTATGCACTATTTGACGGTGCTAATATCCAATTTAAAACAGTTGGTTAGCGCATGCAGAGACAGATACCCAATTTCGCGCGGCGGTTGTGGACAGCCGTCATACAGACAATTCGTCAGCCTACTGAAGACGCTAGGATTGGCCCTTCGTCTGGGAGCGCCTGTAAATGGGTAACGAAGGCAGGATCGGCATCGGGAGTACGGCCCTGTTCACTCTAGCGGGTGTGGGCGTCCCCCTCCTGACGTGGTGGGTATCGGGACCGCTCATGGTTGCGACCGGGTTGGTCGCAATTTGGGGGTTCGTGCCTGCAGTCCAAAACATCTTCACAGGAAACGACGACGCCGGTCCGGGAGAAGATATACGAACGCTCGCCCCCTCCGCGCCTTCTCAAGAGCCCCACAATTCTTCAGTTCCTATGGAGGTCCCTAAATGGGTGCCAAACTGGCCCCTACGGAATCTGTTTTTCAGCCTGAAACCCGATCTTCAACAAAGCAAGAATGAAGCCGATTTTGAGGCCCTTGCGGACGAGATAATGGACAAACTGTCAACGGGGCAGTTATTGGCCTGGGGCCGAGCAATTGGCAGTGAGCGTACGTTACCGCTGTTTCCAATCCCCGAGGACTATTGGCTTCGCGCCAAGCTGAATATCTGGCTTTTGGACGACGAGCCCGGCGGCGGGAATGTCCTTCAGGCGGGGCCAGATAGCCTGAGCGCGCCAAATAAGACTCAGTATCGGGAAATACTGATAAATCAGGCGCAAGCGCTGGCTGAATGGCCGAACATTCCCGCCGCCCCAATAACCCAGGGGCAACCGCCAACTATGTTCGAAATATTCAAGGCGGATTTCGCGGGATTGGCGGGGAAGTTCGAGGAAACTGACTTTACTTTTTCTGATGGTGCCACAAGTAAGTGCAACACCACTATGCTCCTCGATTTTGCGGCGGGTTCTAAATTTATCGCGTTTTATGTTCCGCGCTCAGACTTAGCAAAGCGGACCTATGAGGCGCTCGCCGGCCAAGCGACGGCAATCGCAACCCGTTTGGACACCAATATCGGCATGAGCATGAAGCGCCTAGGCGAACACGGGATGACTGAATCCAGCGACCTAGTTTTTACAGGATTTGTCCACCTGTATTGCGAAGATAGCCTGTCAGTTCATGAATTATCGGACTTGACCAAGCTATTCGAGGCCAACGGCCTCAAACTAAGGGTCAAGGATCACAACTATCATACCCTCAAACTGTTGGAGTGGCACAATTCCAAAGCCAAATAGCATTTGGGCCAACACCAACGCTTGCGGCTGGCGTTCCCCCGAAGCTGAAGCACACGCCAGTAATTGTCGTGCTTCGGAGGCTTGCTGTTGCGCCCATGAGAATGTCCGGCGCTGCGCCGGTTTTGCTTGGGAAATAGGCAAAGAATCGACAAAAATTACAGCCGCTTAATCGTTCGCCTCACAAATAAGACTGCGACCGCAAAGTCTTTGGCTCACCGCCCGGCTTGCGTCATGATGCTGTCATGATCTCGGTCGTCATCCCCACGGCGAATTGCGAACGCCTGCTGCCGCGCTGTTTCGACAGCCTGATCCCGGCGGCGGTGCGCGGCGTGGTGCGCGAGGTGATCGTCAGCGATGCCGGTTCGACCGACGCCACCCTGGCCATCGCCGATGGCGCGGGCGCTCATATCGTGCATGCCCGCAAGGGACGCGGCCAGCAACTGGCGGAAGGCGCCGGCCTGGCCAAGAGCGACTGGCTGCTGTTCCTGCATCCCGAAACCGCGCTGGAGCCGGGCTGGGAAGTGGAAGCGGAATCCTTCATCGACCAAGCCCAGATGGAACGGCCGCGCGCCGCGGTGTTCCGCTTTGCACTGGAGGATTTCAGCGGCGAGGCCCGCCGCGCTGAGGCCATGTCGGCGCTGCGCACCGGCCTGTTCGCGCTGCCCTATGGCGACCAGGGGCTTCTGATCCCGAAACGTCTTTACCAGAAGATCGGCGGCTATCGCGCTTTGGCGGACATGGAAGATGCCGATCTGGTGCGCCGGATCGGACGGCGGCGGCTGGTGTCCTTGCGCGCCCGCGCCGTCAATGTCGCCCGCCCGCCGCGGAGCGCGCTCAAAGGCCTGGCGCTGATCCTGCTGCATGCCTTGCGCGTCCCCTCCGGGGTACTCGCAAGGCTTTAGTTTAATGGTCGCGCGGCCGACGGTTTGCTGCGCGCGCCTGGCCGTCGCTCCGGGCGCGTGCCGTCCGGGGTTCTGGCGCGGCTTTAAGCGCCATTATTGCTTGCTCATTCTCAGCCCATAGGCATTGGGCACGGCCGCGGTGGACTCGCCTTGGTGATAGACCGGCCATTGGCCGCTGGCGGTTTCGTCCAGGCTCTTGGCGTCCTGGCCGAATCGGCGACGATAAAGCCAGTGATAGAGCAGCACGCGCTTTACATAAGAACGTGTCTCCGCCACCGGAATGCTTTCCACGAACAGCAGGGCATCGTCGCCGCCTGCCTTGGTGGTGCGCCAGCGGCCCACCGCGCCGGGGCCGGCATTGTAGGCGCCGCCCAGCTCCATCAGATTGCCGTCCAGCCGCTCCAACAATTGGCCGATATAGCGCTGGCCCACCGCCAGCGCCGCGCCGGGCTGGTAGAGCGTGTCGGGGTCGCTGACACCCAGCCGCCGGGCGGTGTCGGGCATCACCTGCATCAGGCCGCGCGCCCCCACCGGCGATGTCGCCTGAAGCTGAAAGCGGCTTTCGATACGGGCGAAAGCCAGCACCAGCGAACTGTCGATGGTGTAGCCGCCGTCAGGATTGTAGGGCGGCACCGGAAACAGGCCGGTCAGCATGATGCCGCGCGCCGCGCTGGCCTCGCTGGCGCGCAGCTCGATGTTGGGCACGCCGATGGCACGCGCCAAGGCCGCCATGGCGGGATCTAGCCTTTCGCTGTTGCCGACAAAAGCGCGGTTGAGTTCGGGACCGACAAACTCATTCTCGCCGATCTGCCACAGCGCCACCGCCCGCCGCGCCGCCGGCACCACCATCAGGTCGTGAAGATCGCCCTGGTTGAGGATGGCGTCGGCAAAACCGGTCTGGGTGTCGATCCCCAGCATGCGCTCGGAAATAAGGCCGTAAAAACTCGGCTCCTTCTCGGCGGCGAAATTCAGCAGGGTGACGACCTTCTGCGGATCGCCCGATTGCATATGCGCGCGCGCCGCCCAGAAAGCGCCTTGCGCCCTCAGGCTGTTCTGGGCCGCGACGGTTTCGGAAAGCTTTTCCAGCCAGAGTTCGGCATTGGGCCAGTCGCCCAGGCGATAGGCGGCGAAACCGGCATCCCACATCAGTTGCGGCACGCTTTGAAGAACATTGGGATCGGAGACCGAGATCGCCAGCCGGTAGGCATCGGCGTCGCGGCCTTCGGCGCGATAGGAGGACGCAATCCGGTGCGCCATCACCGCGGTGTCGGCCGGCGGACTGTTGGCAGCTGCCTGCTGCATCAGCGCCTGGGCCTGATCGGGCTGGCCCGCCTTGATGGCGGCCAGGATGCCGGGCATCACCGCGCGGGCCGCATCCGATGAGGGCATGGGTTCGGGCAGTTCCAGGTCTTCATAACCGCCGGTGCGGCGGCCCACGCCTAGCGGCGCGGGAATGTTGGTCACCACCGCCACGATGATGGTCTTGCGATGGCGGCGGATCTTCCTGGTCGAGTGCGCCACCGCCAGGCGATAGACCCGGTCGGCGATGGCCAGTTCGCGGTGTTCCCTCAGCCATTCCACCAGGGGCGCAACCGTGACGCGCTTGGCGGACAGAAAATGCAGCGCCTCGACATAGGGCAGCAGAGAGGTGTCGGTGATCTTGTGGGAGAGAGCGTCGGCCCGGGCATGCTCGCCCTTGCGCTCTGCCGCCATCGCTTGCCGGTAAAGCGCGACATCCTCGGGGCTGAGAATTTGCGGCGCGGCGGGCGTGATTTCGGATGAAGGCTGCACGGGCGTCACCGCCGGTTGCGCCTGCGCGGCCGGGACGGCCAGCAGCAGGCAGATCAAGGCAAGGCGTGTGCGAATGGTCCAGGTCCTTCGAAGCAGAAGAATCTAGGTAGACCGCGCGGGATTCCGTGGCAACCCAAGCAGTTGCATTTTGTCCCGCACCGCCTGCAGATCGCGCCAGGCGAGTTTCTTGTGGGCCGGCTGGCGCAGCAGATAGGCCGGATGCAAGGTCGGCATCAGCGGCACCATGGAACTTCCCACCCGGTATTCCAGCCAGCGGCCCCGCAATTTCATAATGCCGTCCGATATGCCTACGACATGCCGCGCCGCCACCGCGCCCAGAAGAATGATCAGTTGGGGATCGGCCAGTTCGATATGACGGCGCAGAAAGGGCAGGCAGCTTGCGGCTTCTTCGGGCGTTGGATCGCGATTGTCGGGCGGGCGCCAGTTGATGACATTGGTGATGTAGGCATTGCTGGCGCGGTCCAGCCCGATGGACGCCAGCATCTTGTCCAGCAATTGCCCGGCGCGGCCGACAAAGGGCTTGCCGATCCGGTCTTCGTCACGCCCGGGCGCTTCGCCGATCAGCATGATGCCGCCCTGCGGCATGCCGTCGGCGAAGACGGTGTTTGTCGCGGTGCGTTTGAGGCCGCAGCCCTCGAACGCCTCCAAGGCGGCCTTGAGTTCCGCCAGGCTTGTGGCCGATGCCGCCGCGGCCTGGGCGTCGCCGATCATGTCTCCGACGATTGGCGCCGGGGCCGCGCGAGCGGGGGCGGGGCGCGGTGCAGCGGCGGGCTGTGGCGCGGCGGCTTTCGCTGCCAGCCGGTTGACCGGCTCATCGGCGATGGCTTCGTCGGCGCCGGCTTCGATCAGCCAGTTCAGGGTGGAAAGCGTCTCGCTCATGGCGTGATCTTAGGCTTTCAGTACCGGTCCAGGCCAGTTAGAAAAGAGGCCAATAACAAGGCGATTCATGCCAGAAGCCGAAACCAGCGCCCGCGAAAGCATGGCCTATGACGTCGTGATCGTGGGCGGCGGGCCCGCCGGGCTGGCTGCCGCCATCCGGCTCAAGCAGCTGGATGCGGAAATCTCTGTTTGCATCTTAGAGAAGGGCTCGGAAATCGGGGCGCATATCCTGTCGGGCGCGGTGATCGACCCCAGAGCGCTGACCGAATTGATCCCAGACTGGAAAGAAAAGGGTGCGCCGGTCGAGACATCCGTGACCGAGGACCGTTTCTGGTTCTTCACCAAGACAAGCGCATTTCCGCTGCCGCACATCCTGTTTCCACCGCTGATGAGCAACAAGGGCAATTACATCGTCAGCCTTTCCAATCTGTGCAAATGGCTGGGCCAGCAGGCCGAAAGCCTGGGCGTGGAAATCTATCCCGGCTTTCCGGCGCAGCAGCTGATTGTGGAAGACGGCGCCGTCAAAGGGGTCATCACCGGCGATCTGGGCGTGGCCAGGGACGGCCATCGCAAGGACAGTTTCACCCGGGGCATGGAGCTGCGCGCCAAATACACTTTTTTCGCCGAAGGCGCACGGGGCTCGCTGTCAAAGCAGCTGGGCGAAAAATTCGCGCTTCACAAGGGGCGCGAGCAGCAGAAATTCGGCATCGGGTTGAAGGAGCTTTGGGAGCTTGCGCCCGGCCAGCACCGCAAAGGGTTGGTGCTGCATGGCATGGGTTGGCCGCTGGACAATGAAACCGGCGGCGGGCTGTTCCTCTATCACTGGGGCGACAATCTTTGCTCGGTCGGGTTTGTCGTCCATCTTAATTACAAGAATCCCTGGCTGGATCCGTTCTGCGAATTCCAGCGCGCCAAGACCCATCCGGCAATCGCCAGAATGTTCGCCGGCGGCAAACGCATCGGCTATGGCGCGCGTGCCATCACCGAGGGCGGCTACCAGTCGGTGCCGCAACTGTCCTTTCCCGGTGGCGCCCTGATCGGTTGCGCCGCGGGCTTTGTGAATCTGCCGCGCATCAAGGGCAGCCATAATGCGATGAAGACGGGGATGCTGGCGGCGGAAGCAGCAGCCGCGGCGCTGAAGGCGGGGCGGGCAGGTGACAGATTGTCGGACTATGACACTGCCTATGCCAAAAGCTGGGTGGCGAGGGACCTCTATCTGGTCCGCAACGCCAAGCCGCTCTGGTCGCGGCTGGGCAGCCTGTTGGCGCTGCCCTTTATCGGCCTGGATATGTGGACCAACCAGCTGTTCGGCGTTTCCCTGTTCGGAACCCTGGGCCATGGGGAACCGGACTTCGCCACCCTGCGCAAGGCCGCTGACAGCGCCAAGATTTCCTATCCCCGGCCTGATGGGCAATTAACCTTCGATCGGCTGTCCAGTGTGTTCCTTTCGGGCACCAATCACGAGGAAGATCAACCAGTCCATCTGGTGTTGCGCGATCCGGCCATTCCCATTTCGGTCAATTTGCCCGAATATGCGGAGCCGGCGCAGCGTTATTGCCCGGCGGGCGTATATGAAGTGGTAGATGAGGGCTCCGGCCCGCGCTTCCAGATCAATGCCCAGAATTGCGTGCACTGTAAGACCTGTGACATCAAGGATCCGTCACAGAACATCACCTGGGTCACTCCCGAAGGCGGCGGTGGACCCAATTATGCGAATATGTAGGAAAAGAATGCGCCGCGCTGCTTCCCTGATGCCCATGATGGCTTTGTTGCTAGCCGGTTGCGCCACCATGCCGTCCGATGCGCCCCAGGGGCTGAAGCCCGATCCTCAGGCGGAGGCCTTTTCCACCTATCTGGCGGCGCGTTTCGCGGCGGGCGAGCATGACCTGCCGCAGGCTGCGCAATATTACGGCAAGGCGCTGGCCAACGACCCGGCCAATTCCACCTTGCTGTCCTCGTCGTTTTTTTACGCCATCACTTCCGGCGATTTCGAGGCGGCGGGTAAATATTCCCAAGCCATGGTGGCGGCGACCCCCGACGAACGTTCGGCGCGCTTGACCCTGGCGGTGGTGAGCCTCAAACGCCGGGACTATGCCGAGGCCCGCAAGCAATTGTCGCTGTCGGCCAAGGGGCCCTTCTCGGTGCTGACCTTGTCGCTGTTCGATGCCTGGGCCGCGGCTGCGCAGCACGATGAAGCCGCGATGCAGAAAGACCTGCAGGCCCTGCAGGCGCAGGCCGGCACGGAAAACATGGCCGCCTTTCACACGGCGTTGCTGCAGGAATATCTGGGCAAGACCGCTTCCGCCGAGACCGCATACAAGAAGGCCATCGGTGGCGGACCGGTTTCGCCTCGGGTGCTGGAAGGTTATGGCCGCTTCCTGGAACGCAATGGCCGTGCCGAAGAAGCCTCCAAGCTCTACCGCTCCCATATCGGAGACGGCGGGCTGTCCAGTGTGATCATTCCCGGTCTGGCGCGCATCGCCGCCCGGGAAAGGCCGGACAGCCTGGTCCGCAATCCCGCCGACGGTGCCGCCGAGACCTTGTTCGGCATTGCCGCCTCGCTGACCGACGGCCAGAGCGCCGACGTCTCCATTCTCTATCTGCGCATGGCGCTTTATCTGCGGCCCGATCTGGGACTGGCGCAGGTTCTGCTGGCGGACCGTTTTGAGTCCCTGCGCAAATTCGACACCGCGATCGGCATCTATCGCGCCATCGAACCATCCTCGCCTTATTATCGCATGGCGCAGGTTCAGGCGGCGCTGGACCAGCAGCGGCTGGGCAAGAATGCGGAAGCCATTGCCAGCCTCAAAAAGCTGGTCGCGTCCGAACCGAATGACAGCGAAAGCTGGGTGGCGCTGGGCGACACTTACCGGGCTTCGAACATGTTCGCGGAAAGCGTCGATGCCTATAATCATGCGGAAAAGGCGATTGTGCGCCCCTCCAAGCGGGATTGGACCATGTTCTATGCCCGCGCCATGGCCAATGAAAAAATCAAGCGGCTGGACGAGTCGGAGGCCGATATCCAGACCGCGTTGAAGCTTTCGCCGGACCAGCCGGAACTGCTGAACTATCTGGGCTATAGCTGGGTGGACCGGGGCCGCAACATTCCCCAGGCCCTGACCATGCTGGAAAAGGCCCGCTCCTTGCGTCCCTATGACGGCTATATCGTGGACAGCGTGGGCTGGGCCTATTTCCAGTTGGGCCGTTATGAAGAGGCCACCACCGCCCTGGAAGCGGCAGTGCTGCTGGTGCCGGGCGATCCCACCATCAACGATCATTTGGGCGATGCCTTGTGGCGTTCCGGGCGGCGCATCGATGCCCGTTTCCAGTGGAACCACGCGCTCACCTTCAGCGACAGCGACACCGACAAGACGGCCATCGAACGCAAGCTGAAGACGGGTCTGAGCGAAAAGCCCGCCTAAGTGATTTCAGAAGCCGCGCCTGCGAAAATCAACCTGTTCCTGCATGTCGGTGCGCGCCGCGACGATGGCTTTCATCCCTTGCAGAGCCTGGCGGTCTTTACCGCCATGGGCGATGTGCTGGAGATTGAAGTCGCGCCCGCTTTGTCGCTTGCGGTGCAAGGGCCCTTCGCCAAGGGGCTGGAAGGCGAAGGCGACAATCTGGTGCTGCGGGCGGCGCGCGCCTTAAATTCTCAGGGCGCGAAGCTGACCCTGACCAAAAACCTGCCGGTGGCGTCGGGGATCGGCGGCGGCTCGGCCGATGCCGCCGCGGCGCTGCGCGGCCTGTGCCGGCTGTGGAATCTGGACGAGGCGGGCTTGCGGGATATCGCGGCCGGCCTGGGTTCCGACATTCCCGCCTGTGTCCTGTCGGCTCCCTGCTTCATGGAAGGGCGCGGCGAAATCCTGCGTCCCTTATTGTCTCTGCCGCGCATGCCGGTGCTGTTGGTCAATCCAGGTGTGGCGGTGCCGACCAAGGATGTGTTCGCCGCCCTGCAGAGCCGCAGCGGTGCGGAAATGGTCCTGCCGCAGGGGCGCTTCAACGACACCGCCGATTTGCTGCGCTTTCTGGAAACCACCCGCAACGATCTGGAAGAACCGGCGCGCGGCCTGCAACCGGTAATCGGCGAGGTGCTTGCGGCGTTGGCTGCGCTTCCCGGTGCGCTTCTGGCGCGCATGTCCGGCAGTGGTGCCACCTGTTTTGCCATTTTCGCCGACGACGGTTGCTGCGCGCGCGCGGCGGAGAAATTGAAACGGGCCCAGCCCAATTGGTGGATCGCGCCGACCTTTGTGCCGGAAAGCGGGATCGTCCATGACGATGTGGGGCAGGAGATCGGCCCCACCGCGGACGGCCTCTAGGCTAATAGGCCCGCTCGACGCAGAAATCGGCTATATCCGCCAGGGCATGCTTGATCTCGCTGTCCGGCATCACCGTCAGCGCCTGCTTGGCGATATCGGCATAGGCGCGCGCCCGGTTCATGGTTTCCTGCATCGCGCCGGTCTGCTCGATCAGGGTGATGGCGCGGTCCAGGTCGCTTTCGGTCTGGTTGCCGGTTTCGATCACGCGTTTCCAGAAAGGACGGTCGGCATCGGCCGATCGCGCATGGGCCAGGATCAGGGGCAGGGTCATCTTGGCTTCGCGGAAATCGTCACCCACCGTCTTGCCCATCAAGGCTTGGCGTCCCGAATAATCCAGCGCATCGTCCACCAGCTGAAAGGCGATGCCGAGATTTTCGCCATAGGCACGCAGGCCGGAAACAAAATCGCCGCCCTGGCCCGACAGCAACGCGCCGGACTCCGCCGCCGCCGCAAACAAGGCCGCGGTCTTGGCCGACACCACACTGAGATAATGCTGCTCGGTCACCGACAGGTTGTTGGAGGATTTCAGCTGCATCACTTCGCCTTCGGCGATGATCGCCGAGGCGCCGGCCAATATGTCGAGCACCGCCAGATTGTCAGTCTCCACCATCAGCTGGAAGGCGCGGCTGAACAGGAAGTCGCCCACCAGCACGCTGGGCTTGTTCCCCCACATCAGGTTGGCGGAAACCTTGCCCCGGCGCAGGGCGCTTTCGTCCACCACATCGTCATGCAGCAGGGTAGCGGTATGGATGAACTCCACGGCCGCCGCGAGCCTTATATGATGATCGCCGGCATAGCCGCCCGCCTGTGCCGCCGCCAAAGTCAGCATCGGCCGCAGCCGCTTGCCGCCGGAATCGATTAAATGCTTGGCCAGGTCGGGGATCAGCGCCACACCGGATGTCATGCGGGCATGGATCAACTTGTCCGTGGCCGCCATGTCGGCGGCGATCAGGGCATGCAGCCGCTCGACCGGAGAAATACCGGTGTCGGCCTTCGGCACATAATCTCGAACGTCTGCTGGCCCACCCATTTGCAGCAGAATACCGGACCCCAGCACGCCCGCCAAGCGGCCCCCAGGGGGCCGGTGGCGACAGAAAGGCGCGGTCTGGCTATAAGGACGATATGCGCGCCGTGCTGAAAACCACCGATCCAGTGGTGCTGAATTTTGCCGCTCATCTGTTGTCCGAGGAGGGCATCAAATCGGTCGTGTTTGATGCCCATGCCAGCGTCATGGACGGAAGTATGGGGTTCCTGCCACGCCGCCTGATGGTGGTTGACGAGGATTTCGCCCGGGCCGACCAGCTGCTGCGCGACACTATTCCTGAGGCCATGTGACAGACACGTTTTTAGATGGCCGCGTGAAGGCTGCCCAAACGGAAAGCGGTTTCCGCTCCGGCCTGGATGCAGTGATGCTGGCCGCTGCGGTGCCTGCCATGGCGGGCCAGACGGCGTTGGAGTTGGGCGCGGGCAGCGGCGCGGCCAGTCTTTGTCTAACCGCGCGTGTCGGGGGCATCCGCATCACCGGGGTGGAGCGCGATGTGGCGCTGGCCGCCCTGGCTCAGGACAATGCCGCTGCCAATGACGCCCACTGTACCTTCCTTGCCGCCGACATCTTCGCCTTGCCGCTAGAACTGAAGCGCGATTTCGATCATGTCTTCGCCAATCCGCCCTTTCACGGCGAGGGCCAGGCTTCGCCCGACGCGGCGCGCGCCGCCGCGCTGATGGACGATGGCCGGTTGAGCGATTGGTTGAAGCTGGGCCTACAACGTACGGTTTCCGGCGGCTTTTTCACCGCCATCCTGCGGGCCGACCGGCTGAATGAGGCGCTGGGCGCGCTGCCGGACCGCGGGCTCTGCGCCTTCCCGCTCTGGCCCCGCCAAAACGAGGCCGCCAAACGGGTGATCGTCCAGGTCCGCAAGGGATCGAACGCGCCGTTCGCGCTGCTGTCCGGGCTGGTCCTGCACCAGAAGGACGGCGCCTGGACCCCTGAGGCCGACGCAGTGCTGCGGCGCGGCAATGCGCTTGCCCTGTCAGGAGCCCGTCTGTAGGTTCCGCCCCACTCCAATCAGGCGAGAATCGGTGGCCAAAGCCCGCACTTTTCAGGACCTTATTCTCACCCTGCAGAATTATTGGGCGGCTCAGGGTTGCCTGATCCTGCAGCCCTATGACGACCAGATGGGAGCAGGGACTTTTCACCCCGCCACCACCTTGCGGGCCTTGGGGCCGCGTCCCTGGAATGCCGCCTTTGTCCAGCCTTCGCGCCGTCCGTCCGACGGCCGCTATGGCGAGAACCCCAACCGCCTCCAGCATTACTATCAGTATCAGGTGATCCTGAAGCCGGCGCCGGAGAATGTGCAGGAACTGTATCTGGGTTCGATCCGCGCCATCGGGCTTGACCCCAATCTGCACGACATCCGCTTTGTCGAGGACGATTGGGAAAGCCCCACCCTGGGCGCCGCCGGGCTGGGCTGGGAAGTGTGGTGCGACGGGATGGAGATCACCCAGTTCACCTATTTCCAGCAGGTGGGCGGCATCGAATGCGATCCGGTCTGCGCCGAGATCACTTACGGCCTCGAGCGCCTGGCCATGTATGTGCAGGATGTCGAGTTCGTCTATGACCTGAAATTCAACGACCAGTTCCGCTACGGCGAAGTGTTTCACCAGAATGAGCAGGAGTTTTCCGCTTACAATTTCGAGCGCGCCGATACCGAGATTCTGTTCCGGCATTTCCAGGACGCCGAGAAACAGTGCCGTGAGCTTTTGACCGGCCCCGCGAGCGGAGGCGAGCAAAATAAAAAAGCACTGCCGCTGCCCGCCTATGATCAGTGCATCAAGGCCAGCCATGCCTTCAATCTGCTGGATGCGCGCGGGGTGATTTCGGTGACGGAGCGCGCCGCCTATATCGGGCGGGTGCGCGCCCTGGCCCAGGCCTGTTGCGAGGCCTGGCTGCAGACCCCGATGGGCGAATACAGGCCGCGCTTTGCCGACAAGGATGCCGGCTGATGCCCGATCTGTTGCTGGAATTGTTCAGCGAGGAAATTCCCGCCCGCATGCAGGCGGGCGCGGCGCGCGACCTGGAACGGCTGATGGTCGGTGCCTTGACCGATCGCGGCTATCTGTTCGAAGGCATCAAGGCCTTTGCCGGGCCGCGGCGGCTGACGCTTGCCATCGCCGGTCTGCCCGCCAAGCAGAGCGATGTGCGCGAGGAATTGAAAGGTCCCAAGACCGATGCGCCGCAGGCGGCGCTGGACGGATTTTTGAAAAAGACCGGCTTGAGCAAGGATCAGCTCAAGGTCGAAAAGACCGCCAAGGGCGATGTCTATATGGCGGTGGTGGAGCGCAAGGGCCGCGAGACACCCCATGTGCTGGCCGAGATCATTCCCGAAGCGATGGCCAAGCTGCCCTGGCCCAAGTCCATGCGCTGGAAGCCGGGCCTGGCGGTGCGCTGGGTGCGGCCGCTGCATTCCATCCTCTGCACCTTTGATGGCGAGCTGGTGCCGTTCAGTTTCGCGGGCGTTTCCAGCGGGACGCATACGCGCGGCCACCGCTTCTTGTCGGAAGGCAAAATCGAGGCGAAACGCTTTGACGATTATGCTCAGAAGTTGAAAGCCGCTCATGTGGTGCTGGAGGCCGAGGAACGTGCCGCCATCATCTTTGAAGGCATCAAGCAGGCGGCCTTTGTTCATGGGCTGGAAATGATCCCGGATGAGGGGCTGCTGGCCGAAGTCTGCGGGTTGGCGGAATGGCCGGTAGTCTATGTCGGCACCATCCAGAATGAGTTCATGGATGTGCCGGCGGAGATCCTGCAGACCTCGATGCGGACGCATCAGAAGTATTTCAGTTTGCGCGATCCCAAGACCGGCAAGATGGCGAACCGTTTCGCTCTGGTTGCCAACATGATCGCCAAGGACGGCGGCAAGGAGATTGTGGCGGGCAACGAGCGCGTGCTGCGGGCGCGGCTGTCGGACGCCAAATTCTTCTGGGATGAGGACCGCAAGCATTCCCTGGGAAGCCGGGTCGAGAAGCTCAAGGGCATTGTCTTCCATGCCAAACTGGGCACCCAGTTTGAGCGCGTAGAGCGTATTGAGAAACTGGCGGGCGAAATCGCCGGGAAGATCGGCGCCGATATGGAGAAATCCAAACGCGCCGCGCGCCTGGCCAAGGCCGACCTGACGACGGGTGTGGTTGGTGAATTCCCTGAACTGCAAGGCGTGATGGGCCGCTACTATGCGCTTCACGACAAGGAAGATGCTGCGGTGGCCGACGCTGTGCGCGATCACTACAAGCCGGTCGGTCCCAGTGATGCTGCTCCGGCCGACAAAGTCTCCATCGCGGTGGCGCTGGCCGACAAGCTCGATGCGTTGACCAGCTTTTTCGCAGCAGGGGAAAAGCCCACAGGCTCCGGAGACCCATTTGCCCTGCGCCGCGCGGCGCTTGGCATTATTCGCATTCTTCTGGAAAACAAGGTGCGTTATCCGTTGAAGCTGGAAAGTGATTTGCTTTCCTTCTTCGCCGACCGCCTCAAGGTCGCGATCAAGGAAAAAGGCGTCCGCCACGACCTGATTGATGCGGTATTTAGTCTGGGCAACGAAGACGATCTGGTGCGGCTGGTGGCGCGGGTCGAGGCGCTGCAAGGCTTCCTGAAGTCCGATGATGGCGCCAATCTGCTGGCAGGTTACAAGCGCGCCGCCAATATCCTGAAGGCCGAGGAAAAGAAGGACGGCAAAACCTTCATCAGCGAAGTCAGCGAAAAGCTGCTTACCGAACAGGCAGAGAAGTCTCTATTTGCGGCCCTCACCAAGGCCCGCGCTGCGATTACCGCCGCTTTGGCGAAGGAAGATTTTGTCGCAGCCATGCAACAGATGGCCTCCTTGCGGGTTCCCGTTGATTCCTTCTTCGAAGACGTGAAGGTGAACGCCGACGACAGAAGCGTACGCGAGAACCGGTTGAGCCTGCTGGCATCGTTGCGTGCGACACTGCATCAGGTTGCCGACTTTTCCAGGATCGAAGGATAGTTCTCGATGTCATGGTCCGCATTTGCGGACAGGGCAATTATGTCTGCGACGATAGGTGAGCAATGACAAAATGGGTTTACGCATTCGGTGATGGCAAGGCCGAAGGCAAGGCCGACATGCGCAACCTGCTGGGCGGCAAGGGCGCCAACCTGGCCGAGATGAGCAATCTTGGCCTGCCGGTGCCGCCGGGCCTGACCATCACCACCGAGGTCTGCACCTATTACTATGCCAACAAGCAAAGCTATCCGCCGGAACTGAAGGATCAGGTCGGCACGGCGCTGCGCGAGATCGGCTATCAGGCCAAGGGCAATTTCGGCGATCCCGACAAGCCGCTGCTGCTTAGCGTGCGGTCCGGGGCGCGGGTTTCGATGCCCGGCATGATGGATACGGTGCTCAATCTGGGCCTCAACGCCGCCACCGCCGAGGGCCTGGCCAGGCTCACCGGCGATGCCCGCTTTGCCTATGACAGCTATCGCCGCTTCATCCAGATGTATTCCGACGTGGTGCTGGGGGTGGATCATTCCGCCTTCGAGGAAATACTGGATGACGAAAAAGACAAGAAGGGCATCGAACAGGATACCGACCTGGACGCCGACGACCTCAAGCGCATCGCCGCGCTCTACAAGGCGCGGGTGGAAAAGGAATTGGGCAAGCCCTTTCCCGAAGATGTGCAGGAACAGCTTTGGGGCGCCATCGGCGCGGTGTTCGGAAGCTGGCACAGCCCGCGCGCCAACACCTATCGCAGGCTGAACAATATCCCTGAGGACTGGGGCACCGCGGTGACGGTGCAGGCCATGGTGTTCGGCAATCGCGGCGAGACTTCGGCCACCGGCGTCGCCTTCACCCGCGATCCCGCGACCGGCGAAAAGCTGCTGTATGGCGAATTCCTGGTCAATGCCCAGGGCGAAGACGTGGTGGCGGGCATCCGTACCCCGCAGCCGATCTCCAAGATCGTGCGCGAGCGACAGGGCGGCAAGAAAGCCTCCATGCAGGAGGCGATGCCCAAGGCGTATGAGGAACTGGCGGCCATCGGCGAACGGCTGGAACAGCATTACCGCGACATGCAGGACGTGGAATTCACGGTGCAGGAAGGCAAGCTGTTCATGCTGCAGACCCGCGCCGGCAAGCGCACGGCGGAAGCCGCCCTGAAGGCGGCG
>Ga0068871_100000296_pt1 | contig 34815 bp, 30 predicted proteins | sample KBSMisM72_FD_72750 | JGI IMG/M metagenome (GOLD analysis project Ga0068871, IMG submission 72750) | Miscanthus rhizosphere microbial communities from Kellogg Biological Station, Michigan, USA - KBS Miscanthus M7-2 | ecosystem: Host-associated > Plants > Roots > Rhizosphere > Soil ...
AAAAAGCCATCCATCGTGATCGCTATATTCCAGACGGCTGGTTCCAATGCTCATGCGATGATCAAAGACTGCGAAAAAACGCTGGAGGAAGCATCAAAAAGGTTTCCTTCGGGTATCGAATACAATACGATCTTTACCGCCAACCAGTTTTTGGATGTATCGATCGAAAAAGTAGTAGAAACTTTGATCGAGGCCTTTATTTTGGTTTCCATTGTTGTATTTATCTTTTTGCAGGATATCCGCTCCACACTCATTCCTGCTATTGCAGTACCGGTAGCAATTGTAGGCACCTTTTTCTTTTTGCAGTTGTTTGGCTTCACCATTAACCTGCTTACCTTGTTCGCCCTCGTGCTTGCCATTGGTATCGTAGTAGATGACGCTATCGTGGTGGTCGAAGCGGTACACTCCAAACTGGATCAGCATGTACCTACCGCCAGGGCAGCAACATTGGAAGCCATGAGCGAAATAAGCGGCGCTGTGGTATCCATCACCCTGGTAATGGCGGCGGTATTTATCCCGGTGACTTTTATAAATGGCTCGGTTGGGGTATTCTATAAACAGTTTGGATTGACGCTGGCAGTTGCTATTTTGATATCGGCACTGAACGCCTTGACGCTCAGCCCGGCATTGTGTGCTTTGCTATTAAAGCCTCACCATGAGAATAAGTTGCGTAAAGGATTCCTACAAAGATTTTACGCAGCTTTTAATGCTGCTTTTGAGGCGACGACAAAGAAATATAAACGGGCGGTCTTATTCTTATCCCGCAGAAAATGGATCGCCGTAATGGCCGTGCTGGTTTTTATGGCCTTGTTTGCCTTTTTGATCAAGGTTACACCTTCGGGCTTCGTTCCTAACGAAGATCAGAGCTTTATTATGGCCGACATCAGTCTGCCGCCTGCATCATCACTGGAGCGCACTCAAAACATTGCAGACCAGGTGGTAACGATATCAAGGCAGCAGCCCGAAATGAACTCCGTGGTAGAGATCGCAGGGTCGGGCATTATGAGTGGAGGCAACGGCGGTTCTTACGGTGCGCTATTTATGAACCTGAAGCCCTGGGAAGAGCGGCCGGGCGCTGAGCACAGTGTCGACGCGGTTATCGGTCACCTGTTCGCTGCAACATCGGGCATTAAAGGAGCAAATCTTTTCTTCATCGCTCCGCCTACTTTGGAAGGTTTCGGCAATACCAGCGGGTTCGAGTTCCAGGTTCAGGATCATACCGGCGGAGATATCGCCCATTTCAGCGAGGTTACCAATAATTTTTTGGCGGAGTTGAATAAACGCCCGGAAGTTCAATACGCCACCAGCTTTTTTAATATCAATTTCCCGCAATATCAGGTGGATGTTAACGTGGCTAAATGTAAGGAAGCAAATATATCGCCGGCTACGGTGCTTAATACGTTACAGGGATATTTTGGCGGCCTTTATGCTTCCAACTTTAATCAGTTCGGCAAACAATACAGGGTGATGATACAGGCCGACGCTGCTTATCGCGGTACGGTTCAAAGTTTGGATAAGATATACGTGCGCAATACCAATAATGTAATGGCGCCTGTTACCGAATTCGTTACGCTTAAGCGGGTATACGGCCCTGAATTCATCAACCGTTTTAACCTCTTTACGTCGATAGCTGTTTCAGGAGCGCCAAAGCCGGGTTATAGCTCCGGGGATGCAATCAAGGCCATACAGGAAGTTGCTGCTAAAAACCTTCCGGTTGGATACGGGTTTGAATTCTCGGGATTAAGCAGGGAAGAACTATCCAGTGGGAACCAGACGCTTTTGATATTTGTATTATGCCTCGTGTTCGTCTATTTCCTTTTGAGCGCACAGTACGAAAGCTATATCCTGCCGCTCGCGGTACTTTTATCGTTGTCGATCGGACTTGCAGGGGCGTTTATTTTTGCCAACATCTTTGGTGTGCAGAATAACATTTATCTGCAGATCACTTTGATCATGCTCATTGGGTTGTTGGCCAAGAACGCCATCCTTATTGTAGAATTTGCGGTATCGAGAAGGCGTTCCGGGGAATCAATTGTTCAAGCGGCAATTGACGGCGCGCTTGCCCGTTTAAGGCCGATATTAATGACTTCCTTCGCGTTCATCTTCGGTATCATGCCTTTGATGGTGTCGACTGGTGCAGGCGCGGCAGGAAATAAATCAATCGGTACAGGTGCAGTCGGCGGCATGCTGATCGGTACAGTGTTCGGTGTGTTTGTAATACCGGTGTTGTTTATCATTTTCCAGAACATACAAGAAAAGATAAGCCGGAAGCCTGCTGTTGAGCCAGCTACAATTGATGTCGAATAACTTATAGAATTGAATTTTAATGACGACAACTACATTGCATAAATATTCATTGAACAAAGGGTTAACGCTGTTTGTGCTTGCGACGCTATTCTTCTGCTCCTGCGTGACCAAAAAATACCAGCAACCAGGAATGGCGGTTCATGGAGAGCTATATCGTTTTGCAAGTACGACGGATAGTACCACTATTGCGGCCTTACCCTATAAATCACTATTTGCGGATACCATACTTCAAGGATTAATCGCGGAAGGCCTGAAGGAAAATCTCGATCTCAAGGTTGCCATGCAACGGATGACCGAAGCAAGGGAAAACCTTCAGCAAAGCAAAGCGGCGTTACTACCTGATTTGAGTGCCGGTATTACTGCTACCCGATCTAAGCTATCGGCTGCGTCTCAGAATCTTCCACCAGAATTAGCAAACTCTTATCCATTAACAACAACATCTTACCAGGCTAACCTGAGCACAAGTTGGGAGGCTGATATATGGGGCAAGTTCAGAAGTTCGAAGAGAAGTTATCTGGCGAGCTTTCTGCAAAGTGATGCTGCCAGAAGGGTCATTTTAACCCAGCTTATTTCTGACATTGCAAGGAATTACTATAAACTTCTTGGGTATGATGAGCAGTTAAGGATAACTGAGCAAACAGTGAAGAACAGGCGGGAAGACGTTTCAACAATAAAGGCACTGAAAGAGAGCGGCCTCTCTAATGGTGCAGCGGTTGTGCAAAGTGAAGCCAACCGGGCATCGGTTGAACTGCTGATTCCCGATATCAAACGGAATATTAGGGAAACAGAAAATACCCTGAGTTTGCTATTAGGTCGCATACCGGGCGAAATCAGGAGAGGTTCATTGACTGAACAGCAACCTTATCAAAACCTTCAAACCGGAGTGCCTTCACAGCTAATGAGAAACAGGCCGGATGTTCAGCAAGCTGAATTTGCCTTCCGCGCTGCCTTTGAAAGTGTAAATGTGGCGAAGACCTATTTCTATCCTCAATTAACGATAACAGCACAAGGTGGTTTCTCCAACCTGACCATCAAAAACTTTTTCGACAATTCGATATTCTATAATATCGTAGGAGGCTTGACCCAACCTATTTTCAATAAGCGTCAAAATAAGACAAGGCTGCATGTTGCCCAGGCACAGCAACAAGAAGCATTTTATGCCTATCAAAAAGCCTTGCTTAACGCAGGGTCGGAGGTTTCAAACAGCCTATATAGCTATCAAACGGCGATTGAAAAGCAAACCACCCGTAAAGATCAAATCGCATCGCTTGAGAAGGCAGTTGATTTTACCAAAGAGCTGCTTCGCTATAGTTCGGCAACGAATTACACAGACGTCCTGACTTCGGAGCAATCGCTGTTGTCGGCCCAGCTTGATGGCGTTAATGACCGTTTACAACAATTGCAGGCAATAGTAGACCTTTATAAGGCCCTGGGTGGCGGATGGCAGTAGAATTTCCCTACGGATTACAAAAAAACAATATTAAAACGCCAAAACCCGGCAAATTTATTATTGCCGGGTTTTGGCGTTTTACACATCACCTTGAAAAGGCATGTAATTCAGCACTCATTAAATAGGAAAGCCGCGTACCAGATTTGCCAAAATTTCGATTTTAATCAAGTTAACACCATAATAAAACAGCATGCTATTGAAGCGTTGCAATTGATCCCTGAAATGACACAAGGGTTCCATTGCATATTTCCGTTTCTGATATATCAATTCAATGGGCTTATAGTTTAAATCAAAAAGGGCGTTTATAACTATTTAGATAAAAACTTATACGTTGTTGATGTATGGTAAACTTCCCCCGGCTTTACCTTTGTTGAAGGGAAAGAAGGTTCATTTGGTGAATCAGGAAAATGCTGTGTTTCAAGACAAAAAGCTGAACGATATGCATAGGAAGCGCCGCCTTTTCCGTCATGATCTTTACCAGTTAAGAAATTGCCGCTATAAAACTGCAGCCCTGGTTCAGTGGTATAAACTTCCATTTTTATCCCTGTTTTAGGGCTAACCACAGTGGCTACCGGCTTATTGGCTGTATTTTTATCAAGCACAAAATTGTGATCGTAACCTTTGCCATTTTTAAGCTGTTCATCTTGTTTATTAATGTCTGCCCCTATTGCCTTGGCGACTGTAAAATCAAATGGCGTATTTTTTACAGGCATCAGTTTGCCTGTTGGAATTAGTGTTGTGTCGATCGGAGTAATCGCAGCTGCGTTGATTTGCAACAAATGATCGGTAATAGTAGGGCTGCCGGCACCACTTAAATTAAAATAGGCATGATTAGTAAGATTAACAATAGTTGCTTTATCAGTTGTAGCCTGATAATCAATTTTAAGCGCATTATCATCAGTGACAGTGTAAATCACCTTAACAGCCAGGTTACCAGGATAACCTCCTTCATTATCTTTAGAAATATAAGAGATCTCAAGACTTTTTGGCGACAACAGCTTTGCATCCCAAACTTTTGCATAAAAACCATTGAAACCACCATGCAGTGTATTTACACCGTCGTTTATATCCAGCTGATAGTTTTTTCCATCAATTGCAAATTTTCCTTTTGCTATACGATTTCCATACCTGCCAATTAATGCCCCGAAAAAAGGTTCCTTAGGTTTTTGATAACTTTTTAGGCTGTCATAACCCAGCACAACATCGACAGGCTTTCCATCTTTATCAGGCGCGAGGATACTCACAACCCGGCCGCCATAATTAGTAATGGCCACCTGGAAATTATTACTGTTTTTCAGCACAAACAGGTCGACCTCCTTGCCTTGAGCATTTTGTTTAAAGCCATTTGAATCAGGTATCGCAACTGCTTTTACTACCGCCGAATCGGCGTTACCGTTTGACCCCTTATCAGTAGATGCCGAATGACATCCTGTAAACAACAGGCCAGCGCAGGCCAATGCAAGGAAAAACTTTTCAGAATTTGCTTTCATAATTTCTTTTTAGAATTAGTGTTAACAGATATCAGCTTTAGTCGCTAACGACGAACTGCTTCTGAGTTTTTATAAAATTTGGTTATTCGGTTTACTTCGGTCAGGCCGACTGCCGGGCCTGATTAAAAGCTAAAGTAAAGTAATTTAATTTTAATTGTAAAATAAACACTTAAGGTTTTTAATAATTATTAAAAAAAGCCAGTAAGGGTGTTTTTTAGCGCGAAATACTTCTCAAAAAAATTAGTATAGTGGCAAATTTATATTTGCTTACCTTTTATCGTTATAGCCCACTAATTAATGCAGAAATATCAGAAACAAAACCACCTCTTATCAGGCTAATTCCAGGCATTTATGAACTTTATTTCTAACCCGGATACATTTTATTCTTAGTAAACCCGGCAGTTCTTATCATTTTTTTAAATGTATTTCCTCAAAAATTTGCATTTGTAAAAAAATAAGTGTTGTTTTAACACGAATTATAAAGCCTACCAATCACCAATTCAATAAATCAAAATTAATATGATCGATCTAAAAATATTTGAAGTATGGTTCATTACCGGCAGCCAGGATCTTTATGGGGAAGAGACCTTGAAACAGGTTGCAGAACATTCGCAGCAAATAGCCAAAGGTATTGACAACTCGGGCAAGATACCGGTACGGGTAGTTTACAAACCTGTAGTAAAATCAACCGAAGAGATTTATGCCACTCTGCAGGAGGCCAATACCACTGAAAATTGCATCGGTATCATTACCTGGATGCATACCTTTTCTCCTGCTAAAATGTGGATCAGAGGCTTAAATATTTTGCAGAAACCTATGCTTCACCTCCATACCCAATTTAACCGCGATATCCCCTGGAGCTCAATTGATATGGATTTCATGAATCTGAATCAAAGTGCTCACGGTGATCGTGAGTTTGGCTTTATGGTTTCCAGAATGCGCAAAAGCCGCAAGGTGGTTGTCGGGCATTGGCAGGATCCGGAAGTAATCAAACAAATTGATGCCTGGTCACGGGCGGCAGCGGGCTGGCATGACTGGCAAGGCGCAAAATTTGCACGCTTCGGCGACAACATGCGCTTCGTAGCTGTTACTGAAGGAGATAAAGTGGAAGCCGAACTGCGATTTGGATATTCCGTTAACACTTATGGCGTTGGTGATCTTGTCGCAACGATCAATTCAGTTGCTGAATCTGAGATTGATGCCTTGATCACGGAATATGAAGCATTATATAACATGGATGCTTCGCTTAAAAAAGGCGGAGAAAAGCATGCTTCAGTTTACGAAGCTGCTAAAATAGAAGCCGGTTTGCGCAAATTTTTAAAAGATGGCGGCTTTAAGGGCTTTACAGATACTTTCGAAGATTTGCATGGGATGATACAATTGCCCGGAATTGCAGCTCAACGTTTAATGGCAGAAGGCTACGGTTTCGCAGGTGAGGGAGATTGGAAAACCGCTGCCCTTGTTCGTGCATTTAAAGTAATGGGAAGCGGCCTCGCCGGCGGCAACGCTTTTATGGAAGACTATACTTATCATTTTGACCCAAATAACGAGCTGGTACTGGGTTCCCACATGCTGGAAGTAGATTCATCGTTGGCAAATGGCAAAGCATCCCTTGAAGTTCACCCTCTTGGAATTGGCGGCAAGGCTGACCCAGCCCGATTGGTGTTCAATGTATCTGGCGGTCCGGCGCTGAACGCTTCCATCATCGATATGGGCAACCGCTTCCGCTTGCTTATTAATGAAGTCGAAGCTGTTGAACCTCAAAATGACCTGCCTCATCTGCCGGTTGCACGCGTACTATGGAAACCTTTGCCGGACATGAAAACCGGCTGCGCCGCCTGGATATATGGCGGAGGGGCGCATCACACCGCTTACAGCCAGAACCTGACCGCAGAACATTTACAGGATTTTGCGGATATGGCTGGCCTTGAGTTTTTACGGATAGGTAAAGACACCCGTATCGATCAGTTCCGCAATGAGATCCGCTGGAATGAAGCGGCTTACAAATAAGATCATTTCATGCAGGCCCGGAAAACGTTGATGGTAATAAGTTAAATTTTAAAAATGAAGTTTTTTATAGATACAGCAAATCTTGCTCAAATTAAAGAAGCCCATCAATTGGGCGTATTAGATGGCGTAACTACCAATCCTTCGCTTATGGCAAAGGAAGGCATTACTGGCCATGCCAATGTTATCAACCATTACAAAGCTATCTGTGACATCACAGAAGGTGATGTCAGTGCCGAAGTTATTGCCACCACTTATGATGAAATGGTAGTTGAAGGTGAAGCCCTTGCCAAATTACATGAACGCATTGTGGTTAAAGTACCTATGATAAAAGATGGCGTAAGAGCCATTAAATACTTTGCAGGAAAAGGCATAAAAACCAACTGCACGCTGATATTCTCAGCCGGTCAGGCTTTACTGGCTGCGAAAGCCGGTGCAACCTATGTATCACCGTTTATTGGTCGTTTGGACGATGTATCAACCGATGGGTTGACGCTGATAGAAGACATCAGGCTGATCTACGATAATTATGGTTATGAAACCCAAATTCTTGCAGCATCTGTACGGACCCCGATGCACATTGTGAACTGCGCCAAACTGGGCGCCGATGTGATTACTGCACCATTAAGGGCCATTACAGCATTGTTAAAACACCCGCTTACTGATAATGGTTTAGCACAGTTCCTGGCTGACCATGCAAAAGCAGCTGAAACCCAAAAATCCCTATAAAACCGCCATGAAAAAAGACATACAAGAATTAGAAAAGATAGCATCGCAGGTACGCAGGGATATTGTAAGAATGGTGCACGGCTGCCAATCCGGGCATCCGGGAGGCTCGTTAGGTTGCGCGGATTTTTTGGTGGCCCTGTATTTTGGCATTATGAAACATGATCCTGATTTTAATATGGATGGCGTCGGCGAAGATCTATTCTTTTTATCAAACGGGCACATTTCCCCGGTTTTCTACAGCGTGCTGGCCCACTCGGGTTACTTTGAGAAATCAGAAATGGCCACCTTCAGGAAATTGGGATCACGTTTGCAAGGTCACCCGACCACTCATGAACATTTGCCAGGTGTTCGCATTGCATCCGGCTCATTAGGGCAAGGGTTATCCGTTGCTATAGGCGCCGCTTTGGCCAAGAAATTAAACAACGACAAGAGCATGGTATTTACTTTACACGGAGACGGTGAACTCCAGGAAGGCCAGGTATGGGAAGCAGCCATGTTTGCACCCCATAACCGCGTTGATAATTTAATTGCGACCATTGATGTAAACGGCCAGCAGATAGACGGCCCTACCAGTGCTGTACTTTCGTTGGGTGACCTCCATGCAAAATGGGAAGCGTTTGGATGGGATGTTATGGAAATGCCCGGCAATAACATGGAGGGTATTGTTGATACCATCGAAGAAGCAAAAAGACGCAGCGGCAATGGAAAACCAATTGCGATTTTAATGCATACCAATATGGGACATGGCGTCGATTTTATGATGGGCAGCCATAAATGGCATGGTGTGGCTCCAAACGATGCACAATTAGAACTAGCCCTTGCCCAATTAGAAGAAACCCTTGGCGATTATTAATAAGGCACAAACAAATGAGAAAATACACTTACACAGAGAAGAAAGATACCCGCTCGGGCTTTGGTGCCGGTTTGCTTGAAGCAGCCAAACGAAATGACCAGGTGGTAGCCTTATGCGCCGACCTGATCGGCTCATTGAAAATGAACGATTTTATAAAAGAGTTCCCTGAACGGTTTTTCCAGATCGGCATAGCGGAAGCCAATATGATGGGCATTGCAGCAGGACTTACCATTGGCGGAAAGATTCCTTTTACCGGAACTTTTGCAAACTTTTCTACCGGCAGGGTTTATGACCAGATACGGCAATCAATTGCTTATTCGGGTAAAAATGTAAAGATATGCGCCTCGCACGCCGGCTTGACATTGGGTGAAGATGGCGCAACCCATCAGATACTCGAAGATATAGGCTTAATGAAAATGCTGCCCGGCATGACGGTAATAAACCCGTGCGATTACAACCAAACCAAAGCAGCAACTATTGCTATCGCTGATTATGAAGGTCCTGTTTACCTTCGTTTTGGCCGACCGGTGGTGCCGATATTCACACCAGCCGACCAGCAATTTGAAATTGGTAAAGCCTGGTTAATTAATGAAGGTACCGACGTCAGCATATTTGCTACCGGTCATTTGGTATGGGAGGCGATCATAGCCGGCGAAAAACTAGCCGAACAAGGTATCAGCGCCGAGATCATTAACATTCATACCATCAAACCTCTGGATGATGCAGCAGTACTCGCATCCGTGGCAAAAACCGGTTGCCTGGTTACAGCAGAAGAACACAATCGTTTGGGTGGCCTGGGCGACAGTATTGCCCAATTGATGGCTGTGAACAACCCATCACCGCAGGAATATGTTGCAGTAAACGATTCATTTGGCGAAAGCGGTACCCCTGAAGAATTAATGAAAAAGTATGGATTGGATAGCGATCATATTGTATCGGCAGCCATGCGTGCCATCGCAAGAAAGATGCCGGCACTTAAAGAGTCTTTCTAAGGACTGACATCAAGGCTCAATACGCTGATTGCGATTCATTAATTATCAACAAGTCCCTCCCTTTATAATTGGTATATTATGGCTATCCGGGCGCCCGCCCGGAAGCCATTTTCTATTGTTAAGGCATTTATTTACTTAACATTGTTACCCAATTTTGGATCAATGATCCCTGGCAGTAAAACGTATAATGCTGAGCGAATATGCAGGTGCAATATAGTGTTCGAGTTCTGCAAAAGAAATGCTTGTTGATGCGGGTGTGATATTTCCCGGCTGGACAATCGTATTCTTATCATCAGGGTTCCCCTTAAGGATTTTTACGGACGCTTTTTTTTCACTGATATTAAAATCGGTCAGAGCAATTTTTGCCGGTGCCGGGTTGGAACCCGCATTAACGATTTTAAGTATGATGTCTCCTGTTTTGTTATCTTTTACACAGGAAGCCGCCAATGTCGAATCTTTACCTGCTTTGTTATTGATAAACTCAATCTTATTAGGAATGTAAGTATCACCCTGGTTGGTTGAGAACAGTTGCTGCACATAGTAATTGACAGTTTGCACCATTGTTTTATTATCAAAATAAATGAGATTGGGATTCCAGGAAGTGTGGTTCAGGTTTGCAAGTAATGGTGCATATGAAGCCATTCTTACAATATCCCCATTTCTTTCTAAACTAGTCATGAAAGCAGCTTCTGAAAGGGCATTGGCCATAGTATTCCCCCAGGACGCATATTCGCCTATATACACTTGTGAGTTCTGTCTGCGATAGGTATCATAGCGATTATTGTTCCTTAGAAACCACTCCGGTTTTTCATAAAAGTGCTCATCCACAACGGGAACTGATAAGTTGTCGGCGAGGTTCCATCCCTGGTCATAATCTTTACCTGATGGCGACGGCCCAACTGTGCCTATAATTGTAATTTCGGGATGTTTCGCCCTTACTGCATCATATATCATTTTAAAACGTTCGCGAAACTGGTCAGTTTGTGCATCTTCATTTCCGATGCCGATATATTGTAAGTGAAACGGCTTAGGATGACCCGCAATAGTCCTTTTGGCGCCCCAGGTGGAAGTAACCGGACCATTTGCGTATTCGATCAGGTCCAATATATCTTGTATATAACCCCTCATATCAGCCATGGACAAGGCTTTCTGGCCAGTACTACCTATTGCCCAGGTTCCACCTGAGTTCTGGCAGCTTACGGCTGCGGCTACAACAGGCAATGGTTTCGCACCTATATCTTCACAAAACCTGAAATACTCGTAAAAACCAAGCCCGACACTTTGGTGGTACGACCATATATTTCGTTGTTGCTGCCGGTTTTCAACCGGACCTATGGTGTTTTTCCATCGATAAATATTATCGAGACCGTCACCATGCACAAGGCATCCGCCGGGAAAGCGCATAAATTTGGGATGAAGGTCTGCAATGGCCTGTGCAAGGTCAGCCCTTAGTCCGTTAGCTTCATTCTTAAAGGTATTTTGAGGGAATAATGAAACCTCATCAATTGCCAACTTGGATTTTTGTGTGGCCACAATGGTTAGTCTGGCCGAATCAGCATTCTGATTAGCTAAAATAACCCCTGAGTATTTTTTCCATTGTCTGCTTTGTGTTTCAAAAGAAAACGTCCCGTAGATGGCTCCTTTATTCCCGCGCAGTTGCACCTGCATGGGAATTGGTTTATCAGAAATTTGCCGTACATAAACGGAAAAGTTATAACGCTCTCCCGACTTTATGGTAATACCATCAAAACCCAAATTAGTAACCCCAACACCTTGCTGTCCCGGGTCGTCTATATTTAATACTACATAATGGGGATTATTGTGATTGACAGGGAGCCCTGATTCTACTGATATCGTACCATAGCCATACCCCTCGGTTGTATATTCCCAGCCAGTTAAAGGATTCCATCCCTTCCTATCACTTGCGCTATATTCAAACGAGCGGTTTTGAACAAGCTCTGCGTAGAGCCCGCCATCGGCAGCGTAGCTCAAATCTTCAAAGAAAACCCCGAATAGGTCCTTGCTGATGGGTTTACCGCTACTCTTAGCTTGAGTGTTTTGCGATAAACTTACAGGATGCGATCCCTGGGCGAATGCAATTACCGGTGCCCAAAAGGCAACAAGTATGATTGATTGAAAAAAAGTTTTGAATGACATGATGTTATAACCAAACGTAAAATTAAAACTCCAATATAGTATATATAATTTATTGTTATATTAACACTTAAAATATTAGTTTAAGTGTTAAATTATAAATTGAGATTAACTCCTTTATCGTTATTCTTTGGTTTAAGAAGCAATAAGCTAGCTATCAAGCCAATTCGAATGTCTAAAATATCGCCATGAATACAAAAATATATTTGCAAATAACAAAAATGTTACTTATTATTGTTAAATAAACACTTATTAAATAGAATTATCCCGACTTGATATTGATCTCAAACTGAGGGATAATTAATAAAGAAACCAATTATAGCATTGGCCAGGTTAGTTAATTAAATAACGTTCCGGGCAGAATCAGGAACGTTCTTTCACTTTAATTTTGATCAGATGGACAGAGAACAAAAATTACTGACGATTCGTATTTCCGGGGCTCATTTTTCAGCTTGCGCATTTGACCTGCGCCGAGAGGTTTTTATAAAGGACAGCTACCGGCGGGTGCCACATTCCAGAAAGGTTACCAGCGAGGTATCGATGAACAACTGGCGCCAGGTGATCGAATCAATGGAACCCGAAATTCTTAAGGATGTGAAGTTTTGCGCAGTTTCGGCCCCAAGTGCTGCATTATATGATAATGCCGATAATTGTTTTGGGGTTGCGAATTACAATGATTTGTTGCTGGACCAGGTATTCGCTGAAATCCTAAGTCTTCCTTATCAGGATGTAGATGTTTATTCAAATTCAACCTGTTTTCTGCGTGGTGCATTAGAGAGCGCACCAAATATAGGAGATGATTGTGTTGCAGGAATCGAAATTGGCTCAGACCTTGCACCGGCGCTAAGATATAATTTATCGATAGTTGATCTCAATAACTCCCCGGAATTCAAAAATTGTTTCCCGTTAGAAGAACTGACCACCAGGTCATTACTAAGACGATATTATGAACAGACCGGTATCAGCTTGCTAAATGCAGGTGACCTGATAAACTTGTACAACAAACATCCGACAGCAAAAAAAACAATGAAAGAGTTTTGTGAACAGTTAAGCTCCTTTTTTGCCAGTCTAAAGTTACTCTATCCGATCAAGACGCTCATTCTCGGCGGGGATTTTACTTACCCAACAGAATTGATGTACATGCTGCAACGAGCATTGGCCCCAGTTTCATTAAGAATTGTAAACAGATTGGATTTTATTACACATACCGGTACGTCATTGATGTTTAAGGAAAATCAAGACCAATTAGTGTCCCATTAAAAGCGTTAAGGACACAAACTTGAAAGCTATAAAAGCTTGGTTGATTAATAAATTACTGTCTTGTCACTACTAGCTTAAATCGGACAAAACAGGGTTCGAGAAGCTTCCCATACAGGCTAGCCACTGTGCGAAAGTAGAGTGGCTTTTTTGTTTTAGCTTGCAAGCAGTATGCTTTTTGTATTTTGGGCCGAATTATATCCCATGAAAACTTTAGCCGAATTTAAAGAATCATTGAATTTAGAGCACCCCGTTAGCGGACTGTCGGTGCAGTTAAAAAGCCTTTGGTATGATGGTAAAGGCGATTGGCATCAGGCACATGCCCAGGTTGATCTACTAAACGATCAGGCATCGGCGTGGGTACATGCCTACCTGCACCGCAAAGAAGGAGATATTTGGAATGCTGATTACTGGTATAGCAAGGCCCGGCAAAAACGACCGACCCTTTCTTTAGAAGAGGAGTGGGAACAGTTGGTATTACAATTTCTCGATTGAAGCTAATAAGTGCAGATCATCTCAAAAGGACTTCGGGAAACTTTCCCTTACTGGCCACTAGTTAACTAAAATCAACGCATTAATTCCGGATAATAACGCGCTATCAAATCCTGATCGGGTTTGCTCATCTGTTTTATCGGAACTGGTTTATCCTGCGGGCGCAGGCCTTTCTGGTTGATCTCATTTATCAAACTCCAGTTTTTTACCGGGTGTTGCGGATCAGGATCGAGCGGCTCTTTTGCGGGCGGGTCATAACGGGTGAGATCTATAACTGAATAAGGCGTCTCCATGTGCCAGTCGCGCAACAATGCCAGGCGGAATTCCTTGTTCATGAACCATTTTATTTCGAGGTTATTGTACGAATCTCCCAAACCTGAGCCACGCTCCTCGAACCTGTAGTTCCAGTGATCGTTATTTTTATACTGCGCGCGCCAGAGGTCTCCGTATTCGCCATAGGTGATAAAGTGCGTATCGGGCCAGCGTTTCTTTGTATCGGTCACCCACATTTCCAGGGCCCCGCAAATAAGGTCCTTGCCAAACTCGTGTACCAATTGAGCTTCCCAAATATTGGTTACCCAACCAAAACCATTCAACTCAAAGCCCTTGTCGAAATGGATGGATTGTGTATGCATCACCTCCCGGTGACCAAGCTCCAACCCCCAGCCTACATAGGTTTCTATTGGGCCAACACCCCTGCGACTGTTATAGCCGGTAATGTCGTGATCTGATGCACCGGCCCGCCTGGCGCAGATGAAATCCATTGTCCAGCCGTCCAGGTTAACGCAGTCAATAAAATCACCGTCATTTTGTGCCGGTTTGCAAAAGTGTTGCTTGGATGGATAGAAGGGATAGGATGGCGATCCATCTGCCCCGCCGCCATCAATGGCGTACTGGCTCCATATTACAGCATGTGCAGTATGAATGTTCTCTTTTTCCGCAAGGTATTGCAAGCTGTTGGCTGATAAAAAGCCTCCCATTATCGCCTTTGGGCGATAACCATTGCCTACAAAATTGGAGATGATCTGGATGGCCTCTGTCATTTCGCGGTTCACACGCTCACGGGGCAGGTACATGGCGGGAAAATAGCCGGGAAAGTAAGAAACCTCATCGCCGTATTTTTGCTGGCATTGCACCACATAGTCGCGTATCCCGGCGTAGTTTTTCCGTTTATCATCCAATGCGTTGAGGGTGAAACCCCAGGTGAGGCGGCCCTCCGGGTTGTTTTTTGCAAATGCTTCACGCATGGACCGTACACCATCAAGCGTGTGCCATTCCGACTCATCTCTTGGGTGCAGTTTAACATCGCGCGAAACCTCCCAGGGCGTGGTGCGGATCATGATGCAAAAAGTAACAAACCGGTTCCCGTTCAGCACCAGCGGACTTTGATTACCCGGCAAAAAAGCGTTTAATGGATTGATGCAGTGCGGAGCAGCCAGTAAGCTGGCGCCCGATATAGCTGAAGTTTTTATAAAATGACGTCTGTCCATTTATTTAACGGTTTTACCCTCCATCGCTGGGCCTTGGGAAGGCTTGAAAATACAAATATTAATTAGAAAACATTTTTTGTTTTTAGGATCATATAATCTTCATGCGTTCACGTTGACAACGCTCGTGAACACTTGCTATTCGCCACTTTTTTATTTGGGCAGAAAGTCGTATTTTGACTATTGATCACTGAATGAAAAACATCAGGATGAATTACAATATATCATTCCCGGAGATGAACCGGCTGGCTAGGCAAATCAAGTCAAAAAAGGCCAGCGTTTCCTTAAAACAAATGAAGGAACAGGCTGCGTTATTGAAAAGCACCAACGTCTCAAAAGTAAAGAAACAGTCGATTTGAACTACAGATTTCTTACTGAAAGCCCCCGCTGTCACCGCAACGTCTTTTCTTTATTACTTCCAGCAAACAATCCTCATTTCGGCTATTGCTAATTTTGCCGCACATGCTTCCTACATCTGCTATAACAACATCACAACCCAAAAATCAGCGGGTTTCAACCCTATTGGCGTTTGCTTTGTTGCCGCTGTCGGGGTTCGCTACCGACATTTATATCCCTTCATTACCCAATATGGGTGCCGATATGCATATCAGCAGCATACAGGTACAATTAACCCTCACGCTGTTCCTCATCAGCTACGGTACTTCCCAATTGTTTCTGGGGAGCGTTTTGGATTCATACGGACGGTACAAGTTTAGTATGGGTGCGTTGCTGGTGTTTATCCTGGCTAGTATCGTCATTGCCGTTACCCACAATATTTATGTGATCTATGCCATGCGGATCATCCATGGTATTACCGTGGCCATGATCGTTATAGCCAAACGGGCCTATTTTGTTGATGTATATGAGGGCTCGCAGTTAAAACATTACCTGAGCATGTTTACTATCATTTGGTCTGCAGGACCAATAGTGGCACCCTTTTTAGGCGGTTATTTTCAAAATACGTTCGGCTGGCAGTCAAACTTTTATTTCCTGGCGGCCATGGCATCGGTTATAGCTGTACTGGAGTTTTTATACAGCGGCGAGACTATCCGCTACCGCACACAATTCCACCTGAAAAAAATAGCTGCGGTGTATGCCGAAATGATCAAAGAGACCACGTTCAGCCTGGGGATCCTGATGCTGAGCTTTGCTTATTCCATGGTGATCATGTATAACATGACCGGTCCGTTTATTATCGAGCATCACTTTAAATTTACGCCGGTGGTTGCGGGCTATTGCTCGCTCATTTTGGGGTTGGCCTGGATGGCAGGCGGCTTTATTGGTAAGGCACTCATCAGCCGCCCGTTTTTTAGCAAGCTGTTTGTTAATATTTTGCTGCAACTCGCTGTGGTTGTTTTAATGATCCTCACCGCGAAATTTGCGAGCAATGTATATGTAATGGTATTCTTTGCTTTCCTGATACACGTAGGCGCCGGGTTTACTTATAATAATTATTTCACCTATTGTTTAGGCCGCTTCCCTAAAAACGCGGCAATGTCTGGCGGGTTTACCGGCGGTATGGTGTATGTGATCCTCTCGCTGCTCACTTACGTTGTAGTGGCTGTTATCCCTGCTAAAGATCAACTTAACCTGAGCTATAGTTATTTGGTGTTTATAGCACTATCGGTCGTGGTGATGTTGGTGTTGTTTAGGTTGAACAGGAAGTCGGCAAGTGTGATAATGGATTAGGCATGCATTTGCTTTTCCTGCATAAGGCGATAAATTACTGTCATCACTTTTATGATTATCGTTTTGAAACTTCCAACAACTAAGAACTTTCTATTCATCAATAGTACGCCTGAACCGGCGGAGTCGGCGGGGTGAGATTGAATGCAGATCATTCGATCAGTTTTGCTATTTGCTGTAATGGGATGGCATCGGCCAGTTCCAGTATTTGTGAATCCGTACAATCAGTTACTTTAAAAGTGAACAGCGCGCTTCCCAGGGGTATCTGCAGCTCATAGTTGTTTTTATCGCCGGTGCTTCCAACCTCTTTCTCCAGCCTTGCTTTGTAACCTTGCACCTTCACTACTTTATCCTTACCGTGACTCATCATCCCGAGCATTGGTGTATTCAATAGCGCATTGGTCATAGCGATCAGGGGGGAATTATCAATAATTGATATATCGGCGCTTTGCTGCGCCTGAGTGTAGGATCGGTGTATCGTCGCGCCTATAAATCCGACATTAGACGAAACGTTATCATCCTTGGCAGTGCTTTGCATTGCACCCAGTTTCGGTGGCAGCAACTTCAGCACTTCTTTACCTATGGTCAAATCGACTTCCTGCATTGCCTGCTGCAAAGCAAAATGCGTATCTTCCAGTTTGCCCGCGCTATAGGCAGTTTTAGCGGTCGCCATTGCCTTATTGAAATCCTGCGCCAGGCAAACATTTGCCGCGGCGACTGTTACGATCAAAAAGATAAAAGCTTTCATAATTATTTTTCCCCAAGCATCTTTTTTATACCATCTATATCAAAGGAATTGGCGGTGTTCATCACTTCCTGTTCGTTAGCGAAATTGATACATTCCCAAACGATCATAGAAGACTGACCCAGCGATACGATCAGCGTATAGCCGGTACTATCTTCATATTGGATAATGGCCTTGTTGCCTTTCACCTTGATCTGCTTAAAATTTTGCTTGTTATTGTTGGTCTCGACCATCGTAGCATTGGTGAAATACATCGCCGCCAGTCCTGCGTAAAGGCCGGCATTGCCGACAGTCATAGTGAGCTGCTTATCACCTTTATTTTTCCAAACCCGCTGGATGTTCAGGTTGCTCCAGCCCCATTGGGTACTCATAACAACATCCTTGGTCAAGTCAGCGTCCAGTCCATCGCTGGTCGTAGGCAATGACTTCAGGATTTGATTGCCCAATTGTATCTCCACGCCCATCAGCGCCTGCTGCAGGGCATAACGGGAGTCGCTGTATTTTTTCGCCGCATGCGCCGATTCCGCGTCCGCCATTTGCGCCTTTACATCCGGCGGGGGCGTATTGCTCAAACCGCCGCCGCCCTTGTTGACCGGTTTGCCGGAAGAAGACGTGGTACTACTGTTATCGGTCTTTTTATCAACGTTGTTATTGACAGCATCACTCACCTTGTTCTTGAGTTTTTTTAAAAGGCTCTGCGCAGAAGCGGTGTGAACAAACATAACCCCAATAAAGAAAAAGGAAAGATATAAGGTACGTTTCATGACATCACAATTACGTTACTATCAACATATTAAACTTAAAGATTTAAATCGGATTCCGCAAAGTTTATTGAAAAAAACGTAACAGGTATGTTACGTTTAAATGAGCCTGTTAAAGTCCCGACGGCCGGTTTAAGCGTGTAACTTAAACCGGCAAAGTTCACTGGGTTCGGCCTTCTCAAACAGCAAGTTGCTGGGCCAGTCCAATGAGCAAACCGTCAGCTGCGCGGAGATAACAAAGCCGGTAAGAATTTTCATATTGAGTTACTTCGCCAACCAGTTGGGCACCATGTTTTTCTTTAAGCCTTGCCACCAATTCATCAACATCTTCAACCGTAAACATCGCGCGCAGGTAGCCCAGCGCGTTCACCGGGGCTGTGCGATGATCTGAAACAATTGCCGGTCTGATAAATTGAGAAAGTTCCAGCCGGCAGTGGCCATCGGGAGTGACCATCATAGCGATTTCCACGCTTTGATCGCCAAGCCCCGTTACACGGCCCGCCCATTCACCTTCTATCATAGCCTTACCCTCAAGCTTCAGACCGATCTCCTGGAAAAATGAAATGGCTTTATCAAGGGATTCAACAACGATCCCCATATTGTCCATTCTTAATAATTTATTTTGCGCCATAATTATCGTTTTTATCAAAGGTAACAATACCAGTAAACCTCTTTCTCCGCCGTTTCAGGCATGCCGCATGAACCTGACCTTTCGCGATCTCACGTGTTTGGATACCCGGGTTATTTTCGCCCGGCCATTATCGGGCGCGACCGGTGCGGGATAGCCTTTGCCCGCGAGCGCAGCCAGCGTCACCAGGACATCCGTGTGGCCTTTTACCTTTGATGTAACCTTGCCTTTTTTGGCCCGTGCCAGTTTGCTGGCCGGCACATCGCCTTTCAATGGCACGGTGCTATCTGCCGCAGCTATTGGCCGGCCATGTGCATCGCGGTTCATTTCGGCGAGCGCAGCCTCCAGGTGCTTTTGTTCCTCAGCGCTTAATTGTTCATACTTAACATCGTAAGCGGCTAAAACCGCCTTTGCATTCTCCGGCGTATTCGTGCCGCGCTCATATACATCCCGGTAAATGCGCAAACCGCCGTCCTCAGCCACGATAGTTTCGTAACGAAGGTCGACCGGTACCTGCTTAGGCAGCTTCACCCCTTTCGTATGGCGCTTATGCTTTTCCAGTGACCGGATCGCCATCGCGGAAAGGTCAGACTGCCCTAAGCGCAGGATGAGGGGTACCAGATCGAGCACTTGCTTATTCGTCAACCCAACGCAGCCATGCGAGGCAAGATGGCCTATCTTCTCCAATGGCTTGCCGCCGTGGATGAGCGAAGGCATGCCGATAGGTATCTTGATAAGTCCAAGCGGGTTCAGCTTACTGGCCGCAGAAACCTTCCGGCCCGGCTCGAACCTGCCACGCACCCAGGGCTCATCCGGCGGCGTCCAGCTTGGATTAAAAATAACAGTATCCGCCCGGCGCATGCCAACCGGCAGCGGAAACTCAGGGTAACCGATACCTATTTTATAGGTCTTGATAAGCTGGCCTTTTTCAAACACATCCATCCGGAAAGCCGGAGCATTCACCACAATGCGTGTATCTTTCGGTACAAAATTCGGCCGCGTTGGCGCCAGGCCCTCCACCCCATTGCTGTAATGCTGATTGACCAACTGCAATAATTCCTGCGCCTTATGCGCACCAATCAGCGCCCTGATGCGCTGCCGGTAATGCTCAGCGGCCGACCTGGCCGACGCCGTATCGGGACTGCCATCCCTGCTTAATTCCCTAATAGAAGCGTGCGCGGCAGTTTTCAACTGGACGATCTTTGCAGCCGGCAAACGCAGTTTAGCTTTTAGTTCCTTAGCAAACCCCGGGTCATAAAATAAAGCGTCCAAAATAGGCAGCGTCAGTACCTGCAAACCGGCTGCCTTTGCAGTAGTATCCGCGGACCCGGATCTCGATGCCGATTTACCTGTATCGGTTAAAGGATCGGTTTTTGCTGTCGTGTCTGCCTGCTTTGCCGCCGATGACGATTGATCGGTATCAGCTGCGGGGTCAGTTCCCGCGGTTGTATCTGGCTGTTTTGACGCAGGCGATTGCTGCCGTACTGGTTTTTTTGGTTGCTTACAGGCGGCTATCCCTATTAAAAACACCAACGCAACACATTGGCAGCTCTTCTTAAAGTCCATTTATGGTAAACAGCCCATAGCAAAAATTGTTGACTTACACCCTGCTGGTCCGACGTCGGTAAAGTGTGCCGTTTGAACCAGCAAAGGGATTGTTTAGCAGCACCCCGATGCGCTATTATCTTTTCATTTGAAAAAGACTATCTTTCGCGTTATCTATTGAAATTAGTAAATCTTACTGCATAAAAAAGCCCTCCGGGATATTCGGGAAGCTTCATCTTTCTAACAGGCTTTCGTTATCTTGTCCAGGCGACACGCCCGCTGTGCGGGGGGTAGATGGGACACCGTTCATATTTACCCAAATTTACTTTATCTTTTCAATCAAAGGCTTTTTTCGCCGGCCCCATACCTGGCCCATGTGGGTGACTGGTATCGTGTCGCCGAATAATTTACCCCAGGGTTTCAGTTCATCTATGCGGTCAAATATGATCTTTAATACAGCTACAAAAGGAATAGACAAAAACATACCCGATATACCCCAAAGCGCATTCCCCAGGAGGATGACCACGATAGATACCAACGCATTGATCTGCACTTTGATGGATACTACACGCGGGAAAATGATGTTATTATCAATAAATTGGATGACCAGGTAAGCAACAACAATTCCAAGTTGAGTGGCGTAACCATCTTTGGTTATAGTTGCGATAATTACAGGTAAGGCAATGGCAATGATACCGCCGATATAAGGCAGCATGTTGAGTATACCGCCGATGAAGCCGAGCAGGATAGCATATTTAACTCCCAATATCATCAGGGCGACGGAATTGAGGGAAGAAACGATGATCATCTCGATCAGTAACCCGGCAATATAGGTTTGGATCGCCGATTTGGTTTCCTTCAAAATTTCGCTTACCCGCTGGGAATACTTTTCCTTAAATACCTCATAAACAAAATTAACGATAAGCGTTTTGTAATACAGCATCAGGAATATGTACACCGGGATGATAACAATAACGCTGATTGTACTGATGACGCTGCCTAAGGTTTGCCCTATAAGCGCAGGTGAGCTGTTCAGCGCTTGTTTAATTAAAGCCGCTTGTTTTGCTATGGGGAGTCCAAAATGGTGCTCAATAAAATGTCCCAGCACATCAATAAGCGAATTGAATTTCGACTTTAAAGTTGGTAGTTCCTGCCCAAATTGCGCAATCTGAAGTGTGAGGAAGTATAAAATACCACCTATTACCAGTATAGCAATCAGCAAAGTGACAATCACGGCAAGTACCTTTGAAAGCTTACGCTGCAGCCAGGTACATAAAGGATTTAACAGGACAGCAAATAAAATAGCGAAAGAAAACGGCACCAAAATGTCGCCGAGGGTGAAAAGGATATAGGTGATTAAAACCAGGCCGAAAAGAGTAACCGTTGCCTGCAGATAAAAAGGATATTCTTTTGAAGCCATGGCTGGTTAAATTGGAATAAGGGCAATGTAATAATATTCCTTTCAATTTCGCAGTAATTCCTGATTCGGTAGCAATCTGCCGTATGTAGTACCGTTGCCCGTTTAAGCGTGAAGCTTGAATTGACTTGGTGATGGGGCTAGGCTTCATTTTGTAATATGCTTTCGTTAGCTTGTCTAAGTGATACGTTTGGACGGGCGGGGCGGATTATAATTTATTCATTTTAAAAAATTCAATTTCGCCAATTTTAGGTTCTGCGTTGTCTGCATAAATCGTCCAACTCAGTTCATTACCCGCGTCGGTAGAATATTCATTGATAGGGATGGATTTTAGCATTACCCGCATTCCCGGTAATATCGGTTCATACCTTGCAGGGCCGTATTGCGGTGGCTTTGCAATCAGCCCCTGGTAATAATGTTTAGCATTGGGCTCAACTAAATCTCTTACTTTATTATTAAGTTGAATTTGCACGGTATTTTGATTGTGCTGGTCATAGCCGTAACCCTTAATACATCTTTGAGGAAACGAAAGAACTACGTTAATATACTTTGCATAGATTTTGCCAACGTTTTCCGCATAAACATTCAGCCCGTATGAATATGGATGTTTTTCATCTAAAGCCCGTTTGCCTGTTGGATCTTGTTTTAAATTCTCTTGTTTGGTGATATCAAACCCAACTATAATTTCTGGATTTTTCTGCCTGCCCATAATATCCCTAATTTCATGGTCGAACAGCGGTTCAACCATGAAATTATGACGGCGGTAATAACGCTTATCTTCCGCCTGATGCGCAGTCTCACCTTTGGGAATCTCAAGAATATATATGACTTGATTCTGATTTTCCGGTATTGTGATCACGTGAATTTTCAGGCCATGAATGCGAGGGCGAATTTTAGAATTAAGAATATTTTCAAGCCATTCCTTATTGATGCTTTTACGGTCTATTGGATCGAGTTTACCTGGAAGATGCCTATTAGTTTGATCTTCGGAGATACCGTAAATAAGCACACCACCATTTGAATTTGCCAATGACGATACGTCTTTGCTGATCTCCATTATTTTTTTGTCGTCGTTCTGTAAAGCGGGCGCGGCCTTATATTCTAATTCTGGATTTTCTTCGACGGCATTTATGATAAGTTGATTTAGGTAATTCAGGTCAAACATAATTTTAATTGATTTTTTTTGAAAACATGCCTTAATACAGTTAATTTAAATTAAGTGCGCCTTTAAACCAAATGATAGCAGCTCGCCCTTCGGTGACCAATAATTCCGTTTTTTCTCGCGAATGCCTGATTGCATTTCGCAAATTGCTTAATTGGGTAGAGTATCTTTCCAGGTTGCCTTTGTGATTAAAGTATTTTTCAAACAGAGGCCAATATGATTTATTTACCATCATCGTGCTGTATTCCATGAAATCAAAAAATTGCAGGCTCTGTTCTAAGGTTTCAAACTTGCTTTTGTCGGTGCCAGGGTGATCCCTTAAAAATTTGTTCATCCTTTCTTTCACTTTATCCTGCAAGGGAGCCTGTACAATATGTTTAAATTTGTGTGGGTTTATATTTGCTGTTATTTCCTTATTGATCAAATGCCTTAACGTTTGTTCTATCTGATCAATGGTCTTGTCCAATTCGATAAAATTTTCGACAACTGTTTTGACCTTTTTTTCCCGGGCTTCAATAGCGATTTTTTGAAGGTATCCTATATAAGATTTGGTTAGCGAGCGAGGCTCGCCATTATGTGAGTATAAATTGTCTACCTGAAATGAGATTGGTAATTCAAGATTATCAAACTGCAGTTCTACAAAGATATCTTGACTTTGAATTTTAGGCCTTGCATTTATTAAATGACTAAGATCGATTTGCTGAAGCAAATCAGATTGCCATTTCATATTCATGATATTGAAACAAAAAGTATTATAAATGAGTTTGGTGTCCTCTGTCTTGAAAATGATCAAATTGAAAGTAGGATATTTATGATGTTTATTTTGCTCTATACTTCTTGAAATGATAAAAACATCAGGATTTGTCGAAAGCTGCTTGCCATCAGAAACATGATTAATCCCATATCCCCAGAATCCATTGCCAAATAAGTTATACTGTGTGTCGAAGCTTTGGATTTGCTGTTCGAAATATTGCCAGTGCGTAACAACTGTATGCAACATAGTCCCACCAAAATCGATGGCTTTTGCATATTCGTGCATGCGAAATCGTAATTTATTGTACATATCATCTTTTGACATAATTGGCAGCTGCGGTGCTTTCATGAATTATCGCTAAAATTTGATTTTATTGGAATATGCATTTTATAAAATATAAATCTACAAAAAAGCCCGTTTGATGCCGGACTTGATATTCATCAATGTTCAAATACTGGATTAAGAGTTCGGCTTCCATCTAGTAGATGCCTATAGGGGCAAAAGATGCTTGACAGCTGGAGGGAAATAGCGGATATACTATTATTTTTCCTACTTTAGTTCTTAACTTTAATCCTAATGCCTACCAGTCACGAGATTATAGAAACTTTTGGTGATGAGATTGACCTTCTCATACAAAAAATTCGTTATAAGAAGGATCGCTACGATTTGATGCGCTGGTTAGATAATTTCGATGATAAAGATAAAACAAGTGCACTAGATATTTTACATCGCTTAGTTTTTGTAGATGATGACCAGTTACATTTTGAAGCTGATGATTTGGTACGGCAAATCGAAATTTCCTCGCCTACCAATAGCATTTTTTATTTCTACCCGATTGCTAAATACGGTAAAAGCGCAACATTGGTTAGCTACTTCTTTCAACATTCGCCGAGGTTTGTGGCTTTACAAAATTCTCATCGTGCGTTTTTCTTAAATAATGAATACGAAGTCAATACAACAGTCGTATATGACGATACAGTTCTTGTATTTTTCGATGACTTTTTAGGTTCAGGTGGTTCATTTATTAAGAGCTATGAAAATCTTGCAGCAATATCATCCCCGAGGTTTCGTCTCAATCAACTACAGTTTGCAGCATCGATTTATCGCATGCCTGTCGCAGAGCAAAATATAAGGGAAGCTTACCCTCTCGTAAATTTTTTGGGTAACGTTCATCATAAACTTTTTGACCCAGATGTCAAGATGTTCGAATCGATTGACGAAATTTCAAGACAGAAAGCATTAGCTCTATCATATGCTGAGCGAAATAGCTTATTCATTAATAAAGAAGGCCCCCACCATTTAGGCTATCGTGACAGTGAAGCGCTAATAAGCTTCGCATACAAACCCCCGAATAATACTTTACCGATAATATGGGCAGCAAAAAAATCAGGATGGCGCGCTTTTTTACCTAGATATCAGTCCGAAATCTATAATAGTGTACGGGGCTACAAAAATAATTTATTGGCAGCGGCGGCAAAACTGGAATTTGGGTTGCCAAGAGAAGCGGGAGTCAAAAAACTCGAAAAGAAACGTTTAAATATGTTGCTCGTCCTTTCTATGATGAAACGAAAAACCTCTGTGCCATTAATTGCGGTGATTATCGGCATCAGTATTAAAGATCTAGAAGGGATATTTGACACAGCTATCGATCTAGGCTACTTAACTTCTACATTGACTATTACGGAAAAAGGTTTCGGTGCACTTAAAGAAGTGCAAAATATCGTAGATGAAATTAAAAATGATGAAAAAATAAAAAAACAAGTAAAGGATTATAATATTGAATATTTGTCAAGAACGGTCCCCGGGAAATGAAGTCTTTCACTAGTGAAACTAATGCTGTTGCATTAAGCTCGGCACCAATAGGTTTGGGCTCTACTGATGTCACTTTGAGCAGTGATGGGGTGGAAATAATATGGGATTTATCTATATATAGCGTAGTAGTTCCCCGCCCGCCGATTCAAGCGTGTCGCTTAAACCAGCGAGTGGGTCTACTTAAGTACAACTTCAATCTGCAATTATGTTTTGATTTGAAAAACATTATCTTTAGCCTGATCTATAGATTAATTCATGAACAAACGCCGCGTACTCATCATTGAAAACGATCAGGATATCCGTCAAATAGTTGATTATATCCTACAGGAGCAGGGTTTCGAGACGCTAAGCATTCCCGAGCCGGAGGACCTTTGGGAACTTCTGAGCTTTCGCGCCGATGTGATTCTGCTGGACGAATTTGTTAATAGCCAGCCGGGCCATCGTTTATGCAGAAAGATTAAAAACATCCCTGTGTTGGCAGCTACCCCCGTGATCATATTGTCTACTGCCAATGATATCGAACTTATTGTCAAGGAATGTGATGCTAATGATTATATCAGCAAACCTTTTGACATTGAACAGATGGTGGACAAAGTACTTCGCATAGTCAACCACCAATCGCTAACATTTGGAGACGCTGAGTGAATAAAACCCGCCGGGGTATATAAACGAAAAAAGTCTTAAGACTTTCGACTTAAGACTTTTGATTTCACCTATTCAATTCAGCAAAGAATTTATGGGGCGGTTAACTTAATATTCAGGGTATTATCCGTAGGAGGAAGGTCGGTCCAAAGCGTTGTGAGCGCCTGGTAACCAATCGGTGATATTTGAGCAAATGCATCAACCTTTGCCTGTTCTTCCGCTGATATTTTTTCATCGCCGTTTGTGTGTGCTATAAATGCATTTCTGAATGTTGGAGCGGAGGTGACTGCAAGTTGCGGCGTAAACAGAAATGGCGGCTGAGTTAACCTGTAGCTAAATATGCCATCAAGACGTGCCGAAAAAAAGTTGTTTGAATAATTGACAAAGTCAAGTCCGCCCGGAATACTGGCTGAAACAGATGTAATATACTTCGTCCTAACGTTAAGTTCTTTTTTCTTTACACTTAGGTCCACAATCCTGTAACATACTGGTGTATGTATAAGGGCACCTGTTTCTATATCATATAATCTCGTGGCGCCATTGCCCCGTAAAGCAATGTCATTTGCATGGTAGTGTCCTGTAAATATGATATTCATTCCCCATGCCCTTAAAGTATCGGCGTTAGCTTCCCAGTTATCTGTTACATAGTCGGGATCAAGTACGCTTTGCCCGGCATAGTGCTCAATCATGTTATGATGCATTAAACCCAAAACCATGATATTCTTCTGCCTCGCTATTTTCATTTGGTCATGTATCCATTGCATGGTTTGAGGCGTGATTTTTCCGGCAGTAACATCGCTGTCGGGTTTATTTTCTTTGTATTTGCAATCATCAATGCCAAGTATCCATAAACCAGGAGCAGCCTCGGATACATAGCTCAGGGAATTCGGATCTTTTGATAGTGCATGGGAAAAACCAAAGTCAGAATAGATTTGCCGGAACTCATCCGCACTAACGGAAGCAGTTGGGTATGCCTTATCCCCATCGTACCTATTAGCAAAGGGATTATTAATGTCATGATTACCCGGCACTACAAACACCTTAATATGTTCGCTTTCAAGCTCCCGGAATAAATGGGATACAGTTAAATGGCTGACCTTTTCCCCATCTTTGGTAATATCTCCTGCAACCAGCACGATATCAGGATGTTCGGCTTCGAGTTTTTCTAATACCTCTCTGAAAATAGGATCGCCGTATGGAATCATTTTCGGATCCCGGTTCATATAATCCGTTAAGGCTTTTCCGGTGTCCGCACCATTTTTGAGCAAGGACGGGTCAAGGTAATGAATGTCAGTAATTACAGCAATTTTCAAATGATTCCCGGACGATGATGATGTTGGTATCATATCTTTTTTGCAAGACGAAATGATAACCATTAGCGAGATAATGCATAATGCATGTTGTAAAAAGTAATGTTGATACTTTTTTGTAATTTTTGAGTCCATTTTAATAAGTTTTAAGTTTTACCTACTCTATTTGCCAGGTTTTCGGATATCCTGTTTGTAAACATTTACATATCAAACTTAGAGCTATCCGCCGGCGGTAAAAAATTGATAATTACGTGGTATTGAGATTTTTAAGCAATAATTAGCAGACTAAGGCCTATCGATAATTTATTGAAGTAATATTTGCAAATAGCCCCGGTAAGATGCAGCCCGGAATTGAATTCTGCCAAAATATTTTCCGGATCAGCGATTTTTGCCAATAATAATTTGTGCGATATGACTTTGGAAGCAGTCGCACACATACCGGTAATTCTTTTCGATCAGCAATGCTTTACTATCGGCGATTGATCTGGTAGAATGACCGGAGAAAGTTGAGGTGGGGCGGGGTATTGGTTGCTCTTTTCAGAAAATCATCTTCCAGTTGAAAATAGCCGGACACATCATTAGCTGCATGCTCATCAATTGCTTTAAAGCCCATTGACCAGTCTTCGAAACTGCGTTTTTTTTCATATCCGGAAGCGAGAAGCATCACATGATGATGGCGCTCGTCCCGCTGGATGCGGCCATATATCTCCCTGACATTCCGTTCACGTCCCTCTAGCAGCTGCACAAAACTTCCATCCATTTTGGCCAGAAAGCGGGTTTGCATATAGAGCAGCATTCCTGTGATACCAAATTGCGCATTAGTTCGCCTGGATTGTTCAAGCAAAATGTGAAGCTCCTCCTCAGGCATCAGCTTTGTAGCTGTGCTGATATAGATGAGATAAAAGACACTTCGCGATGGGACGGCTGGCATAATAGGGGTAACAAACGCACAAATATATTATTTGAAATGGCAATCCCATATTTTTGCTTCGTGTCGCTCGAACGTGCGATTCGGGTTTGTCGCGATCCACCCGTCATAATGTCGATTTCACACAGCACAAAGTCCTGAAATGCTATCGATATTTGTTTTGTCAATAAAAATCAAACTAAATCTAACAGCGATATGAAAACTTTATTCAAAACAAACAATCTCCTTAAATCAACGCTGCTGGCGGCATTCATTGCATTTTCAGCATTACAATCAAACGGGCAACCGCTTAAACCTGCTGCCAGCGGCTACGCACCTGTTAACGGCATCAAAGTTTATTACGAAGTATATGGCGAGGGCAAGCCTATTGTATTACTGCACGGCGCTTTTATGACCATTGAGGGAAACTGGAGCCAACTAATACCTGAATTATCAAAAACAAGAAAAGTAATTGCTATTGAAATGCAGGGACATGGGCACACACCATATTCGGACAGAAAATTAACGCATGCGGCTTTAGCGAGTGACGTGGAAAAAGTGATGGATTACCTGAAAGTTGATAGCGCGGACGTAGTAGGATATAGCATGGGCGGCTCTGTAGCTTATAAGTTTGCTATACAAAGCCCTAAACGGTTGAGGAAATTAGTGATCATTTCTTCTACTTATAAAAACAGCGGCTGGCTACCCGAAATAACAGCTGCTTTTAAATCATGGAAGCCTGAATTTTTTACAAATTCGCCATTGAAAACTACATACGATGCAGTAGCACCTGATAAAAATAACTGGACCAAGTTTATCAATCAAATGATTGCTTTTGCCCCCGAGCCATTTGACTTTGGTGATGGCAATATTGCCAAAATTTCTGCACCTGTATTGATCATAGCCGGCGACAATGACGGACTGGATAAGGTTGAACTGGCGAAAACCTATAAATTATTGGGAGGCGGTGTTGTTGCGGATATGGGACCAATGCCAAAATCGCAATTAGCCATTGTTCCTTCACAATCACATGTAAGCCTGATGATGCAGACAAGCACGATTTTGGGTTATCTAAATGGATTTTTAAAGTAACCGATAAAACAACTCCTCCCCTGGAATCAGGGGAGGCCGGGAGGGGTAAAATATGCGCCTGGTTTGACTGCCTAAAGTTCTACCCATTCTGTCGAAGCTGCGCTGGACATCTCTCCCTGAATGTAGGGAGAGCGCTTATTTACATTTAGTGTGACCGACAAAGAAAGATCAAATCAAAAAGCCCTCAGCTTTAAACTGAGGGCTTCCCATTTGAGCCGAATTGACAATCATCTATTACAAATAGCTCTTCAATTCCCTGTGAGCCCTGTCACTATGCCTAAGCCTCATCAAAGCTTTATCTTTAATCTGTCTTACACGTTCCCTTGTCAGGTTGTATTTTTCGCCTATCTCTTCAAGACTTAAAGGCTGCGAACCTCCTAATCCAAAAAAGAGTTCCACGATTTCTCTATCTCTTTTTTCGAGCATGGTAAGACTGCGCGAGATTTCGGTTCTTAGCGAATCGTCCATTACCTCTTTATCCGTGCCCGATCCGGGATTTTGCAACACATCTAACAGCGTATTTTCTTCCTCGCTGTTGAACGGCGCGTCGACAGATATGTGCCTGCCTGCACTCGCCAATGTTCCCGACACCTTTTCAACGGTTATCTCTAAAGTTTCAGCAATTTCTTCTACAGTGGCCGCCCTTTCCAAATGCTGTTCCAATTCAGACGATGCTTTGCTTATTTTGCTCAGGTCGCCTACTTTATTAGCCGGCAGGCGTACCATTCTTGCATGATCAGTAATAGCCTGCAGAATGGATTGGCGTATCCACCAAACAGCATACGAAATAAATTTAAAGCCTTTAGTTTCATCAAAGCGCTTTGCAGCCTTGATCAGTCCAAGATTACCTTCGTTGATCAGGTCGCCAAGGGTAAGCCCCGAGCTTTCATATTGTTTCGCAACCGAAACCACAAATCGCAGGTTCGCACTGGTCAGGCGTTCCAAAGCTGCCTGGTCGCCTTGTCTTATTTTTTGTGTTAAGATCACTTCCTCTTGCGCCGTCACCATCGGGATCTTTGCAATATCAGATAAATACTGTTGCAATGACGCAGATTCACGGTTCGTGATCGACTGACTTATTTTAAGTTGTCTCATTTATCAAAATACCTTTCTTAGTGAATGCTAAAGATTGTGTGCCTTAAAATGCGCGTGGTAATTCTTGCTTAACAAAGCGAAATAGCTCAAAGCTGATGCTGTCAAATGAAAGGAATCGCTACAAATCTTCAACGCACAAAGATACTCACAGACGCTCAAAAATTTGTCGGATGGATGTAAAGAAATAGCTGAAAATCAGGGCGAATTCAGAGGATTTAGATGCCCTATCTGCTCAAAGATTAAACAACACCTTCAGCAATACGATCCGCCCAGGCAGCCGGTAAGAATTGGCGATTAGCGTATTGGCCGACAGGTACAGTGCGTTATAGGTTTTCACATTGAGAAAATTCACAGCGCTCAACTCAAAATCTGTTTTCCATTTTTTGATCTTGAATTTTGCTGAAGCATCGGTAAAAAAATATTTCAGATCGGGGTTTCCCTGCTGGCGTGTGAAGTAATGCTCGCCGGCTAATTTGAATTGCAGTTCGTCGGTTGGGTTATAGAACACAGAGGCCTGCTGCTGCAATTGATCGATATGAAATGCCGAAGCCTCCACTGCCGAATGACTGTATGTCTGTATGCCTGAAGCTTTGTAGCTGAAATTTACTTTGTCGCTCACCTTGGTATCGGCACCAAATGTCAGTGTTTCTGTAACCGTATTAAAGGGCAGCAACGCATCGTTTTGTATCTGCACCGACCGGCTGCTTTGCCATTGAATGCCCGCGCTAAAAGTCGTCCGCAAAGCAAATGAATATTTACTGGTTGCAGCACTCAACGCCCATGAATCGGTGCTATTGGGATAAGGCAACATCACAACCTTCTGTATATTGTTGGTAATAACGCTCGATGCAATATTGTTGGCACTGGTATGGCTATAAAGCGCATTAACGCTAAAGAAAAACAAAGTAAGCGCCTTGCGATAATTGAAACCCACTCCGGCCTGCTGGCTTTGCCGCAAGGTCAGTTCGGGGCTATTAGCAGACAGCGAGCGATAGTCCCTTAGTATTTCTCCCTGGTAAATGTCTTCGATCGTACCAACCTGGTTGCGGTAACTATACATCAGGTTCAGGTAATTTTCCTGCCCAACCTGGTATTTCATTCTGAACTGCGGGTTAAAATACAAGCGGGTCAAGCTCCTGTTCAGCGCATAAGTAGTGTCCGAATAATTGATCTGCTGCAAAATAAGCGGAAGCGTCAGGTTGGCTTTGAGCTTATCGCCGGGAATATCATAAGCCAATTCAGTATACACCTTTTTCTTCATCCAGCTGAGATGATTAATAGCACTATCTGATTGCAGGTTGACGCTATTATTATTCTGAACAACACCCAGGTCCGATGTCAGCTTTTGCGACTGCACACTAAAACCTGCCCTGAAACTTTGTGTGACAACATTTCCCGGTATCTTAAATGAAATATAGTTGTTGGTATACCATGTTGGCACATTCACATTTTGGATCAATTGCGAATAAGGCACGCCGTGGTTAAACAGTGAGTCGTTATAATTAGGGTATATCGCCCGATTCTCCGGTTCGGTGGTATGGTTAAAATAAGAATAGGCTTGTATCACGTTATTGGACTTGAATGATTTGATCAGGTTAAACTCGTTAGAAAAATTCAATGCATTATCCCGGAGATTCTGTTCTACCATATTTCCATTGGTGGTGAGCACCGAATTCCAGGCCGAACGGCTACCATCCAGCAAAAGCGCATCATTCAGGTAGTACTTATCCTGGTTCACATTCAGGGTAAATTCCGCATGAAATATATCCGGCTTATATTGATTATGCTGCATTTCTGTATAATGTACCGTATCGCCCGGTAAAAAAACAGTAGTTTGCTGACTGTAATCCTGTTTTTGGATGTCGTGCAGGTAATAGGCATTCAATCTTAACTTAATCCCATTTTTAAGGTTCACCAGGTTGTTCAGGTTTAAGATGCCGCCCTGGTTAAACAAGTACCTGCTTTGAGCCAAAGCAGGTGTATTGATCGACCCAACAGAAAGCATAGCTGCAGGTACATTGTTGTCGATACGCTGCATGTAGTCGTTATAGTTGTGCGATGCCAGGTCATTACTCAAGTCATGGCCGATATTGTTACCATTCAGGTAATTGATCGCCTTATATTTATCCTTAAACATCATCGCGTTCAGCTCCGCATCATAATTGCCCGGCAAACCTGCGCCAATACTCTCCTGCCCCACCAGCTGCAGCTTGGCGCCTTTCTTGATCTTCAGGTTTAGGGCTACATCTTCACTCATTACTTTATTTTGCAGCGCTTTGATAGGTTGATCGTTCTGGAGCACCTGCACCTGGTCGACCACACCTTGCGGGATGGTGTTGGTGGCGATGTTGTATTTATCATCGAGCAGGTTATCCCCGCCGATATATACCGTACTGATGGGCTTATTGTTATAGCTGATCGTCCCGTCGGCAGCGACGGTTATGCCGGGTAGCTTTTTGATCACCTCGCCTATGGTCCTATCCTGCGGATTGGCGAAATCGGATACCTTATAATTAAGCGTGTCGCCATTTACACGCAGCACCGGCCTGCTGCTTTTGATCACCACAGCTTGCAGTTGGTTAACGGAAGTCTGCATTACAAAATCAACAGGCGCTGTGCCGGCAATGCTTTTCAGCTGGTTTTTATAGCCCATGCTCCGCACCTCAACCGCAAGGCTATCTATGTTTTGCCCCTGTGGAAGCGTAAGGGTATATGTTCCGTTATCAGCCGTTGTAGTGTAGGCCACAATGGCATTGCTTGCCTTATTTTTCAGGTTGACGGTGGCAAATGGTACAGCTTTACCCGTACTGTCTTTCACCGTCCCGTGGATGCTCCCCTGGGCAAAACAGAGTACAGAAAGTGCCATGCCGCATAGCAGCAGTATGAAGAATTTGATATGGTGCATGATTATTTTTCCTGTAATTCGATAGGGTTATTCAATATCGGCCGCGCCCCAACTTTCATATCTATATCAGGCTTGGGGCCGCCATTATTTTGTGCAGTTGCCTTCATCGTTTGCGCAAGAACGTTTGGATCTTTATGCATGGCGTTCTGCAGCCTGGTAAATTCTTTATCGGTAGTTTTAATGCCATTTGTTGGTACCTGGATGATGTTTGGATCAGCGCCATCGGCATCATCGTCCAATGGGGTTACTATCCTGCCATGCCGGTCCTTAATAGGTTTAGACGCTCCAAGTACAGCCTTTTCAACCCGGTCGAACTTGAAAACGACTTCTTTTTTTGCATCAAAAGCTTCGACGATTACACCGGGCAACCCGTTCAGTTTCCATGGACCAACGCGTACAGGCAAATCAGGACAAAACCAGGCTGTATAGTCACGCCCCTTGAAATGGCAGGTTGCCTTCTGGCAATGCAATTCGCCAAAGTCTGCCTTATCGCCACTGATGTGCCAGTTTATTACAGGCAGCACATCATTGATGATATATGAACTCATCATCACCTCTTTTCGCACCAGTTTCCTGTAGTTGATAAACTGGTAATACCCGGTGCCCGAGGCGGTGACTTTATGATCTAACCGTATATTGCCGTCGGCAGAATTGTTGATTGCCTCCTGCATCTGTCTCCGGTATAGCTCGTTTTGCAGCTGGCGGTCGTAGCTTCTGAAACTGCCTGATGCTTTTCCGACAAACAACACCATATTTTCGGTGTAGGGGTGCGCCCTGTTGTTGGTATCCTGCACATAGCTAAGTTTGTAGTGCACCAGTATTTGTGCAGTATCAGGCTTTTGTGCACAAACCACAATGGCCGGAAAGACTAACGTTATCATTATCATCAATACCCTTTTCATGACGGCAACCATTAGAAATTTACGATCGGTTTTATTTCTTTTCCGGCAATTCTATTGGATTATTAACCACCGGTGGTGGCCCCATTTTGATGTTTATCTGTACAGGGTCTGTACCGGCCGGCCTGTTAGCATTATGCATGGCCATCTGCGATTGCACAAAAGCATTAGGATCCTTGCGCATAGCTGCCTCCAGTTTGGTAAACTCCTTGTCGGTTGTTTTGATGCCATCTTTGG
>Ga0068871_100000302_pt1 | contig 34304 bp, 31 predicted proteins | sample KBSMisM72_FD_72750 | JGI IMG/M metagenome (GOLD analysis project Ga0068871, IMG submission 72750) | Miscanthus rhizosphere microbial communities from Kellogg Biological Station, Michigan, USA - KBS Miscanthus M7-2 | ecosystem: Host-associated > Plants > Roots > Rhizosphere > Soil ...
TATCCGCAAATGGAAAAGGTGCCTGCCAGCGGTGGTTACGCGCAGACCAAGCTGCTCCACATGAACCAGAAAGATGGCACCTTCTGTGATGCCGGCAATCTGGCCGGACCGGCTCTGGAAGAAAGACGCGTTTCACGGGGCCTGGCGGTCGGGGATCTGTTCAACGACGGCAATGTGGACGTCGTGGTCGAGGATCTCGATAGCGCGCCGATGATCCTGCAGAACCACGGTGTTTCCGGCCGCCACTGGGTGAGTCTGGAATTGGCGGGTACCAGCAGCAATCGCATGGCAATCGGGGCGCGCGTCAAGATCGTGGCCGGAGGGATGACGCAGACCGACGAGGTTCGCAGTGGCGGTAGTTACATCTCTCAAAGCGATTTCCGTTTGCACTTTGGGCTAGGGTCGGCAGAGAAGATTGAGTCGCTGGAGGTCCGCTGGCCTTCCGGAAAAGTTGAGACTTTCAAGAACCTCGCAGCCGATCGCTTCTATGCCCTGCTGGAAGGGGAAGGGGTCGTTCCAGCAGAGCGGATTCGTCCGGTTTCCCACCGCAATGCAGTGTCCACGGTTCAGGAACTGCATAAGAAGTCACCTCTATGAAGCGTTAATCCCGAAACTCACCGAGGCGAGTCCTAGAGTCGGAAAGGCCAGTTCGCGAATCCCCACTGGTTCGCCTCCTCAATTTCGAGAAGACGATTGTATTTCGCGAGCCGCTCCGACTGGCGAACTGATCCGTTCTTGAATTGATCCGACTGCCATCCCACTGCCAGATCAGCCGCCCAGTTATCTTCTGTTTCACCGCTACGAACACTCAACGTGACTGACCACCCTCCGGCCCGCCCCTGCTTGTACGCAGACAGCGCCTCGGTGAGAGTTCCAATCTGATTCACTTTCAAAAGCAGAGCGTCACACGCGCCAGCCTCGACAGCGCGTCGAATGCGGTCCGGGTTGGTGCACAACAGGTCGTCCCCCAATGTCAGTGCTTTTCCAGCAATTGCGCGACGAAGTTTGGGCCAGTGGTCCCAGTCATCTTCCGACAGGCCGTCTTCAACACTGATGATGGGAAAACGGTTGACCCAGCCTGCGATCGTCTTGATCATCGCGTCGCTGTCGAGAATGCTCGCATCCAGTTCGTAACGTTTGTCCTTGTAGAAGTGAGTCGCAGCGACATCGACGCCAAGGAAGAAATCCTTACCTGGCACGTACCCCGCCTGCTCAATCGATTCCACCGCCAATGAGAACATCTCTTCCACCGTCTTGAAGGGCGGGGCCAATCCGCCTTCATCCGCGGTAAGAAGCCGCATCCCATATTTCTGGAAGACCAAACTCGCGGCCACGCGATAAACGTCCGAGGCCATAACCAGAGCTTCATCGATGGTTTGCGACGACATCGGAATAATCAGAACATCCTGAATCGACACCTGTTGTCCCGCATGTTTGCCGCCGCTGAAGAGGTTGATCGTCAGCCGAGGGAGTGCATGAATCGGTGAACCGAGCATCTCCGCAAAATGCTGGTACAAAGGAACACCCCGAGACAAAGCGTGTGCTCGAGCAAAGGCCACCGACACCGCCAGGATGGCGTTCGCGCCCAGGCGTGATTTGTTGATGGTTCCGTCGAGCGCAATCATCCGCCGATCCAACTCGGCTTGATCTTCAAACGTGCGACCGGCTAGTTCCAGATTCAACTCATGGCCGATATTCGCCGCCGCGCGCCGGCAACCCTGGCCGTTATAGCGATTGGCATCGCCGTCCCTCAGTTCGAAGGCTTCGGCGGTTCCAGTTGACGCTCCTGAAGGCACGGAAGCGGAAGCAGAAACGCCACCGACCAGCGTGCAAGTCGCCAGCACCGTGGGTTTGCCGCGGCTATCCAACACCTCCCGTCCCCATAGTTTCTCAATTTTTGGCATGGGCCTCGATCTTTTCAGCGAACTCGTCGATCAAATCTTCCACCTTGTTGGGAGGATTCTTCATCAGCAGCAACGTAAGGCTTCTCTGCCGCGCGGCTTCGTCCGCAGTCAGATATTCCAACGGAGACTTTCCTGCCACGCGAGCAAGCAAACATCCCAGGATATGACGGACTATCCGCGGCTCAATCGCATCCCATCCGAGCGGTGCAACTTCCTTGAAATAGACTCGCCAAAATTGGGCTGCGGCTGTGGTTAAACGATCACGTTTCTCAATCATATGATTCGCTTTGCTCAGAAAGTGCGTCAAAGCGAATCCAACATCAAACGCCGGGTCCCCGTAGTGAACCACTTCGTAGTCCAACAAGACCAGTTTGCCCCGGTAGAGCAGAGCGTTCTTCGGACTGAAATCGCCGTGCACCAGGCTAAGTTTGTGGCGCTTGGTCTCTTCCGACAATGCTCTCAGAAAATCACCGGCCCCGGGTACCCGCTCAGCCGTGTAAAGGTAGTAGGGCTCCAGTCGCAGGCTCTCGAAATATGAAGTGTCGGCAAACGCCGTGCAAACTTCCGGTCCGAACTCAACCGACTTGCGATGGATCGTGCCCAGGAGAAAACCAAACTGCTCAAAATGATCCGTAACAACTCGGCCGGATAACAGCACTGATTTCCAGTTTTCGTGGTCCTCAGGAATCGCCTCCATGGCCATCAGATGATTCGCTGGATCCTCGAACCTGAAAGCTGGAGTTGTTCCCGGCGGCGCCAGGCGGTTGAGCCAACGTAAGGCTTTAGCTTCCACGAGAATTCGCTCAGGACTACTGAACCAGTCCACCGCAACTCGCAATTTCGACAATGCCTGCTTCAGTACCCAACCGCGACCATCGGCCCAGGTCACTTGCACAACCCGGTTCGACACTCCACCTGCCAGTTTCTTGAACGAAACAGGTGTGCCCATCCCAGGGAATTGCGCCAGGTAAAGACGTAGAGCGTCGAACTCTTCGATATCAAGTTCCATTGACGAGCCGCAGGGATGTATTCAAATGCGCGCCCGTCGCCTCCGAAAGGCCCATCCGGGCCATTTCCCCCCCGCGCGAACCCTGGAATCTTTGTGAGCAGACTTCGGGGGAGGGCTGTTCAACGAACGTCCCAAGATTTAACCATGTCCAGGACGTTTTCGTTTGTGCATCAGCCTGCCATCCGATTCCACATGAGCCGGCGCACGACAGCGAAGGATCATTGGGCTATGTTCCGCTCCAGTAGCCCAACCGCTGTTGAAGGCAAGGAACTTCTTGGCTTCGTTTCGTAAAATGACTACGCTCTCCGATCCAAGTTTACGATTCGACGTGGCGCAGGCGTTCATGCATTCCTCTGATCCCGACTCCACTGCCTTGGGACTGAGCCTGAGCCAATTGTTTAGAATGCGTCCCGCGTCTTACGACTTCCGATGTCTTTCGTCTTGGGCTAAGCCTTCGACGAGCCTTCTCCGTGCTAGTTGGCGAAAAATCGCGATTTCACTCAGAACCCCGAAACCGGGTCAGTCGGGGCGCTGTAGTTGGTGCTAACGCCTGTTTTCGCCATTCAGCGCTTGTCACTTGCGCTGGTTAGCGGAAAGGAATTGGAGCACTTCTCTCATTACACGATCTGCTTGATCCGTTTGAAATAGGAACTGAGCATGAGCCGAACCCTCGACCACGAGCAGCTCCTTTGGCTGCGGGGCCTTGTCAAACCAAGCTCGTATTCGGGGTAGCCGGAGTCCCTCATCGTTTGCGTCATCGCGCGCAACTATTACTAGCAATGGCGTCCTGATTCGTTCCGCAGGACCATTCCAATCTGCCGCAAGCAGCACCAATCCGTTGATTTCGCCGGGTTGTGAGGCAATGGATGCGTCCGCCGCCGCACTGCCGCCGAAACTGCCACCCGCTATTGCAACTGTCTTTGCGCCGTTCTTGCGGAGATAACGAACGGCGGCTAGCACATCGAGCTGCATCGGGGCGGTAAACATGTCTGAATCGCCCGGACCGTGCGATTGGCCGAAGCCGCGGAAATCAAATGCCAGAACGTGAAAGCCTGCCCTCGCTAACAGCTGCGCCTGCGGTTGCCAGCTCTCTTTTGTGAAGCGCCCGCCGTGCGCAAGCACCACGCACTGATCGCCTGCTCCGTACAGGTCGGCATAGATGAGCCCACCATCCTCGGTTGCGAAGGAGACGTGTTGTATTTTTACTCCAGCTTTTTGATCCGAAGGCGTAGCCGATAGAGAAGGCGCCCGTGTCTGAGCATTTCCATCGCACAAACAGAGAATCAAGAGCAGTGTGAGCACGTGCGGCAAGCCGCGTTTCATCGTCGTCTCCTGCCCGTGCAGTATAACTGTTGAAATATCGCCATAACACTCATCATCCGAATCCAATCGGGGGCCTCTCCCGAGGGGCTCGGTACCCTCGGGCAGGTCAGTGAGTGTAAACGTCCCGTTCACAGCAATGACCTTAACAGTTCGGGAAGGTGGGAACGCCCTGGCTTGTTTCTGGCGTCTGACGAATCGGAGCGAGATTACCAGCCAAAGCTAAATCGCAGATGGTGGATCGTTGAGGGGCGTCATGAAGCCGTCTGCACATCCTGGCGTCGCCGTTCCAGCGTCCGCCGAAAGCAAATGGCCACAACAAGAATACCCCCGAAGAGCAAAGTGATGTCGCCGATGCTGAACAGTCCGAGCCGTGCTTGATCTGCCAGCAGTGGCATCCGCGTTTGCAATGTCGCGCCCTGCCACATTCGGCTCGCAGGACGCACTGTGGCTGGCATTCCGACAACGGGCATCGACCCTGCATTGCGGTCCGTCACCACGGCATTCATCCCCAGTCCGCAGAGCATTAGCAGAACGCCGGTTCGAATCAACGGAGATCGAACCACACGTAACACGAGCCACAGGATTGCGCAGGATGCACACAGCCAGATCACTGGATGTTCCATCCATGCTAGCTGATGTGCCATGATGACGAAATTCACGGTCTACTCCTAGTGTCAAAGACAAATGAAATGGAACTTATGACGAGTAGGGACTCGATTTCTCGGGGAGGCGCTAGAGCTATTAGACTTCACTTCAACGCCGCATCAAATGGCCCAGCGGGGTAGGTTCATAGCACAAGAGTAATGATTAGGAGTAACGGCCACTCGGGGCTCCCTGCCTGGCGGTACAAATGGGTTGAAAGCGATTGTTCAAGGCCGTAGTAAGCACGGTAAATGCCGATGGCTCGGCAGAAAAGTGCCGATTTTTTGCATTCTGAACTTTGACCTCGGAGTTTCGCCCATGAGTCTCAAGCGGCCGGGAATGCAATGTAGGTCTCATTTGAACTGCAACGAACTTCTCCTGTGATTGACACGATATCTTGCCCGATCTATAGTTCCCCGTCCTAACTAAGACTATGAGGAGGAGTATGCGTCGAATCGCTTTAACGGCACTTGGTTTCGCTCTGTTGTTATCCGCAGTCCTGTTGTTCTCGCAAACGAATGCAGCCATAGAGAAGACACTCGAGAGTAATGAAAAAGCCGGCTGGCAAGGCTGGAAAGACCATGATCCAAAACAGTCTATGGGGTGGTTCACGGACGACGCCATAAGCATCGCCGATGGCGGGGTATTCAAGGGCAAGGAGCAGCTCCTGAAAAGTGTCACGGACGCGAGATGTGTGGTCAACAGCTTCTCGCTCTCCGACTTTTCTTATATGTGGCTCGACAAAAATACGGTCGTCATGACCTACACGGGGACGCAGGACGCGACTTGCGACGGCAAGAAGCAAGGGGGAAAGGTTTTCGCCTCGTCGATCTGGCAGAAGAAAGGCGGCAAATGGTTGTCGCCATTCCATCAGGAAACCGAAGCAGGGAGCATGTAGGAGGTGACGAACTTCCCACCCAAGTTCAGACGGAGCTTGGGCGGGGCAGGCTGGAATCTTCTGTAAGGCGGAGGTTGGCTTTGTAAATCGCGTCTTGACTCAGCTTTGGCAAGTTCTCTGATGCAGTCTTCGCCGGTGAAATAGTGTGCGTGGATGGACCCCAATTTTCATCCCTCGCTAGCCTTCCGGCTCTCTGTTACCAACGTCACTTTTTGAAGCGTGCTTTTCGCAAGACTGGAAGGATCACGAAGTAGACTAGCCTCCAAGGAGCCTTCCCCATGAAAAACCTCGTTCGTTCTCTCTGGAACAATCAAGACGGCCAAGACATTGCGGAATATGCCGTAATGTTGGCTGTTATTCTCGTGATTGTAGTTGGCACGATTCGCTTGGTTGGTTCCAACGCTAACAACACGTTTTCTTCGGTCGCCAGTTCGATACAGTAACCAAGGATGAAAGCCGGGGCCACGCGTTGGCTTGGGCTGCGCGATACGCTTTGGCCGATGCCTTCCGCCGGATCTAACGGCCTCCGAGTTGTTTCTTGGAAAATTGAGGGGGTGCGGTTTGGCTTCGGCGCCCAGCTTCGGGAAAGCCGTGAACCTCTAGGTTCACCCACGAACCGGAAGGCGTCGTATGCGTGTGTGCGCATAGCGCACGGGCCTTCCTAGATGGTCTAGCCTCGCGCATTCGGGCCGAGAGTATGAGATCGTCCGCGCTCCTGCACCAGGACGAACCTGCTCCGGAGATATCGAGCGCTGCAATCACCACAACGCACCGGGCGGAGAAACAGCAGCGGCAGGAAATACTTTCCCCAAAGGTTCGGGGACGCGGGACGTGCCCGCCGATGCTTCCGCAGTTTCGGCATTTAAACAACCTGACAAGCATCGCGGCACCTGTTGGTAGCGCCACAAGTTCTAGTGACGGTTGCGGCGTGGAGACTGCAGGAAATCATGGCGGAGCTGCAGCAAGATTGGTTAGACCCTTTCACACAGCTCTGCAGGCTGGTACTGAGATCTGCTCCTTCGAAAAAGCCCGCACGCTGTACGCGATTGGCAAGGCAATCAGAACCATGTGCACCAGCAGGCCTTTGATTAAGTCAGCGCGTTCTATCGGGGCACGGGCATGGATGGCGGACAGGGGTACCACTACCAGGTTCATCACCAGGTACAAAGCCATCCCGTAAAACAAGCCGCACAGCATCCAGTGGTCCTTGAGGAAAGGAAGCTTGCGGCTAGCCGCGTAGTAGACCCCGGCCATCGAAAGGGCGATGAAGAAGTGAAGTGCCAGGCCGAGGATCCACGTGGCCGCGCCGCCCTGGAACGAACTCCGGCCAATCAGCCCGCTCGCGATTCCCTGGGGCATTCTGGATCCAAACGTGTAGAAGGCAAGGGCGGCATCGATAGTTCCGGCAACCAGACCTCCGACGAGAATTGCCGGAATCGGTCGTGCCGAACGGTTGGCTGTCGCTACAGTGGAAGAAGCGTGCATAGTCCCTCGATTGAACAACGCACTGAAGATCCCTTGACCGAGACTTCGCCAAGGGGCGCACGCGAGGTTAGACGCTGGCGCACGGTCTACGATAGCGCAGGAACCTGGGGAGTGTCCCACTTAGTGCGTGGTTCCGTGGCAAGTAGATGGTGGCAAAGCAGGCTTCTACGCTGTTCCTTGTACCCATTTGAAATGGCACTTCGCTTCCGGCCATTTCGACCCTCGGAAATCTCCCCAGTGTGAAATATCCAGGCGGCCCTTCAGCTTAGCCACGTTTTTGCGGTTGATGAGGACCGCGACTAACGTAAAAGCCGCGATCACGGCTCAGGGTGCGAAGAGTGTACTTCACGTTCTGCAGGAAAATGTCGAATTTCGTGGGCTTCTAGATGGGCTGCGCCAACCTCTAGCATGGAAACTTCCGGCGCGAGTGCCAAATATTAGACGCGTCGCTCAGAGAAGTGTAAGCTCCACGGCCTGTCGAAAAACAGCACAGCTAAATTGATTCGCATATTGCCATCTCCGACATCGGGCAGACGCGATGTTAATGTTAGCCCCTTCTTCTCTTATTAGGATTTCCGCTTCTGTCGCGGTGTTCACAACTTGGGCCCTGGACGGAATGTCCCGGTTACAGCCCCCCGACTAATCTCGCCCCCAAGGGATACGGACAGCGAGGTCGAGCCCGCATATCACTTTCGGATTATTTGTGTAAGGGAAATCGTGAAGGGCGTACAGAGAAGGCCGTTGGAGGATTGTTTGCAGCCAAACTTATTCTCTAAATTGGCAACTAAACCACATGGTCCAGAGGATTTCGCGGTTTTTTCTCGTCATTCTATTGTCGGGCTCGGTCGTGGCCACTGGGCAAGAGGAGCGAGAGGCGTGTCTAATTTCTCTGGCCGAGGAAGAAGTCTCATGTCCAATGTCGGCGCAGCAACGATTTCACTGGGTCGTAAAGAGTACGGTGGGTGCCGAAAGTCTCACCGCTGGGCTGTTAATGGCGGGTATTGCGACCGGAAGGGACACACCCGAGGAATATGGTCCGCACTGGGACGGATTCAGCAAGCGCTACGGCATGCGGCTAACCGGTATAGCTACAAGCAGCGTGCTGGAGGCCGGTTTTGGCTCTCTCTGGAACGAAGATCCGAGATATTTTCGTGCAGCCGAACAGCCCGTGAAGGGTCGAATCCAAAACATTCTGGTGATGACATTCGCGGCGAAGCGCGCTAATGGGAATTTGGCGCCGGCTTACGCCCGATATATCGGTAAAACCGGAAGCAACTTCCTTTCGAACGCGTGGCGTGCAGACGGAGTCTCCAGCGTAAACGACGCGTGCGTGCGGACCACTCTCGGCTTCCTAGGACGCATGGGCAGCAACGCTTTCGCCGAATTTTGGCCCGATGTCAGAAAGCACATATTTCACCGGAAACATTGAGTAGGCCTGTCAGGGTCGCCTTTAGGGGGCAACCAGCCGGACATCCATCGGGTAAATACTGCACTTCACGGCAAAAAGCGCGGTATGTAGTTCGGCGAGCCGTTAATTTAGAATCTAGTCCACATGTCGACCATTTCCCAGCCCACATGGACCTCGACATATAGGAATTGGTATGGATCTTTTCCGCATCCTTGTTGTTGACGACCACGAGGCCGTCCGGCAACGAGTGCGCGCCTTGCTATCGTCAAATGCCCACTGGCTGGTGTGCGGTGAGGCTGAAGACGGCCTCCAAGCGGTCGAACTGGCGACAACGTTGCGACCGGACGTTGTCTTAATGGACATATCCATGCCCCGAATGAATGGCATAGAGGCAACCAGAAGGATTCGGCGAGACGCGCCCGAATCTGAAGTAATTCTCATGAGTCAGAATGATCCAGCGATAGTCTTGGGACAGGCGGCTGAATTAAAAGCTATAGCACATATTGCCAAAGCCGATCTGGCCCGAGATTTGCTGCCGACAGTTGAAAGCGTCTTTGCCGGTCGAAGCGGAGATAAATCTGGAAAGGCGCGCGACCCCGAGCAAGGGCTGAAGGAGGAGGAATTACAAAATAACTCGGAGCCAGAACTGGCCGACCAAGCGAAGGGTCTGCTGGCTGCTATTGTCGATTCCTCTGACGATGCCATCATCAGCAAAAATCTAAATGGCATCATTATGAGTTGGAACAAGAGTGCGGAGCGCTTGTTCGGCTATACATGCGAAGAAGCGATAGGCCAGCACATCACCCTGATAATTCCCAAGGATCGGCGGGATGAGGAAGCGAATATTCTGCATCGTCTCAGGCGAGGCGAGCGAGTCGATCATTTTGAGACTGTTCGCTTGCGTAAAGATGGAACACCACTTGACCTCTCTCTTACGATTTCTCCCGTGAAGAATAGCTCAGGCCGCGTGGTAGGCGCGTCAAAAGTGGCGCGGGACATCTCCGAACGAAAGTGGATCGAACAAACGCTGGCGGAACGGGTCCGACTGCTCGATCTGAGCAACGACGCGATCTTTGTTCGTGACAGGGCTGACCGCGTTACGTACTGGAACAAAAGCGCGTGCGAGCTGTACGGCTATCCGTCTGAGGAAGCAATGGGTCGTGTCGCGCATGAGCTGCTACGCACCGAGTTTCCCGAGCCGCTGGAGAAGATTATCGAACAACTACTCCGGGACAATCGCTGGGCCGGTGAACTTGTTCACAGACGTAAGGACGGTAGCAAAATCATCGTAGCCAGCCGTTGGGCACTTGATCGAAACGGCGGTGGGAGCCGAAAATGCATCCTCGAAACCAACAATGACATCACGCAAGAGAAGCAAAGGGAAGAGGCGTTGCGTGAAAGCGAGAACCGATTCCGTGCGTTGACCGACGATCTTGAAGTCCAGGTGAGCTGCCGGACTCGAGAGTTGCAGCAGCGCAACACTGAGATCCTCCAGCAATCTGAACAGCTTCGGGAGCTATCGAATCGTTTGCTGAAAATCCAGGACGAAGAGCGACGACATATTGCCCGCGAATTGCACGACAGTGCTGGTCAACTTATCGTAGCGCTGGGCATGAATCTTGCTGCCATGGCACCGCGCGCAAAACGAGATCCATCGCTTGCTCAAGCTCTCGAAGACACCCAGAATTTGGTCCAGCAGCTGAACCGAGAGATTCGCACAACTTCTTATTTACTGCATCCTCCCCTGTTGGACGAAAGTGGTTTGCCTCAAGCGATTCAGTGGTATGTGCAGGGGTTAATGGAACGTAGTGGCCTGGAGATTACGCTCGATATTCCTGATGATTTCGGCAGACTCTCTGCCGACCTTGAATTGGCCATGTTTCGTATTTTGCAGGAATGCCTGACCAACATTCACCGCCATTCTGGCAGCAAGACTGCGACGATTCGGCTATCTCGAAGTTTCGAAAGTGTTGCCCTGGAAATTCAGGATAACGGCAACGGAATCCCACTCGAAAAGCTGGATGGGATCCACGCGCAGCGTTCCGGCGTAGGCTTCGCCGGGATGCGAGAGCGTGTTCGTCATCTCAAAGGCATTATGGATATTCACTCGAGTGGCACGGGCACCACGGTCTCGGTCACCTTGCCGGTTTCGAGGATCGACCCTTCGGAGCCAGAACATATGCCCCAAAAGTTCGAGATCGCTGGATAAGCTGTGCGCGTCAACAAGCAAAGATGACGGGGAACAGTGCGGTCATTCTTTGGCAGCCACCGAAGTACTCGATCACCGTGCCCCCACGCCGAGGAACTCTGCTAGGTCAGCCCGGATGCTTGTCCCGACGAATCACGGCAATCGACGTGGTGATCGCCTGAACCAGCGTTGAGGAGCGTCTCTTGCTGCACAATGAAGAAAGCGATAGCCTCTATCCGTTGGTGGAAGGGTGAAATGCCTCGCAGGCGGCGAGCAGTCATCACGGGCGGAGCGCGCGGTATCGGGTTCGGTGTCGCGATGGCGATGCTGGACGCTGGTTACGACGTGACCGTTACGGGTCTTTCTGAAGAGGAGGTCGCTACTGTACCAGAACGGGCCCACCTTTCGGTGATCAGACTTGACGTTACTCAGGCAGAGTCGGTCACAGAGGTTGTAAATCGGTTTGACGAGATTGATGCATTGGTTAATTGTGCAGGAATAATTTTTCGGGATGGCGCCGAATACGACATCGACACCTTTCAAAAAGTAATCGATGTCAACCTCATTGGCACAATGCGAATGTGTGTCGCTTCCCGCCCAAAACTGGCGGCCGCCCGGGGAACGATCGTCAATACCGCCTCGATGCTGTCATTCTTCGGAGGGCCGCTGGTACCGGCTTACACCGCGTCGAAAGGCGGCGTCATGCAACTTACGAAGTCCTTGGCCGTAGCCTGGGCGGCGGACGGCATCAGGGTCAATGCTATTGCTCCCGGTTGGATTGCGACCGAAATGACACGGGGCCTCGTCTCGGATACGACGCGCTCTGCCCACATCCTCGAGCGGACGCCGCAGAAACGATGGGGCGATCCGGCTGACATTGCTGGAGTCGTCGTCTTCCTTTGTTCCGACGCAGCGCGTTTCATCACCGGTGCGATATTGCCAATCGACGGGGGATACGCTGCTACCTGAGTTCCGAGGTCTGCCATGGAGGATGCCGTGACTAAACGCACAGACAGTAAACGCACAGAATCGCGGCCGAATGGCTCACAGGAGCGCATTCCTTACAGATACCCGCAACCCAAAGAATCGTTCCCCGAACTCGTCGTTCCTCATGCCATCCCGGAGGACGAACGGCTATGGGTACCACAAATGGAGAACGTGTGGTTTCGCCCACTCTGCCTTTCAGCTAGCCGCGGTTACTGGGTCAATCTGCTGCGAGTGCGGAAGTCCGGAGTTCTGTCTCGCCATCGCCATCCGCAGCCTGTGCATGGCTATGTTCTGAAAGGGAGCTGGCACTATCTGGAACACGATTGGATTGCCACCGAGGGATCCTACGTTTACGAAGCTCCGGGAGAAACGCACACGCTCGTGGTCGAAGCCGATGTTCCGGAAATGATCACGCTGTTCCAGGTTAACGGAGCCATGATCTATGTCGACCCGGATGGTGCCGTGCTTGGCTACGAAGACGTGTTTACGAAGATTGGCCTTTGCCGCCGACACTTCGCCGCAACCGGACTGGGCGACAGTTTTGTTGAACAGTTCATTCGGTGACCGGAGCACGCCAAGGATGTTCGATCTCGTCTGGCGAGGGGATGAAAGCATCCACAAGAGAAATGTGATCGGAGAGGGCTTTCGACTTTCTGTGGTGATTCAACAGACCCAAGGTCAACGCGCAAGCGACAGGATAAGGCCATCCTAAGCGTCACCGTGCGGAAGACCGTCTTCCGCTTAGAAGGCAATCTGTTTCCACCGGCGGAAATTCCGACGACGCGTCACCACAGACTCCACACTCGCAACCCGGTGAGAGAATGATTACGCAACATCGTGCAGAGGCGCCGGATGAAAAGCCATGCGCACCGATCGGAGTTCGGTCGACGCCGAACTCTTCAGGCAAGAATGGATCACGTGATAATCGTAGCAGTATCCGCAAAGTATCAATCCGCAGCATCCCCTGCTGCAGCTGGAACAAATCGATGCACCACAATGAGCGCAGTCTGCCACAGCCGCTTGCCCGCACCGCCGCTCCCGCTCTTCGGAACCGTACTCAACTGTGCAGAATAACGTCATATTGGATTTGGATTCGCTTCTACGGAAATAGTTTGCTATGGGTTGAGCGCTCGAGAAAGATTAGGGCCAAAGTACAGCATTTCTTGTAGTGCGAACCCCGGCGAATCATGAATGTCGAACGTAGTCAGAGCTCCGGTGTCGTAGTGAGTGTGTTTCTCGCCAGAACCACCGTCCTCAAGGTCGATTATCCTTGGCCAGGAATCGCTATACACTCACAACCCTTAGGAACTTATCGTCAATCACCGGTATCCTCTGTTAGAGTGGCTCGTCAATTCGGGGGTGGGGCATGCGACTCAGCACTGCCTGGCCGGCCTTTCTATTCCTCTTTTTTTTGTGTTTCGAGATGGCGTGGGCAGCGCCGGCTCAGAACGTCCGACTGTACGTGGACAACAGCGAGGGTGACGACGTCAGCGTCATCGACCTGAATACGCTGAACACCGTTGGCGATATCCGTCTGGCAGCCAAAGTTCACGGGCTGGCGATTCAGGCAAATGGGCGACGACTGTTTGCGACCATCGAATCCGACAACACCCTGCGCGTCGTAGATACCGCAACCAACAAGGGCATCGCGGCGATCAAGCTGACGGGACGTCCGAACCAGTGCGCGGTCACGCCCGACGGTCACTATGTGGCGGTGCCGATCCGCGACAACAATGCAGTGGACATTGTGGACGTGCAGCAGCAGAGGGTGGTGAAGACATTGCCGGTGAGAGAGCCACACAACGCGTTCAACGCTGGCAGCAATCGCTACCTGTACGTGAGCGCGATGGGAGCGAACCAGATCAACGTCATCGACCTGACGACGATGGCGTACTCGGTGAAGGTGCCGGTCGGAGGAATTCCCCGGCCGTACGTCGTGACGCCCGACGGCAGAACGATGTACGTCGCGGTAACCGACCTGCACGGTTTCATGAAGGTGGACGTGGCCAATGGGAAGATGCAGCGCGTAACGATGCCGGCCGAAAACCACACGCCGAAGGAGCGTCCTTTCGAGCCCAGCAACACGCTCACACACGGGCTCGCGCTGTCGCCGGATGGGACGGAGCTGTGGGTCACGAGTCTGTTGGACAATAGCCTGTACGTCTACGACGTGAAAGCGAACAAGGTCACGGGACGGGTGCAGGTCGGCGATGGGCCGAACTGGGTGGCTTTCTCCCCGGATGGGAAGTATGTGTGCGTGAGCAATACCGGGGCAGATGACGTCTCGATTATCGACGTGCGGGCGCGGCGCGAAATAAAGCGGGTGAAGGTGGGGAAGGCACCGAAGCGGGTCGTGGCCGCGGTGCTCGGAGAATAGCGAGGGGCTTACCAAGGATACCTTGCTGACTTCAGGGAGAGTCGGTACTCTTGCCAGGTTCTTCCGGTGGAAAAGGATGTATTGTGATGGGAGAGCTGCATTTGAGTGACGGGCAATGGAAAAGCTCAGGTTTCTGATTTCTCTTCCGACAAGCAAGAATGACTTCCAACTGGCACAGGCTTCCTCCGCAGAGCAGATGGGCCAGAAACGGGCGATTGACTTGGAGATCGTCTACGCGGATAACGACGCAATACTGCAAAGTACGCAAGTTCTGAAAGCGATCCAGGTTCCTGTCGGAGCAAGACCAGACGCGATTGTGATCGAACCAGCTAGTGGAACTGCACTGCCTCAGGTGGCGCGAGCAGCTTGTGCTGCGGGAATAGGATGGGCCGTGTTGAACCGGGCTCCGGACTACATTCCAGAGCTCCGCAGAACATCGAGCGCACCAGTCTTTTCGATCAGTTCCGATCACGTTGAGATTGGTCGTATTCAAGGAAGACAATTTGCCGCGTTGCTTCCAGACGGCGGCTCGGTTCTCTATATTGAAGGACCCTCGCATAGCGCGTCAGCCAAAAACCGTACGCTGGGAATGTTGGAGACGAAGCCCTCAAATATCCAGGTCACGACGTTGAGGGGCCAGTGGACGGAGGAAAGCGCCTGGAAAGCGGTACGTTCCTGGTTGCAACTTACAACCTCGCGAAGGGCGGCTCTCGACGTCGTCGGCGCACAAGACGACTCGATGGCGATGGGCGCACGCAAGGCCTTTCAGGAGATAGCGGATGAAGGCAAATGGTCGAGCTTACTCTTCACCGGCTGCGATGGACTACCAAACACGGGTCAAGCATGGGTGAGGAAGGGATTGCTCGCCGCAACGGTTTGCATTCCACCAATTGCGGGCCAGGCGATCGAGAATCTCATAGAGTCGATTCAGAATGGAACAAAGCCACCGGAATACTCGGCGACCACGTCCTTCTCAATCCCCCCTCTGGATGCACTGAGTGCGCGGAAGTCATAACTTGCTGCAGACTTCGGGGGAGGGCTGTTCAACGAACGTGGCGCGGTTTTCGGGCGGCTGCGTCCAGGATCTTTGTGAGGTGATTGGGTAACAGCCCTTTGATAGTTGGGGCTATCGCAATGAACAACGCGGTCCACGCTGCTAATCTAGTCGCCACCATCGTACTGAGCAAGTTGCCGGTCTTGCGGCAGTTCTCTCACATGTTTCTGACGCTGGCGTGGCGGCAGAGACGGGGAGTCCTAGTTCCCCGGATTTCGTAACTTTGTGGCAAGAGTGGAAGCAAAAGATCAACCCTGTATAGTTGTCACGCTCAAAAATGCCGGGGCATGACTCGCAATGCTCCCCACAACATTCCTCAGAAATGGAGATCAGAACCTTAGGCCCTTGTCCGAGCGGGATGTGAATCGGTTCCATGATGGCGAGAAAAATTAATGCAGAGGTTTGAAGAGCAGGGCCAGCTACGACAGCATCTCCTCACCCCACCTTTTCACGCGCAGATTACTCCGAATACCTTCAGTGCGAGTAACAAAATCGGCACTTGTCGCTTTTCCGACTGTGGCACGCTTGGGCGAATCGCAGGAGTTACGATCGCGGATCTATCGGGTTGTGGATTCCCGACCAGGATCAGTATTGGACGTCCTCTCGCGGTGTATACCTAGCAGCCAGTCTTCGGCGTGAGTATCCCGAAGGGCGACGGCACATTCAGGCTCGCCGTTACCGCACGCTCACCAGCCTACGGTGAACAAGAATGTATTGTGATGGGAGAGCAGCGTGTGAGTGACGGGCAATGGAAAAGCTCGGGTTTCTGATTCTTTTCCGACAAGCAAGAATGACTTCCAGCTAGCGCAGGCTTCCTCCGCAGAACAGATGGCCTAGAAACGGGCGATTGACTTGGAGATCGTCTACGCGGATATAACGATGCAATACTGCAAAGTACGCAAGTTCTGTAAGCGATCCAGATTCCTGTCGGAGCAAGACTAGACGCTTACGTTGGCGTTGCAGACGGTCAGGATAGTTGGGGTGATACGGAAGAACGGAATCTGCGAATCAACAGCGTGTGCCGGTCGGAGCGGTAGAAGCCAATCACATAAATAGTCGCCTTGCCTTTGGTGGAATAAATGACCTGACGTATACGCAATAAGGGAGTGCCGCGGGGGACAGCGCATAGCTCGGCAATCCTTGGGGCGATTAGTCCAGATCTCCTAGCTTCTGCTCCTTGGACGTTAACTTCCTCGGACTGATATTTGCCCTAATTTGCGGAGGTTCAGAACTCACGGTAGTTTGGCTGACCGACTATCGGGAGGCGTCACAAACGGGATAAAAATTCAAAAGGCGCTCCTAAATCGATTTGGGACTTTGGGCAACAGCCCCCGAAAATGCTCGAGCTCCTGTTTAAAGATGATGCGACGCGGAAGTTCACAACGAACTATGGTTTTCCTGCGTGTGCCCGCGCTTGGATGTTCACTTCAGGATAGTCGGCTCGCAGTTTGACCCCGGCTTCGTGGGCGGCTAATGGCTTGCTAAAGTAGTAGCCTTGGATTTCACCGCATTGATGCAATCGAAGAAATGCCATTTGTTCTTCGGTTTCGACCCCTTCGGCAAGCACCTTGAGACTCAGTTTCCTGGCCATAGCAATAATTGCGGCTGTGATAGCAGCATCATCGGGATTCACTGCTACCTCGCGAACAAATGAACGATCGATCTTGAGTTTGCTAACCGGGAACTGTTTCAAGTAGCTGAGACTCGAATAGCCGGTCCCAAAGTCGTCGATCGCCAGCTTTAGACCCATCGTTCTGAGGTCTTGTAGAACGGAGAAGGTGACTTGTGCATTCGACAGCAGCACGCTTTCCGTGAGTTCAAGTTCTAGGTACTGGGAAGCGAGGCGAGTCTCGTGAAGGACCTTAGCGACGAGTTCTTGAAAACCCTCCTGCCGAAACTGAACGGCTGAGACATTTACCGCTACTGGCACTGCCAAAAGCCCCTCATCTTGCCATTGCCGAGCCTGAGAGCACGCAGTTCTGAGGACCCATTCACCGATGGGTATTATCAGCCCGCTGTTTTCGGCAATTTTTATGAACCTGTCAGGAGAAACGAGGCCCAGCTCCGGATGTTGCCACCGCAGGAGTGCTTCCAACCCGATGGTTTTTCCGGTGCGAATATCCATCTGGGGCTGATAGACCAAAAATAATTGTTTCTTTTCGAGGGCCAGTCGCAAGCTTCGTTCTAAAGTCAACCGTTCCATAACGCGGGCGTTCATGTCCTCAGTGAAGAATCTATAGTTGTTGCGCCCACAATCTTTGCTGCAATACATGGCCGCATCAGCATTCTTGATCAGCATTTCTGCATCCGCTCCGTGTTCGGGGAAGATGCTTATGCCAAGGCTGCAAGTAATACCAAGTACGTGACCCTGCACTTCGAATTCGGGGGCCATGGCATCCATTAGCCGTTCGGCGGCGACAGCTGCATCCGATATGTCTCGTACCTTGGTGAGCACGATCAGGAATTCATCTCCGCTTAGGCGAGCGACCGTGTCTTGTTCACGCGCCCACGTCTTAAGTCGTTGCGCAACTTCCTGCAAAAGAAGATCGCCGACGGCGTGTCCAAGGGAGTCGTTGATGTCCTTGAAACGGTCAAGATCGAGAAAAAGAAGGGCGACCTTTTCTTCCTGCCTACGAGCCCTGGCAAGTGCCTTTGACAATCGATCCCTTACCAGCGTCCTATTCGCCACTCCGGTAAGCGCATCGTAGTAGGCTAAGTATTGAACTTTTTCCTCGGCCGCTTTACGGTCCGTGATATCTTCGACTGTACCTTCGTGGAGCACGATGTTGCCCGCACCGTCACAGACAGTTCGTAGATTCATCAATACCCACTTTTTCGTGCGGTCACTACAGTAAACCTCCACTTCCGCACCACGCACTATCCCGTCCTTTGCGAGTCTCTGGCGCAAATCACTCATGCGGCCGGGGTCTACAAACAATTGACCTACCACGTCCAAGACTTCCTTCAAGAATTGCTCCGGAGAGTCGTACTTATGCATTTCAGCTAATGCCCGGTTGATGCTAATGGGTCGACCATCAGGGGTGGTCTGAAAGATTCCAACAACGGCGTCCTCAAAGATCGCTCTGTACTTCTCTTCAGCGAGCACCAGTTGATTCTGCAAGCGGTTCAAATTGTCAAAAGAGTGGTTTGACTCTCTCAGCAGGCAGACCAATTCTCTGTCAACGAGGTATTGCTTCAGGAAAACCAGGCTGCCCAGCACTAGCATGGTGGCTATGGTTAGCAACAACCGGTACTTGCGTACCGGCCCGGGAGTGTTCGGAGAAAACTCGGACCACGCTACCATTAATGGCGTGGAAAAAACAGCAACCATCGCCAGTCGAGCAGGCCAGATCGCAGGATCGTTATCGGACGGTTTGGCGGCCTGCACGTTGTGGAGGTTTGTACGGGCGACGAAGCCTGCAGCGATAAACCAAGCCATTGCCGCGAGCAGCGGAACGTCGTAGAGACCCCCTGTGTAGTAGACGTGAAAGTTGATGGCCGCGCCGGTGATTTCAGAAGCTACGGCATATAAGCAACTAGCGCCAAATAAGTAGGCATAGATAGTCTTCCAGTGAGTCGCGCTACTGCGCCAAGCCCACCCCAGTGCAACCAGAAAGACAAGGTGCTCCGCCAGGTAAGCGTTATCAAAACCAGAGCCGTAGACCGACTCGTTGGGCGAGACATACTGCCACGGAATGACAGCAAAAAGATAAAGATAAAGCCACCAGATGAACAGTAGGGCGAAATCGAGTCGGCCGGCGCGAATCGAGCGGTTTGCCTTTTGGAAATGAGGTTGCACCGCCAGCGCAGCCATCATGGGGACGATATGCAGGAAGAGAACGATATCCCCAACAAATGGGTTCGGAACCGGTTGGCGTCGATAGACTTCGAAGTAAGTCCATAGGAACTGCGCGGACAACCACAATGAGAACCCGAGGCATATCAACCAGCCGAAAAGCCTGGTTCGCCTGTCAGTATGGAAGGCAATCGGAATGACAGACAGAAGAGCGCCCAGTAGAAGAATGCATTGACTAGTGTCACCGAACGTCGTCAGCGGGTAAGACGGCTTCAACGACAGAGCTAGCGCCAACTGGGTGCACACCAGTAGCGAAGCGAGCACCACCCAAGCCCGTGTCGGTCCGATCGAACGCGGCTCCATAGCGCTATTCTAGGGTTGGAGGTCATCATGCAGGAGTTACCCAGGTAACCATTAAGATGGTGCGCGCGGAGGTTGATGGTCAACGGTAGCCGGTTGATTACATTGGCAACGACAAAAGGAAGAATAGAAAATGCAATCAATCCGGAATGTCAGCCTTGTGAAGCAGCCAGCATTCTGGCCACTCCGAAGAAGCTCAAACGCAACCGTGGTGAATGAACTCTCCGTGACCGATGTAATCGCATGCCACCGTTTCCTCTTCTCAATGTCCCATACAGTTGTGCTCCAATTGAATGCATGGTTGCCCGGTTATTGATGTCGCTAGTGCTGTTGTCTGCGACCTTGGCGGAAAATCCTGCTGTTGTTGCTGCCCGGCTGGATCGCCGGGAAACGCAGTTGGAGAACCTGTATGCCGACTATTGGCGCACCGAGTACAAAATCGCCATGGGGGAGCACGGATTTTCGTCACGGCCGATTCAAGAGGAAATTCGTACGGTTGTCTCCGACGATACTTTCCTCCGAGAACTCAACCACACGAGATTCTCCGACCCCCTGCTGAAGGCAAGACGCAAGCTGTTTCTCAATGAGGCTATCTACACCAAGATCACGAATGATCCCGTTTTAACCGCTGTTGTAGAGCAGATCACTCAGCAAGAGAACGCCGTTCGCTACATAGTCGGCGATCGGCAGCTGACCCGTGCCGAACTCACCGATCTTCTGGCGCACAATTCCGATCGAACGCTGCGTGAGCAGGCTTGGCGGGCCACCAGCCAGATTACTACTGCAAACAGCGAGCGCATTCAAGCCGCTATCAAGCTACGCAACCAGCTCGCAAGAAAATATTCTTCGGAACTATTCTCCACTTTTATGTTGCAGCGCAAGGGCATGGAGGTCCAGGCGCTGTTTGAGTGGTTTGAGGTCATTAGGAAAGAGACCGAGCCCGAATACCAGCGCTTGCTGGAAAAAATGCGCCGCGAACTCGGCGTTTCCCAGATTGAACCTTGGGATCTGGAGTTCTATTTCTCACACTTTACCAACGAGTTTGAATCCCAGAAGTTCCCAACCGAGGATGGTTGGGCGAAGGCTAAGCAACTCACGGCCGGTTTAGGATACGACCTCGATCCCGTGGAGATGCACGTTGCCGACCTGAGCTTTGGCGGGGCCGCGTATCCGGTGTTTTATGGAAGGGAAGTAAAAGTTTTGGCAAACCGATACACGGGGACCTACTTTTATGACCGGTTGTTGCATGCCACCGGCCATGCACTGCATTACCAGATGATGGCAGAGCCTTCCTTTCTGCTACGCAACAATTATGCGGAACCGATGGACGAAGGAATGGCACAGGTGATCGCACTGATGCTGTATCGTCCAGAGGTGAACACGAAACTATTTGCGCTAACCCAAGAGCAGGCAAGGATCGTCGGTGAAACCTATCGACTCAAGTCGCTCTTCACTGTCCGAAATACGATAGCTGACTCTCTTTCGGAATTTGAGGCGTATGCCGACCCCGACCAAGACCCCTCCGCTGTTTATAACCGCATCCATGCCAAATATCTTGGCGTCGATATGCATAACACCGCGGTGTGGGCCTTCAACCCGATGTACGGTTCCGATCCCATCTACCTGCAAAGCTTTGTCGTAGGCGAGATGGTCGCGCACCAGATTCAGCACAAGACTGACCAAGAGTTTGGAACACAATGGGATAGCAGGGCGGGCAAGTACCTGAAAACCAGCTTCTATTCTCGCGGAGCTGCGAAGACAATGGATAACCTGATGCGAAGTGGAACGGGAGAATCCCTGACTCCGCGTTACCTGATCCATTTCTTGCAGAACTCGTCCGAGAGGGCATCTTTCCAGGACCGAGATGCTGGTGCTCGCAGAAAAACAGGCGAGTAAAGGCCCTATCTTGAGGCCGCATTCAGCAGATGCTTGCTCATACAGCGCTGCAGTTGTGGAAAGCATCTAAACTGCTCAATGAGCCACAAGTTCAAAGAGTATGAACGGATTGGTTTGACCGCGATTGTGATCTTCGCAGCTTTATGTGTCGTCAGTTGCAACGGGCAGGATTTCGGTTTTTTGCAGCCGACACCTCAAGACCTCTGCAAGTGTCTGTCCCTTGAGCCCGACATCGCTGATTACAGGCATCTGGCGAAGCATGTCCCAATCCCTAATATCGCTGCCCAAGAAGTCTCGGTGGAAGTTATTCTCACGTGGTCCCAAGATCCGGTCATACCTCCTGATGCGCCGCGTACTGGACGCGAACTGGAGGTTTTTCACATGGCGAACGCATTTTTGCAAAACGCAAGTGTCAACGCTGTGGACTGTGATGTTGTCATGGAGATTTCGCAAACTGCGGACAAGAGTTCGCCCCGTATGATCGTGGAAACACCGGTCGACAGTGAATATTGTAGTGCGCGTCAACATATGCAAGCGCAACTAAAGCAGCACGGCTTTCGTCTTGACTCGCAACATGGAGGGGAACTTCCCCAGGCATTGCCGGTGGATGTTGTAGGAATGGCATTTGAAGACTTTGAGCATGATCGTGGGCCCGTAGCGACCTTATGGGAACTTCATCCTGCAATTGTGACTCTACACTGAGTCGTTCCGTAGATTAAAGTCCCGACTGTCAGTGGCCATTTTCTGGCCTCCTCCCATCGAGGCGAACGTTTCCCACCTCGGTAGGAGATTCATAATGCAGCAGCCAAATGTAAGCCGTAAAGCCCACGATCGAGCCTGCGATGGCTAGATAAACCAGTCCGAACCCAGGCCTTCCAAGGAAACCGCCTGTGCGTGGAAGCTTTTGAATTCTTACGCGTCTGTGAAGTAGTGCTCGGCACATGAGGTCAAAGAGATGGCCTATTGAAAAACGCCGTTGTATTCACAACCCTGCGGGACGCTGCCCCACGGGGAGGTTCTCGAGGGCCTTAGTCGGTGTAAACGCCTGATTCCACCTATCTGGAAATCGCGCCGGCTTCGAAAGTCGGGGTCTCACCTGTTGTTCACCAAAAATGATAATGACTCGGCTAATATAGCGAAACGTCTGACCAATTTCACATCGCATCTGGGGAACACATGGCATATCCGCAAAGCGATAGCACCGAGCAATTGTCTGTGGTACGCCGAATCAATGGTCACTTGGCATTTGGATTGATCGGGTTGGGTGTGGTATTCGCTTCACTCGGCCTTGGCGAAGCCGTATATCGAGTCGCTTTCCTCGATTTCGATGGAGCAACCGATCGTCTTCCGATCGAGATGTTATTCGGACTAGCGTTTGCCTCTTTGACCGTCAAACTGCTTAGAAGGATTTACCAAAATCGAAGGGCGACTTCCGCGAGAATTGCTTTGATTCGACATCGGAACTACAAGATTCGTCACGCGGTGGAGGCAATAACGCGCGCGCCATCGCCAATAAACCAGCAGGCGATCCGTGTGATTCGCGAAGAAGTAGAAGGAATTGAGTGGACGTTGACCGAGATTTCCTCGTGAGTCGATCCTCGATAAGCGAAGACTGCAAGCATGGCTGAATTTTCGCCCGTTATCCGTCGTATAATTGAAGTAGTGAGAAACCATGAAGAATACGAAGTTCGTTGTGAAAGTGATTCGCGGTAGTGGTACGCAATATGTGGAGCGCGTTGATCTGATACCCATCCGAACCACACCTAATCGTAAACTGGCCCTGGTTATGGGAAGATTCACTGCTGAAGACGCGGTCAAATCTCTTCAAAACTCCCGCTGCAGCCCGGAGCTAGTTCCAGTACGACTTCTTGCTTAGAGGCTGCCAGCCCTTTGGGTCCCGCAGCGCCTCGCCGAACGCTATGGTCGGCCAGGAAACGCCTTTATGGAGAAATCGAAGGATCAGGATCGAAGCAAGGGCGCGATGGAACAGGACCAGCAGAACCACGGCGGTAATACCAGGTAGCTTGGTCTACTCGTCCCGCAGTGCCACCATGGGATCAACCTTCATCGCTCTCCGAGCAGGGACGTAAATGGCCATCGCGGCAACCGTCAGCAAGATCGCTGCCATCAACGAGAGATTCAGCGGATCGGCCGGGGAAATTCCGAAGAGCAAGCTTCTCATCAAGCGACTCACCGTTATTGCTCCCGCAATTCCGATAGTTAACCCGACCGCGAGAATCCAAACACTTTGGCTTAGGACCATCAGCAGAAGCCGATGCCGCTGCGCGCCCAGCGCCATTCGTATGCCAAATTCATGTGTCCGCTGACCCACCGAATACGCAATGACGCCGTAAATGCCTACCACGGACATAAGCAGAGCGAGTGCGGCGAAGGTGCCTAGCAACATGAGTACGAACCGGCGGCGCTCCAGCGACCCCGAGACTATTTGGTCCATGTGCAATACGCTGACGGGCTGGTCGCGATCGACCGACCAGATCTGATCCCGAATGCTCGCCGCAAGACTGGGCACATCCGGAGTGCATCGCACAATGACGTAGGTGGTCAGCGTGCCTGGAGAAAACTGGGCGAAGCTGTAGTAAATTGCGGGCTGGGTACCCGTCTCCAGGGAGTCTTGCTTGACATCTGACACTACGCCCACGATTTCGCCCGGCAGTGGCGGCCCCCAGTCTTTCAGCACCACCCGTTTCCCCAGCGCACTTTCCCTTGGCCAGAAGCGTTGTGCCATAGTTTGGTTAATTACCAAGGCGGTGAGGCTCCCCGAAGTGTCCTGCTGCGTAAATGTTCTTCCGGCTAGCAGGCGTATTCCCAAGGTGCGGAAATATTCTGGACTAGCGGTCAGAATCTCCGCCTCCGGTTCGTTCCCCGGCTCGTAGACGTGACCCTCGAGTTCCAGATCGGTACTAGGAACTGGATCGAACGGCAGCGTTCCCGCGACAGCAACCGATTGAACTCCGGCCATGGCCCGAAGGCGCTCCAGAACGGAATTCACAAACTGTGTCCGCTCGAAGAGCTCCGGATACCGGGAGTCTGGTAACGACAGCCGAACCACCGAAAGATGCGAACTGTCGAAACCGGGATCAACCCGTTGCAGCAGAATGAAGCTTCGGATAAGCAGACCAGCCGCAGCGAGCAACATCATGGCGAGCGCCAATTCCGAGATCACCAGGAACGAACGAAAGCGCTGACGGCGCAACGAGGCGGTGTTGCGACTACCCTCCACAAGATGTGCCTGCAAGTTCAGTCTCAAAGCTTGTATTGCGGGAATGCTTCCGAACAGGACCGACGCCAACAATGAGACCGTGAATACGAAGAGAAGGACTCGCAGGTCGATCAGGGGAGTCGTCAATCCGGGGATGGCAGCAGGATAACTGGCAAGTATCACCTTCACCGACCACAGCCCGAAAAGGCATCCAGTCGCACCGCCGAGAATTCCCAGTAACACGCTTTCGGTCAAGAGTTGCCGTGCCAGACGAAAAGGAGTGGCCCCTAAAGCCGCACGCACCGCGATTTCCTTTTGGCGTGCGACCGACCGCGAAAGCAGAAGGTTGGCGACGTTCGCGCAGGCAATCAAGAGCACGAAGGCAACCGCACCCAACAGAATCAGCAGCGTGGGGCGAATGCCGGAAACGAGGTTATCCTGCAGGCGCTCTGCTCGGAATGTGAATCCAGGATCGACGTTTTGATTCTCCTGCTGAACTTGGAATGAAATCGCCTGCAAATCGGCATGCACAACCTCGCTCGCAATGCCGGCTTTGACGCGCGCAAGGGTAGTAAATAGGTGGGCACGGCGGTTCTGCGGGAAAGCCATCTCCTCGGTGAGAGGAGCCCACGCCTGGGACGATTCCGGAAAGGAGAATCCCATCGACATTACACCGGCAACGCGATGAGGCTCCCCATGGAGGATAATTATTTTGCCGACGATCTCGCGGTCCGATCCGAAATGATGCTGCCAGAGCCCGTAACTGAGGATCACGACTTTTTCCGTTTTTCCTCGGAACTGCTCCTGGGCGAATCCCGGCCCTAGCAACGGCGTTGCCCCAAGCAGCGGCATAAAATCCTGCGAAACGAATGCAGTGTCGATCTGCTCCGGCGGCGCCGCTTGCCGCGTGTCACTCAAGTTCTGTGAAAAGATGCGATAACAGGCAACTTGAGAAAACACGCGATTGCGTTCGCGCACATCGCGAAATGTCGCTCCGGTCATATTCGCCGGGCGTTGATGGTACTCCTGCAAGCGTACGATCTGGCCAGGATGCCGGAGAGGCAGTGGTCGGAAAAGAACGGCATTTACGACACTAAAGATCGCTGTATTCGCCCCAATTCCAAGCGCCAGGGTGATCACTGCCACAGCCGTGAAGCCGGGAGCCTTCCACAACATGCGAAATTCGTAGCGCAAATCCTGAAGCAAAGTTTCCATAGCTTTCACCCGCAACTGCTTGCCCCGGACTAAACCGATCAATCAAGCCCTTCGCGTCGGCAAGTGACGGGCACTTGCGATCACGGGAATATGGACGGCTGGCTTTGGAAACTGTGAGCAGATCTGGACTGCCGACCCGTTATTGACTCGAACTCTCTGGAGCTTCCCTGAACTGAGGCACATCTTGCGGGTATTCTTCTTCAGAGCATGGAAATTGGCGATTTCGGGGGAGTTCGCCAGACTTGGAAATAATGAGGAAGTAGCGATATTCGAGGCGTACGCGGCGATCCGCTGATCAAAGGCACCTTTTGGCTGTGGATCCGCCAGCTGGAAGGTGGATGGAATCGTTGGAGGAACCGCGCTGTTCGCGATCGCCTACAGCATTCTGAACGCGGTGCAGAACAAACGACTGAACTCTAGAGTCTTAAGCTTCATACGCGAACAGGCTGTTCCGATTTCGGAACAGGAAATCAGCCGCCTCTCTTGAATATTCCACTGGCAAGCTTCAGCAATGGATCGATTCACCATTCAGTTCAGGACTGATTGAGCAAGTGACGGGTCCCCACTGGCAAGATAGAGCGCAGAGAGCCTGGAGACCGCGTGATCAGAGCACAGTGAGCCCCGGTGGTTAGGGACTGCTTGGAGCACGCCAGCGGTCTTCGCGATCAGTTGCTATGCTGCCTTTTCATCACCGGTATGGCTCGGACTGGCAACCAAATCCTGGCGAAGACGCTCCATTTGTATTGATGCTTCCTTTATCTGCTCAGCATATTCGTGGCCTTGCCGGGGTAGAAATCCCCCGTAGTTGTCGAGCAGCAGGCGGGCGTTTGCCTCGATGGCGGAGGTCTTAAATCGGGCTTGATTGGAAAGAGCAAACGTCAGTTTCTCTAGTTGCAAATCACGGACGGCTAATACTTGTCTGCTTTTGGCAGTTTCCAGTTCGAGCGCTTGCCCATGGTAGCGGACGAGTCCAAACAGACATGCCGTCAATACGACAAGACACAAATTGGAAACAATGGTTTCTACCAAAGCCTTTCTTACACTCATATTCCTATTTCGATCGAGTGTTTCAAAATTGTTGCTCTGCGCCGCAGACAGTGAAGACAGAAGCCCGCGAGCTTGATCCATGTACTCCATTCCTTCGTTCGAATCCACGAGCATGAACGCGCGACGGCGATATCCCTGTTGACGCAAACCAATTGACCGTTCCATTTCTGCTTGTTTTGACGTAGCCAAAGACTCGAGCTTTGACACCTGGGACTGTTCGCTCTCCGGTCCATTCGCGACCGCTGCACGAAGTCCAGCAAGATCGGCTTCGAACCTGCTCTTCGCGTCGGTATAGGGCTGCATATACGAGGGGTTTCCGGTTAGCAGATATCCGCGCTGACCCGTCTCCATCTCGGTCAGGTCTTTCAGAACAGTGGATATGTTCGCCTGCATTGTCGAGGCTTCCAGTGTGCGAGCCGCAATGTGTTGCATCTGTTTTAAGTGGTTGACCGCAAGAAACGCGTTCACGGTCATGAAAGCGAGTAGCGCGGGAACCCCGATTCGCAGCAATGCTTTTCGAATCATCTTATGTGTGCCATCCTTCATGTGATGTTCAGAGCACCCTCGGCCGTGATGCGACTGGCTTTGCAAATCTCTGCCGCAACCTTGACGACTGCGTCGCTCTGGTCAACCGACCCTTCTGCTGACATAACCGAACTGGCAGCCAGCGTAAAAAGCAGAGCATCTTCCTGCTTGTCGAAATAAATCACGACCTGATTCGCGGACATTGCACGTCACCTCCCCTGATTGTTCATGGGAATGATAGGCCGGTTCGCCATCAGAACGAGGTTATCTCTCTTGGTGCGCGTCATTGTCGAGCCTCCCCGTGCAGAATTCCAACTTCCCGATTGGCGACAGTCCGGGACCTGCCAGTGGCCACAACGAGCGTCCGGAGGCATTCGTGCCGGGTTGCTTTTGTTTCGGAACCATCAGGGGCGAAGGACTAATTTTCATGACATTTTTCAATGGCGGCGAACAAGATTTGCACACCCCTACAGCAAACATACAGCAACCACCCGATTCGGCAGCGTTAACCCAGAGGCCTAGGATCGGGTTATCCAACAACCTTGAAGCGCGGGGAGGGTTCATGCCACGGCGCGTCGAAGTCAAGAAAGGGCAGCGTTTTCAGGATGGAACAGGGCTCACGGTGAGGGTTGGAGACATTGAGGGAAGCAACCGGGTTCGTTTCTCCGTGATCGAGGATGGAACAATCTCTGCATCGGGCGAGATGTCCTATTCAGCCTTCGTAAACCGTTTTTCCAGAATTCAAACGGTGGAAGATAGTTGTGTACGCATTAAGCGTCTAGGCTACGTTGCACACGGGTGTGTCCGAATTTACGGGGAAGAATTTGAGTTGCTGTCCGATCCGTTCCCGGAACATGAGCGGGTCGCAATTTGTGCTCGGGCGAAGAGCGACTCTAGTGTCCGCGTGCTGCGGCTTCCGTTAACTCTCGTGCAAAGCGGCCGAGATCATCAAGAAGTGAAGGCAGCATAACCGCGCGATGGATGACCGTCTAGCCAAGACGCCAGAAGTAAGCGCCGTTGTCGCGACCCATTGACCGGGTTGTGGGTGTAAACGCCTGATTACACCATCAATGACGGATAGCAAGGTAACCGGTTGGCTAGCTTCTTTAAAGTATTAGCTTGTTGAAACGCTCGACCCATCGAAATTTGTTGGAAGCGATTATCTGATCGAGGCATCGAAACAATCGAAAGGAGAGACTCTGATGGCATCGAAGCCTACCCACGAACAAGCACAACTCCACTTGCAAATCTACGAGGAACGCCGAGACCCACGACTCCGGCAGGCGCGCGACTGGTTCTTCGCCAATTGCTTCGCCGATACTCTGGATGAGGCCATGCGCATCGCCCCGCCGGGAACGGAAGCGGGAACCAATTTCATGATGGTAATCAGCTACTGGGACCAGGCGTGCGCGCTGCTCAACTACGGACTACTTCACGACGATCTGTTCTTCGAAACCAGCGGCGAGTTCTTCGGTGTGTGGAATCGCATCCAGCCCACCATTCAGGAGGGTCGAAAACGGTTCTCGAACAAGCTCTTTGCCGCCCACATTGAAAAAGCAGCAAACCATTTCGAAAGCTGGGCTGAAAATAACTCCCCTGGGCTCATCACCTCGATGCGTCAGATGGACCAACAAATGCGCTCACAGAGGAAAAAGGCAGCCTAGATCAGTCCATCTATATCCATAACCCCATGCCGCCAGGAGTACCCAGGTACTTCCGGCGGCGGGCTCACTTAATTAAAATCACCTTTATGACGCCACAGGGATCTTCCTAGGACGCTATGGCGTTAGGCGAAAGAGGCTTAGATGCAGGAAGACGGTGATCCTCTTGAGCGCTTTTTAGTGCAACATATTCACGGGCGCGTTTACGCGATCTGGGGCCAGAGAATATTGTGACGTAGACCGCGCCCTCATTATCGAAGTCGATAGCCTCAACCCGCCAGTCGCCTTTATTCTTCATATCCTCGAAGCATTCCCATTCCATGAGACCCCTCCGATTTTGGGGCAAATCGTAGCATGCGCTAGAAATGCGTTTCTATACCGTGTTTAATGTAGAGGAAAGCGCTCCGGTTGTAGGGAAACAGGAAGAACATAGATCGCGGCGCGAACAGGTCATTGTACTCGCCGAGGAAATTCGGCGAACCCATCACACACTTGTGGCACCTGGCTAGCCAGGCGATTCCAGTTGTGTATACGCGGAGGGAGCCAGATCGGATCTAACAGCTTCGAATTCGGCATTGCGGGCGACACGCCCGAAAACAGTGCCGACCCTGGTCGGGGCCATGAACTACTTGTAGAGTCTGGCCGGGGAAGGATGCGAACTAGCTTCTCCCTGGCTTGAAACGGCAACGAAGACGACGGAACGCCGCGGACCCAACGACGGGCTTCGATGGCGGAAATCAATTTCCGCCTGACTTGGCCAGATACTCTCCGACTCTTTGCTGAAAGCCGGAGTAGTCCATTCCTGTGCTTTGGCGCAAGGCAAGCTCAGGCTCCGTGCCTGTGCCGATGTTGCGCAGCATCCTTACGATTTCGTTCATGCCATAGCGCTCGCGCAAGTACTCGACTCCGGACAAAGATTCGGCATACGCCACCTGCGCCTGCAAGTCGGAGAATCGAATGAAGGAGCCCTCCAAAGAGGAGAAACGGATTGCTTTCTGTTGCTGGAACAACAGCGCGAGCTGCGGTGAGAAGGCGCTTGAGCTACGGGGCTCCATCAGTTGCGCCAAACCTTCGTTGAGCCATGCCGGACAGCGTCCGCCCGCCAGGAAACGAAGAAACGAGTGAGTCAGCTCATGTTTGAGAACGCGCGCCAGCTCGGGAGTTATTGCGTTCACGCCACGGATTGGGATGCGAAGCTTTCCGTCATTCATCGCTCCCGCCCAGGAGGGTGCCTGGGTGATGTCCACAAACTCTTTCTGCGTATAAAGAATGACAATAATGTTTTCCGCCGGCTCATAACCGAGCTGACTGGCGACGTCCTGGAATTCAGTTTCCATCGTGGCCAGCAGTTGTGCCTGCAGCTCCGCGGAAGTTGCGTCTCCCTGGTAATGCAGAATGAAATGCGTGCTCTGCTTTCGCCGTGATCGTTCTTCAACCTCGAGTTCGCGTTCGGCTTTGCGCAGTAAACTGCCAGTGTATGGATCCGGAGAGAGTTCCTGGGCCTGCTTCCATGCCGTGACCGCTTCACCAGTGCGGTCGGCGTTGTACTGGGCCAATCCCAGGAGTTGCTGCAGATGCGCCGACGCAGGAGTCAACGTCACTGCGTGTTCCAGTTCGTGGACCGCATCTTCATATTTGCCTTCGGAGGAGAGTGCGATGGCGTGCCATTCGAGCAAGCGCGCCTGTTCCGGCGCTGCTCGCAGACCGCGTTCGAAATAAGCGCTGGCTGTTCCGGTTGCGCCAGCCTGCATTTCAGTGACTCCCGCCAGGAAGTAAGCGTCTGAAGTGGTGCGAGCGTCGTGGTCCAACTCAATTTCAGCGAGCTTCATCTCGTTGACACGGTCGCCTTGCAGAATGCGGTTGCGCAATGCAATCCAGTAAGGCTCATTTTGCCGCGGCCCGCCCGGGACGGGCATCTCAAGTTTGGGATGTCTTGGATTGGCGGCGTTCTGGTCAGGTTCGCGGTGAGTGAGGTCTTGGATTCCGTGCGCACCCTGAGTGATTGACGTCGCGGAGTGGACACTGGGCGAAGGACCGTTGCCGGATTCGATTTTCGCGACCAGCTCTTTGGAGATTGTGTACTTCGTGCTTCCTACCCAGTAATCGATCTGGCCATCTTTCTCCGCGGCTCGGGTGACGACGATGTACATGCCGTTTTTGAGATAGAGAGTGTCGGCGGATGCAGACTTCGCTGCTCCCAGGATTGTGCAGGCTAGAAAAATGAATGTGCTTCTAGCCGAGGCGTTCATTGTGCCGCCTGGGCGATGCCGGCGCCAGCGCAGGCCAGATCTTCGCCACGAAATTTCTGATTTTCATTCCGAATGTCGGCTCTGAATAAAGACTGAAACGGGGTTGCGTCTCCGGCGATTCGGGGTTCGTGACAACGGGAGTGTTTTCAGGTGAGGCGGCTCTGATCGTGTTTTCGATCGCTTCGCCGGTCCAGTGGGCCAGCTTTTTTATCGTATTCAGATTCTCGAGACTGAAAGCATCGGGAGTCGTCGCAAAGACCGCGAAAACCCCGACGACCGATTGGGCAGATCGTACCGGTACAACGATGATGGATCGCACCCCGAGCCGCTGGCAAACCTCAGGGTCAACCCGCCCGTCGGATTCGGTGTCACTACACCACTGCGACATTTCCCGTCGGACAGCCATCGCGGTAAGGCCCGATTCAATGTCGATAGGCTCCCCGACATGTGACAAAGGAAGGCCGGCTGCGGCACGGCAGACCATCGCGCTTTCGTGGATCACGCCGATGGCTGCGCTCGAGGCCCTGGTTTCCTGCAAAGCTCGCCGTACCAGGTTTTGGAGAATCCGGTCCAGCTTATCGGGGGGTGGAAAAGGCGTCGCGACGGCAGGGAGCTGTGGAGCTTCGCTCTGTGGCAGAGGCCGCGACATGATCTACTCAATCTTCCTTTCCATGAATTAGGTCACGCCAACCATCCGAACCCCACGTCGTTTCGAGACCTGAATATAATCAGCAATTTGGACGCCACTCGCTCGGGAAGTCTTGCGTTTCGAAGTGACGACGATTGCCGCATTCACCGAGCTGCCTGAAACCGCAGAAGTCCTTCCGACCCAAAACTGGCGGCCATTATACCCACAGAGCTGTTGCCCCGGCAGTTAAACGATCCCCGCGCGCCGGGTCTTGGCTAACGGCCCTTTCCGGAGTGATTCAACACTCGAGGTAACATTTTGTCCTAAAGCTGCAATCTGGTGCACTGCCATCAGGACTGGCGGCCGTGCCCGGAAAAGGCGCGAAGGTAGCATTTCGTTCGCTGAACGATCGTCCTTGAGGGCCGGGACCTTCGGAGAGTAGGCAATACGCTATGCCAGTGCAGGGAAGCAGCAATCGAAAGCAGCCATAAACTCGGTTGTGAAATCTACGGATGCAGCTTCGACACTTCATTTGTTGGCAGCCCTGACCGGAGCGCCATTGCTCGCGCTTCCAGTCAGGGATTTTGTGGAAGAGTTTATTCGTTATTGCCTTTCTGTTCTGCTGGATCGGGTGCAATTTTGCCGAACAGGCCGTCATTCTCATCGTTCGGCCCGGCGGTGAAATAGAGCTCTATCGCGGACCCAGACGGGCCATTGCTGCCAAAACTCAGAGCCCACAAGCCGTCCACGGTCAGAGACTGGCCACCGGCGTCGAGTAGCGTGCCCTCAAAGTCGCCGCTTACGACATTGAAAGCGTGGATGGTGCCATCGCCAAAATTGCCGATCAGCAAGCGGTGGCTGAACGCGCCGAAATCGGAAGGTGCCAGCGCGACTCCCCAGGGAGCGTTCAGGAACGGTCCATGATCCAGGCGCCGAATGAGTTGCCCAAAAGGATCGAAAATGGCAACGAAGCCGAGGCCAGGACCATGCTCTTCATCGTTGCTTCCTGGTTCGCGCTTGGCGAAGGTGACCACGATACTTCCACCGATATTCTGGATATTGAAGGGGACGAAGTCGTGAGGAAGGTGCCCGTTGCGGAAGCTGTGGTCGAGTGCGTGAACCCGCTGAAATTTTGAATCGTAGACCTCAATTCGACCGCTCTTGAAATTCGTGACATACAGGAACGTGCCGAACTCGGTTTGAACCAGCGTGCAACCCTTATAGACTGCCTTGCCGGAACGGTTGACCTTGATTACTGCCTCCGTCGGTTTGACGGTGGGGTTCCATCCCGAAATTGTGCCGTCCTCGGTAACGAAAAGGAAGATTGCCTTCTTTCCCGGCGCCACTTCGAAATCGCTGGTGTAGTTAAAGACCGTGCCAGTTGGAGTTGAGGTCTTTCCCTCGCTTGTTGTCGTTGCTCCCGATGAGTTGTCAGGCGGAGGAAGGGGAATGGTGACGACCAAGGGCTGGGGCGTCGTCGTGGGTTGGGGCACGCCTGCACCGTCGGAGAGAGTCGAAACCCCGGCACCGTTGTCGGAGATCCACCACGGACTTGTAGTTGCGCGCGAAAGGCCCCAGGCGTTGAGTAGGTTGGCATCGATATTTGCGGCCTTAGCGGAAACGCTGGCCGAGTTAGCGGTCAAGTCGGTGCGGGCATAGTGTTGAGCCAGCATAGGGACGCTGCCGAGAATAGTAAGGGTGAGAGCGGACCACAGAATTCGCATAACTGATTCTCCTGAAATTCAACTGTGATTAATCTGTATTGATCTGCGTTTCGAAAATGAAACCTTAGCGTGCTTCTGAGATGCCTTGCGGAGGACCTGAATTGTCAAAAACAAGTCAAAAGTAATGCTGTGGAAATTGACAAGGGTGTGTAGATCCTTGCAAAAGGGGTGGTGTTCATAGCAACGATTCCTCAAATACGACGGTGGGGCTGTGCAATGTCCGATGCGTCTCTAGAGTGGATGGGGGGGATGGTGGCACACGCCTGGGTGGACGTGAATGCAGGTTGTAGACGATACAGGCTTTCCTATAGACCCCAAAAAGATAAAGCGGCTCTAAACGGCGAAGAGTAGCAAACATCTCCGCTTGGTTTTGCATCTCGATGCCATCGTTTAGTGGAGGAATACCATGAAAAACAATGTCGGCGCATTATGTGTCTTAGCAATGTTGGCGGGTTCGGTGCTGAGTCTGTTTGCACAAGCAGGCCAGCCATCACAGCCCACAGATCCCACAGCTCAAGCTCCGGCAACAACGGCCCCAACGACTCCGCCGACTTTTCCGACATCGGAAGCCAAGGCGCAGCCAAACCGGGCCGATGCCAAGGTATATATGGGGACGATTGTTAACACTGGAAATTCTTACGTTTTGAAGTCCGCCAACGAGGAATACCTCTTGGACAGTCAAACGAAAGCCAAGAAGTACCAAGGGAA
>Ga0068871_100000306_pt1 | contig 34178 bp, 26 predicted proteins | sample KBSMisM72_FD_72750 | JGI IMG/M metagenome (GOLD analysis project Ga0068871, IMG submission 72750) | Miscanthus rhizosphere microbial communities from Kellogg Biological Station, Michigan, USA - KBS Miscanthus M7-2 | ecosystem: Host-associated > Plants > Roots > Rhizosphere > Soil ...
GAGCCAATTTATTTGGATGGTGTTAAACAAGGTATCCCGGTTGAACTGGCATTGCAGTATAATGATACTTATAGCGAGAACGTATTTTCGTACGTAAATAACATTAATACCATTGAAGGCGGTACTCACGTAGCTGGTTTCCGCATGGGATTGACCCGTACATTGAAAAGCTATGCCGATAAATCCGGTTTGCTGAAAAATGTGAAGGTCGACATTACTGGTGATGACTTCCGTGAAGGCTTAACTGCTGTGATCTCGGTTAAAGTTGCAGAACCTCAGTTTGAAGGTCAGACCAAGACCAAACTAGGTAATAGCGAGGTGAGCGGTGCAGTAAACGTTGCAGTAGGTGAGATCCTCTCTAATTATTTAGAAGAAAATCCGAAAGAAGCAAGGCTGATCGTTAACAAAGTGATCCTTGCTGCTACGGCGCGTGCTGCGGCCCGTAAAGCTCGCGAAATGGTGCAGCGTAAGAACGTGATGGGCGGTACCGGATTGCCCGGAAAACTGGCCGATTGTGCTAATAATGATCCTGGAATGTGCGAGATATTCCTTGTCGAAGGAGACTCTGCGGGTGGTACGGCAAAACAAGGTCGTAACCGTGAATACCAGGCAATTCTGCCGTTGAGGGGTAAAATACTAAACGTAGAGAAGGCCATGGAACATAAGATCTACGAGAACGAGGAGATCAAGAATATGTTTACCGCATTAGGCGTAAGCATAGGAACGGCGGAGGATGATAAAGAATTAAACATTACCAAACTACGTTATCACAAGATTGTCATCATGACGGATGCTGACGTGGACGGTTCGCACATTACTACGCTGATCCTGACCTTCTTCTTCCGTTATATGAAGGAATTGGTTGAGTTTGGCTATGTGTATATAGCTACACCGCCACTTTACCTTGTGAAAAAAGGTAAAGAGCAGGAATACTGCTGGAACGATGTACAGCGCGATGCTGCTATACAGCGCCTGAAAGGTAGCGGTAAGGAAGACAGTGTACACGTGCAGCGCTACAAAGGTTTGGGTGAGATGAACGCAGAACAGTTATGGGAAACCACGATGAACCCTGAAACCCGTACGCTGCGCCAGGCAGGTATTGAAAATGCTGCCGAATGCGATCATACCTTTTCGATGTTAATGGGCGACGAGGTTGCTCCACGCAGGGAATTCATTGAAAAGAATGCGAAGTATGCTAAAATAGACGTATAAATCTTTCTGAAAGTAAATCTGAATATTACAAAGCCTTGCCGATACGGTGAGGCTTTGTTGTTTACTGACCTATATGGAAACTGAGCGTTTGCTTACCGTAATCAATAACTGCGCTGTATTTCACTAGTATATCACCACCCAAAACGCCTAAAACCTCCGGGTGATTGAGTTGCCGGTAAGCAACATTGATAGTTGAAAGATCCAATACAGCAACTTCAAAGCCTGGTATGTGCAAATCCCCGATCTGAATGTCATTTATCACCGCTGTTGATGAACTCATATTAGTGACCCCTAAGCCAGTAGATAATCTTTCGCTTGCCTCAATAAGTGCTCCCGATTGTTCTAGAGTATCATGATCAAATGCTGTTTTTGATGCTCCTGTATCCAGCACCAGGATGTAAGGTGCTCCATTTACTTTTATCTCCACCAAAGGATGATAACCGTCGCCATGAAGGTCAATAATTTGCAAAGGAACCGTTATAGTCATCAGGCAATAATAATCATTTAATAACTAGGACAAACCTCAATCACTAATTCACTAATTCAGTCAATCACTAATTAATTAGAATGGATAACCGATAGCCAGGTTAAATACGCCATATTGTGCTTTAAATTTATAAGGTTGTCCTGGTGGGAACGGATAACGTACCGGGAAGCCAAGATCAGTACGAAGTACCAGAACAGTGAGATCAAACCGTAGCCCAAAGCCCCAATCAACAGCCATTTGATTAATGAAATCTTTGCCAAAAGCTGCGCCGGGTAATCCTGCATGCGGTCTTAAATTCCATATATTTCCTGCATCCATAAATAGTGCGCCGTAAACAATGCTGAATAGTTTTGGCCGGTATTCCACGTTGGCTTCAATTTTAATGTCACCTGATTCATCCGGCAGGAAACCAGTGGCGTTGGTAATAGTCTCTGACGGGGTATAAGTACCTGGCCCGATGGATCGCGCCCTGAACCCCCTTAAGCTATTGGTACCTCCTATAAAAAACTGCTGGCTATATGGCAAAATAGTAGAGTTTCCATAAGGTAAACCAACTCCTACGATTACCCTGGTAGCGAGGCTGCTATTAGGACCGAGTTTATGATAAAAATGGAACTCATTCTCAATCTTCACATATTGGTTAAACGGAACCCCAAACAATTTGCGCACCTTCCCGGCTAAGGTATCGGCACCTGTTAACAAACCATAGATATTACCGGATAATGAAATCTTTCCATTATAAAAATAGGTATTAGTCCGGTTGGTTTGTGTGGTTGTTGTATAAGTATACCCGTAGCTTGGACCGAAGGTGAACTGGTTATCAATCACATGTTTTAGGGTCGGATTTTGAGTATGTTGTATACTATCAAGGTATTGCTGTGAAACGTGGATTGCATCCACACGGGTTACATTAAGCAAATTCAGATCGTGGGTAACAAAGGTGTTTGACTTCCACTCGTAGCCCCACGATCCATTATAAGAGTTCAACAAGTAAAGTTTATTTCTATTTACCAGTGTATATCCCAATGTCAAATTGGTATGTGGAATATAAGCGTTATCTGCTTTTGGATCAGGAAACGGCATAATAAAGCGCGGCCATGATATTGTAGTCTGCAGGCCTGTCTGGTAAACATTGTACCCTTTATTCTGCCCGGAAAACTGCACGTCAGAGCTGCCAAAAAGCGTAACCGTTAGAGCCTCTGCACCCTTAAAGGCATTACGATTTTTCCAGTTGATATTGATCTGCGTACCGGTATAATTCGCCGATGTCGTTCGCCCTAACAGATCAAGTTGTAAGGATTTCTTCGGATAAGGAGTTAAAAAGTAGTACACATTTAACTTGGATGAATCAGCAGAGACATCTTCAAACCGGTTCTTTACAAATTTGAAAGGGCCCAGGTTGATCATCCGGTTTAATGATTTATTGTGATCGGCGCGGTTATACACCTGCCCTGGCTGTAACAGCACAGAGTTTTTAAATACAAATGGCCGTACTGTATTTTTTGTGTCGATTACATTATACCAACGATATTTTACTGCTGAATCGAGCTTAAGGGCAGTGTCCCTTAATGTGTAATGCGGAAACACGTAAATATTATCGATCTTATATATTCTGCGTGCCTCGTCGGCTGTCTCGTCCTTTACCTTTACATAAATATCTACCTGGTGATCTTTTACCGTGCTATCCACCCGCATGATCAGATCCTCTGGTGCAAAATAGTAAAAGCCTTCTTCCTTAAGCTTTGCATCAATACGCATGCGCTCGCCTTTAATAACATCCAGATTATAGTTGTTGCCAACAACAAACAAGGTTCCTTTGGCCGTGCCGGCAACAGCCGTATCCACATCGCTTTTTCCTTTAGGAAAATATACCGAACGGACGGTATAATTTGAGCCAGGTTCAACAGTGTATATTGCTTTGGCAAGTTTCTTTTTACTGGTGGTATCCCCGCTCACTTGTGCTTGAAAGTAACTTTCGTTTTGCAAACGGCTCTGTAATATTTGTGCATTCTTATTTACATCAACCTCACTGATCAACACAGGTGGTTGACCAAATTTCGTGTTGAGCCAATGCCTAAAGCCTTTCTTTTTAGTGGTTTTGGTTTTATAGTATATCCACAGCTTTACGCGCATGCCCAATATTTTTGAGTTCGGGTGAGGGCGTAGCAACTCGGTCAATTCGGCACTCATTCCTTTTTGATCGTTAGCGGTCACATTACCAGCCGTATCGGCAAATTTAACGGCGCCGCCATCGTATAATTTTTGGTTGGGTGCCAGGTATTTGGTAGTGCTGCAGGCGGTCAGTACAAGCGAAAGAATAACAATATATCGTAATTTTACATTCATAGGTGGTTAGTTGGCTGCTTGCTGCTGCGTATCTTTAGCTTCCTGGTCTTTTTCTTTTTGCTCTTGTTTGTATTTGCGTTCCAGCTCCTTATCCTTAGGTGTTTTTCTTCTGAATATCTGGCTAAAGCGATTGTAGTCAACCGTTAGGGTAAAGCCGACACCGGTTTCAATGATCTCACCTTCTATCACCACAAACTGATCCCGGCGATAGGCCCGTAATTGGTAACGGCCATCTTTACTCAGTTTGTAATTTACAGAAACATTGCCCGCTATATCGGTTGTTTTTTGTCCGGGTTGATTTTGGCCCTCCAGATTGAAATTGTTTCCGACGCTCACTGTAAGCCTGTCGTTCAGGAACCGCTTGGACAAACCCACATTCAGATCCGTTCGGTTTTGCGCCGTTCCGGAGGAGTAATCTTCTCCCGATGTTAGCCCAAAGTTCAGATCAACACCTGCTATCAGGTTGCCTGCTAAACGGTTCAATTGATCAGATAGTAAACTACTAACACTATTGCGAACCAAACCTTCAACACCAGCATTGCCACCCTGGCTTTGAAGCGGATTATCGCCGATGAAGTGACCTAATACTAAAACCCCCAGCACTTGCTTGTTTAATTCATTTGGATCCTGCCTGATTTGGGCGAGGCGCGAATCAACCGTATTGATCACATCCTGTGATACTGTATAACTGCTGTCGGGGAGTACAATATCAAAACTGATATCAGGTTTCATTAAGTCATTCTGCAGATTCAGGTCGACATTAAATGGTAGCTTTTGCTTATACATGGTTTGATTTTCCGTACCAGTCAATTGGTCACTTACCAGGTCGATCGGAGGCACATCTGCTACATAAATAGCTGTTAGATTGATACTGGCGCTGGTTGGGTCGCCCGTCCAGGTAATGGTACTGCCTTTTTTGAAAATAAATTTGCGGTTCACTGAGGCATAAGAAAGATTGTATGAACCCTGCTCTACTGTGTAGGTTCCTGTTAGGCTGGTCTTTCCGCTGGGATCGATCCCTCCATTTAACTGTGCTTCACCCTTTATGTGGACAATGTCACCATTGTTTTGATCGACTACGATATTGAAAACGGCATTCTTGTTTATCCTGATGGTAGCATTCACATCCATGCCGGTCAACTTGCTTTTCTTTAATGAGTCGAGTTGCTTAGCCAGCATTATAGAATCAGATTTTGGCGCGTTAGGGTCAATAAATTCTACTACACCTTTTCGGTCTTCCACACTTGGGTCATTAGAAGGAAGGACGATGGTCAGATTAGTCTTATCATTCACGGTAAGGTTAGCGTCTACGACAGGGGAATTCATATCACCTCTTATCTTTATGTCACTGTTCAGGTAGAGTTTGCCGTAGTAAAGCTGATTGTCTTCCCGTGTTGAGTTAATCACCCTGAAATTGTCCGTATGAATATTGATGCCGAATTTGTAATCCGTGTAATTAGACGTATAAACAGTACCGGTTACGGTAGCTTTGTTTCCCGTCGAATCGACCAGGGTGAAATCATTAAAGCCTATGCCGTCATTATTAAAGGTGATGCTTTCGCGAGGCATCGTAAAGTAAGAGTTGAGCGTCGAAACATTAAAGCCGACTTTATTAAAGTTGATATCCCCGCGTATTGCCGGTGCTGATGTAGTGCCTGCAATTTTTAGCTGGCCGGTAATATCGCCCGTTGCCTCTTTAATACTTCCGAAACTGAATCCTTCAATGCTTTTCATATTCAGTTTCACAATGTTCAGATCAAGATCAAACCGGCTCTGCGGACTTGTATAATACATTCCCTTCATATCTACCTGGTTGCCTTTACCTGTAATACCTACCTCGGCTGCAAAAGCATTTTCGGTTTGATTATTTACTTTTATTGCGATGTTGCCCACGGTATCTCCCTTGAAGTTAAAATCGCCAATGGTTAAAGCCGATGTAAATACCGGCGATTTTTGGAAATTGCTGATCGTTGCATCCCCGTTGATCACACCGCCGACTTGTAGTGAGTCCTGCTGGGCAAGACGTGTCAACGTTTCGATATGAAAGTTTTTAAAATCAACCTTAACAGGCGCATTCATTTGCTGCGCAGTGCTGTTAACACTTAGTATTTGGTTGCTGTTTGTGATAGTGAAATCTTTGGCAAATATACCTTTAGTGCCAAACTGTAATGCATTGTCAGCGCTTACGTTCCATTGCTTATAATCAAGCAGGAGGCCGTTTTGCAGGAAACTAAATTGATACTCATCAGGCAACAAGCTAAATACACCTGCAATTCGGTAGCGTTCTTTTTTACCGGCGTCGCGAACCTGCAAATTAATGTCGAGTTTATCATCTTCAGCTTTGCCTGTTATGCTGGTGTAAAGCAGGTTGATAGAGGATGATGCTTTGATCTGATCGGCTGTCAGACTGTAATCCAATTCGTTCTGGTTGGTTTTTATGGCCAGTTTCACATTGCTTATCTCATTGGCAGCATAAACCACTTTGGGCATATCGCCATTTACCACCAAATCGCCTGTTTGACTATTGAACCAACCATTAAATGTTATCGGATCCAATTGTTTCAGATCAGGCGCAAAATCGGTCACCAACTGCGTCTTCACAATTCGTGCATCAAATTTGAATTGTTGCGGTGTATATTTTGGTTTGGCATTAACCGTTTTTGATGAGATAGAACGGTTAAAATATTGATTGATTACATCCTGCATGGCCGCACCAATTTCAGTTAGTTTGTATTTGCCTACCATGTGAGCATAAAGCATCGGCGTTGTCAGGCTCAGGCTGCTGCTATCGGCATTGGCAGTAGACACCAGGCTCACCGTATCTATTTTGATCCGCTTACCTGATGCAAACATCACCAGGTCGGTAGCTTTTATATTTGCATTTAGGTAATCCGGATCAGCGGTAGGAACATTTGCTTCGATCTTGCCATGAAAGCGCGTTTCATCAGTTGTAAGATTGAGATTTTTAAGGTTGATGCTATCCACCTCCAATATTGTATTGATCGACGGGTATTTCTTATTCAGATTTGCTTTGGCATTCAAGCTAAAATTGATATTCGGATCTTTCATTCGGGCAATAGCCGTATAGTTGCCATTTACCGCAGCGCCTTTCAGTGATAGATTTTTATAGGTATAGCCCTTAACATAGGCACTGGCCACATCGCCGTTAAATTGAAGACTTGCAGTTTTAGGGTCGAGACCAGTGCCGGATATAGTCGTCGATAAAGTAACGGTGCCCATCTCTTGTGGCTGTTTGGTTAAAGTGCCCACATTTAGTTGGTTCAAATTGACCTTTGCCGAATAACTTGCCTTTTGTTTATTGGTGCCATTCTTGATTTGAGCATTCACATCGGCACTCCCCAGGCTCGATCTTAATGCCAGCTTCGTATTAAAGTTAGCCATGCTGCCTTTAAAGTTTCCTTTCAGATTGAAGTTTTCGGGAACGGTAACGCTTGATGGTATCATCCCAGCCGGAACAACTTTTGCCAAGTCACCGCGGTTTGTATTGAAATCGTTGATCGTTACATCAAAATAAGCCTTGTTCATATCGGGCAGCCCCTTCATTTTAGCAGAGGCCTTGATGTGTGTATTGCTCAAGCCTGTGATTTCTAGTGATGGAATATTCAGATCATTTACTCTGCCCATTACCCGGCCGTTGATCTTGAATACACTGTTTGGTGAGTGCTTAAACGGCTCCATCGTGGCCATAGTCGGCATGATCAACAATACATCTTTCAATCCCAGTCGACTGCCATCCAGGTCAGCATTAATGCTGATCTTTCCTAAACCCTTGCTGATATTAGCTAACGAAGGATACCCAACTGCTATCTTCTTCTGCAAAACAGTTTGCGGAGTCTCCAGGTAGAGATTGTTCAGGTAAGATTTGTGCTCCCCATAAAAGAAAGCTGTATGGAATTTCCTGATCGCTAATCCACTCTTGTCGGTGAAGGTCAGGTTGTTGATCTTGCCCGAACTGCTGTCGGCGCTATAAGCTAAATTTTCTAATTCGGCGTTCAGGTCGCGGATATTCATGTGGGCATAATCCAGCCCATTCTTTAATGGAGCTTGCGCATTATTGTCAAACTGGATATTGTCATTCTTAAAACTCAACTTTCGCAGTACTGCCGACCATGGTTTGCCGCTTTGCGGTTTAGCCACCAACGTATCCAGTTTTTTAACCGTTTTTACGATCGCTTTTTTTACCGTTTGTGGTTTCGCAAAGGTGAGCGAGGCGCGGGTGTCATCCAGGGAGATATTATTGATATCCACCACCTGGTTTTTCAGATCAAGCTTATTCATCTCGACCAGAAATTTGCCAAGGTTTACATTGGCTACCATTTCGTTGGTACTGTAATCAACTTTGATACGCGATAGGTCTATCGTGCCTAAATTCAGCGTCATATTAATAGGCTGCGTGGCTGTATCAACAACCGCAGCCTTTTTAATAGATGAACCTGCCGGAGTTTGAACAATCTTGGCATTAATATCGGATATGGTGATCTTCGGTATCGTGAACTTCATTTTGTTCATGTCGAAGTCCTTGATGCGGGTATCAAAATGACCTAGTATGAATTTTACACTATTGCCGTTGGTCAGATCGTTATAGCCGATATTGATCTTATTTAGAACAATCTTATCTAGTGATATCTTCATGGATGAAGTATCATTTGGATTCGTCGGCTTAGATGGACCACTGTTAAAGGCTTTTATGATATAATCGAAGTTGAAAACACTGTCCTTATTGCGGTAGACATTGGCGGTGATACCTTTCAGGTTGATCTCGTTTACCGTTAGCTTGTGATGAAGAAGGTCAAGCAAGCTCACGTCCAATTTTAGCTGATCTCCTGCTACAAGGGTATCCCGCCTTTGGTCCTCCATGTAAACGCTGTCGACAACAATAAGCTTTGGAAGCCCTAAACTGATGTGGCCGATCTTAACTTTAGTATGGATCTTATTCTGAACATAATTGACCGCCTTGTCCTTAACGAAATTCTGAACGCCAGGTATCTGGATCAGAATAATAAGAACCAGTACCAGGAACAAAACACTGCCAATAATCCATAACGCAGTCTTTAAGGCTATGCGGCCAAATTTTTTCAAGGGTATATGTTTTTCAATGGTTATTTTATAACCTATAATACCATTAAATGGTTTGATGTTGAACTCAATTTACTCAATTTTAGGTATATATGCCAGTTTTAAGAAATATGAGCATATTTACCAAGCCCTTTTGGGTGACAACACCAGCAATGACAAAAATTGTTAATATAATACTCAGGTGTTTATAAATAAAACTGAATTAAAGCGACTGCGATCATCGAGAAAATCTTGCAGTTTTTTAAATTTGTACTCTCCGGAAAAGTTGATCCAGATTAGTTATGCCAGATTTTTCTCACTTACACGTACATACCCAATTCTCCCTGTTAGACGGTGCTGCCGACATCTCCAAGCTGTATAAAAAAGCCGCTGCTGATGGCATGAAGGCTTTGGCTATTACCGACCACGGGAATATGTTCGGGGTGTTCAAGTTTGTGGCTGAGGCTGGTAAGCATAACGTAAAACCTATTGTTGGTTGCGAGTTTTATGTAGTGGCTGATCGTCATATAAAGCAGTTTACCAAGGAGAAAAAGGATGTTCGCTGCCATCAGTTATTGCTGGCAAAAAACGCCGAAGGTTACCGTAACCTCGTAAAGCTTTGCTCACTGGGTTATATGGAAGGGCTTTACAGTAAATGGCCTCGTATTGATAAAGAACTTATTGTAAAATATCATAAGGGATTGATCGCTACTACGTGCTGTATTGGTGCATCCGTTCCGCAGGCGATATTAAGGGAAGGAGAAGAAAAGGCAGAGGAAGAATTCAAATGGTGGCTCGACCTTTTTGGTGAGGATTATTATATCGAATTACAGCGCCACGATATTCCTGAGCAGAATATAGTTAATGAAGTCCTGCTGAAATTTGCCAAGAAGCATAATGTAAAGGTGATCTGCTCCAATGATTCACACTATGTGGATCAGCAGGATGCCAACGCACATGATATTTTGCTTTGCGTTAATACAGGCGATATGCAAAGCACCCCTATTGCGACTGATGAGGAGGGTGGCAAAGGCTATCGCTTCGGTTTCCCTAACGATCAGTTCTACTTTAAAACGCAGGCTGAAATGGGTAAGCTGTTTCATGACCTGCCTGAGTCTTTGGATAATACCAATGAAATCGTTGATAAAGTAGAGGTATTAAAACTGAAGCGTGACATCATGCTTCCCAACTTCGTTATCCCCGAAGAATTTAAGATACATAACACGCCTGACGCAGATACCCTGAATCAATGGGAGTACCTGAAGCACCTCACATTTATGGGTGCCAAGGAACGATATAAGGAAATTGGTCCTGAGGCGGAGGAGCGCATTAACTTTGAGCTTTTCACCATTCGTACCATGGGATTTGCCGGGTACTTTTTAATTGTAGCTGACTTTATTAAAGAAGGGCGCAATATGGGTGTGTTCATTGGCCCTGGCCGTGGTTCCGCGGCTGGTTCAGTGGTGGCCTATTGTACCGGTATTACTAATATTGATCCATTAAAATATAATCTTCTTTTCGAACGTTTTCTGAATCCCGACCGTAAGTCGATGCCCGATATCGATACGGACTTTGACGACTCGGGCCGTCAGAAAGTGATCGATTATGTAGTTGATAAGTATGGCAAAAACCAGGTAGCGCAGATCATTACTTATGGCTCAATGGCTGCCCGTACCAGTATACAAGACGTGGGACGTGTACTGGATATGCCGCTATCCGAAGTGAGCGCTATGAAAAAGCTGGTACCCGAAACTTTGGGTATCACTTTGCGCCAGGCCATCGACCAGGTGCCCGAATTGCAAGATATTTATAAAGATCCGGGCCTGAAAGGAACTGTATTGCGTGAAGCGGAAAAGCTGGAAGGTTCGGTACGTAACACAGGTGTGCACGCTGCAGGTATCATCATCGCGCCGGATGACCTGACTAACATTGTTCCGGTAGCTACGGCAAAAGACTCTGACCTGCTGGTAACCCAGTTCGACGGTCGAGTAATTGAGGATGCGGGCGTTATCAAGATGGACTTTCTGGGTCTTAAAACACTGACTATCATTAAGGATGCGTTGCGACTGATCAAACAAAATCATGGTGTCGAGATCGACATAGATTATATTCCGCTGGATGACGCGGCAACTTTTGCCCTTTATCAACGCGGGGATACCAACGGTACATTTCAGTTTGAAAGTGACGGTATGCAAATGTACCTGCGCGATCTGAAACCGGATAAGTTTGAGGATTTGATCGCGATGAATGCACTTTATCGTCCGGGACCGATAGAGTATATACCTAACTTCATCAGCCGTAAACATGGTCGCGAGCCAATCACTTTCGATTTGGATGATATGGAGGAATACCTGGGCGAAACCTACGGGATTACCGTGTACCAGGAACAGGTGATGCTTTTGTCGCAGAAACTGGCAGGCTTTAGTAAAGGTGATGCCGACGTATTGCGTAAAGCAATGGGTAAGAAGCAGATCGAGGTTCTGAACAAGATGGAGGCACAGTTTATGGAAGGGGCGATGGCTAAAGGTCACCCTAAAGATAAACTGACCAAAATCTGGACCGACTGGAAGGCTTTTGCCCAATATGCGTTCAATAAATCGCACTCTACCTGCTACGCATTTGTTGCTTATCAGACCGCCTATCTAAAAGCGCACTACCCGGCAGAATACATGGCTGCGGTATTGAATAACCAAAACTCGATAGAAAAAATTTCCTTCTTTATGGAGGAATGCCGCCGTATGGGCGTGCCTGTACTTGGTCCGGATATTAACGAGTCGGATATGGCATTCTCTGTAAATAAAAAAGGAGAGGTACGTTTTGGTTTAACAGGGGTTAAAGGCGTAGGAGAAAAAGCCATAGAGAGTATCATAGAAGAACGTGAAAAAAATGGCCCATATCAATCGGTATATGATTTTGCCAGGCGGTCAAATGCACGTTCAGTAAATAAAAAATCATACGAGAACCTGGTTTATAGCGGCGCCTTTGATGAATTTAAGCTAAACCGCGCACAATTTTTTGCCAAAACAGAGAATGGTATTCTTACAGGTGTGGAGCGGTTGAGTAAGTATGGTGTTGATTATCAGAATACCCAAAGCAGCTCGCAATCCTCACTTTTTGGAGGATCGGTGGCATCATATATTCCGGAGCCTCCCATGCCGGAGGCCGAAGAATGGCCACTGATAGAGAAATTGAAATATGAAAAGGATGTGATCGGCATTTACCTTACCGGTCACCCATTGGATAATTATAAACTGGAGCTGCAACGTTATTGCAATGCAACCGTATCCGACCTGAAGAATATGCAAAAAGCGCGTTCGGGTGAGGGCGGAGATGAGGTAAAAGCGGCCTTCAATGAATTGCGTAAAAAAGGGGAATTAAGCATAGGCGGATTAGTTTCAACTGTTCAGCATAAAATGACCAAGACCGGAAAGCCATTCGGGACATTTGTGATAGAGGATTATAACGATTCCTATGAGTTTGCCTTGTTCGGCGAAGATTATGTAAAATTCAGGAATCTGCTGGTTGATGGTTACTTCCTGCATATCAAAGGTAATATCGAAGAAAAATTCAGGCAGAAGGATAATTGGGATCTGCGAATCGCTACTATGTCTTTGTTGACTGAAATGCGCGATAAATTGACCAAATCTGTAACCGTTTGTATTGATTTGAACTCGCTGAATGACAATTTGATGAGCAATCTGCAGCAGATCGTTGAAGAGAACAATCAAAAATACCCAGTAAAGAATTGTACGCTGCGGTTTATTGTTAGGGATATGGAAGAGTCGCTACTGATCGAGCTACCAAGCAAAACTTTCAAGGTAAACCCAAGTGATGATTTAATGGCTGATATACAAAGCTTAACTCATGCTGAGCCAGTGTTGAAATAGTAACCCATCCAATAAATGAGTGATAAACGCTTTTTTTCAATTGCTCTAAGCTTAATATCAGGGTACTTGGTTTATTGGTTTTATTTTGAGTTGATTTCAGGGTTATCCCCATTTATGATCATTCTGTGGATTGTAACTTTTACAATCTTATTGATTATAAACTTGATATTAGTATTGCGTCAAGGATCTTTCAGTAAAAAATTCGCTTTAATAGCTTTAATGACCTTATCTATCTCATGTGGGTTATTGGTAGGTATAAACAAGTTTAAAAGAGTAATCCAAGTATCGAATGATAAGCCTCACATTTATAAAACGAAATAAGATTGACTTCTCTCGAAATTGTTAATAAACAACCCGCTTTGATTGTTTGTTAATAAAATAATTTGAGCTTGACTGCCATTAAGACTACATTTATTGTCACCCATAAGTTAATGTGTCATCTGTACATAATAGGATTGTCACATTGTCATAAGGACACTTGTGGCAAGCAATTTGAATAGTATATATTTGTAAATAATTTAAATTTTAAAAATCATGGCTTTAGAAATAACTGATGCAAACTTTGAAGAACTAGTTCTCAAAGCAGATAAACCGGTATTAATTGACTTTTGGGCAGAATGGTGCGGTCCGTGTCGCATGGTTGGTCCGGTAGTTGAAGAAATCGCGAAAGAGTATAGCGGTAAGGCTGTTGTTGGCAAAGTAAATGTTGACAATAATCCAGGCATCTCAATGAAGTTCGGTATCCGCAATATTCCTGCTTTGTTATATTTCAACAAAGGTGAGATCGTTGACAAACAGATCGGTGCAGTGCCAAAATCGATACTTGCCGGTAAGTTAGATAAACAGTTAGCATAATATATATTCAACCAGTATAAGATAGCCGGTCTCAGATTCTGAGACCGGCTTTTTTTTGGAGACGATTTTAAGATTTATTTGATTTATAAGAATCATGGTAATCGCATAAATCTTAAAATCGTGTTTTTTGTTTGAATACACCAATCTGATAGCTAAATTAGCAGTATGCCCAAACTAAGTGATGAACAGGAAATACGCCACCTGGCCAACCTTGAACTATTGGCCCGGCAGGTAGTGGAGGGATTTATAACCGGCTTACACCAAAGCCCTTTTCATGGCTTTTCTGTTGAGTTTGCCGAGCATCGCCTTTATAACAATGGCGAATCTGTAAAGAATATAGACTGGAAGCTACTGGCGCGTACCGATAAGCTCTTCGTAAAGCAGTTCGAGGAAGAAACCAACCTGCGTTGCTACCTGCTCTTGGACACATCATCATCTATGAACTATCCCGAAAAAGGGATGGATAAGCTGCAATTTTCCATTTATTCAGTAGCTTCTCTGGCATATCTTTTCAAGAAACAACGGGATGCGTTTGGATTATGTTTATTCTCTAATAAGATCGACTGGATCAGCGCTGCGAGATCAACTTCAAAACACCTCTTCTATCTTTTTGCCGAACTGGAAAAAGTTTACAATCAGCCTAAAAAGAATGCGACGACCAATATTACCAGCGTGCTGCATCATATAGCTGAAGAAGTTCACCAGCGTTCTATGATCATCATCTTCAGCGATATGCTGGAGAATAATTATACCGAAGAAAAATTGCAGGCTTTGTTTGCAGCTATTCAGCATTTGAAATACAATAAACATGAGGTAGTGATATTTAATGTGAACGACCGCCACAAAGAGCTCGATTTTGATTTCGATAACCGCCCGCATCATTTCGTAGATATTGAAAGCGGAGAGGAGATCAAAGTTCATCCGAATAAGATCCGCGAGGCCTATCGCTCAAACCTGAATAGTTACCGGCATCAATTGGAACTAAAATGTGCACAATATCATATCGACCTGGTCGACGCCAATATTCACGATGGCTATAACAATATCCTGAAGGCTTACCTGGTGAAGCGAAACAGTATGATTTAAGTAACAAATTAAATACAAAAGCTGCGCAAACAAGGTTTTTAAAACAGAAATCAAATATTAGATTTGTTGCTGCCACTTTTTATAGAATACCTATTTAATAATTCATTTTAATGGACGATATCCAGATCAAAAAGCAACCGAAAAAATACGATGCTATTATCGTTGGTTCGGGTGCCGGCGGCGGTATGGCCGCCTATGTTTTAGCTAATGCAGGTTTAAAAGTTTGTTTGCTAGAAGCAGGTCCAAATTATGATCCCCGCGAAAATTCTTCACAATTAAAACAACCATGGGAATCGCCGCGCCGTGGTGCTAGTACAAAGTTTCGCCCTTTTGGCGACTTTGACGGTTGCTATTGGGGTTGGGAAATTGACGGCGAGCCATACACCCAAAAAGACGGAAGTAACTGGGAATGGTGGCGTGCACGTATGGTGGGCGGTCGTACCAATCACTGGGGACGTATCTCACTACGTTTTGGCCCGAATGACTTTAAACGCCGCAGCATAGATGGGTTGGGTGATGACTGGCCAATTAGCTATGATGATGTAAAACCTTACTATGATAAAATAGATAAACTAATTGGTGTATTTGGAACTAATGAAGGTTTATATAACGATCCTGATGGTTTATTCCTGCCACCGCCAAAGCCTAGGTTGCATGAGTTGTTCATCAAGAAGGCCGCAGGTAATATTAATATCCCGGTAATCCCTTCTAGATTATCTATATTAACCAAGAAGATCAATAAAGATCGCGAGGCATGTTTCTATTGCGCGCAATGTGGTCGTAGCTGTAAAATTTATGGTGACTTTTCATCTTCATCAGTATTGGTTAAACCGGCGGTTGCTACAGGAAATGTCGACCTGGTTGTGAATGCCATGGCACGTGAAGTATTAACTAACCGTGATGGCCTGGCTACAGGTATTTCCTATGTGAATAAAGCTGACATGCAGGAGTACCAGGTATTTGGTCGCACCGTGATACTGGCTGCCAGTGCCTGCGAAAGTGCGCGCTTGATGCTGAACTCCAAATCAAGCCGTTTCCCCAACGGTATTGGTAACTCAAGCGGCGTAGTCGGTAAGTACCTGCACGACTCAACAGGCGCCGATATGGGTGGTATTATCCCGGAATTGTTCGATCGTAAACGTTATAACGAAGACGGTGTAGGCGGTATGCACGTGTATACTCCATGGTGGCTTGACAACAAGAAACTGGATTTCCCTCGCGGTTACCATATTGAATATGGTGGTGGTTTCGGTATGCCATTATACGGCTTCAACTGGGATATCCAGAATTTGAACGGTATGTTCAAGATACATGGCAAACAAAAAGAAGCAGGCGGTTACGGCGCTTCATTGAAAGAAGATTATCGTTACTTCTTCGGCGCGCACGTGGGTATGGCCGGCAGGGGCGAGGGTATTGCCCGTGAGGACAGCTATTGCGAGATCGACCCGAACGTAGTAGATAAATATGGTATCCCTGTATTGCGTTTCCATACCAAATGGTCAGATTACGAGATCAACCAGGCTAAGCACATGAAAGAAACTTTCAAGGAAATATTGCATAGCATGGGTGCTGTAGTTACCTGGGGTGGAGACGACGGTGCGCATAATAACTACGGTTTGCACAATCCTGGTAATATCATCCATGAGGCTGGAACAGTGCGTATGGGTAACGATGCTAAGAAATCGCCTTTGAATAAATACAGCCAGTCGCACGATGTTAAAAACCTGTTCTGCGTGGATGGCGGGCAGTTTGTATCTCAGGCAGATAAAAACATCACGTGGACTATATTGGCACTTTCAATGCGTGCATCAGAGTATATAGTTGACCAAATGAAGAAACAAAATATTTAATTCTGTTATCATGGATAGAAGAGATTCCCTTAAGGCCCTGCTCGTTGGTGGTATATCTACTACGGTTTTGCTGGATGCATGCAAGCAACCTGCAAAAGAGGGTGCCGAGAATACCGAAAATAAAGATGCTAAAGGCCCGGACGAGTCGGACCGTATGGCCGAAGAAAAGCTGGTAAATAAGCAATTACGCGAAGCGCCGAAGTTTTTCAATGAAAATGAAATGGCTGCCATTACCATTTTGGGCGATATCATTATCCCTAAAGATGATGTAAGCGGCAGTGCTTCGGATGCGAAAGTGCCTGATTTTATCGAGTTCATCGTAAAAGATATGCCAGAACATCAAACCCCAATGCGTGGCGGTTTGCGGTGGTTGGATATGCAATGCCTGAATCGTTATGACAAAGCTTTTAAAGACTGCAACCATACCCAGCAAATGGAAATGGTTGACCTGATAGCATGGCCTAAAAAAGCGAAACCCGAAATGCAGCAGGGGGTGGCTTTCTTTACCCTGATGCGCAACCTAACCGCTACCGGTTTTTATACCACAGAGATTGGTGTAAAAGATGTGGGCTACAAAGGCAATGCCCCAAACCAATGGAATGGCGTGCCGGATGATGTATTGAAACAATACAATATGGCTTACACCGAAAAAGAACTGAAAGAATGTATCAGTTTTGATACTAAAGCATAGCACAAACGCCCCGGTTAAAATCGGGGCGTTTTCATTTGATTTTATTCTCTTTACCCACCGGCAGCTATTAATATCTTGAAAATGTTAACATTATATTTCGTGTAAACAACAATTCATTATCTGGGCGTAACATTAACTTAAAACGAGAGGAGCACCTTTGCGGCAGTTAAATGCCGGATATTTCAAATCATCGTCTCGTTCTTTATTCCGGCTTTTAAGATCAGTTAATAGTTATGATGAAGAGAGCTTGCTCTCTTTGTTTGTTTAAGAGGTATGTTGATTGATCGCTTCAATAATCACTTCACAGGCTTTTCTGATCTCGTCATGAGTAATAATCAAAGGCGGAGCAATACGCATAGAATTACTGCAGTGCAGGAACCAGTCGACCACCACGCCATCTTCTATACAGCGGTCAATAATCTTTTTATTCAGGTCGAAATTTTCCAATTCAATTGCCAGCATCAGCCCTTTACCCCGTACTTCTTTTATAGCGGGATGAACCAATTGCTCGCGGAACAATTTTTCTTTGTTCTCTACCTGTGCAACGATATTCTCATTCAGTAAAACCTCCAGCGCAGCTAGCCCGGCGGTACAGCAAACCGGATGCCCGCCGAATGTAGTGATGTGGCCGAGTATAGGATTTTCTTTAAGGGCCCCCATAATTTGGTTGGATGAGATGAATGCTCCAACCGGCATGCCCCCGCCTAATGCTTTAGCCAAAAGCAATATATCAGGAACAATATCAAAATGCTCAAATGCAAATAATTTGCCTGTGCGGCCGAATGCAGCCTGTATTTCATCTAATATCAGCAGCGTGCCGGTTTCGGTACAGCGCTGTTGCAAAGCCTGCATGTAAGCCTTATCAGGAACTCGAATGCCTGCTTCGCCTTGTAATGTTTCAATGATTACGCAGGCGGTTTCATTAGTAATCAGCTCAAGATCATCTATATTATTAAACTGGATAAAATTTACACCCGGAAGAAGGGGACGATAAGCCTGTTTATATTCCTCGTTGCCCATCAAACTCAAAGCGCCGTTTGTGCTGCCATGGTAAGAGTTGTAACACGATATAACCTTGCGGCGACCAGTGTATCGCTTAGCCAGTTTAAGTGCCCCTTCAACTGCTTCAGCTCCTGAGTTAACAAAATACACTGAACTTAATTGCGATGGTAAAAGCGATGCCAATTTTTCAGCGAAACGCACTTGTGGCGTCTGCACGTATTCGCCATAAACCATCAAATGCATGTATTTATCCAGTTGCTCTTTAATAGCATTGATCACATAAGGATTGCTATGCCCCAGGCTGCTTACACCAATACCCGAGATCAGATCGATATAAGGTTTTCCGGCAGAATCATACATATAAATGCCTTCGGCGCGTTCAAATTCGAGCAGAAGCGGGAAATCAGTAGTCTGTGCGTTGTTAGCCAAAAAAAGCTGACGAAGTGTGAGCATACGCAAAAATAATAAAGGCTTGCATACATCGGTATGCAAGCCCTTATAAATATCATCTGTTAAACTTTATGGATTATTTTTTACACCCTCGCTGCGTTCAGAAAGCTGTTTGATCAATTCATCATTAAAGTCACGTTCGCTTTTAAAAATCAAGCTCACTTTTTCGGGGGGGAGTATTTTTAAAAATTCATCAGTATAATATTTCCGGGTATTCACCAACTCGCTTTCATAATATAATTCCCTGTCAATCTGGTCTTTTCCGTTGGGTTGATCAGGGGAGTTATTTGCTCTTTTTTTCTGAAGAATTTCCTTAAGCGATTGCCTATATCGTCTATATATCGGCCAAAAACGCTGACCCTGATCAACATTCATGCTCAATCTTTTGTTGATGTATTCTTCGCGTACTGCTTCAATCCGGTTTACACCGCCATTTTGACGACGTTGTATTACCCTTTCCTGGAAGTTTTGCGGACGCCGGAGCAATGGCCTTACCACCTGCCCGAACGATGTATTACAAATACCCAAAAACAAAAATATGATAAAGATATGTTTGGCCAGTTTATACATTTTTATTGACTGGTGTCTAATTCATCCTGCAGATCACTGCTTAAATTATCTACGTTAACTTTTTTGCTATCATCCATCAAAGCATGCGAATCGTTTTGATCAACATTTGATTGAATGTAATCTTTAATATCATTAACCGACACCTGTGACAACGATTTATGTAAGAAAGAATGGTTGTGGTCCTCAGGCGCAGTATTTTGCGTTAAAAGGATAGTTGCACCTACTGCCAGCGTGATGCAGGCTGCGGTGGCGTATCTAAAGGCATGTGAAGTAAATAACTGCCTTACAACACCTCTCTTTTGTTTTACAACTTCTTTCTTTTCGGCTGGTTGATTAACCGTTTTATCAAGGATGTTTGCACTAAGCTTATCAAAATACCCATCAGGAACAGCAAATGATTCTTCCAGGTTTAAGGCTTCCTCAACTACAACACGGCTCTGAATGTTCTGGCTCAATTCTTCAAAGTAGCCTTTCGGCACCGAGAATGCGTCCTCCGATTTATCTAAAGCTTCTTCGACTGCAATGCGGCTCTGAATATTTTGGCTTAGTTCGTCAAAATAACCATGCGGCACGGTAAATGCATCTTCAGATTTATCTAAAGCCTCCCCCACGGTAACACGGCTTTGAATGTTTTGGCTTAATTCATCAAAATAACCTTCGGGAACAGTAAATCCGGTAGCTTCTTTATCAGTAGCTTCTTCAATTGCGATGCGGGCGTTGATATTATCGCTTAACTCGTCAAAATAATTTTCGGGCACAGCAAACCCATTTGAAGGAGAGTTGCTTTTTAATTCATTTAACTTGATATATGACGTGATCTGCTGCTCGAGTTCATCAAAATAGCCATCAGGCACTGCAAACGGGTTATTTGGATTAACCTGTTTCAGTGACATATAATCATTTAGCCATTCTCTATTTCCTCTTTCGCTGTTCATATCGGTATATAGATGAATCTCATGCCCAAAGGTTTAAAGTAAATTTAAAATTTAATCTTTTGATAGTAAAAACGATTCTATTTTTTTCACAGCAAGATGAAAAGAAGCCTTTAACGCACCCACACTTGTCCCCAGCACTTCCGACATCTCTTCATACTTCATATCATCAAAATACTTCATATTAAATACAAGTCGCTGCTTTTCAGGTAATGTTAGTATAGCCTGCTGCAATTTCAGCTGAGCCTGGTCGCCATTAAAGTAACTTGAATCAGCCAGCGTATCAGCCAGTTCGTAAGATACATCATCCAGCGGTATGTTGTTCTTTTGCTTTTTCTTGTTTAGAAAGGTAATACACTCATTGGTGGCTATACGATACATCCAGGTGTATAACTGGGCGTCGCTGCGGAAACCCGGCAGGTTTTTCCAAACTTTTACAAATGTATCCTGGATCAGGTCATCTGCATCGTCGTGGTCAATTACCATACGGCGAATGTGCCAGTAGAGCTTTTGCTGGTATTTTTTTAATAGCAGGTTAAAAGCTTCATTCCGGGTTTTCTCATCCTGGAACTTGCGTAGTATTTCTGCATCATCAACCTGTACCGACATGTATTATTATTTATGAATTACCAGTAATTAAGGCGAAAATAATTAAAAATATTTTATTGTAGCAGATCGAGCACTTGCTGCGACGCGTTTTTGCTTTCAACTTTATCAATGACCTTTAGAATCTTCCCTTTTGGGTCGATCACAAAAGTGGTGCGTAATACTCCCATATATTTCCGGCCAAACATTATTTTCTCTGCCCAAAGACCATATTGTTCTACAATTTTCCGGTCGGGATCGGCGATCAGCGGGAATGGCAGTTCAAACTTCGTCTCAAACTTTTTATGAGATTTTTCTGTATCAGGGCTCACGCCGATGACTGAAAACCCTTTGCGGAGCAGTGATTGATAATTATCGCGGAAGTTGCACGCTTCATTAGTGCAGGTCGGTGTATTATCCTGCGGATAAAAGTACAATATCACATTTTTGCCCTTGAAATCGGATAATGAAACGGTATTGCCATTCTGGTCCTTTGCTGTAAAATCGGGGGCTTTTTCGCCCTCTTTTGGAATTGTCATATTATTTAAAAAAATATGCGGAAAATTGCGAAATATTATCCTTATTGTCAGTAACGGTTAAGTCAAAAATATGTTTACCCGAAGCTAAATCCTTGTCTATCTTATAGCTTAAAACTTTGGTTTTATAATCCCATTCCATCAGCACCCACTTGCCATCGATTTTACCGGAATAAGTTCTCACGCCCGACATGTTATCACCGATCTTAAAGGCTATGCGCTGCATCTTCGCCATATTGCTGCCATTTTTAATATTGATTGCGTGAATAATCGGTGGAATTGAATCGATGCGGATATAGTAATCTCCAAAAGTGCGGACACTGGCTTTAAGGTAACCGTTATCGTATGTGCCGCCTTCGCAAACGCCGCTGGCATTCATTATTACGGCCTTGCCGATATTGTTACCTATTTTATCATCCGGTTTTATCCAGATCTGATAAGTATCGTTGATTGGAGTGAGGTGATTATGAATATGATGAATAGCCGAATACATGCCCGGTTTTGCAGGCGAGGCAGAGTAAGTGAAGTTCAGATCATCATACAAATTACCAACCGGTACAACTACTTTCAGGTTGTCAGCATTAAACTCATTCTGCTTGTCGTAATGAAACAAAGTTGTTCCGGCAGGAGCGGGGGCAGGTGCGCTTTTGACCGAGCTTGATTTTACTTTGATATTTAATGTGGAAGTATTTCCAGCGATGTCTTTTACTACGTATTCTACATCATGTACAGCATTATCGCTAAAATTAACCATTCCACGGCTAATTGATTGCGGATAAAGTGTGATCTTGCTGCCCGGCAGGATGAAGCATTTCTGGATGAAACGATGCGAGCTTAAAAAAGTAGGGTAATCGATATAAGCATTGATAGAATGCGTCTGATCAAAAGCAAAACGCTCAACCGCAAAAGTGTAGACAGTGACGCCGTCAACTTTTAGTTCGATAGAATAAATACCGTTATGGTTGAACGAAGCGCTGTTCATATCGGTTGCAGTGATACCAAACCCGGTTTCGCCGGTTACATTGATTATCTGTGGTTTGGTAAGGCGATAACGCCCGGATGCACCAGCTACTGCAAAAAATTGTCTTGATGTTCTTTCACTAAACGGTGCATCGCCTAAATGATAGATGCAAATAGCACCTAAGGTAGGTGCAACATGGTCTGGTATGGTCAACCCAAACAATTGAGGGTTGATGGTTTGTTCAGTTTGGGTATCCCTTATCTCAAAATGCAAATGCGGGCCTGCTGATGCACCAGCATTACCCGACCAGGCAATCACATCATCCTTGCAAACCATGACCTGAGTTGGCGGCAATTTAAAATCGACCTCAAAGCTTTGCGTTTCGTATTGTTGTCTGCGTACTATTTCTTCCAGTTTGGGATCAAAGCGTTCAATATGCCCGTAAACGGTTGTAAACCCATTTGGATGAGTTACATAGATAGCATTCCCGAAACCACCAAATTGTACCCGCAAACGCGATATGTAGCCATCATAAGCCGCATGAACCGGGTAACCAGTACGTCCGTTGGTTTTAAAATCAAGCCCGGAATGGAAATGTTCCGGACGCAGCTCGCCAAATGAACCTGCTGTACTCGGCGGCAGATCCAACGGATAGCGGAAAAAGTTTTTTGGATACTGTTGGGTTTGAATAGGTGCCTGTGCCAAACAGTTCATCGCAAGCCCCAAACAGGCGGTATAAAAGACAATAAGTTTTTTAAACATGCTTATTTAACGTAAAAATCAAGCATTTTCACATCCTCAATATAACCTTCCAGGCGGTCGCCTATTTTTACCTTGCCTACGCCTTCAGGTGTACCGGTAAATATCAGGTCGCCTTTTTTGAGTGTGATGTATCTTGAAACAAAGGCTATTATACGTTCAAAGGAGAATAAAAGGTCTTTTGTATTGCCTTGCTGGCGCGGTTCTCCATTGATGTCGAGTTTGAAGCTTAAATTGTATAAATCCTTAAAGTTTGTTTTAGGTAAAAAGTTGCTGATTGGCGCTGAGCCATCAAACCCTTTAGCCAATTCCCAGGGCAATCCTTTTTCTTTATGGCGCTGCTGAATGTCGCGGGCGGTAAAATCAACCCCTAAACCGATCTCCTCAAAATAATTACCGGCAAAGTTTTCGCTTATATGCTTGCCTTCTTTGCTGACCTTCAGCACAAGCTCAATCTCGTGATGAACATCTTCCGAAAAGTCAGGATGATAAAAGGGCTTGTTGTCTTTTAGTATTGCAGTATCCGGTTTCATAAATATCACCGGGGCGGTGGGTACAGGATTATTTAGCTCCTTAGCATGCTCGGCATAGTTGCGGCCAATGGCAATTATTTTCATAGAATATGTAAAATGCCAAAGCTAATGATTTGGTTGATTAAGTTAAGTGGTTGATTGAGTTGATTGGTTTGAAAATTTAACTCAATACAACCTAATCAACTTAATCTAACTTATTCAACTCTATAGAACCGAAATCCTCTTGATAACCGATTCAGTACCGGCAACTACCCTGATAAAGTAAAACCCACGGGAAAGTTTGTTGCTGATGGGATAAGTAAAGCTCTGTTCGCCCGAACCGATCCTTTGTGAAACGAGGGTGATCACTTCATTCCCTAATACATCCATTACTTTAACCGTAACAAGAGCGTTGCGGGATAATACATATTTTACGTTGATCAAATCGGTAACAGGATTAGGGTAAACCTGCACATCGGTAAGCAACTTGTCATCAGTACGGATTACGTTTATTTTAGCGTTTGATGTAACAGCTGGTTTTAAAGGAGGTAAAGCCAAATGCAGGCCCGTTTTGGAATAAGAAGATTTGGTAGTACCTAGCTTTGTTTTTGCGAGATGAACAGTTGTATCAGACCTGTTAGCCTGAAAAGCAAAGGCAATATTTATGGTTAATGCAAGTGCAAGCAGCGTAACCCATGAAAAAATATTAGTATAGTTTTGCCTCATGCTTAAATCTCTTTTACAAAAATAGAAATAATGTGGCTATGAATTAACAGCAAATACCTTTTAAAGAATATTTTAACAAAATTTAACAAAATGAGTTTTATTATTGAATATTTGCGGAAATTTATAATGTAGAAAACACACTAAGAGTTATAAATTTAGCAGCAATTAAGTTAATGACTTTTATCGCTAAAAATGCATAAAGACCTCCAAAAGCTATCCGTCGCCGGCCTTCTTATAAGTCTTGGTATAATTTATGGTGATATCGGTACTTCTCCGCTTTACGTGTTCAAGGAAATTGTAGGAACTCAGCCGGTTTCACAAACTCTGATATTAGGCGGTATATCCTGTATCTTCTGGACGCTTACACTCCAGACGACAATCAAATATGTTGTGATCACGTTGCAAGCGGATAACAAGGGTGAAGGCGGTATTTTCTCTTTGTTCTCACTCGTTCGACGAAAAGCTAAATGGCTCATTATACCTGCAGTGATAGGCGGTTGCGCACTGTTAGCCGATGGTATCATCACTCCGCCAATCACTATATCCGCTGCTATTGAGGGGCTCACTATTGAATTTCCACACCTGCATACCGTTACAATAGTTATCATAATAATAGCGGCACTGTTTGTTATACAGCAATTTGGTACATCGCTGGTGGGCAAAGCGTTCGGGCCGGTTATGTTCATCTGGTTTACAATGATGGGGGTATTGGGTATATCGTACATCGCGCAGATGCCTTCAATCATCAAAGCGTTGAACCCTTATTACGCCCTGGTATTGCTGACCAGTAGTAATTATAATGCATTCCTGATATTAGGCGCTGTTTTCCTGTGTACCACAGGGGCAGAAGCGCTTTACTCGGATTTGGGGCACTGCGGAAGAAAGAACATACGCATCAGCTGGATATATGTGAAAAGTTGCCTGGTACTTAATTATTTGGGACAGGGTGTATGGCTGCTGAACAACGAAGGAAAAGTGCTTAATCTAAGTGTACATAACCCTTTTTACGAGATCATGCCCCAGCGGTTTTTAATATATGGTATCGCGATAGCTACCGTTGCGGCAATTATCGCCAGTCAGGCGTTGATATCCGGCTCGTTTACGCTTATTGCAGAGGCAGTGCGCCTTAACTTATGGCCTAAAGTAAAGATCAATTATCCAAGTGAGCAGAAAGGACAATTGTATGTACCAAGCGTTAACTGGCTGCTTTGTGGCGGTTGTATCGGGGTGGTATTATTGTTTCGACACTCTGATAAAATGGGTGCGGCCTACGGTTTAAGTATCACGGTTGCCATGCTGATGACGACGATATTGGTATCCAAATTTTTGGCTAAACGGAAATTTCCGCCTTATATAATCGGGATATTTTTAGCGGTTTATCTGGTTATTGAGGTGACCTTCTTATCCGGCAACCTGGTTAAATTTGTACATGGTGGTTGGTTTACCTTGTCTGTAGGCGCCGTGTTATTTGCCATTATGTGGACCTGGCATATTGCACGGAAGATCCGGAACCGTTACGTGAAGTTTATCAATATCGAAGACTATTATACCATATTGAAAGAACTAAGTGAAGATGAATCGGTGCCGAAGTATGCTTCGCAATTGGTGTATCTTACCAGTGCCAATTTTGATTCAGAAGTTGAGTCAAAGATCATTTATTCCATACTGCAAAAACAGCCAAAGCGGGCCGACGTTTACTGGCTGGTACATGTGGATGTGGTGGACGAACCATACCGAAGAGAATACGAAGTAAACTTCCTGGTGCCGAATAAGGTTATCCGCGTTGATTTTAAACTGGGTTTCCGGGTGGAACAACAGATCAATCTATTATTTAGGAAAGTAGTGGAAGATTTGGTGAAGAAGGGCGAGGTAAATATTACCAGTACGTACAAATCATTAAATAAGCACAAAATAGTAGGCGATTTCAGGTTTGTAGTGATCGAGAAGGTACTATCCCGTTCACATAAACTATCGTTCTACGAACGCATGGTCATGCTGATCTACAATTACCTTAAAGAGGCCAGTTTGTCTGAAGAGCGCGGCTTTGGTCTCGATCTGAGCTTCGTTACCGTAGAGAAAGTGCCTTTGATGCTTACCGATCCGGAGGCGGTTGATATTCAGCGGGTAGGCGGGTAATCACAATCGCTAATCGACTCATCCCGACTTCGCTATACTGGTCGGCCCTTTCTATGGCAAGCTATAAAGAGGTTGAAGAAAAACAAAACACTCTTTGCACGAAGTGAAGAGAGTGCGGTCGAGCGAAGCAATGACCCGGCGAGTTGAATAGAAACTTTGCTTAACAGTATTTTCCGTATCTACATTATTTGTACCTTATTTTATAAGCCAATATAATACTGGCGAATATAAAGGTAACCACATTGGCAGCGGCAACAGGCAGGCTGTGACTCAACACACCATATATCAGCCAAAAAAGTGTGCCTGCTGTGAAAAGCATGTACATATATAAAGATATCCCGGAAGTGTCTTTGGTTTGAATAGTTTTTATAGCCTGCGGTAAAAACGAAACCGTAGTGCCAAAAGCAGCCAGATAGCCAATAATGTCAATGTAACTAATATTCTTCATAGGATTTATTTAGATGATAAAAGCAATTATTGCTGAATAACAGCTTTAGCAACTTATTATATTTTTACTCTAAACCCTTTATGGTTTTGATGTCTTCGTTATTCATCTTACTGTTTTTGTAACTGTATGTAAAATAGATTACCAAACCGATAATGAGCCATGCCAGGAAGCGTATCCAGTTGGTATAGCCCAATTCAGTCATCAGGTAAAAACAGCTCAAAAGACCTAAAACAGGTATTAGTGACAAATTCTTAAGGAATGCCAGTACTGTAAGTACGGCTGACAGAATGATGAATATGAAAAAAGGGAAGTTCTCGTGTGCGTTACTACTGGTGAATAAGTGTAAGATATCGTTCCAAAAGAAATAAATTCCTACGATAAAAATAAACGGAACAATCCATTTAGCATTGATGTAAGGCAAATGGAAGCGACCGCTTTGTGCAGTCTCTTTGGGCAATAATAGCACCCCACCGCAAACCAGTACGAATGCGAATAGAGTACCGATGCTTGTCAGATCGGTAACGATGGTTAGGTTAACAAACAATGCCGGTACAGCAACCACAATACCTGTAATAATGGTTGCAAATGATGGCGTATGGTATTTAGGGTGTATTCTCGAAAATACTTTTGGCAAAAGACCGTCACGGCTCATGCTCATCCAAATACGCGGCTGTCCTAATTGGAATATTAATAATACGCTGGCCGTTGCAATAACAGCACTGAAAGAGATAATGCCGCTTAACTTGGTTAAATGAACTTTGTTAAATACATAAGCCAGTGGATCACCCACGGCAAGGTCCTTATAACTTACCATACCGGTAAGCACTAAGGCAATAAGTATATAAAGTACTGTGCAGATAATAAGTGAATAGATCATGCCACGCGGGAGATCGCGCTGTGGTGTACGGCATTCTTCGGCAGTGGTTGATATTGCGTCAAATCCGATGTAGGCGAAAAATACGCCCGATACCCCTTTCATTACACCGCTAAAACCATTTGGCATAAAAGGGTGCCAGTTGGCAGGCGTTACATAAAAAAAGCCTACTGCAATAACTACCAGTACAATAGCGATCTTTAAGATCACCATGGCATTAGTAGCTTTTTTGGTTTCGCGAATACCAATGTATACCAGGTAGGTTATGATAACAGTGATAAGCAAGGCAGGCATATTGGCAATGAACTTGACACCGCCGAATCCGGGAGCAGTATCCCATGCCGAAGCATTTTGTCTGATTGTCTCTGTTATTGCAGACAGATTATGACTAGCTGTAAAGGCCTGAAGATCCCTGTGGGCATTATAAGCAGTAAAGTAATCGACTGTAAGGTATTCCGGTACGTGGATGTGAAAGCCTTCTAACAGGTTAACAAAATAGGTGCTCCATGATATAGCAACAGCAATATTGCCGATAGCATATTCCATCAAAAGGTCCCAGCCTATTATCCATGCAATCAATTCGCCAAATGAGGCGTAAGCATAGGTATATGCACTACCCGATACCGGTATACGTGAAGCAAACTCTGCATAGCATAGTGCCGAAAAGCCACAGGTAATAGCAGTAATTATAAATAAAATAGTAACTCCCGGACCGCCATTAAATGAGGCCAGACCAATTGTCGAAAATATCCCGGCACCTACTACGGCGGCTATACCCATTAGGGTCAGGTCTTTAACATTAAGTTCTTTTTTTAGATGGGAGCCTGTATGTTCGGAGTCGCCAAAGCCGCTTTCAACATCGGCTAATATCCTGGTTATAGATTTTTTACGGAATATACCTTTCGACATGCAGTTAATTATTAGGCCAAGCCCAAACATAACTATTTTTTTGCATTGAATTACATAGCATATTTCTATTAACTTGCGCCTATGAAAACGACTATGAATGAGGTATTAAGGCGTATAAAGGCGTTTTTGATCCCTTATTTACTGATCTTATGCATTTGCCTGGTGCTCAAATTGGTCTACACCAAAGCAGAAATTTACTTCGCGGTAAATACACACTACAACACGTTTGTTGATTGGATTGAGCCTTATGTAACCGACATTGGAAACGGATGGACAGCTGTAGCTATAGCAGCAATACTAACACTGTTTAGTTACAGAAAGGCATTGATCGTAGCATCATCTTATGCGGTCACATCTATTATGGCCCAGATATTAAAGTATATATTCGACGCCCCACGACCGAAGTTGTACTTTAAGGATCAAATCAGCAAGATTCATTTTGTTAAGGCGGTTGAAATTCTGAGCTTACATAGCTTTCCGTCCGGGCATACGGTTTCGGCATTTACTTTAGCTGTGATTTTTACCTACTGGAGTAAGAACAAGGCCTGGGGGCCCGTGTTCTTACTCATTGCTGTTATGGTAGGCTATTCGCGTATGTATCTGAGCCAACATTTTTTCGAGGATGTTACCGCCGGGTCAGTTATCGGCGTAGTCATCACGGTTATCTGGCTCTATTGGCTCGATAATAAAAATTTTATTCAGCAGCCCAAATGGCAAAAAGGGTTGCTTGGTTAAGCAAACTGACCACTATCTCTTTTCCTGAATACTAACCAGGCTATTAATCCAATAATCAATACACCTCCAGCAATCTCGATCACAATATTTTTACTGCCAGATGCTTGTGAACGCGTGTCTGTGTATTGGTCGTTTCGCTGTAGTTCCGGCGAAAGTTTAATGGATGAAAAGTAGGCTTTTGATTCACCCTTTATCAGGTCTTTTCGTGAATCGCCATAACCATATTCAAAAGTATAAGTAGCATCCTGTGTATAAAGCAAAATGAAATTACGGTACTGGCTTTCACCGTTGGGATCGTTTTGAAACAGTGTAAATACTTTAGCTTTTAATGAACCTATTGTAGTATCACGGACATTTTGCGCACTACCGTCGCCACTCTGGCTTTGTATACCCTGAATGTATTTTTTCAGAACTGCGTTAAGATCATTTTCTTTTTGCAGCGGTTGATTACCTTTTGCATTAGCCTGACGAATGGCGATCATATACCCAAGGTCGGAATTGCTGGTATAAACCTGCTGACCCAGTGTGTCTTTTTTAGTATAAGATGATGGTAATGAAACGCTTACCAGGCTGTCAAGTTTTACTGATTTTAACGATTGCCCGAATACTGCATTCACCGAAAACAGTATGGCAAATAATACAATTATCTTCTTCATATTACTTATATAAACTGTCTAAATCAGTAAATAGTTTAATATAATTTACAATAAGTAATGGATGCGCCTTATTAAATACCTGACAATAAGTATTTTATGGCTAAAAATATAGGTCTATTTTACACTTGGGCGACAAAGCAATAACTCCGTTGTATAAAATTGGAATTGTTATCGACCCACAATCTCTTTGAGAAATTTTTTTTATTATAAGTTATAACATATTGAGCAAAGACTCGTATACTTGACAAAAAAATAACAATAACTTAAATCTTGTTACAAAAAATGAAAACAATTAAAATTCTGGCTGTGACGGCCATTGCTCTTTCTGTAATTACTTTAAATTCCTGCAAAAAGAAAGACGAAAAACCTGCTGTTTCAATTACAGCGACTGTTGACGGCACTGTTACCAGTTTCAACGTTAATGCGGCGGCGCTGCAAGGTACTTTAGATGGTGTAACGGTTACCAATATACAGGGCAGCACCTCCGGCGGGGCGATGTTATCCATGACCCTGCTGAGCAATGTAACTGCCGGTAAAACGTATAGTGACGCAGCTACCAACGATAATGATAAACCGTTGTTTGTGTACGCACAATCGCCAACTGCCCAGGATGACTATATAAATGATGATGATGATGCATCAAACCTGCCAACTGTAACCGTTACGTCTGTAACTTCAACTACTATAGATGGTACTTTTAAAGGTCTGATACAGAGCGGACAAAGTACTAAATTGATAACTAATGGTAAATTTCACGTAAATATCCAGACTCATCAATAAAAACTGGCGATATGATTAATAAAAAAATCCGGCTGTATTCGATGCAGCCGGATTTTTTATTTCATTTAATTTGATTTTCAAATCAAAGTTTATCCATCTCGCTCTTCACAAACTCAGCCAGCTCTTTTACGTAAGCAGCGCTAAAATCAAATTTGATACCGGCTGTTTCGTAAATTTCTTTAATGGTTTTGGTGTAACCCAGCTTCAACGCATCAAGGTATTGTTCCAATCCTTTTTCAGGATTCTCTTTATAATTTTTCCATACAGCTATAGCACCTAATTGGGCCATGCCATATTCGATATAGTAGAAAGGTACTTCGAAGATATGCAGTTGTTTCTGCCATAGATTAGCTTCGGCTTCTTTATGTCTACTCCAATCGGCAAAGCTGGCGCCGAAGTTTTCAAATATTTGAAGCCATGCCTCGGTACGTTGCTCATCCGTATGGTCCGGGTTGGTGTATATCCAGTGTTGGAATTGATCCACAACAGCCACCCACGGCAATGTTTTCAATACATCAAAAAGCTGATCGCGTTTAGCGCGTTTCAAATCTTCCTCATTATCAAAATATACATTCCAGTTGTCCATGGATATTAATTCCATCGACATAGAGGCCAGCTCAGCAACTTCTGATGGGCAATGTTTAAAATCATTCAGTTCCAGGTCAGCAGTAAGGAAAGTATGCACTGCATGACCGCCTTCATGTACCATGGTGGTCAGGTCGCGGAAGGTATTGGCAGAGTTCATGAAGATGAATGGTGCGCCAGTTTCAGCCAGGGGATAGTTATAGCCACCCGGAGCTTTGCCTTTCCTGCTTTCGACATCAAACAACTGGTTATCCTTCATGATCTCCAACCGCTCACCCAGGTAACGACTGATATTGCTGAAACATTGAATGGATTTCTCGATCAGCTCACCGCCATTCTGAAAAGGTCTTAAGGCAGCCTTGCCGGAAATATCTACATCCAGATCCCATGGCTCGAGTTTATCCAAGCCTAAAGCGGCCTTACGTTTTTCGGCTTGTTGCTCAAGTATGGGCACAACCTCTTTCTGTATCGCTTCGTGAAAAGCATAGCAATCCTGCGGAGTGTAGTCAAAACGGCCCAATGCCTGGAACATGTAGTCCCTGAAGTTTTCGAAGCCGGCATTCAAAGCAACTTTATGTCTCAACTTCCGGAGTGTGTCAAACAATTTGTTCAACTCTTCTTTGTTCTGTAAGCGACGTGCGGTTATCTTTTCCCAGGCTTCCTGTCTTTTGCTGCGGTCGGTATCCTTCAATCTAACAGCTGCCTGTTCAAGCGTAAACTCTTTATCATCGATATGAACTGACATCGAACCGGTTATCGACTGATATTTCTGTTGTTCCACCTGTATCTCGGTCAGGATTGGGATATTCTCTTCTCTAAACAGTTCCAGGGCCTTCTTTACCCCACGCAGATAGATGAAGTATTTCTCTTCATCTAACTTGTCGGCATATTCGCTGCCAACCAGTTTTTTATTCAGTTCGTTGCTGTAAGGCGCAATTTTTGGTTCGATTTCCGTTGCGAAGTACTGAAACTTTTGCAGTAGTTCTTCACTCATGGTATCGCAGGTCATGCGGATATAGCGCCAGGCAAAATCTTCCTCTAATGCCGCCTCCAGTTCACTGCGGTCGTGCAGCCAATGCTCCAGTTCCTCAACTGAATTGATAGGTCGTTCAGTTAATTCCTTAAAGATGGGCTCCAGATTTTCCCATTTGATCTCCAGGTTTTGAGGTATGTATGTTCTTGTTTTTTTGTGTATCATGGTTTTTGATGTGCGAATATGCAGATATGCAAATGTGCGAATTAGTCTGCAAGTCGGAAAGACCGTAAGATGGAAAGTTGTAAGCTTGGTGTCAATTGTCCCACTGTCACGCTTTTTGGAGACAGGCCACCCGTGACAGTGCGAGACAGACCGGGACAGTTTTACCTTGGCATATTAGGACTTTTAATCTACCAGTGATAATCAAATGTTTTAGCTTTCGGTGACAGTTGCAAATCTTTGGGCCAATGTAAACCCGTTATAGTTTGTATCGTCTGTAACTTCATCCAGGTAACTAAAAGGAGGAGTGAAGTTTTTCATTTCTTCATCTGAGTTAAATTCAACCTCGGCAAGCCATATTTCATCGTTCCCTTTTAAATACTTATCAATGCCTAACACAAAATCACCATAATTCCTGATATACCTTATCTTTTCAACCGAAACGGAATCGAAAATATTTAATAATTTATATTCAGGTTCCTGTAAATAAATGGTGGTTATTGGAGCCTGGCCCTTACTGCTGTGTGCCTTCTGCGTAAGTTTATAAATAGTGCCATTATTATCAGTCACCATTCTAAAACGTAATTGCGTATTCTTAACATAATGATCTGTTATAACTTTATGAGGCAGACCCTCAACCAGGTTTATACCGCCTGCTAATAAAAACCTTCTTTCCCGTTCTATGTGTGCGTATTTCACAAGCTGCTTTTATAAATGGTCTTTGAAAGATGTGCCAGGCCATCACTATAATTTGTCGGCTTAACGTTGAATGCCTTTTCAAATTTATCTGAATTAAAGTTGTAATCATGGTCGTATTGATAATACATTTCTACTGTACCCATCACCACTTTTACAAACAGGCCGTATAGCCAAAGCATGGTCTTATTAACAGCCATAAATTTAGGTTTGACATCATAGATGCTTGCTGCCATTTCGATGAACTGCTTGCCGGTTAAAGGTGCTGCTGTAGGCATGTGCCATATCTGGTTATCGCTTGATGGGTTTTGTCCCAACAGGAACATCCCTTTGCCCATATCGGGGATATAGCTGAAATTGTGCAGCTTGTTTGGGTTGCCTATCCATTGGACGCTTTGTTTTTTTGCGTATTTATCCAGCACCATGATGTCGAAGAAACTGTTCTGGTTCTCCGTTCCATAAAAATCGGCTGCACGGGCTATGGTGGCTGTAATGTTGCCTGCCTTTGCTTCGTCCATAAATTGGGTAGCTATTTTAGCCCTGACCTCACCTTTTACGCTGCACGGATTATAAGGCGTAGTTTCCAGCATCGGGCCGTTAACCAGTCCGTAGGAGTATACGTTGTCGAAGAAGATCAGTCG
>Ga0068871_100000308_pt1 | contig 34022 bp, 26 predicted proteins | sample KBSMisM72_FD_72750 | JGI IMG/M metagenome (GOLD analysis project Ga0068871, IMG submission 72750) | Miscanthus rhizosphere microbial communities from Kellogg Biological Station, Michigan, USA - KBS Miscanthus M7-2 | ecosystem: Host-associated > Plants > Roots > Rhizosphere > Soil ...
GAGGCGTCCTACGTCGCGCGGCTGTCCCCGATTGGCAACGGAACCGGTGCATTGGTGCCGCTCACTGCGGCCAACCTCACGGACGGCCCATGGTGCCCAGATGCGGCGAATGCAAATAGGTACGACGCCGACTTGTTTCGGATCCGGAAGATCCGCGTCACCATCCGGCTGCAGACGGGCAACGGCGCTCTGCGTGGATTCGGATCGCTGGCGGACGGTCCCGAAGCGCTGTTTGCGAGTCCTGGGACCGCCGCTTCGCTGTCGAAGTCCGTTCCGGATCGCACGATTCGGTTCGACGTGAGTCCGCGCAACTTGAATCTCGGCAGGTGAGCTCAGGAGAGTGGATGCGATGTCGAGCGAACGCGGTGTCGCGCTTGTCGTGGCGTTGATGGCGATGACGATGATGATGGCGCTCGGAACGGCGCTCGTCCTGACCACGACGACTGATTCAAAGATTGCGAGGAATTTTCAACTCGCGTCGGAAGCGACGTACGCAGCAGACGCGATCCTCGAACGTGCGCTCGACGACATTCTTGCTACTCACGACTGGAACGCGCTTTTGAGTGGCGCCGTGCGTTCCACGTTCGTCGATGGGACGCCCGATGGCGTTCGCACACTCGCCGACGGCAGCGCGATCGACCTCGGACAAGTCGTCAATACTGCGAACTGCCAGAAGCCCACACCCTGTTCAAACGACGACATGGACAAAGTCACGGCCGACCGGCCCTGGGGACTCGACAACCCGCGCTGGAAGATGTTCGCGTGGGGACGGTTGAGCGCTCTCACGCCGACGGGGTCTGTGAACTCGCCCTTCTACGTGATGCTCTTGGTCGGCGACGACCCATCGGAATGCGACAACAACCCGCTTGTCGACGGCGGTCCGCCGATTCCACCCTGCGGCGGCGAGGCGGCGTTCAACCCCGGCGTCGGCGTGTTGTCGCTCCGCGCAGAGGCGTTCGGTCCGTTCGGCACCCACAAAACCATCGAGGCGACGATCGCGCGCGACGGCAATTCCGCTGTGCGGATGTTGTCGTGGAGGGAAGCGCGATAGGCCCATGGCATCGAAGGACGAGCTCGATGAAGTCGGATTCGTAATCTGCTCACAATGTGGCGCCCACATCAGAGCGGACAGGCTTCGATGTTTACGTTGTCGCGAACGGCTTGTGCCTTACAAACAGCCGTCGCTGCCGCTTCCCGCCTGGCTCGAGGCGCTTGGAGGCGGCACGCTGATCTTCGCCACCGTCTTCTCCCTGGTTGTGGTCGTCATCATCATGACGCTGTTGAGCTAGGGCTCAAGTCCGCAGGGACTCGAGCCGATACATAGGGAGCCATGCGTGTACCAACCTGTCTCTTTGCCGTCGTTCTTTCCGGCGCCGTTGTCTCAGGTCCTGTTTTGGCGCAGACATTAGGGGATGTCGCGAAGCAGGAAGAAGAGCGGCGCAAGGATGTGAAGTCGTCGTCGAAGGTCTACACCAACAAAGACCTCGGCACGCCGCGCGCCTCCTTCGGCGACTCGTCAGAAGCGCCAAAAACGTCAGCGGAGCCGGCGGCGCCGGCGCCTGCTGCGGAAAAGGGCAAGGACGCTTCCAAAGAATCCGCCAAGGACGACACCTCCACGAAAGACCAGAAGTACTGGTCGTCGCATATGAAGGAACTGCAGACGAAGCTCGAGCGCGACAGAGTGCTCGCCGACGCCATGCAGAGCCGCATCAACGCGCTGACCGCTGATTTCTCCGCGCGGTCCGATCCTGCACAGCGGGCTGTCATCGAGGCCGATCGCAAGCGCGCCTTGAGCGAGCTCGACGGGCTGCAGAAGAGCATCAAGGACGATCAGAAAGCCATCGCCGATTTCGAGGAAGAAGCGCGAAAGGCATCAGTTCCGCCCGGCTGGCTGCGGTGAGCGTTCGTTCGCGGCGCGGGGCGGATCCCCCGATCCTCCTTGTCGAAGACAAGGATTCCCTACGTACGATGCTGCGCCTCGCGCTCGAGGCGCAGGACCTCACTGTCATCGAAGCGCGCGACGAACCTGAAGCGGCGACGGCGCTCCAGACGGCCCGGCCGGGCGTCGTGCTCTCAGACCTGCGCTTGCCGAACGGCGACGGCTTCGGCGTCCTTCGCGCGGCCAAAGAACTCGATCCTGAGCTCCCGGTCATCGTGATGACGGCGTTTGGCAGCATCCAGGACGCCGTCGCGGCGATGAAAGAGGGTGCGCTCGACTTCCTCGCCAAACCCGTGGATCCGGATCATCTGCTCCTGATGGTCGAGCGTGCGCTCGCCCAGCGGCGCCTGGCGACCGAGAACATCCTGCTCAAAGAGGAGCTCGCGGCCAGACGCGGTGCGCCGCAGATTGTCGGAGAAGACCCACGCCTGAAGCAGGTGTCGGTCGCGCTGCAGCGCGCGGCAGGAACCGACACCACCGTACTTCTCGAAGGCGAGAGCGGAACAGGAAAGGAGCTGTTTGCGCGCACGTTACACGCGCTCAGCCCGCGCGCGGATGGTCCGTTTGTGGCCATCAACTGCGCCGCGATTCCCGAAACGCTGCTCGAGACCGAGCTCTTCGGACATGAGAAAGGCGCGTTCACCGGCGCCGCCAACCGCAAACCCGGCAAGTTCGAGATGGCGCATCGCGGCACGCTGTTCCTCGATGAAATCGGCGAGCTGCCGCTTGCGTTGCAGGCAAAGATTCTTCGGGCGCTCGAGGAGAAGCGGTTCGAGCGCGTCGGCGGCACGAGCCTGCTGCAGGTCGACGTGCGGGTGGTTGCCGCCACAAACCGGAATCTTCGCCAGGCCGTCGCCGCGCGCCAGTTCCGAGAGGATCTGTTCTTCCGGTTGTCGGTGTTTCCCATCACTATCCCGCCACTACGTGATCGTCAGTCCGACATCCCCATGCTGACGAAGTACTTCATCGAGCGGTTCTGCCGCGACTTGAACAAGAAGCCCCTGTCGCTTGCGCCCTCGGCCGTCGATGAGCTGATGACGTACGCGTGGCCGGGCAACGTACGCGAGCTGCAGAACTGCATCGAGCGTGCGGTCATCCTCACCGAAGGCGACACCATCCACGCACGGCATCTCAGCCTCTCGTTTCGCGACGCGGCTCCGGGATCGGCGGGTGTCGACGACAACCCCTGGTCGCGCATTGACCTGTCCGGAACGATGGCGGCAGCCACAGCGCGGGTTGTCGCGGAAGTCGAACGGCGCAAGATCCAGCAGGCGCTCGTCGAAGCCGGCGGCAACAAGGCGAAAGCGGCCGAGGCATTACAGCTTGGATTCAAGACCTTCACGTCCAAGCTGCGCGACTACAGCATCGACGCCTAACTGTTAACTTTTCCAGCCGCCCGGTGTCTTAGTGACAGGTCTGCCAACTTTCCGGCGGACTGGTTCGTCAATTGTCACGATGCCAAAACGGATCGCTCCGCTCGTGCTCCTGCTCGTTCTCGCATGGGCCGCGCCCGCCCGCGCGCAGGCCTCTCGTGAAGGACGCCTGACGGTGACAGTGGTCGATCAGACCGGCGGCGTCCTGCCTGGTGCGACGGTCACGATCGGCAGCATGGACGACGCGAACAAGTCCGCGGCGATCGCGCCGACGACCACGACCGAGCAGGGTGTCGCGCTGTTTTCCGGCTTGCGTCCGGGCCGCTATGCCATCAAGGCGGAGTTCTCAGGGTTCGACCCTCAGATCGACCCCGATGTGCGAGTCAGAGCCGGCGACAACAAACAGACCCTGGCGCTGTCGCTTCAGAAGCTTGCGGATGAGATCACCGTTGGACGCGACAAGCAGGAAGCCGCCGCGGATCGGCAGAACACGTTTGGATCGTCGCTGACTCGCGAGCAAATCGACGCCTTGTCCGACGACTCGGCGGTGTTGCAGCAGCAACTGAGCGATCTTGCCGGCCCCGGCGCGGTGATCCGCGTCGACAGCTTCGAAGGCACGCCGCTCCCACCCAAATCGCAGATCAAGGCGATTCACATCACCCGCGACGGCTTTGCCGCCGAGAATCACGCGGCCGGAGCGTTCTTCGTCGACATCGTGACGCAGCCGGGCATCGGCCCGATCCGGGGGCAGACCTTCTACCACATCCGCGACGGCTCGATGACCGGCAAGAGTCCGTTCGTGACCTCGAAGGGACCGGAGCGTCTGCAAGAGGCCGGGTTCAGCATCGGCGGAAGCCTGGCGCAGCAGAAAGCCTCGTTCTCGCTGCGGTTCAACGGCTTCTCGTCGTTCGAGACACCGAATCTCAATGCCGCGCTGCCGACGGGCACTGTGTCACAGGCCCTCGGGTTGCGGACGCCGTCGAAAAGCGGGTATGTGAACGCGTTGTTCGACTATGCCCTGACCAAGGATCAGACGCTGCGGCTCTCGTTCACCGAGCAGGACAACAGCAACCAAAATCAGGGCGTGGGCGTGTTCGATCTCCCGCAACGGGCATTCTCGAACACGTTTGCCAATCGCAGCTTCCGAGCCCAGGAGGTCGGTCCGATCGGACGGCGTCTGTTCCTCAACACGCGCTTTGCAATCAACGTGACCGACTCCAGTCAGCGCGCGGAGGTCGAGGCGCCGACGATTCGAGTCAACGACGCCTTTACCAGCGGCGGTGCGCAGGTGTCGGGCGGCAGGCTGTCCCGGTTCTATGATTTCCAATCGGATCTCGACTACGTCCGAGGCATCCACTCCGCCCGAGTCGGCGTGAGCGTGCAGGCACAGACGATACACGCCGACATGAGCTCGAACTACCTGGGCACATACACCTTCGACAGTCTCGCGGCGTATCAGGAGGGAAGGCCCACCAGTTACACGCAGCGGATCGGCGATCCGACGACCGACGTGTTCCACATGATGAACGCGATCTACGTTCAGGACGACATCCGCGTCCGCAAGAGCCTGACCCTGAGCCCAGGGCTGCGTTACGAAGTGCAGTCGCATATTCGCGACTACGACAACTTCGAGCCGCGTTTTGGCTTCACGTGGGCGCCGCTGAAGAGCGGAAAAACCACGCTCCGTGGCAGCGCAGGCATCTTCTACGACTGGGTCGAGCGAAGCACGCTCGAACAAGTCACCCGCGTGGACGGCAACCACCAGCAGGAAGTGAACATCTTCAGTCCGGCATATCCGGATCCTGGTGTCATTGCGGCGACGTTGCCGTCGAACCGATATCTGTTCGATCCGTCAATCAAGGCGCAACGCAATACGCGTGTGTCGACCGGCATCGACCAGCAGATCACCTCCCGCGTTCGCGTGAACCTCTTGTATCAGCACACGCGAGTCGACGACATGTGGCGCGGTTTGAACCTGAACGCGCCTGTGAACGGCGTGCGGCCGAACGCGCTGGTCGCAAACGTCATCGAGGTGGTGCCGGACGCCCGGTTTCGATCGCATCAGGTGACGCTCGGTTGGAACATCGGCGCGCCGCAGCAGGCGCCTTTCAACAATGCGTCGACGCTCTGGGATTGGAAGCGCGTGGCCTTCGGAGGCTCTTACACGTACACACATGCCCGCGACAACACCGACGGTGACTTCTCGGTCGCACCTGGTCCGCTGGAGAATGAATGGGCGAGGGCCTCGCGCGACAACCCGTATCGGTGGAACGTCAACGTCAACCTGCTGATGCTCCGAAACCTGTCGGCATATCTCTACTGGAACCTTCAGGCGGGAAACGTGTACACGGTACGGACAGGCTTCGACGACAACGGCGATCTGATTTTCAACGATCGGCCGATCGGCGTCGAACGGAATACGCTACGCGGTGCGCCTCAAGCGGGGTTGAACGGCCAGTTGGCGTACACGATTCCAATTCGAAAGCGCATCGGCACGCTTCCGCCCGGCATCCAGATCTCGAACAACAACGGCAACATCACGGTCAATCAGTTCACCGACACGGCACGATACCGCATCATCCTTCGATTGGATTTTCAAAACCTGACGAACCACGACAACTATGCGGGGTACAGCGGGGTGCTGACGTCGCCGTTTTTCGGGCAGGCGACGACCGTCTACAACCCTCGGAGGATCGATATCGGAATCATGTTCAACTTCTAGCGTCGGAATCCCACCTTCAGAAGCGTCGCCTTCATTTCTTTTTCGGTCACATCGTCCACGATCGTCCACGCGCCAATGGCGGTAGGCAGGACGAAGTGCAGCTTGCCGGCCACGACTTTCTTGTCGTGGCGAATCGCTTCGAGCATGTGCGTGGCCGACAAATCGCTGATCGGCGGAAGGGGGCCGAGACTCGCGATCAGCTCGGCGAGCGCCTGCTGATCGGACGTGGCCAGCGCGCCGCGTGACACGCTGAGTCGCGCGGCCACGAGCATTCCGTACGCGACCGCCTCGCCGTGGCGAAAGCGCTTGTATTTGGTGACCGCCTCAATCGCGTGTCCGGCCGTATGGCCGAAGTTCAGAATGCGCCGCAGGCCAGACTCGGTTTCGTCCTGCGCGACGACCGACGCCTTGATTTGGCACGACTCCGCGATGATCGGCGTCAACGCCGACGGCTCGCGCTCGAAGATCGCCTTCCGGTTCTGTGCAATTCGGTCGAAGAGCGCACGGCTCGACGTCATGCCGTACTTGATGACCTCGTAGAGCCCTGCGCGAAATTCCCGGCGGGGGAGCGACGTGAGCACCGACGGATCGATGAGCACGGCGTGCGGCTGAAAGAACGATCCGATCAGATTCTTTCCCATCGCGTGGTTCACGCCCACCTTGCCGCCAATCGCGCTGTCCACCTGAGCGAGCAGCGTCGTCGGGACGTGGACGAGAGGGATCCCGCGGAGATACGTCGATGCTGCGTACCCGGCCATGTCGCCGATGACGCCGCCGCCGAACGTGATGAGCGTCGAACTGCGATCGGCGGTGGCTTTGACGAGCGCGTCGTAGATCCGCGAGACCGTCTGCAGATGTTTGCTGCGCTCTCCATCAGGCACGAGAATCGGCTCGAGCGCGCGCGCCCCGCGAGCGACGCGCGCGCCATGGAGCCGCCACACCAGCGGACTCGAGACGATGAAACGTCGTGCCGGCAGCTTGAGTTCGTCGAGCAGCACACCCACACGATCGAGAAGGCCATCGTCGAGGAGCACGGAGTAGCGCCGCGAAGGTGTGGGTACGTCGATTCGGGTAAGCGGCATGAAAGGAGTGCGAAGAGGCGAATGGTAGGATAACACTCCGTGTACCTGTCGCCCGATTTCGTGGTCATCGGGAGCGGCATCGCCGGCTTGCGCGCAGCAATTGCCCTCGCGCCCGTCGGCCGCGTGCTGATTCTGACGAAAGCCGAGCCCACAGAAAGCAACACCGGCTACGCACAAGGGGGCATCGCCGTCGCACTCGGCGACGACGACAGTCCCGCGCTGCACGCCTCCGACACAATCAAGGCCGGCGACGGCTTGTGCGACGAAGCCGCGGTCCGCGTGCTGGTCGACGACGGCGTGAAGTACGTGCAAGAGCTGGTCGACTGGGGGACGCGCTTCGATCGCGATCCAGACGGCAGGCTCGCGCGAGGACGCGAAGCCGCGCACAGCGTGCGGCGTGTGCTTCACGCCGGCGACGCCACCGGTCGCGAGATCGCGCGTGTGTTGTGGACGCGGGTCAGCGCTCTCAAATCCGTCGAGACGGCCAACCACGCGCTTGTGACTGGACTGTTGGTCGAGAGTGGACGCGTCGTCGGCGTTCGTTTTTACGATCAGCTCGGATTCCCGCGAGACGCCCTCGCGCGAGCCACGCTCCTGGCGACCGGCGGCGCCGGACGCGTGTTTCGCGAAACCACGAACCCGCCTGTCGCGACCGGTGACGGCGTCGCGCTGGCATTTCATGCGGGTGCGCGCGTCGCCGATCTCGAGTTCGTGCAGTTTCACCCGACCGCCCTGGCGGTTCCTGGCGCTCCTCGATTTCTGATTTCCGAAGCGTTGCGCGGCGATGGCGGACGGCTGATCAACGGACGCGGCCAGGCGTTCATGCAACGCTACCATCCGGACGGAGATCTGGCACCGCGCGATGTGGTGGCTCGAAGCATCGTGCGCGAGATGGAGATGACAGGCGGCTCGGTGTTTCTGTCGCTGTCGCATCTCGACCCCGATTACGTCGTCCATCGATTTCCGACCATCGCCGACATGTGCAGACAGGTGCGCCTCGATCTCGCGCGCGACCCGATCCCCGTCGGGCCAGCGGCTCACTACGTCATGGGCGGTGTCGACACGAATCAGTGGGGCCACACGTCGATGCCTGGACTGCTCGCCGCTGGCGAGGTTGCGTGCACCGGCGTCCACGGCGCGAACCGTCTGGCCAGCAACTCGCTGCTCGAGGGACTCGTGTTTGGCGCCCGCGCAGCCATCGCCATGCAGCAACCGCCGTCCGCTGCGCCTGTGGGAGCCGGCCGCACGCCGGCCGGCAGTGTCGCGAGTCTGCAGGCGTCAGCGAGCAGTCTGCGAGCGTTGACGACACCCGAGGTTCGCGACTTGATGTGGAAATCGGTCGGCTTGTTCCGGACCCGCGACGGCCTGCAGACAGCGGTTTCGAAGCTCGAGGCGTCGTACGCGGCGCATCGAGACGCCCTCGCCAGCGCGCCGGCCGACGACGCCGACGCCTGGAAGCAGTTCAATCTGGTGACGGTCGCGCGGCTGATCGCTCGAGCGGCGTTGAGACGTGAGGAGAGCCGTGGAGCGCACTATCGCGACGATTTTCCGAAGCGCGACGATATACACTGGAAGGATCACATCACCGAGGACGGCGACAACACCACTCTATGAAACAGTCCAGGCTCCTGATTCACACGTATCGTGAGACCCCGCGCGACGCCGACGTCGTCAGCCAGCAGCTCATGATGCGAGCGGGGATGATTCAGCGGATCGCTGCGGGAATCTACGACTACCTGCCGCTTCTGCTTCGAAGCATCCGCAAATTCGAGGCGATCGTCCGCGAGGAACTTGCGAAGGACGGCTGTCAGGAACTGCTGATGCCGACCGTTCAACCGCGTGAGCTCTGGGAAGAGAGCGGCCGGTGGCAGTTCTACGGGAAGGAGTTGTTGCGGTTCAAGGATCGCAAGGACACCGATTTCTGTCTGGGTCCCACGCACGAAGAGGTCGTGACGGACATCGTCCGGAAGATCATCACGAGCTACAAACAGCTTCCGATCAACCTCTTCCAGATTCAGACGAAGTTTCGCGACGAGATCCGGCCGCGCTTCGGTCTGATGCGCGGCCGCGAGTTCATCATGAAGGACGCCTACTCGTTCCATGTCGACGATGCCGACGCGGACCGCGAGTATTGGAGGATGTTCGAAGCCTATAAGCGGATCTTTTCAAGACTGGGCGTCAAGTTTCGGCCTGTCGAGGCGGACAGCGGCGCCATCGGCGGGAGTTTCACTCACGAGTTTCATGTGCTCGCGTCGAGCGGTGAGGATGCGATTCTCAGCTGCAGTGCGTGCGAGTACACGTCGAACGTCGAAAAGACCGAGGCGCCGCACGTCGTGTTTCCGTACGCCTCAGAGGCGGCGCTCGCGCTTCAGCCCGCGCATTTCCACACGCCCGGCATCGTGGCGATGGCGGAGCAGGCGCGTGCCTTTCGCGACGCGGAACACAACGGCCTGCCGCTCGATCACGCGTCGAAGTTCTACGTGTTCCGCGCGATCAAAGGCGAGTCGAGCTGGGACGTTGGCCTCGTGTTGCGCAGCGACCACGAGCCGAACGTCGTCAAGCTGAAAAACCTGGTGGGCGCCGACGCCGTCGAACTCGCGCCGGTTGCTGATGCCGAGAAGCTGGCCGGCGCGCCGTCAGGATTCATCGGTCCCGTGGAGCTCGACATTCCGATCTACGTCGATCGCAGCCTCGAGGGCGCGTTCAACCTGACGTGCGGGGCGAACAAGGACGGGTATCACCACTTTGGCTTCAAGCCCGATCGCGATCTGAAGCAATTCAAGGGTTTCCACGACCTGAGAATGGCGGTCGAAGGCGATCGCTGCCCTCGGTGCGGGAAAGGAACATATGAAAGCTTCCGCGGCATCGAAGTCGGCCAGGTGTTCAAGTTGGGCACGAAGTACTCGAAGACGATGAACTGCATGTACCTCGATGAAGCGGGCACGAGCAAGCCGATGGTCATGGGCTGCTACGGCATCGGCATCACGCGAACGATCGCTGCGGTCATCGAGCAGGGCAACGACGCTGACGGCATCATCTGGCCGTGGGCCGTGGCCCCCTTCCAGGTGCATCTCCTGAGCCTCGACGCGGCGAATCCCGACGTCTCCGCCGCCGCCGAGCGAAGCGAACGCGAGCTGGAAGCCGCCGGATTCGAAGTTCTGCACGACGATCGTGAAGGTCTCAGCCCCGGCGTGAAGTTCAAGGACGCGGACCTGCTGGGCATGCCGCTTCGCATCGTGGTTGGCGCGAAGGGGCTCAAGGACGGCACTGCTGAATTGCGCGATCGACGGACGAAGAAGATCGAGCGGGTGCCGTTCGATCGGCTTGTCGCGGCGGTGCAGGCATTCGCTATGGCGTCTGGAGAATCTGCGGCCAGCGTTTCTGTATCTTCTTCATGACCGCGTGGCGTCCGGTGAGTTTTTCCCGCCGGACGATCGCGTGAAACGCGTCCGAGAGGTGGTCTCGCCACCATTCGTTCTCCGCGCCGCCGGCGTGCGCATGCGCGGCGGCAATTGATTCGAGGCACGTGGCGTCGCCCGCCAGCGACAGGGCGGCCATGAATTCGACCGGCAGCGGCGACGTCGATCGTTCCAGCGACTCGCGCAAATCGTAGAGCGCGAGTCGGCTGCCGCGCTTTGCCAGCGCCACGTGAGCCGCACCGCGCGCCCGGGTCCACGCTTCGCGCCGCGGACCGGACTCCGATTCCTCTCGGGCACGAACGCGGTCGATCAGTTGCTGCAACTCGGGCACGCTCGCCGGCGCGCCGTTCGTCGACAGCTGACGTCTGAGTGTTTCCGGATCATCCAGCGACGCTGCGGCGTCTCCGCTCGCCACTTCCACATGACCTCCGCGTCGGGCATTGGCCGCGTGGGCACGCACGCTGCGGCTCGAGTCGACAGCGAGCGCCCTCCATAACGGTTCAAGCGCGGCACTGCCGAGATCCTCGAGCGCGACGAGCGCGGCCAGGCGGACCGCATCGTGAGCGCCGCGGTCGAGCGCTGTCGCCGTCAACGCATCCGTCACGTCTGCGCCGCGGCGTCCGGTGAGAAACCGCTGGAGAAGCCCCGCGGCGGCGACGGCCACTGTCTTGTCGCCGTCGTCAAGCGTGCGGCTCGCGACGTCGATCGCGCGCGCGTCGCCGATGGCTTCGAGAGCGCGCAGCGCCGCGACACGGCCGGCGGGCGGCGCACTGATGCGCCCCGCCAGTTCGGTGAGGTGAACCACGGCGCGTGCGCCGATGACGGTCAGCCGTGCGAGCGCCGCTTCGCGGACGACAGTGCGATCGGAGGAAAGGTCGGCGATGAGCGCGTCGACTTCTCTGGCCGCTGAAGATCGAATAGCCACAGACGATGCGTTCGGGCTAGGCGCTGGTGTCCTTCGGACGCACGAACCACGCGATGAAGATGCTCAGCGCGTACAGAGCAATCATGGGCGCGGCGAAGATGGCCTGCGTCACCATGTCACCAGTCGGCGTGATGACGGCGGCGATGATGAAGATGATCAGAAACGCGTACTTGAAGTGCTTCAACAGAAACCGCGCGGTGACCATGCGCAGCTTCGCGAGCGTGTAGACCACCATGGGCATTTGGAACACGAGGCCCATGCCCAGCAGCATTTTCGTATACAGGTCGAAGACGTCTTCGAGCCGCGGCATGAACACGAGGTCTGCCGTGTTGAAGCTCGCGAAGAAACGCATCATGAACGGAAACGTCAGGTAGTGATTGACGAGCGTTCCGCTCAAGAACCCGAGCGTTCCGAGCGCGACGAAGGGGATCGCGAGCCTTTTTTCGTTCGCGTACAGACCGGGTGCGATGAAGAGCCACACCTGATACATGATCCACGGCGCCGCGAGCACGACGCCGGCAATCAGCGAGATCTGGATGTAGAGCCCGAACGCCTCGCCCGGCTGCGTATAGATCATCCGGCTGCCATGAGGCAGCACCTGCCACGTCGGCTTCAGGATGAAGTTGACGATGTGATTGATGAACGTGAAGCTGGCGAGGACGCCGAGCGCAACGCCAATCAACGACGCGACGATACGTTTCCGGAGCTCGTCGAGATGCTCCAGAAACGACATCTTTCCAGATGCGCTATCTTCGTCGTCTTCGAGATCGGGCTGATAGGCTCCCGACTGCGGACCCGGAAAAGGGACGAGAGCCACCGTTGCGGATTAGGCCGTCTTGTCGGCCTGGTGGACCGAATCGGGGGCGTGCTGTGTATCGGGAGCGGCGGTGAGCGACGCCGCTTGAGCCGCTTTCGCGGCGTCGTCCTGTTTCTGCCGCTGTTCTTCGAGCCGGATTTCTTCTTCGAGCGTGCTCTTCAGCTCATTCGACGCGCGCTTGAATTCCGCGATGCTCTTGCCCAGGGAGCGCCCCAGTTCAGGAAGCTTTCGGGGTCCAAAAATGATCAGAGCGATCACGAAGATGACGATCAGCTCCGGCATGCCAAGCGAACCAAACATGGGTTGTGCTCCTGTTTCAAACATTATAAGAAAATCTGCGAGAATCCACTATCTTATTAGGAGCTCATGTACCCGGAAGTCGTTGCTCGTAAGGAAGTTGTCTGCTAGCATCGAAACATGCGACGTTATCGATCCGTCTCCGTCGTCGTGTCCGCGATTGCCGTCTTTGCGTTGGTGGGGGGCCTGTTTGGACGCCGGCTGCTCGCGACGGACGACAAGGTGCCCGATCACTACAAAGCGTTCACCGCCGCCCTGAGCGCCATCGAGACCAACTACGCGGAGAAAATCGACTCGGACCGTCTGGTATACGGCGCGATTCGCGGCATGCTCTCGACGCTCGACCCGCATTCCAGCTTCTACGACCCGCGTGAATACGCGCGGATGCGTGAGCGCCAGGAAGGGCATTACTACGGCATCGGGATCGAAATCACCGCCATCGACAACGACGTCATCGCGCAGAAGGTGTTCGAGGGCTCGCCGTCCGCCAAGGCCGGCATGCGTCAGGGCGACGTGCTCGCGCGAATTGCCGGCGAAGACACGAAATCGTGGAATTGCGCCGCGCCGGGCGATTGCACCGAGCGCGCGATGAAGAAGCTTCGAGGGACGCGCGGGACTCCCGTGCAGATTTCACTGCGCCGCCGCGGTTACAAGGAGCTCATCCCCGTCGAGCTCGTGCGCGACGAAATCGTGATGCCGACCGTGCCGGCGGCGTTCATGATCGACCAGACGACTGGCTACGTGCAGCTGCGCGATTTCGGTGAGTCTACGGACCGTGATCTGCGCCGCGCGCTCGAGTCGCTGTCTCGCCAGGGCATGCGGCAGCTGCTGCTCGACATTCGCAACAATCCGGGCGGCCCGCTCGATCAGGCCATCAAGGTCGTCAACGAGTTCACGACTCGCGGGAAGATGATCGTCTATACGCGCGGGCGCATCGCGAACTCCGATCAGGACTACCGCGCGAGCGACGACGGGGAGTTCATCAACATCCCAATCGTGCTGATGGCGAACCGCAGCAGCGCCAGCGCGTCGGAAATTGTGACGGGCGCGCTCCAGGATCACGATCGCGCGTACGTCGTTGGCGAGACGACCTTCGGCAAGGCGCTCGTGCAGTCTGTGTACAGAATCAGCGGCGGCGCCGGGCTCGCGCTTACCACCGCTCATTACTACACACCGAGCGGTCGCCTCATTCAGCGTCCGTGGGACGCCGCGTTCGACGAATACCTGACCTACACGATGCGCGATCAGGACGCCAACAAGCCGCACAGCGCCAGCGATCTGAAGCGTACGGCGGCCGGCCGTCCGGTGTACAGCGGCGGCGGTATCGAACCCGATCGGCGCGTCTCGGGTCCGGTCGAAGGATTCAACCCCACGCGCTTCGGGCGCTCGTTGTGGAATTCCAACAACGGCGGCGTGTTCGGTAGTTTCGCGACACGTTTCGACGTCGAGGGCGACACGCGCATCAAGCAGACGCCGACCGGGCGCAAGACGGTCAAGCCGAACTTCCTCGTCGACGACGCGATGGTCAACGATTTCCGCGAGCAGTTGAAAGCCGATCGCGTTCGCATCAACGAGGATTCGTTCAAGAAGGATCTCGACTTCATCAAGGCGATGATCCGCTACGAAATCGATCGCGCACTTTTCGGCGTCGGCGAAGCACGCCGGCATCTCATCGAAGTCGATCCGCAGGCGCGCGTCGCCCTCACGACGTTCGGCGAGGCGGTCCGCCTCTCAGAACTGTCGCGCGTCGCTTCGAAAGCCGCACACTGATCCGTTCGGTCAACTAACCACAACGAATTGGGGCAAGAGATTGGTCTTGCCCCAATAGGTAGGCCTTGTTACACTGACGGCCGTTTGGTCGCCCGTCTGCCTCCCAGCCAGACATTCCAAGCGTTTCCTGGCATCGGTGTCGATGACCGCTATGGGTGTGTGCCATGCGTCTTGAACGTCTAGAAATCAACGGGTTCAAATCGTTTTCAGATCGTTCTGAGCTTGCGTTCGACAAGGGCGTGACCGCGATCGTCGGGCCAAACGGGTGCGGCAAGAGCAACGTGGCCGACGCGATTACGTGGGTGATGGGCGAGCAGAGCGCCAAGAGCCTGCGCGGCGAACGCATGGAAGACGTGATCTGCAACGGCAGCGACGCCCGGAAGCCGTCTGCGGCTGCCGAAGTACGGCTTCGGTTCAGCGGCGTCGTGAAGAATCTCTCGGCGCCGGCGCTCGAGATGGCGGGAGCCGGAGCGAATCTCGTCGACGAAGCGGCCGGTCCTTCAGTGTCTGCAGAAGAAGTGATTCGGTCGGTCGCGCGCGAAGTCGAGGTCACGCGGCGCCTATATCGATCAGGGGAGAGCGAATACCTGATCGACGGCCAGGTCGCGCGCCTGCGCGATGTCCACGAGCTCTTGATGGACACAGGGCTTGGCGCGAAGGCATACGCGATCATCGAACAAGGCAAGATCGGGATGATCCTGAGCTCGCGGCCGACGGATCGGCGGCAGCTGATCGAAGAGGCCGCGGGCGTGACGAAGTACAAGTCGCGCCGGCGGGCGGCTGAACTCAAGCTCGAAGCGGCGCAGCAGAACCTGACGCGCATCGACGACATCGTCTTCGAGGTCGAAAAGCAGCGAGGCACGCTCAGGCGGCAAGCCGGCAAGGCTCGCCGGTATCAGAAGCTTCGCGACCAGCTGCGACGCTGGGAAAAGGTGTTGTTCGCGCGCAAGTACCGGCAGTTGGCCGAGACGATTCAGTCGGCGCGAGCCCGTCTGGCGGACGCGCGCGAAAAAGAATCGGTCGCGGCGGCGCGGCTCGCCGAGGTCGAATCGGATTTGAGCCGCATGCGCATCGAGCTGACCGAAGCCGAGGCGAGGGCGACCGCTGCTCGAGAGGCCGCGCACGCCTGCGAGCTGGCGATCAACCGGCAGCAACAGCAGATCACGTTCGACGGCGAGCAGATCGTGAGCCTGGAGACGCGAGTGTCCACGCTCGAGAACGAACTCGCCACGATCGACGCCCGCCGCGAGCCGCAGCAGGCCATGCTGCGCGCGCGCCGGGAAGCGGCGCAGGCGGCCAACGAGGAACGCGATCGCGCCGCGGCTGCGTTGACGGCCGGCGGCGAGGCCTACGAGGCCGCGCATCGCAGCATCGAGGGACTCGAGGCCGACGTCGAAGCGGCGCGCAGTGAGGTGTTTTCGGCCCTCAATTCCGCGACGGCGCTTCGTCATGCGCTCGAGCATGCCGCCGTCGCAAACGAGCGCGTCGTCGAGACATTGTCCAAGCTCGATGTCGAATTCAACGACGTGCGCATCGAGTCGGACCGGGTTGGGACGGAACGCGCCATTACCCTCGAGGCGCTGAAACGCGCGCAGCAGGCTCTGGAGGCGACGCGCATCGCCCGCGGCGCCCGCGAATCTGAGCTTGCCAGTGCCCGCATCGAGCATGAATGGCGGGCGGGACAGGTGCGTGCGCGCGAACACGAGCTCGCGGGGCTGTCCGCGCGCCTCGCGTCGCTCGAGCAGCTCGACGCGGATCGCGCAGGCTTCAGCGATGCCGCGCGCGCCGTACTCGCCAACGCCAACGGCCACGTCAACCAGAAGGGCGCCCTGGCCGATTACATCGACGTCGACACCGGATACGAGCGGGCCGTCGACGCGTGTCTCTCCGACCTGCTTCAACACGTCGTCGTGGAGCATTCGGAGCACGCGGCGGCAGGGTTCAGCGTGGTGCGCGAAGCCGATGCCGGGCGCTGCGGGTTCGTCATCGTTGGCGTGCCCAAACGGCGACACGACGACACCACCGGGATCGCATCCGGTATCAGCGGCTCCGAATCCCTACCCGAAGGCGTCGTCGCGTTGTCCTCGGTGACGCGCCTCCGCGGCGACTATGCGGACGCGATTCGCCATGCGATCGGAGACGCGTGGATTGCCAATTCGTATGAGTGCGCCGAAACAGCCAGCCATGTCGCCCAGTGTCCCGTTGTCACGTTGGCGGGCGAGGTGTTCCGCGGACCGAACCTCGTGAGCGGCGGCATCCGGCGCGAATCGCACGGTATTCTCGAGACCCGGCGCGAAATCAAGGATTTGCGCGACCGTATCGCCTCCGAGCGCGCCCAGCTGGCTCGGCTCGCGGAAGAAACGTCCGCGCTCGACACCATGATCGCGCAGGCACTGACTGCGTTGGACGCGCTCACGTCCGAACATCACAAGCAGGAGAAAGCCATCGTCGCGCACGACGCGCGGCTGCAGCAAACAGCCGACGAAGCCGCGCGTCTCGCCCAGAAGCTCGAGCAACTGACGCGCGAACGGCGCCAGGCCGACGACGAGCGCGAGATGATCGAGCGGCGTCAGACCGAAGCGCGCGTCTCGATTGCCAGGCTCGAAAGCGAGCAGCGAACGGCGGACGACCGTCTCGCTGCGGCGCAGCGTCGTCTCTTCGAAGCCAGGGAGTCGGCCGAGACGTTGAGCCAGCAGGCGGCCGACGCGCGAGCCTCGCACGCGGGGCTCGTGGAGCGCGCGACCGCGCTCGCGGGGGAAGTGGAGCGGCTCGAAGAGGCCGGTGCGGAGCTCGAGGCGCGCGCGGCGTCGCTGGCGGCCGACCGGGACGAGACGCGGCGGCGCATTGGCGAGCTGCAGGCTGCAATTGCTGCGGGCACGCAGACGCTGGACGAAGACATTCGTGCGCTCGAGGGCTTCAGGCTCGAGGTGGCGCAGGCCGACGAGTCTGCGGCTCAGCTCCGCGCGAGAGCCGAGGCGTGCGAAGCCGACATCAAGCAGGCGCGCGTGGCCCTCGAAGCGATTCGTGCCACCGTGTCGGAGCTCGACATCGCGCGCGCGACCGCCGAGAGTGACTTGTCGCATCTTTCGACTTCGTGCGTGGAGGCGGTGCAAGCGACGCTGGACGAGGTGGTCGTCGAGGTCGAAGAGCTCGAACGCCAGGGCGAGGCAACGCCGGATGCGCGCGTCATCTACGCCGAACAGGCCGATGACAGCGAGTCGGATGAAGAAGGCAGCTTGGCCGCGACGGACGCGCTGAGCACGGCCGCCGTCGAGGAAGCGACGCAGCGTGCGTTAAGCGCTGAGGACGCGATTGCCGAACTGCGGCAGAAGATCGACCGGCTCGGTCCCGTCAACATGATGGCCATCGAGCAGTTCGACGACCTCGAGTCGCGGCACGCGTTCCTGACGACACAACGCAAGGATCTCGTCGATTCCATCGCGCAAACGAGCGAGGCCATCAAACGCATCGATGAGACCACGCGCCACCGCTTTGCCGAGGCGTTCGCGGCAATCAACAGGAACTTCCAGGAGATGTTCAACACCTTGTTCGGCGGCGGACGCGCCGGCCTGACGCTGCTCGACGAAAACGACCCGCTCGAGAGCGGCATCGAAATCGTCGCCCAGCCGCCGGGCAAACGCCTGCAGAGCGTCCAGCTCCTGTCGGGCGGCGAGAAGGCGCTCACGGCCATCGCGCTGATGTTCGGGCTGTTCAAGTACAAGCCCAGCCCGTTCTGTTTGCTCGACGAGATCGACGCGCCGCTCGACGACGCCAATGTCGGCCGGTTCGTCGAGATGCTGCGCGCGATGCTGCACCACACGCAGTTCATCCTCATCACGCACAACCGGAAAACAATGGAGATTGCGGACCGGCTGTACGGCGTCACAATGGAGGAGCCCGGCGTGTCGAAGCTCATTTCCGTTCAGTTGAACTGAGGCCGCGCGGGCCGCGTATGTACCGCCGGAGGCGTGAGATGCAGCGATCACTCCGAGTGCTGACGTCCGTAGCGGCAACCGTGGCGTGCGCAGCGGCGATCGCCGCGTGCGGGCCAATGGGCCCGTACAGAGGCGAGGCACGCGATACCTGGACCCGCACGTACGACATCAGTAAAACGGGTGAGGTGAGCATCACGAACGTGAACGGCCGGGTCGACGTCGAGGGCACCGACGGTTCGACCGTCGAGGTGCAGGCCGAGCGCGTCGTCCATGCCGCGACCGATCAACTGGCGCAGGAACTGCTGCCGAAAATCCCGATCAACGACAAATCGACGCCCGATCTAGTCCAGGTCGAAACGGGACGGATCAGCGGCATCCTCATTGGCGCGGGTTTCGAGGTGCGCTACCGCGTGAAGGCACCGAAGGGCGTGACGCTGCGTGCGTCGACGGTGAACGGCGGCGTCGAAGTGCGGCGGCTGTCCGGCCGCGTCGTCGCGAGGACGACGAACGGCGGGGTGGTGGCCAATGACATCACCGGTGGTCTCGAAGCGCAGACCGTCAACGGCGGAGTGAGAGCCAACTTTTCGTCGATTGGCACCAGCGACGTCAGGCTCGGGACAGTCAACGGAGGAGTGCGCGTCAGCCTCCCCGAGTCGGCCAAGGCAACGCTGAACGCGACCTGGGTAAACGGCGGCTTCAATACAACCGGCCTCAAGTTCGACATTCGGGAAAACGGAAAGCGCCACTTCGAAGGTCTCCTGAACGGCGGTGGCGCGCTCATCAACGTCAACACGGTCAACGGCGGTATTCGAGTCGGGTCGGCGGCCGAGACGGACACCGAACAGGACGGCGATGCGCCGAAGCTGAAAGAACATCTCGCTCCATGAACGAAGATCGCGCGAGCCGGTATCACCGGCTCAAGCGGCAGGCAAGCGTCGTGTCCGTCTCCTGGACGCTTGCGCTTTTCGCGGTCCTGCTTTTCACCCGCGCAAGCGTCTCCATCCGAAACATTGTGGGTACCGGGCCGTTCGCGATTCTCTTTTACGTCGTCATCGTCCTCCTCCTGAACGAAGTGGGCAGTCTTCCGCTCGCGTTCTACAGCGGATTCGTGCTCGAACGCCGCTACGGCCTCTCGCAGGAGTCGCTCGGCCGGTGGCTGGTCGACCAGTTGAAGTCGTTCGCGATCGGATTCGTGTTGTCGTCGATTGCCGCCGTTATCGTTTATGGATTCATCCGTACGTTTCCGGAAGACTGGTGGCTGCCGGCGGGCTTCGTGTTCGCGCTGCTCGTCGTCGGGCTCACGAACGTCGCGCCCGTTCTGCTGCTTCCGCTCTTCTATCGGGTCAAGCCGCTCGAACGTGCCGCGCTGCATGCGCGGCTCCTTGGTCTTGCGGACCGGGCCGGCGCGAAAGTCCTCGGAGCGTACGAGTGGGGGCTCAGTGAGAAAACGAGGAAAGCGAATGCGGCGCTCGCCGGCCTCGGCGCGACGCGGCGCATCCTCGTCTCCGACACGATGCTGGCCGAGTACAGCGACGACGAGATAGAGGTCGTGCTCGCGCACGAACTCGCACACCACGTGCACGGCGACATTTGGAAAGGGATCGCGCTGGAGTGCGGGTTGATTCTCGCCGGCTGCTATCTGGCAGCGCGCCTGCTGGCCGCCTTCGCACCGACGTTCGGCCTCGACGGCGTGGGCGACATCGCCGGCTTGCCGCTGCTGGTGCTGTCAGCGAGCGCGGTTTCGCTCGTGATGGTGCCGTTCGCGCACGCGATGTCGCGCGCCTTCGAGCGCAGCGCAGATACGTACGCGCTGCGGCTGACGCGCAACCCGACGGCATTCATTTCCGCGATGCGCCGTCTGGCTGCGCAGAACCTCGCGGAGGAGCATCCGTCGAGGCTCGTGCAGATTCTCTTCTACAGCCACCCGCCGGTCCGCGAGCGCATCGCGGCGGCTCAGGCGTTCAAGGGTTAAGACTTCGCCGGCGCGGCGGGCGTGGCAGGTGGCGTTCCGCCTTGTTCCTGCAGCAGCGCCTTGCGGCTCAAGCGAATCTTGCCGGTCGGGTCGATGTTGATCACCTTGACGGCGATCTGCTCGCCTTCCTTCAGCTCGTCGCGCACGTCCTTCACGCGATGGTTCGCGATTTCCGACACGTGCAGCAGCCCGTCCGTGCCGGGCATGATCTCGACAAACGCACCGAAATCGGTGATGCGCTGCACCTTGCCCACGTAGGTTTTGTTGAGCTCGGGCGTGGCCGTCAACTCCTGGATGATCGAGATCGCTCGGGCGGCCGAGTCGCCGTCAGCTGAGGCGACGTTCACGCGGCCGTCGTCTTCCACGTCGATCTTCACGCCCGTGCGTTCGATGATGCTGCGGATCATCTTGCCGCCGGGGCCGATGACGTCGCGAATCTTGTCGACCGGAATCCGGATCGTGACGATCCGCGGGGCGAACATCGAGATGGTCTGCCTATGCGTCGCGATGGCGTCCTTCATCTTGTCGAGAATGAAGAGCCGTCCGCGGCGCGCCTGCTCGAGCGCCTTCGTCATGATCTCCGCGGTGATGCCGGAGACCTTGATGTCCATCTGAAGCGCGGTGATGCCTTCCGTAGTGCCGGCGACCTTGAAGTCCATGTCGCCGTAGTGATCTTCCGCGCCGGCGATGTCGGTGAGCACGGCGTACTTGCCGGTCTTCTCGTCCATCACGAGGCCCATCGCGACGCCCGCAACCGGAGCCTTTAGAGGCACGCCCGCATCCATCATGGCCAGCGAGCCGCCGCACACCGACGCCATCGACGAGGAGCCGTTCGACTCGAGGATGTCGGAGACGATGCGGATGGTGTACGGCCATTGATCTTCAGCCGGAAGCATGTTGAGGAGCGATCGCTCGGCGAGCGCGCCATGGCCGACTTCGCGCCGACCGGGGCCCGACATGCGTCCCACCTCGCCGACCGAGAATGGCGGGAAGTTGTAATGGAGCATGAAGCTCCGCCACGTCTCGCCTTCGAACGTTTCGATCTTCTGCGCGTCGTCCGCCGTTCCGAGCGTGCAGGTGACGAGCGCCTGTGTCTCGCCGCGGGTGAACACGGCCGAGCCGTGCGTTCGCGGAAGGACGCCCGTTTCGATCCAGATCGGGCGAATCTCGTCGAACTTGCGGCCGTCGAGGCGCACGCCGCGTGTGAGGACCTCTTCCCTCAGCACTTTCTCTTTCAGCTCGCTAAAGATTAGTTTCGCGTCCGCGCGCTGGTTTACTTCGGCTTCGGGAATCGACTCGACGAGACCGCGTTTGACCTTGTCGACGGTCGCGTAATTCTCGAGCTTGTCCGGCAGTCGCATCGCCTTGGCGAGCGGTTCGAACGCGCGGGATTCGATGTCACGGACGAACGCAGGGTCCAAGGCCTTGGAGTCGACCGCCACCTTCTTCTTTCCGGCGCTGGCGGCCATCTCGTCGATGCCGGCGATGATCTGTTTGATCGCGGCGTGCGCCGCGTTGAGCGCGTCGACGACCTGAGCTTCCGTGACCTCTTTCGCTCCTGCCTCGACCATCACCAATCCGTCCTTGCTGCCCGCAACGACGAGATCGAGTTTGCTTTCCTTGCGCTGGGCGAACGTCGGGTTGATGACGTACTGCCCGTCGAGGAGGCCGACGCGCACGCCGGCGATGGTCTTTTGGAACGGAATCTCTGAGATCGCGAGCGCCGCGGAGGCGCCGGTCAGCGCGAGCACGTCGGTGTCGTTTTCACCGTCCGCCGACAGCACAAGCGCGATGACCTGCGTTTCGTAGCGCCAGCCGGCCGGGAAGAGCGGCCGGATGGGCCGATCGATCACTCGGCTCGTCAGGACTTCTTTTTCGGCCGGCTTTCCCTCGCGTTTGAAGAAGCCGCCCGGAATGCGCCCGGACGCGTAGGCATATTCGCGGTAGTCGACGGTGAGCGGCAGGAAGTCGATGCCCTCGCGGGGCGTCGCCGCGCGACTGGCGGTGACGAGGACGACCGAATCGCCGTAACGGACGACGACCGAGCCTGCCGCTTGTTTCGCGAGCTTGCCGGTTTCGAGACGAAGCGGTTTGCCGCTGATGGAGATTTCGCGTGTTGTCATAGATCGTTCGGGCGTTTCGAGAAAGTCACGGGCGGCGATGCGTTCCAGCCGCTACTTGCGGATGTTGAGTCGCTTGATCAGGTCCGCGTAGCGCTGCGCGTCCTTTGTTTTCAGATAGTCGAGCAGCCGGCGGCGCCGGCCGACGAGCATGAGCAAACCGCGTCGCGAGTGATGATCTTTCGCGTGTGCCTTGAAATGCTCGGTGAGGTAATTGATCCGTTCGCTCAGGAGTGCGACCTGTACTTCTGGAGAACCTGTGTCGCCTTCATGCGTCTTGTAGCTGCCGATGAGTTCAGTCTTCCGGTCTTTGCTGAGTGCCAACTGCGGATCCTCCACGAACGGTCCAGAACGTCAACTTCGGCCATTGACACCGGACCGCCGTATGTCGAGTACTTCTTTAGTCGAACAAGCTCAATATTTTACCTTAGGACAACGGAGGGATGCAAAACGCCGGAGACGCCGGTCGTCTCTCCGATGCCGACGAGTTGCCCGAGTTGATCGACCAAGCGCATCGGGCCGGTGGTGGTGAGCGAGCCTGACGCCACTTCCGCCTCTGAGATGTTCCTGCCGTGGACGGCGCGCAGCAGGCCCTCGTCGGTCAACACGACGGCCTGAAAGTGGGGAAGCATGGCGTCCATCGGCACGAGCGCTTCGAGCGCGTCTTCGCGACTGCGCTCCACATATTCGAGCGGAATCGCATCCTCGATCGTCAGCCCTCCGCTCGCAATCCTGCGCAGTGCCGAAAGATGTGCCCCTGTGCCGAGGCGCTGTCCGATGTCGTGCGCCAACGACCGGACGTAGAAGCCCGCCGAACAGGCCACCAGAAGCGTCACCTCGTCGCCGCCGACATCGAGGATCTCGAGGCGGTCGACCGTCACCGCCACCGGCGCCGGCATCACGGTGCTCCCTGCGCGAGCGGTCCGATAGGCGCGCTCGCCGTCGATCTTCTTCGCCGAATAGGCGGGCGGCTGCTGCAGGAACGTGCCTCGGAAGGCGGTGAGTGCCTCCTCGATCTCGGCACGGGAGGGGAGCGGCCCCGTCCAGCGGCTGCCCGTCTGCTTTCCTTCGCCGTCGTACGTATCCGTCGACACGCCGAGGCGGACGATCGCTTCGTACCGTTTCTGTTCTCCGCTCAGGAATTTCGCAAGGCGCGTGGCGCGGCCGACGACGAGCGGAAGCACGCCGCTGGCGTTGGGATCGAGCGTGCCGGTGTGGCCGATTCGACGCTCGCCTAGAACGCGGCGCACGCGCGCGACGACGTCGTGCGACGTCGGGCCGGCGGGCTTGTCAACGACGATCAGGCCGTCCATCGATGGCGCGCGTGACCCTTGCGACGAACATCTGGCGGAGTTCGTCGATGTGTCCTCTGACAGTGCAGCCGGCCGCATTCTTGTGTCCGCCGCCTCCGAACTCCTTCGCGACGATGCCCACGTCGACCTCACCTTTGGAACGCATGCTGACGCGGTACTCATCGCCGTCGGTCTGCTTGAAGAAGACAACCGCCTGCAGCTCCTTCACGGTCAGTGGCTGGTTGATCACGCTCTCGGTGTCGTCGTAGGTCGCGCCCGCCGCTCGCACCATCGGGCGGTCGACGTAGAGCACGGCGATCTGACCGCTGCTGTCGACCGTCATGCCGGTCATGATCGCGCCGCACAGCTTCAATCGTCCCAAGCTGGCGCTGTCGTACACCTGCCGCGCAATTCGCACCGGGTCGATGCCGGCTTCGAGCAGCTGCCGGCAGATGTCGAATGTGCGCGGCGACAGATTCGAGAAGTGAAACGATCCGGTGTCGGTCAGGATCGCCACGTAGACATGCGTGGCGACCTCTATTGAGAGCGGGACGCCGAGCGCCTGCACGAGATCGAACACCATTTCGGCGCACGCGGCGGCCGAGGAATCGAACCAGTTGATCTGGCCATACCGGCTGTTCCCGGGATGGTGATCGATGTTGATCGTGAAGTAACGATCGAGTCCCGTCACCCCGGTTCTTGCGTAATCGCTGCACTCCATGACGATCGCGGCGTCGAAATCGCCGTCGACGGCGGGCGCGACGTTGATGTCGCGCACACCAGGAAAGGCCATGAACTGCTGCGCCGCCGGATCGAGGTTGACGACTGTGACGTGCTTGCCGAGCGCGCGCAGGCCGAACGCCATGGCGAGTTGGGAGCCGATCGAGTCGCCGTCGGGCCGCGAATGGGAGGAGATCACGAACCGCTGCCGCGCGTGCAGCTCGGCGGTTATTTGTTTGATTTCAGGATCGGTCGCCGCCATCGGTGTGGTCACTGTCGGCGGTGTCGCCGGCCTCTCCGCCATCGCTGCCGCGCTGCTGGTCGGTTGCATGGATTTCGTTCAGCAGCTGTTCGATCCGGTCCTGCCCGGCGACGGCCTCATCGTACTGGAACTTCAGCTCGGGGACGCGCTTCAAGCGGAGGCGCGCGCCGATTTGGCGCCGCAGAAAGGCCGATGCGCGGTCGAGCGCCCGCGCGCTGTTCTTGCGCGCCGCTTCGTCGCCAAGGACCGTATAGAAGATGCGGGCCTGCTGGATGTCCGGGCTCACCTGGACGCGCGTGAGCGTCACGAACCCAATGCCGGGATCGTGGACGTCACGCGCGAGCAGCTGGGCCAATTCGCCGCGGATTTGATCGGCGACACGATCGGGCCTCGAACCCTGGGACACGCCTCTAAACGCCCACCGTGACGCGCTCCATGACGAACACTTCGATGACGTCGCCGACCTTGATGTCGTTGAAGCGTTCGAAGCCGATGCCGCACTCGAGGCCCGCCTTCACCTCGCTCGCATCGTCCTTGAACCGTCGGAGCGACCCGATCTTGCCTTCATAGACGACGACGTTGTCGCGCAGCAGGCGCGCTTGCGTGTCGCCAGAGCGCGTGATGCGGCCTTCGGTCACCATGCAGCCGGCAATCGTGCCGAACTTCGGGACTTTGAACGTCTCGCGCACCTGCGCCGAGCCGATACGAATCTCCTTGAACGTCGGGTCGAGGAGGCCCGCCATCGCCTTCTTCATCTCATCGGTCACGTTGTAGATGACCGAGTGCGTGCGGATTTCCACGCGTTCCCGCGCCGCGATGTCTTCGGCGTTGCGGTCCGGCCTGACGTTGAACGCGATGATGATGGCGTTCGACGCGGACGCGAGCAGCACGTCCGATTCGTTGACGGCGCCGACGCCCGAGTGGATGATCCGAATCTTCACTTTTTCATCCGCGAGTTTCGTCAGGGTGTCGGCGAGCACTTCGGCCGAGCCCTGCACATCGCTCTTGACGATGATCGGCAGCTCCTTCATGTCGCCTTCGGCGATCTTCTCCTGCAGCGACTCGAGCGTCAGACGGCCGCCTTTCGCGCCAAGCGCGCGCGTCTTCGCCTGTTCCTCGCGGAACGTGGCGATCTGACGCGCTTTGGCGGCGTCGGCGACCTGGAACACGTCGCCGGGTTGCGGAAGCCCGGTGAGACCGAGCACTTCTACCGGCGTCGACGGACCGGCCGAACGCGTCGGCCGTCCCCGATCGTCGATGAGCGCACGCACGCGGCCGACGATTGGACCCGCGATGAACGTGTCGCCGACGTTGAGCGTGCCGTCCTGCACGAGCACCGTCGCGACCTGCCCGCGCCCTTTGTCCAGCTTGGCTTCGAGCACCGTGCCGGTCGCGCTCCGCTTCGGATTCGCCTTCAGCTCGAGGATGTCGCTCGACAGCAGGATCATTTCGAGCAGCAGATCGATGTTCGTCTTCTGCCGCGCGGACACTTCGACGGTCACCGTCTGTCCACCCCATTCTTCCGGCATGAGGTTCAGGTCGGTGAGCTCGCGTTTGACACGTTCGGTGTTGGCGTTCGCCTTGTCGATCTTGTTGATCGCCACCACGATAGGCACGTTCGCCGCTTTCGCGTGATCGATCGCTTCCCTCGTTTGCGGCATGACGCCGTCGTCTGCGGCGACCACCAGGACGACGATGTCTGTGACCTTGGCGCCGCGGGCGCGCATGAGCGTGAAGGCTTCGTGGCCTGGTGTGTCGAGAAAGACGATGTCGCGATCGTTAATCGTCACGTGGTACGCGCCGATGTGCTGCGTGATGCCGCCCGCTTCTCGTTCGGCCACGCGCGTTTCGCGGATCGCGTCGAGCAGGCTCGTCTTGCCGTGATCGACGTGGCCCATCACCGTGACGACCGGTGCGCGCGTCTGCTTGTCTTCGTCGCGCGTCTCAATCGTGTCGTCGAGCAGCTCTTCTTCGAAACTCCGCATCTGGACGTCAGCGCCGAATTCGCGAGCGATCATCGTCGCCGTTTCAGTGTCGAGCGCCTGGTTGATCGTCATCATCAGCCGCTTCATCAGCAACTTCGCGAGGACGTCTTTCGGGCGCACGTCGAGCTTGTCCGCCAGTTCCTTGACCGTCATGCCCTCGGCGAGCGTGATCGTCCGCGAAATCGGCGGCGGCGATGCCGGCATCTGCTGCGCCATTGACGGTCGAGCTGTGCCTTCACGCCTCTGTCCAGGGGCGGGACGCTGACCCGCGTACGAGGGCCGCATGGGCGGCCGAGACGGCATGCCGGGCCGCTGCGGGTATCCACCGCCGGGTCGCTGACCCGCGCCCGGTTGTTGTGGGCGCACTGGCTGCGACGGCAGCGGACGCGGACCGCCGACCGGCATCTGCGGAGGTCGTGGCCCAGCGGGTCGCTGCGGCATTGTCGCGCCTGCCGGACGTGCCGATTGCGCAAGCGGCCTCTGTCCGCCTGGAGCGGCCGGTGCCGGAGGACGGGGCCCAGACGGCGGGGCAGTCCTCGCTTTCGGCGCGAGGCGCGGCACGGCGCGTGGCCCCGGCGTCGTCGGCAGCGGCGCCATCGGCGTCGTCGGCCTCTGCTCTTCGATTCTGAGCCGAAGCGTCGGCGGAACGACGCGTCCAGCGGCCGGCGCTTTCGGCGGCGGCTCCGGCTGCGGTTGCGTGGCCGCGATGGGCTCGGGCGCAGGCGGCGGAGGCTCGACCACTGGCTCTGGCACCGGCGGTGCGGGCGCTTCGGCGACGACGACCGGCTCCGGCGGCGGCGCTTGCACGACCACCGGCGGCTCCGGCACCGGCTCAGGCGTGGGCGCTACAGGTTCAGCGACAGGCGTCGGCGCTGCGGCGGCTGCGGGTTTGGCGGCCTTGACGAGTCGTGGCGGCGGAAGCGACGGCGCGGCAGGTTTGACCGGCTCGGCCTTCTTCGCCGGCGGCGCGCCTTTCTTGCCCTTCACCACAGGCGTCTCGGCGAAGATGTCGCCGCTCGGCAGCTGAATGTTGCGATCGCGCGCGAGACGATCGACGAATTGTCGCGCCACGACTTCTTCGATGGTGCTCGACGCGCTCTTGACGTCGATCCCCATCTTCTTCAGCAGCGCGGTCACTTCCTGGCTGCTCGTGTTGAGCAGCTCGGCCACCTTATAAATCCGGACAGTGGACAACTCGTACCTCTTTCGGCGGGCCCGCACGGCCCACCCTTTTTATTCAGATTCCCCGCGTGCAGCGGCGAGAATTTTTTCGGCGGTCTTTCCACCGACGCCAGGGACATCCGACAACTGCTCGACGCTCGCAGCCGCGACGGCCTCGACCGATCCAAACCCCGCGTCGACAAGCTTGCGAATCGTCTTGTCGCCGATTCCAGCAAGAGCGTAGGGCGGCGGCGCCTCGTCCGTCGGAGCCTCACCGTCGGATGCCACAACCGCTTCGGCCTCGGCCTCGGCGTTGGCCTCGGCGTTGGCGTCGCTCGCTGCCGCTTCGAGGCCTTCAAATTGCGCTTCGACCTCGCGCCGCTTTTCTTCCTCGCTCTTGATGTCGATGCGCCAGCCAGTGAGCTTGGCGGCGAGACGAACGTTCTGGCCTTTCTTCCCGATCGCCAGCGACAGCTGCTTGTCTTCGACGATGACTTCCATGACGCGCTCGCGGTCGTCGACGATTTGCACGCGCTGCGTCTTGGCCGGGCTGAGCGCGTTCGTCACGAACGCAACCGCATCTTCCGACCATTCCACGATGTCGATTTTCTCTCCACGCAGCTCGCGGATGATCGACTGCACGCGCGTGCCTTTCATCCCCACGCATGCGCCGACCGGATCGACGTCGCGCTCGCGTGAATACACGGCGACCTTGGCGCGGTCGCCGGCTTCACGCACGGCGCCCCGGATCATCACGGTGCCGTCGTAGATTTCCGGCACCTCCTGCTCGAACAGCTTGATCAGAAGGGCCGGATCGGTGCGCGAGAGCACGATCTGCGGTCCTTTGGCACTGCGGTTGACGCCCTTGATCACCGTCCGCACGCGGTCGCCTGGTGCGTAGCTTTCCGCACGCGACTGCTCCTTGCGGGGCAGCACTGCCTCGATGCGGCCGACCTCGATGATGATGTCGCCGTTCTCGAACCGCTTGATGATGCCGCTCACTACCTCGCCGACGCGCTGGTTGTACTCAGTGAAGATGTTCTCGCGCTCGGCCTCCCGCACTTTCTGAAAGATGACCTGTTTGGCCGTCTGCGCCGCGATGCGGCCGAGCACTTCGGTCGGCTTGGGGAATTCCATCTCGTCGCCGAGCTCGATGCTGTTGACGACGTCGTCGCCGTACCCGGCGCTGCGGTAGGTGTCGCGCGCCTCATCGATTGAGATCTCCGTCGCCGCGTTGGTGACGTCCTGCACGACGGTCTTCAAGGCGAACAGGTCGACCTGGCCAGTGTCGAGGTTGAATCGCGTCCTGAGGTTCTCGCCCGTCTTGTAGTACTTCCGCGAAGCGGTCGCGACGGCTTCTTCGATGGCGCTGATGACGACGTCGGGCTCGATGCCCTTCTCTTTCGCCAGCGCCTCGATGGTTTGCTGCAAGGGGTTCGACATGTTCAGAATTCCACTTCCAAGTTTGCCCTGGTGATGAGATCGAGCGGCACGCGATGCGTGCGCTGGTCCTCGCCTTCAATCAGCACGTTTCCGTTTTCCACGCCGCACAGCCGGCCCTTGAAGTATCCCTGGCCGTCAACCGGCTGCTTCACTACCAACTTCGCCCGCCGCCCGGTGAATCGTTCGTAGTCGCGTGCACGCGTCAGCGGACGATCAAGACCAGGTGACGAGACTTCGAGCACATACGCCGTCGGCACCACGTCGTCCACATCGAGAATCGCGCTCAAATCACGGCTGACGTGCGCGCAATCTTCGACACTGACGCTTTCTTCGGCGCTCGCTGCAGGCCCGGGGCGATCGATTCGCACGCGCAAGACCATCCCGCTCGCTTCACGCCTGAACTGTACGTCGAAAATCTCCAACGCGTACGATGCCGCCACCCTCCCCGCGATGGCGCGAACCTTCTCGATGAGATCTGCCGGCGCCATTGAAGTGGCCCCAAACAAAAAGAGTGGGCACACGCCCACTCTGGTCGTACAGCCCAGATTCTAAACACAAAAGTATAGCACGCTCGCTCAGGGCAGAGGCCGCGCAATCAAGTCGTAGTCCCTGGCGCCGACGATCTCGACGTCGGCGAACTCGCCGGGCCGGAAGTTCGACGGGTCGCATTCAGTCAGATACACCGCTGCGTCGATGTCGGGAGCCTGCGTCGAGAGACGCCCCTTGAGCACGAGCTCGTGTTCGCTCGCCGGGCCATCCACCAACAAGCGTTCGCGACGGCCGAGCCGCGCCTGCAGCCTCGTCTTTACCAGCCCCTTCTGGGTCCGCATGATACGGTCCAGACGCTTCTTCTTGGTGGCGGCAGACACGTCATCGGCCAGCTCATGAGCCGAGGTGCCTTCCTCATGCGAGTAGGTGAACACGCCCAAGTGGTCGAACAGGTGGTCGCGCACGAACGCCTCAAGCTCGTCGACGTCGGACTCGGTTTCTCCTGGAAATCCGACGATGAACGTCGTCCGAAGCGCGACGCCGGGAACGACCGCTCGGATGTGCTCGAGCAGCCGATCGTATTTCTGGCGCGACCCTGGACGCTTCATGCGCGCCAGCACCGGATTCGACGCGTGCTGAAGCGGCAGGTCGATGTATTTGCAGACGTGCTCGCATTCGGCCATCGCGGCGAGGGTCTCGTCGTCGATGGTGGTTGGATAAAGGTAGAGCAGGCGTATCCATTCGAGCCCTGGCACAACATTGAGCCGGCGCAGCAACCGAGCCAGCGCCCCGCGTTCTTGCCGGTCGATGCCGTAGAACGTCGTGTCCTGTGAGATGAGCAGCAGCTCTTTGACGCCCCGCGCGGCGAGCGATTCCGCTTCGCGCAGAATCGACTCTTCAGATCGGCTTCGATACGGACCGCGCAGCGTCGGGATGATGCAGAACGCACATTTGTAGTCGCAGCCTTCTGCAATCTTCACGTAGGCGTAGTGCTTCGGGGTGGCCAATAGCCGTGGTGTATCCGCGTCGTAAATGTACGTGGGGCGCACGGTTGTCTGAGAGCGTCGATGAAATGTGAGCGGCGCCACGCCCGAGCTTGCGCCGCCGATGGCGCTCACGATGTCCGGCACTTCTCCAGTGCCGAGTACCGCGTCAATTTCGGGAATCTCCTTGCGGAGTTCGTCTCTGTAGCGCTCCGCCATGCAGCCGGTCACGATAAGCCGTCGGCAGGCGCCCCCTTTCTTGTGCTGCGCCATTTCGAGAATCGTGTCGATCGATTCCTGTTTCGCAGAGTCAATGAAGGCGCACGTGTTGACTACGAGCACTTCGGCGTCTTCTGGATCGCGGGTCAACTCGTGGCCCGCTTTTTGCGCAAGTCCGAGCATGACTTCCGAGTCCACGAGATTCTTCGGACAGCCGAGCGAGACCAATCCAATCTTCATCTACTCACAAGTCTATAATGGCTTCATGGCCAAGCGCTTGTTGCTGGCTCTCGCTTTCGTCGCGTGTGCCGCCGCGACGGGCATCGCAAACGTCCCAGCGGGCGGCCATGCCAGCACGGCTGCGGTTCTTGACCGCTTTCTTGCGATTGACGCTCAGCCTCTCGTGAGCTATCGAGCGTTCCGGCATCTCACGGCGTCGACACGCGGCGGCAAGATGACCGCATCGATCGAGGCCTGGACGTCGCTGGATCTCGAGCACGGGTTCAGTTATGACGTCACCAAATCTGAAGGCTCCTCGATCATCCAGAGCAAGGTCTTGTTGAGGGCGTTGGACACGGAGAAGGAGAACGCCCAGTCGGCCACGAGCAAGGCACAGTCGGCGCTCACGCCCGCGAATTACGAGTTCCTCGAGATCAGCCCGCTTACTGATAGCACCGTGCGAATCGACGTCCGGTCGCGCCGTAAGCACGTGATGCTCATCAACGGCCACCTCGTGGTGGAATCGAATTCCGCGGATTTGGTGCGGGTTGAGGGCGACCTCTCGCAGCGCCCGTCATTTTGGACGCGCCACGTCCACGTGGTCCGCGAATACGATCGCATCGGCGGTGTGCACGTGCCGATCAGCATGAAGTCGACTGCCGACGTGCTCATCGTCGGCAACTCGACGTTTTCGATGGACTACAAATACTCCGAGATCAACGGCAAGCCGATCTCCTAGCCGTCACGCCCTGGCGCCTGCCGCGCGAAGCATCTCGACAACCTGCGCGTGACCTCGTCGCGTCGCCCACGCGAGCGGTGTTGCCCACGGCGGATCGTCCGGCAGACTTGCCGGCGCGCCGCGCGACAGCAGGAACTCGACCATCTTCGGCGCGTTCACGCGCGCGGCCCACGCGAGCGGCGTCGATCGGTACTCCTCGTCCCGTGCCGTGATCGTCGCTCCGGCGTCGAGCAGAATCGCGGCGCATTCTGTCTTGTTCCCGCCGGACGCCAGGTGAAGAAGCGTCTGATGCTGCCAGTTCATCTGGTCGGGGCTCATGCCGTGCGCGAGCAGTGTCCGAAGCGCATCCGGGTTCAGCAGGTAACCCTGACAGCTCGTGTGGATGTCGGGCATTCGAAGGCCGGCGCCCAACAGCCGCGCGAGCAATTCTGGGCGGCCCGCGCTCATCGTGATCGTCGCGCCGATGCGGTGCGTATCTTGTTGATCCGCCGCAAGGGCGCGCAGCTTGTCATCATCGTGTTCGATTCCGCTTGTGTCGTAGGGACTGAGCTCGGCGCCGCGCGATTCGATGAGCGCGCGAATTTCAGGCGTCGCGGCAAAGACGGCCGCGCTTGAAGTCGAATCGATGTCTTCATTTGGATCGGCGCCGTGATCGAGCAGCAGCTTGACGATCGCGAGGTTGCCCCGGATGGCCGCTCCATGCAGCGACCTGCCGTGTGGCGCGTCTGGCTCCTCCCAGCGCGGATCGACGCCCCGTTCGAGCAGCAGCCTGACGACGTCGTCATGGCCGAATTCGACGGCCGCGGCCAGCGGACGGCGGCCGTTGGGACGCGCCTCGTAAGCTCGAGAAGGTGCGTTGTCGAGCATCCGCCTGACGCTGTCGATGTCGCCGAGCGCGGCGGCGATAGTGACATCGTAGGTCGCGCCGCGCGAGATGAGCAGCCGCGCCATCTCGGGGTCGCTGCCGTGCCCGCGCCCGCCAAAGACGGCGAGATCGATGGCCTGAAGATCCCCTCCGCCTCCAGCCGCATGGATGTTCGCGCCGCGATCGAGCAGCAGCGTCACGACCTGACGACTGCCGCCGACGACAGCCAGCTGGAGTGGTGTCAGTCCGCGCGTGTGGCCGCGATCGATGATCGACGCGTCGGCGTCGAGAAGGGCGCGGACGGCGTCGGCGTCTCCAAGCGCAGCCGCGCGATGGATCGGATGATCGGTCTTCTGGGCGACGACGCGTCCGCGCTGATCGCGGGCGCGCTCGAGCATCCGCGCGATCGGCTCGTGGCCACGCTCTCTCGCCATCTCGATCAGGTTGCGGTCGTTCAAACCGTTCCGCTCAGGATCCGCGCCGGCGTCGAGCAGAACGCGGACGGCTTCGACGTGTCCCTCCCGTGCCGCGAAATGCACTACGGGCGTGTACCAATATTCCGCGCGAGCGAGGCGCGGATTTCGATCGAACAGCCGACGCAGTGCCGGAACGTCCCCGGCCGCGGCGGCGGTCAGCGTGTTCCAGACGTCGTTCCCTTCGGCCGTTTCGAGTTCGACTGGCTTGATCATCGCGCTCCCGCCGCCCGGAGCATGTCGACAATCTGCGAGTGTCCGCGACGGGTCGCCCACGCGAGCGGCGTGGCCCACGGTTCGTCATCTGCGAGATTGGCCGGCGCGCCGCGCGCCAGCAGGAACTCGATCATGTCGGGTAGGTTCATGCGCGCGGCCCACGCCAGCGGCGTCGAGAGGTATTCCTTGTCTCGCGCCGAGATGTTGGCGCCGGCCTCGAGCAGGACGGCGGCGCTTTCGCGTCGCGGACCAATCATCCGGTTCCGCATGTCGCGGACGCAGAGCTCGTGGAGCAGTGTCACGCCCTCGCCGGTGGGATAGTTCGGGTCGAGGCCACCGCGTTCGAGCAGCATACGGAGCATGTCGGGCTGCTCGACAAGGTACGAGTGACATCCACCCGCCCCGGGATGCACCTTGACGCCCATCTCGAGAAGCCGAGCGAGCAGCTTGCGCTTGCCGCGCGTGCACACTGCGGTCATCACGCCGCCGCAGCCGGCCAGTGCCGACTGTGGAACGGCCGCGATACGGCGCACGACCTCGTCGTCTTCGTCCATGAACACGAGATCGAAGGGATCGATCGTGCCG